>Ga0265798_10001577_pt1 | contig 35273 bp, 38 predicted proteins | sample P3T30metagenome_FD_192430 | JGI IMG/M metagenome (GOLD analysis project Ga0265798, IMG submission 192430) | Plant litter microbial communities from East Loma Ridge, Irvine, California - P3 T30 | ecosystem: Environmental > Terrestrial > Plant litter > Unclassified | place: USA: California...
GCCGCATCGACGTGCACTACAGCAGCGGGCCGAACAACCGCATGTTCTATTTCCTGGCGCAGGGCTCGAACGCGGACAAGGCCAGCGACTACTACAGCAAATACCTGGTCAAGGCGCCGGCCGCGATGACCGGCATCGGCCTCGACAAGGCTTACCGGATCTGGTTCAGGGCGAACACGACCAAGTTCACCTCGAGCACCAACTATGCCGATGCGCGGACCAAGATGATCGAATCGGCGCAGGAGCTTTATGGCAAGTCGAGCAAGGAAGCGACCGCGGTGATGCGCGCCTATGCGGCGATCAACGTCGGGGCGGATGTTGACGAGTAAGACGTCGCGCCCCCGCCATGCGGCCACCTGTCCGGAGTGATGGGTGGCCGCATGATGTCTTGCTGATTACTGCCCCAGCAGCGGATAGGGATTCACCGGCGTCCCTTTCCACCACTGCTTCTCGGGCGTCAGCTCGAACACCGCGAAGTGCAGGTGCGGCGCGTTCGGGTCCGAATTGCCGCTCACGCCCACGTAGCCGATGGTGTCGCCGCGCTTGATCGTCGCACCTTCCTGCAGGCCGTCTGCGTAGCGGTCGAGGTGGGCATAGTAGTAGGCGTATTTTTCGGTGGGGTCGAACTGGTAGACGGTCAGGCCGCCCGGCTTGCTGGTGAACAGCTTGGCGACCTTGCCGTCCGCGGTCGCCACCACCTTCGTGCCCTTGGGCGCCATGATGTCCAGCGCCTCATGGTGGCGCTCGGTGCCGCGCGGCTGGTCGAAATTATCCTTGATGGTGGCCAGTGTCATGCCCTCGACCGGCACCATCAGCTTGCCCGGCGGCGTGGCCGGCGTGGCGCTGGCGCCGTCCGCCGGCAGCGCGGTGGTGGACGGGCGCAGCGGCAGGTCGAGTTCGGTCAGGTCTGGCATGACTTTCGGTGCCGGCGGCAGTTGGCCTTCGATGTCAGGCCCCGGCGGCGCGGGCAGGGAACCCGTATTCACAGCCGCCTGGGCCGGCGCCGCAGCTTCGTGGGGCATCTGGCGCAGCCAGGCGAACAGACCGCCGGCGCCGACCACGACGCCGAGCAGGAAGGTCAACAGCCATCTCATCACGCTCTCCTTGTTGTTGGTATTTGCAGCCGTGATACATCGTTGCTTTGGTATTTACTCCTGTAATACGACTTCGGTACCGGCCTGGACCAGTCCGGCGACTTCGGCCGCGCTCCAGTTGGTCAGGCGGATGCAGCCGTGCGATTCGGTCTTGCCGATCAGGGAAGGCACCGGGCTGCCGTGGATGCCGTAGTGGGGAATCGACAGGTCGATCCAGGCCACGCCGACCGGGTTGTTGGGGCCGGCGGCGATCTTGGCCTTGCCGTCGCCCGGCTTGGCGTCCCAGAACAGCTTGGGGTTGTAGTTGTAGGTCGGGTTGCGCGCCACGCCGTCGATCTTCCACTGGCCAATCGGGAGCGGATCGTGCTCGCTGCCGGTCGAGGCCGGGTACTGTGCCAGCAGCCGGCCGGTGGCGTCTTCCAGCATCAGGATGCGGTTGTCGCGCGAGACGATGACGCGGGCCGCCGGCGGCAGCGCAGGCGTGCCGACCACGTTCGGCACCATGATCTGCTCGCCGGCGCGGCTCAGGTTCTTGCCCTGGTTGAGCTTCTCGATCAGGCCGGGGCTGGCGTGGAATTTCTCGCCCAGGCCTTCCTGCACGGTGGCGTAGCCGAGGTTCGGCAGCTTGGCCTTTTCCATCATGTCCTCGGGGATGGCACGGAAGGGGCCCGCGACGTCGGCATCCGCCAGCGTGTAGGCGACGACGGTCGGCGCATTGTCGGCATTGAGGGCGTTCCAGGTGGCGTCGTCGAGCTTGCCGGTGACCGGCAGGTTGCGCGACTTCTGGAAACCGGACAACGCCTGCTTCATGTTGGAGCCGAAGGCGCCGTCGATCTCGCCCGGCGAGAAGTGGGCGCGGTCGAGCAGGACCTGGGCGCGCAGCAGGCGGTCGAATTCGCCCGCGTCGACCGGGGCGTTGACCGGGGCCTGCGAAGCGGGCACCTGCGCGGCAGCGGGCTGTGCAGCGGCGGGCTGTGCGGCAATGGGCTGCGCGGCCGGGGCTTGGGCCGGCGCGGCGGCCGGTGCCGCTCCCGTACTGCCGGCCATGGCGCGCGCCTGGGCGGCGGTCTGGGCGTTGGCATTCGACGCGGCCGTGACGCGGGCCTGCACGCTGGATTGCGCGTTCGCCGGTGCTGGTTGTTGGGCTGCGGGCTGGGCAACTGGCTGCGCAGCCGGCTTGTTCTTGACGAGATAGGCCTGCTGGGCGCCGGCGGCAGCGCAGACGCTGCAGAGGAGGGCGGCCAGGGCGGGGGCGGTAAACTGTTTCATTGGCTTCCTGCATTACTTACATATGGAAACCTCAGCGTAGTGCTGCGCAGGACGGGGGTCTGTGCGCGAACGAACCCATCCTCCGGGCCGCGTAAAGACGTACTGTGGACGGTACAATCGCCGTCATGAACGATGCCACCATCACCTTCCGGCCGGCCGGCTGGACTGTCCCCGCGCCCGCGGACACGACCATCCTGCATGCCGCCGAGCAGGCCGGCATCGACCTGCCCAGTTCCTGCCGCAACGGCACCTGCCGTACCTGCATCTGCCGCCTGACGGCCGGCAAAGTGCGCTACCTGGTCGAGTGGCCGGGCCTGTCCTTCGACGAGAAGCGCGAAGGCTACGTGCTGCCCTGCGTCGCCGTGCCGGAAGGCGATGTCGTCGTCGAGCAGCGCCTGGCGAAGCGAATTACCTGGGACTGAGTCACCTGCCCGCGGGCGGCTTCAGCGCCGACTCGATCGCCTGCAGCACCAGCGGCCAGGCGTGCGAGCTGGCCGCAACCTCGTCGTAGTGGCTGGCGCCGGGCAGGATCACGACCTCGGCGGCATCGCCAGCGGCGCGCGCGCGCTTGGCGTAGTCGTGCGCCACGCGCGGCGGCGAAATCTTGTCCAGTTCGCCCGTCACGAGGATGGTGCGGCTGCCGTTGGGCAGCAGGTCGCCGGCATTGGTGTCGGCGAAGACGTCGGGCCGGTTCTCGCTGGGGGCGCCGGTCAGCTGGCCGATTTCGCGGTCGCAGCTGGACTTGATCAGGGCCTGTTCGCGGCGCAGGTCGGCCAGGCCGCCCAGGCTGACCACGTTCCTGACCGGCAGCGGATCGGGCAGGTAGAGCGGACTCGTGGCCGGGATGCGCGGCCGGCCCGCCATCCACTGCACCAGCTGCCCGCCGGCCGAGTGGCCGACCGCGACCATGCGCTTGAGGTCGAGCGGATAGCGGCCAGCCTGCTGGGCCAGCATTTCCAGGGCCGCGTTCATGTCCTGGTAGGTGCCGGGGTAGCCGCCGCCGGGCTCGTCGACACGGCGGTATTCGATGTTCCACGAAGCGATGTCGCGCTCGGCCAGCGCGCCGGCCAGGTTGCGCAGCTGGGTGATGCCGCCGAATTCCTTGGTCCAGCAGCCGCCATGCACCAGCACGACCACCGGGAAGGGGCCGGGGCCGCCGGGCATGAACAGCTCTGCGAACTGCGAGGGCGCGCTGCCGTAGGAGAAGCGGGCATTCGGTACCGGACCCTTCAGGGCCAGGTAGTCGGCCAGCTTCATGGGCGCCGGCGTGGCGGCGTCGGCGGCGGTGGCGCCAGCCAGGAGGGCGGCAAGGGCAAGGGTGAGCAGGCGGCGCGGCATTGGGGAATCCAGTGTAAAAACGGCAAGTTCACCATGATACCAAGTCCGCGCACGATTGAAAGCCGGCCTCGATCTTCCATGCTAGTCTGCGCCAAAACGTCATCCGTTTACGACCTTTTCACCAGAGGAGAATTGCTATGACTCAATCGAAATCCAGCGGCAACCAGAACAAGCAGTCGGCCAACGATTCGGAAGAGGATCTGGCCAAGCGCCGTGCCGGCGTCAACCCGGACAAGAGCAGCCACAACGAGAAGACCACCATCAAGGCCGGCAAGGGGAAAGGCGCCGGCGGCGGGGCGAAGCAGAAGGAGGGGCGATGATCCACGCCCATACCACCCCGGATCCCACCGATCCGGAGCAGCCGCCTCCGCAGCCGAGCCCGGATCCGGACGACATCCCGGCGCCGGCCCGCGCACCGGTTGAAGAACCGCGGGCGCCGCAGCCGCCCATCAAGGCGACCTGAGGCGCGAGTGTCACAAGCACGAAGCCGCAGCACCAGCTGCGGCTTCCTCATCCTGCTCAGGCCTTGCCCGCTCCGCCCTGCGGCTTGCCGGCCGGGTCATCCGACGGCAGGTGGCCGTGCAGCGGCGGGATTTCCTTGATCATCTCATTCGTTTCGTGCTGGCCCGGCGTGATGTCGCCGCTGCCGATATCGCCTTCGTGCATCATCGGCGGTGCCTTGGCGCCGGGATCCGGTTTCGGGGTCGAGGTATTCATGCTGCTCTCCTTCTTGGCTGGTTGCGTGTTGACCTGATCGTAACAGCCAGACCCCACCCCCGGCGCCCGATAGGGCATGCATGAACGTGTTGCTTTATGGATACAACGCTTGCGCTCCGTATGCGAGCGCACATAGCGTCCTGGGAAACTTTTTATAATGGTCCATCAGCCAACCACACTCGGGGAGGACAGCATGGGCACCACACTGCACAACAAAATCTATCTCGGACGACACTCCCTGCTGGCCTCGCGGCGCGTGCAGGCGGCACTGGCGCTGGGTGCGCTGGCGGGCGCCGGCCTGGTTTGGGCGGCGGTGCGCGCGATGAAGTAAGTTGCGGGAGAGGCCGGGGCGCCTTACCATGGCGACCTTTGCTCTCAACGAAAGTCTGCATGAAGAATGAAAAACTGACGGGCGACGAATACGACGCCCTCGAAATGATCCGGCGCGGCGCCCGTACCGACCGGGTCAATGCCTGCGTCGGACGCAACGCCAAGCGCCTGTCCGGTCTGAAGCTGGTGCAGTATGCGAAGAATGGCGCGCTGTCGCTGACGGACAAGGGCCAGGAAGTGCTGTTCCTGCGGCGCTGTATCGTGGCGCTGCGCGCACTCGAGCAGGATCCCGCGAGCGCGCTGGACGAGGATGTGGTGCAGTTCCTGAGCCGCAAGTCGCACATCGCCGCGCGTGAAGGCGGCGGTTACGAACTCACCGAACGCGGCCGCGAATCGCTGGCCGACATCAGTTCGCAGGAACCGAAAAAGTAATTCGCGCGTTACGCGCTCAGTTGGCCCGGCGGCGGTGCGGATACACCAGCGTACGCACCGCAACTTCCGCCGGCACGTTCATCGCCGCCAGGAATTCCGCCGCGCGCTGCAGGCCCAGCGTGGGGATCGACGCGACCGCCTGGTTGACCAGGTCGCGGGTACGCATGTCGGTGCGCTGCTTGCGGGTGGCCGTATCAAGGGTAGCGTCGATGCTGCCCGTCTCGAAGTTCATATCATCCCTCATTATTATTTGAAAAGCATCATTGCCAAATATTCAGGCCATTGTAGGGGAATGATATTATTTCTGCCACAAAAAAATGTGCATAAAACAAAGAATACAAGGCCTTAGCGGCCTTTATTCATGCAAGCCGCGAGCTTGCTCTTATGCAACGGCGACTTGGGGCTCGTCTTCGAAAGCCGTGAGCCCGCGGCGCTGGCGCAGCAGCTGCTCGAACTCGTGGGCCGGCAGCGGGCGCGAGAAGTAATAGCCCTGCATCTCGTCGCAGCCCTGGTGGCGCAGATAGTCCAGCTGCTCGGCGGTCTCGACGCCCTCGGCGATCACCGACAGGCGCAGGTTGTGCGCCAGCGCGATGATCGAGGCGACGATCGCGGCGTCGTTGGCGTCGATCGTGATGTCGTTGACGAAGGAGCGGTCGATCTTCAGCACGTCGATCGGGAAGCGCGACAGGTAGGAGAAGCTCGAATAGCCGGTGCCGAAGTCGTCGATCGAGAGCTTCACTCCGAGCGACTTCATGCGGTGCAGCAGGTCGACCGCCGGTGTGACGTCGCTCATGAACAGGCTTTCGGTCAGCTCCAGCTCCAGGCAGGACGGATCGAGGCCGGTGTCCGCCAGCACCTGTTCGATGCCGGGGAGGAGTTCGGTGGCGCTGAACTGGCGCGCCGACAGGTTGACCGCCACCCGCAGGTGGCCGAGTCCCGCATCCTGCCAGGCCTTGTTCTGGGCGCAGGCGGTGCGCATCACCCAGGCGCCGATCGGCACGATCAGGCCGGTGTCCTCGGCCACGCCGACGAAGCGCGAGGGCGGCACCATGCCCAGCTCCGGGTGTTTCCAGCGGATCAGCGCTTCCATGCCGACGATGCGCCCGGTCTGCAAATCGACCTGCGGCTGGTAGTGCAGCACGAATTCATTGCGTTCGAGGGCATTGCGCAGCGCGCTCTCGATGCGCACGCGCTCCAGCGACTCCTCGTTCATGGCCGGGGTGTAGAACTGGAAGTTGTTGCGGCCCAGCTTCTTGGCGCGGTACATCGCGATGTCGGCATGCTCGATCAGGCTCTCGGCCGGGGTGCCGTCGCTCGGGTAGGCGGCCACGCCGATCGAACAGGTGACGAAGAATTCCTTCGGCCCCAGCATCACCGGCTGGGCCACCGAATCCATCACGCGCTGCACGATGTCGGTCGACAGCGGCTGGTCTTCGTGCTGCGACAGGATCACCACGAATTCGTCGCCGGACAGGCGCGCCACGGTGTCGGTGTCGCGCAGCGAACCGCGCAGGCGCGCCGCCACCGTCATCAGCAGCACGTCGCCGGCCTTGTGGCCCATGCTGTCGTTGACGAACTTGAAGCGGTCCAGGTCGATCAGCATCACCCACACCGGATGGCCGCTGCGGGTCGCGTAGGCCACCGCCTGGCCGAGGCGGTCCTGCAGCAGCGAGCGGTTGGGCAGGCCGGTCAGCACGTCGTGCTGGGCCACGTGGTGCACGCGCTGCTCGGTGATCTTGCGCGCCGTGATGTCGCTGCCGGTGCCGCGGTAGCCGGTGAAGCGGCCGCCCTCGTCGAAGATCGGCTGGCCGCTGACGCAGTACCAGCGCTCTTCGCCGTTGTCGTCGACGGCGCGGTATTCCAGGTTCTTGAAGGGTTCGCGCGCCGCGACGGCCGCCAGGTGCTCGCGGCCGGCATCGTTGTCGGCCAGGCCGGTCACGAATTCCTCGCGCCGCTTGCCGAGGATACGCTCGACGGCGATCCCGGATTTCTCGGCGAAGTGGCCGGTCACGGCGACGAAGCGCAGCTGCTCGTCCTGCTCCCAGTACCAGTCCGAGGACATCGCCACCAGCTGGCGGAAGCGCTGTTCGCTTTCCTGCAGTGCCTTTTCGGTGCGCTTGCGCGCCAGGACATCGTCGATCAGGCGCTGGTTGGTGAGCTTCAGGTCGGCGGTGCGCTCGCGCACCAGTTCCTGCACCTTGCGCGCACGCTGGCCGGCGGCCTGCACGAAGGCGGCCAGCAGCAGCGTCGACAGCGCGCCGCCGGCCAGCAGCAGGGTCGAGGCCAGGTGATCGGCCAGGTACGGTTTCGGCGCCGCCGAGGCTTCCACGGTCCAGGTCTGGCCGGCCGCGACGAAGCGCTCGAGCGCGTGCGCGCCCGGACGCGCGAGCCAGCGCAGCGCCGGCAGCTCGGGCGAGGCCGCGTCGATGGCGTCGTGGTTGGCGTAGACCATCGCGGCGGGCGCGGCCTGGGCGCCGATGTAGAGCTTGAGCAGGATGCTGCGGTCTTCCAGCAGGCCGGCGCGCGCCAGCGTGGAGCGCGCCAGCGACGGCACCTCGACGATGGCGGCGGTGTCGCCCAGCAGGCGGCCATCCGGCGCATAGACCGGCATCACCACCTCGAAGCTGGGCTTGCCCGCCGGGTCCTGGGCCAGGCGCAGCAGGCCGGTGGCCGCCGCGCGTCCGCTGGCATGGGCGCGCGCCAGCGCCCGCGCCACTTCGCCGTTCTCGCCGACGTTCAGGCCGAAGGCCGGCTCGTTGCCCGCCATCGGCTCCAGGTAGTCGACCACGTTGTAATGCGGGCGGCGCGGCGCCGGCACCAGCCGTCCGTCCCGCAGTTCGCGCAGGATGGTGCCGGGGCGTACCCGCTGCAGCTCGGCCTCGAAGGCGGCACGCCCGCCGTCGTCGACCGCGCGGTGGAAATTGAAGGCCTTGACGAAGGGATTACGGAGCAGCAGCGGCGTCGTGAAGTCGTGGAACTGCGCGCGGGTCACTGGCTGCACCGTGGTGAACAGCTGGTTGGTGACGTTCAGGACTTCGACCGCCTCGTCCATGCCCTGGCGCAGCGCGGCCACGCGCACGTTGGTGCCCTGTTCGAAGGCGAGCGACCTGTTGTCGATCTCGAGACGGTTGACCGCGACCGTCAGCACGGCGGTCGTGACCAGGCCGCCCCCAAGCGTGAGGGCCGCCGCAAGCGTAAGCGAGAGCTGCAGTCGGCGACGCGGCATCCGTGATTCCTATAGAAATTACTTGCTTAAAGGCATGAAGTTCCGCGCCAGTTTGTCACACAAGGGCATATTTCCGCAAACAAATTGTCACATCGCAGCAGCGACCATGCAAAGTTGTGGTCAGGCAAAAACACTCGGCCATGCCAGTCGGATAAGGATCAGCCGGACAAGCAGGATGTTCAATAACCTGGAGGGCAGGCGCTGCAGCATGCGCGCGGCCCGCCCATCGGTACCGGCGCCGGCGAACAGGATGTGGTTGTTGCCGGCTGCCTTGTCGAGCCTGCAGGTCCGGCCGGCGAAGGTCCAGTCCAGCGCGTCGAGCACCTCGCCGCGGCGCCGGTCGTAGCTGAACACGTTCGCAACCAGCACGCCATCGGGCAGGAGGAGCCGCCGGCAATCAGCATAGAAGGGGCGGCTCGACAGGGCGGGCGGCAGCCCGTCGCTATCGAAGCCGTCGACCACGATGACGTCGAAGCCGCCGTGTTCGCAGGCCGCCATCCAGGCAACGGCATCGGCGTGGATGACGCGGAAGCGCGCATCGTCGGGCGGCACCAGGAAGCGTTCGCGCAGGGCGATCACGTCGGCGCGCAGCTCGAGCACGGTGATGTCCGCCTCCGGAAAATGGCGGCGGCAAAACTTGGCCATCGAGCCGCCGCCCAGGCCGACCATCAGGATGCGGGTTGGGCGCGGCACGAACAGGACGAAGCACATCATGGCGCGCGTGTAGGCCAGCACCAGCGCGTGCGGGCGCGAGAGCCGCATCGCGCTCTGGATGTCGCCGGGCGTGAACTCCAGCGTGCGGCGGTTGCCCTCGGTGCGGACCAGCGGCTTCGGTAGATTCTGCATGGGCTGACAGTATAGGGGAGTGCCGCCAGGGCGGTCCGGCTTGTTCCAAAGGATAAGTTTCTGATAAGCTGGCCGCCGCAGCCTCACGGAGACCCCATGTTCCTGGACCATCCCACCATCACCGCCACCAACAGCCAGACCGAGCCCGATCGCATCGAGCGGCTCGACCGCGTCTATGGCTACGCGATGGCGCTGGCCGACGTGGATGGCGACAGCGGCTTCGTCGAGAAGCTGACCCAGCTCCACGACCACAAGGGCACCCTGATCGTGTTCTGGCACGAAGCGCCCAGCGAGGAACAGATGCATTATTGCGCACGCGCCTGGGCCAGCAGGGTCGGCGACGGCACCACCACCGTCGTTCACGAGTTCTGAGGCGGCCATGGATTCCACCACCATCGTTCTTGCGCTCGCCCTCGGCAACCTGGCGATTTGCGCCGCGCTGTTCTTCTTCGAACAGCCGCGCCAGGATGGCGCCGGGGCGCGCCCGGCGGCGCTCACGAACTGGGGCTGGTCGCGCCAGATGCAGGGCGCCGGCTGGCTGCTGCTGGCGATCGGCGGCGCCAACGTACTGCCCGAGCGGCTGGCGCTGCCGGTGGCCTACGGCCTGGTGATCGCCGGCGTGGCCTGGGAAGCGGGCGCGCTGTGGGAGCGGGCCGGCGGCCGGCGCTGGCGCCGCATCGCCACCCCGGCGCTGGTGCTGGCGGTGGGCGCCTTCCTGCTGTGCTACTGGATCGACGAGATCGGCCTGCGCGCGCTGGCGGCCTCGCTGATCCTCGGCGCGTTCTATCTTTCGGCCGCCGCCGCCCTGGCGCGCGGCTGGGGCCAGGCCTCGATGCTGCGCCGCTTCCTGGCGCTCGCCACCGCGCTGCTGGCCCTGGTGGTGGGCCTGCGCGGCGCGCTGGTGCTGCTGGCGCCGTCGGGCTGGGGCTGGATGAGCAACGAGCTGCTGCGCCAGCTGTACTCGGGCGCCCTGTACCTGCTGATGCTGCTGGGCGCCTTCGGCTGGCTGCTGCTGGGCCGGGAAGACGCGCAGGACCAGCTGGCGCGCCTGGAAGTGGTCGATCCGCTGACGGACTGCGCCAACCGGCGCGGCTTCTTCCAGATGCTGGCGCCGTGGATGTCGCTGGCGCGCCGCCCCGGTCCGCCGACCGCGCTGGTGCTGTTCGACCTCGACCAGTTCAAGCGCGTCAACGACAGCTACGGCCACCCGGCCGGCGACGTGGTGCTGCGCACCCTGGTCGAGGTCTGCAAGCGCCAGCTGCGCGACAGCGACCAGCTGGGCCGCCTGGTCGGGGTCGAGTTCGCGATCCTGCTGCCGCGCACCGGCCCGGAAGATGCGGCGATGGTCGCCGAGCGCATGCGCGCCGCGATCGCCGCCACCAAGGTCAAGACCGAGCGTGCGATGATCTCGCTCACCGCCAGCTTCGGCGTGACCGCGATCCGAGCCGACGACAGCAGCGTGACCCTGCTGGCACGCGCCGACGAAGCCCTGCGCAGCGCCAAGGCCGGCGGGCGCAACCGGGTCGAGCTGGCGCCGCCGGCGCTGGCCGTTCCCGCCGAGGCATGACGATGCCGTGCGATGGCGCCGTCATGAATGGAGCTTCAATGAACGAGCAGCATATCGACCCATCCGCACCCGTCTACGCCGCCCTCGTGCTCGGTTCGGACAGCTTCCGCCTGCTGGTCGCCAGTTACCGCGACGGCGTGCCGCTGGCGCTGGACGGCGAACACGTGCCGCTGCGCCTGGCCGCCAGCCTCGACGCCAGCGGCTGCCTGAGCCAGGACGCGGTGCGCGACGCGCTGGACTGCGTGGCGCGCCTGCGCGAGCGCCTGCGCGCCCATCCGCTGGCGGCCGCGCGCGTGGTGGCCACCTCGACCCTGCGCATGGCGCGCAACGCCCACCTGTTCCTGCCGGCCGCCCAGCAGACCCTGGGCATCGACATCCGCGTGCTGTCGGGCGAGGAAGAAGCCCTGCTGACCTGGCTGGGCGTGGCCGGCGCGGCGCCGGGCGGCAGCCGCCCGCTGGTGCTGGGCATCGGCGGTGGCTCGACCCAGTTCGCGCTGGGGCAGGGCATGCGCGTCACGCGCGCCGGCTCGGTGGCGCTGGGCACGGTGCGCCAGGCCCTGACCTTCTTCGGCAACGGCCGCATCGACGCGGTCTCCTTCGCCGCGGCGGTGTCCTCGGCGCGCGTGCGCCTGGCCGACCATGCGGCCGATTACGGTCCCGCCGTGCGCGACTGCGTGTACGGCGCTTCCGGCACGGTGCGCACGCTGGCGCGGCTGGCGCGCGAGAATGGAGCGGAATGCGGCGCCGGCGGCGTCGACCGCAGCGGCCTGGAGCAGCTCGCCGCCCGGGTGCTGGAACATGCAGGCGGCGGTCGCCCGCTGGCCGGGCTGGGGCGCCTGTTGCCGCGCAACGTCGCCGCGGCGCTGGCGATCCTGATCGCGCTGATGGAGGAACTCGAGATCGGCATGCTGCTCGAATCCGACGCCGGCCTGCGCCATGGCCTGCTGCACGACCTGCACCGGCAGCGGCAGGCGCTGCCGGCCTGAAGACCGTCCCCATCGGCATGCGGCGTCCATTGACCATCGGCGTTCTCGCCGCCAGCCTGCTGGCTTGCGGCCCGGCCGCTGCCGCCAGATCGATCGCGCTGTGCTTCGAGCGCCAGGAAGTGCTGCCCTGGCGCACGCTGGACGGCGGCGGCCTGGATTTCGAGTTGCTGAGCGAGGTCGCGCGCCGGCTGGACCTGGAATTCGCCTACCAGACCATGCCCTGGAAGCGCTGCCTGGCGCAGTTGAATGCCAACCAGGTGCAGGGCGCGTTTTCCGCCAGCTTCGTCCGCGAGCGCATGGCGCTGGGCGTTTATCCCGGCGGCCGCGAGGCCGATCCGGAGCGGCGCCTGCACACCGACACCTATGTGCTGGTCAGGCGCAAGGGCAGCACGGTCGACTGGAACGGCCGCGACTTCCTCAACCTGGACGGGCGCATCGGCATCGAGCTCGGCTACTCGGTGGGCGACTTCCTGCGCGCCCGCAGCATCCAGGTGGACGAGGGGACCCAGCGCTCCAGCGACCTGCTGGAAAAGCTGCTGGCGGGGCGGGTCGCGGCGGCGGCCCTGCTGGGCGGCGCCGTCGCCTCCCACCTGAAGCGCGATCCCTCCTTGGCCGGCAAGATCGAAGTCAGGGGCCCGCCGCTGATCGAAAAGCCGTATTACCTGATGCTGTCGCACCAGTTCGTGACCGCCGAGCCGGCCCTGGCCGAACGCATCTGGCGCACCATCGCGCAGGTGCGCAACAGCCCGGCCTACCGCCGGCGCGAACGCGAATCCGGCCGGCTCGCCGCGCAAACCGTCCACGCAAGGCATGCCGGCCGCTGATCGGCGTTGTACGGACCGCACAAATTTCCAAAATTTCAACTAGCTCTGGCATACTTGCTGTTCTGTTTCCAATTGTCATCAGTGCCGGCACCACCGACATGCAGCGTTTCTTCACCATCGGCTTCCTCCTTTCCAGCCTGGTCGCGGGCGGCCCCGCGGCTGCCGCCCGGCCCGCTATCGCGCTGTGCTTCGAACGCCAGGAAGTGCTGCCGTGGCGCACCCTGGACGGCGGCGGCCTGAATCTCGAACTGCTCAACGAAGTGGCGCGCCGTACCGGGGTCGTGTTCGAGTACCAGAGCATGCCCTGGAAGCGTTGCCTGGCCCAGCTCAAGGCCAACCAGGTCGGCGGCGCCTTCGCCGTCAGTTACCTGCCGGAACGCCAGGCGCTGGGCGCCTACCCGGGCGGATCGGCGCCGGATCCGGCGCGCCGCCTGCACGTCGACCGCTATGTGCTGGTGCGGCGCAAGGGCAGCCGCGTCGACTGGGACGGCAAGTCCTTCCGCATGCTCGACGGGCGGGTCGGCGTCCAGCTCGGCTATTCGGTCGGCGATTTCCTGCGCAGCCGGGGCGCGCTGGTGGACGAGGGCAGCCAGCGCTCCGACGAGCTGCTGCAGAAGCTGCTGTCCGGCCGCATCGAGGCGGCGGCCCTGGGCGGCGGCGATGCCGGACGCCTGGTGCGCGGCGCGATGGCGCAGAAGGTCGAGATCGTGCCGGCACCGCTGCTCGAAAAGCCGTATTACCTGATGCTGTCGCACGACCTGGCAACGCGCGAACCAGTGCTCGCCGACCGGATCTGGAAAACCGTGGCCGAGGTGCGCAACAGTCCCGCCTATCAAAAACGCGAGCGCGCACTGAGCCTCGCGCCGCCAGCCGCGAACGGAATTGCGCATGCCGCCCTCCAGCACTGACACCGGCCGCAAGGGCGGCGGCAAGCCCGCGCCGGCGCGCCGCCTGCTCGAGAGCTGGCGCCAGAACGTCGTGTTCCGCCTCGGCGCCGGCATCGTGCTGGCGGTCGCGCTGACGACCGGCGTGTACACCACCTACGTGATGCAGACCCTGCGCGAGGAAGCCAGCGCGCGCCTGCAGGAGCGCGTCGAACGCCAGGCCTCGGTGCTGTCGCAGGCGCTGGCGCGGCCGCTGTTCGACATCAACAGCGCGGCCGTGTCATCGGTGGTCGATTCGCTCGGCGCCACGCCGGAAGTCTTGATGCTGCACGTGCTGGCGCCGAACGGCGCGGTGCTGGCCGCGCTCGGCGGCGCCGACGACGAGCCGAACGCGATCCGGGTGGAGCGCAAGATCAGCTACCACGACGGCATCCGCACCTTCAGGGTCGGCAGCATTGAACTGGCGTTCTCGCGCCGCCAGATCGACGAAGCCCTGCACCGCCAGATGGTGCAGACCGTGATGGCGAATGTCGTCCTGACCCTGGCCATCGTGGTCTGCGTGCTGCTGGTCGGCCGCCGCATGACCCAGCCCTTCGCCGACATCCAGGAAGCGCTGGAAAAGCTGGCGCGCGGCGAGACCGACATCTACCTGTCCGGCATCGGCCGGCGCGACCAGATCGGCCGCCTGTCCTCGGCGGTGCGCAGCTTTCGCGACACCCTGAACCGGCTGCGCCGCGCCGAGCAGGTCACGAATGGCCTGCTGCGCGAAAAGAGCGTCATCGAGCAGCAGCTGCGCGAACTGAACGAGGACCTCGAACAGAAGATCGCGGCGCGCACGCGCGAGCTGCTGGACTCGATCCGCGTCGCCCGCGACAGCCAGGAAAAGCTGCAGGCCATCGTCGACACCGCCCTCGACGCGGTGGTGCGGATGGACCGCCAGGGCCGCATCGTCGGCTGGAACACGCAGGCCGAGAAGATCTTCGGCTGGTCGCGCGACGAGGTGCTGGGCCTGGATCTCGACCAGTGTATCGTCCCCGAGCGCCACCGCGCGGCGCACCGCAACGGCCTGGCGCGCTACGAGCGCAGCGGCATCGGCGGGGTGCTGGACAGCCGCATCGAAACCTACGCCCTGCGCCGCGACGGCACCGAGTTCCCGATCGAGCTGGCGATCACGCGCGTGCAGCTGGCCGATAGCGAAGACTACGAATTCTGCTCCTTCATCCGCGACATCGCCGAACGCCGCGAACGCGAGCAGTCGCTGGTGGCGGCCAACGTGCGCGCCGAGGCGGCCAACGTCGCCAAGTCCGAATTCCTGGCCAACATGAGCCACGAGATCCGCACCCCGATGAGCGCGATCATCGGCATGGCCTACCTGGCGCTGCGCACCGAGCTCACGCCCAAGCAGCAGGATTATGTCGGCAAGATCCACCGTGCCGCGCTGTCGCTGCTGGGGATCATCAACGACATCCTCGACTTTTCCAAGATCGAAGCCGGCAAGCTGGACGTCGAGCACATCCCGTTCTGCCTCGACGACGTGCTGGCCAACGTCGCCAGCGTCACCAGCCAGAAGGCCGCCGACAAGCAGCTCGAATACCTGTTCCACGTGCCGCACGCGATCCCGCGCATGCTGGTCGGCGACCCGCTGCGCCTGGGCCAGGTGTTGATCAACCTGGTCAACAACGCGGTCAAGTTCACCCCGGCCGGCGAGCTGGAACTGTCGTGCATGCGGCTCGATGAAAACAATGCGCAGCACGTGAAGCTGCGCTTTGCGGTGCGCGACACCGGCATCGGCATGAGCGAGCAGCAGCAGGGCAAGCTGTTCCGCGCCTTCCACCAGGCCAACGGCTCGACCACGCGGGAATATGGCGGCACCGGCCTCGGGCTGTCGATCTCGCAGCAGCTGGTCGGCCTGATGGGCGGCCAGATCGTCGCGAAAAGCAGTCCCGGCAAGGGCTCGACCTTCCACTTCGATCTCGACTTCCCGCTGTCCGGCGAACCGGAGCGCGTGGCGGTGGCGCCGCCCGAACTGGACGGCGCGCGCCTGCTGCTGGTCGACGACAGCGAAGTCGCGCGCGAGATCACCTGCGAGGCGCTGCAGGCGCTGCCGCTGCGGGTCGACACCGCCGCCAGCGGGCTCGAAGCCGAGGCCGCGGTTCTGGCGGCCGACGCCGGCGGCGATCCTTACCGCGTGGTGCTGACCGACTGGCAGATGCCGGGCATGGACGGCATCGCGCTGGCGCGCCGCCTCGGCGGCAACCCGGCGCTGCGCCAGCCGCCGGCCGTGGTGCTGGTGACCGCCTTCGGCCGCGAAGAGGTGCAGCAGGAGGCGGAGAGCGCCGGCATCCGCGGCTTCCTGACCAAGCCGATCGGGCAGTCGGCGCTGGTCGACACGCTGGTGACGCTGTTCGCGCCGCCGAGCGGGGGCGGCATGCGCGGACGCTGCGAGGAGCTGGGGGATTGCGTGGCGCGCGTGCTGCTGGTCGAGGACAACCAGGTCAACCAGCAGATCGCGCTGGAGCTGCTGCAGGCGCAGAAGATCGCGGTCGACGTCGCCGCCACCGGCCGCGAGGCCCTCGAACGCCTGGTTGCGGCCGGCCCGGACGCCTACGACCTGGTGCTGATGGATCTCGAGATGCCGCAGCTGGACGGCCACGCCGCCACCGTCGAACTGCGCAAGGACGCGCGCTTCGACAGGCTGCCGGTGATCGCCATGACGGCGCACGCGCTGGCCGAGATCCGCGAACGCTGCCTGCGCGAAGGCATGCAGGACTATGTCAGCAAGCCGGTCGAGCCCGAGAAGCTGTATGCGACCCTGGCGCGCTGGATCGGCCCGCAGCTGCCGCCGCCGCTGCCGCGCACGCTCGCGCTCGCGCCGGAAGCCGGCGAGGGCCCTTCGCTCCCGGGCCTGTCGAACCTGTCGGGCATCGATTCGGCCTTCGGCCTGCGCCACGTGGCCGGCAACGCCGCCCTGTACGTGCAGCTGCTGGACCGCTTCCGCGCCACCCAGCGCGAAGCCGGCCGCCAGATCGCCGAAGACTACCGGGCGCGACGCCTGCCGCAGGCGGCCGTGCGCGCGCACACGCTGCGCGGGGTGGCCGGCAACATCGGCGCGCGCGAGCTGCAGACCCTGGCGCAGGCGGTGGAGGAGGGCCTGTCGCTGGCCGAGCCGGACCCAGGGCGCCTGGCAGCCGGCGTGCGCGCGCTGGCTGCGGCGGTAGATGCGACCATGGAATCGCTCGACAATTATTTCGCCAGCCGGGCGGCGCAGGCGGCCACCGGGCCCGCGCCGGGGATTCAGATCGAGCCCGCCGTGCTGCCGGGCGATGCCGCGCAAGCCATCGCCCAGCTGGCACAGCTGCTGGCCGAGTTCTCGGGCGACGCCACCGACTATTTCGAGGCCGTGCGCGCGCAGCTCGCCGCCGTGCTCGAGACCCCGGTGCTGGCGCGCCTGGAGCAGCACCTGTCGCGTTACGAATTCGAAGAGGCCCGCCAGCTGCTGCCGCAGGCGGCCGCTGCGCAGCCCGCCGATGCACAGTCCGCACTACCGGAAACCACATGACCTTCACGAACCAGCAGAACCCGCCGGAGACGCGGCCGACCATCCTGATCGTCGACGACACACCCGACAACATCATGCTGCTGTCGCGCCTCCTCAAGGACAGGTACAACACCAAGGTCGCCAACAACGGCAGCACGGCGCTGCAGATCGCCGGCGCCACGCCCAGTCTCGACCTGATCCTGCTCGACGTGATGATGCCGGGCCTGGACGGCTACGAGACCTGCCGCCAGCTCAAGGCCAATCCGGCCACCGCCGACATCCCGGTGATCTTCCTGACCGCCAGGAACCAGGTCGAGGACGAGGCCATGGGCCTGTCGCTGGGCGCGGTCGACTACATCGCCAAGCCGATCAGCCCGCCGATCCTGTTCGCGCGCGTGGCCACCCAGCTGAACCTGCGCGCCGCACGCCGTTCGCTGCAGGAGCATAACGAGAACCTGGAGAAGCTGGTGCAGGAGCGCACCGCCCAGCTCTACCTGATGCAGGAGGCGATCATCGTGGCAATGGCCTCGATGGCGGAAACCCGCGACCAGGAGACCGGCAACCACATCCGCCGCACCCAGAACTACGTGCGCGCCCTGGCGACCCACCTGCAAGGCCATCCGCGCTTTGCGGCAGAACTGAGCGACGAGAACATCGAACTGCTGTACCGCTCGGCGCCGCTGCACGACATCGGCAAGGTCGGCATCCCCGACCGCATCCTGCTCAAGCCGGGCAACCTGGACCGCGAGGAATTCGAGATCATGAAGATGCACGCCGTGTACGGGCGCGACACCATCATGCTGGTCGAGAAGCACATCGGCGGCAGCAACAGCTTCCTGATGTTCGCGCGCGAGATCGCCCATTCGCACCAGGAAAAATGGGATGGCTCGGGCTACCCGCAGAACCTGGTGGGCGAGCAGATCCCGCTGTCGGCGCGCCTGATGGCGGTGGCCGATGTCTACGACGCCCTGATCAGCAAGCGCGTCTACAAGCCGGCCTTCACCCACGCGCAGGCGCTCGACGTGATGCGCAAGGGCCGCGGCAGCCACTTCGACCCGGACGTGCTGGACGCCTTCTTCGAGATCGAGGCCACATTCGCCAGGATTGCCGGCGAGTTCGCCGACCACGAGGATTGATCCGGCGCCCGCGCCTTGCGTGCCGTCCTTCCGGCAAGGCGCCAAATGATATATATTGTTTGGCTTGTTTGAGGATGGAGTAATGGATGGCGAAGACAGCAACCGCCGGCGCCGCCGCGAAGACGGCACGCGCCAAAGCAGCAGGGGCGGGTAAGACGCCAGCCAAAGCAGCCGCAAGGACGGCTGCGAAGACCGCGAAAGCGGCGCCGGCGCGCAAGCCGGTCGCGGTGAAGCCGGCAGCCGCAAAACGCGCTGCCACGCCGGCCGCGAAGGCGGCAAAGGCAGCGGCGAAGGCCGTCGCCAGGCCCGTGGCCGCGAAGCCCGCAGCCAGGCCCGCCGCCAAGCCCGCCGCCAAGCCGGCAAGCGGGACGCGCAGCGCCCGCAGCGCCGAAGCCCCGCGCCCGGAGGCAGCGCAGGTGCGCCCCACGCTGGTGCGCGACAGCTTCACCATGCCCGAGCAGGAATACGCCGTGCTCGGCGCAGTCAAGCAGGCCTGCCTGAAGGCCGGCTTCGAGGTCAAGAAGAGCGAACTGCTGCGCGCCGGCGTGGCCCTGCTGGGCCAGCTAGACGTCGCCAGCCTGCGCGCGGTGCTGGGCAGCCTGCCGCAGCTGAAGACGGGCCGCCCGCCGGCAGAGTAAGCTGCCCCGCAGCGTCATGCCGCATGCGCCGGCCACTCCACGTCGCGGGCTTCCCGCTCAGTGCGTCGTCCGTCCCGGCGGCTGCGCCCGCGCTTCGGCCGTGAGTTCCTTCAGCTCGCGGATCGGGATATTCGATTTCTCATGCATCCTCAGCAGGATGGTGGCGCCGACGTTCAGCTTGCGGTGCCGGATCTTGCTGATGATGGGGGGCTGCACTTCGAGGACGCGGCACAGCTCCGCGTCGTTCTTCAGCTGCATGCGGGTGATCAGGGTATCGAGTAGGGGATTGGGGACGAAACTCGACGGCTCGGCCGCGCGGGCGCGATGCATCGCCTCGAGCAGCTCCTGTTTTTTCTGTCGTACGCTCATGAACTTCCTCCGTGTGGATGAACATTCAAGACAGACCGACTGTTTTGGAGAGTGCGCCCGACCGATTTTGAACTGCTTTTTGTATGGCTTATGCTGGGTGGGTTTGTTGGAATGCTACTACGACTTTGACAAGTTTGACGCACTGTTCATGAATAAAAGCCCATAAGATCGGGCTTTCTGCGCGGAACTTACGTTAATTTCAAACCGGAACGTGTCAAGACGAGGGTGCGGTCGGCCATGGCGGCCGCGGCGTGCGAATGGGTGACCATGATGGCGCCGGCGCCGCTGGCGCGGATCTCGGCGCGCAGCAGGTGCAGGATACCGTCCGCCGTCTCCGGGTCGAGGTTGCCGGTCGGTTCGTCGGCCAGCAGCAGGGCGGGGCGGTGCACCAGGGCGCGCGCGATTGCCACCCGCTGCAGTTCGCCGCCAGAGAGCTGGCGCGGGAAATCGGCGCCGCGTCCTTGCAGCCCCACCGCGTCCAGCATGGCCCGTGCGCGTGCCGCATCAAGCCCGCCGTTGAGCAGCAGCGGGAGGGCCACGTTCTGTTCCAGCGTCAGGTGCGGCAGCACGTGGAAGGCCTGGAAGATGAAGCCCATGCGGCTGCGGCGCAGCCTGGTCGCGGCATCGTCGTCGAGGCTGGACATCGGCACGCCGTCGACCACGACCTGGCCGCCGTCGGGCGTGTCGAGACCGGCGATCAGGTTCAGCAGGGTAGATTTGCCGACCCCGGATTCGCCCATCACGGCGACGAATTCGCCGGGCGCGAAGCGGTGCGAGAGCTGGGCGAGGACGGTACGGCCGCCGTAGTACTTGGTGAGATCGACGAGTTCGAGCATAGAATGCTACTGTAGCATGGCGACGGCCCCGTCCCGATTCGCGTATGATGGCCAGAACGTCAACATTCCGGGATCTACCGATGCTGAACCGTCCGACCGAAGCGCCCGCCGCGGGCAGTGTCTTCGATACCTCGGCCGAGGCCCTGCGCCTGCGCGCCGAGCTCGAAGCCGGCCTGCGCGCGCGCGATGCCTGCATCTCGCCCAAGTTCCTGTACGACGCACTCGGCTCGAAGCTGTTCGAAGCCATCTGCGAGCTGCCCGAGTACTACCCGACCCGCACCGAAGCGGCGATCTTCGAACGCCACGGCGGCGAGATCGCGCGCGCGATCGGCACCGGCACCACCCTGGTCGACCTCGGCGCCGGCAATTGCGCCAAGGCGGCGCGCCTGTTCCCGCTGCTGCACCCGCTGCAATACGTCCCGGTCGACATCTCGGCGGACTTCCTGCAGGATGCCGTCGAGCGCCTGCAGCAGCGCTTCCGCCACATCGAGATGAACCCGCTGGGCATGGACTTCTCCGGCGGCGACTGGCAGCTGCCCGACATCGTGCGCCACGAGCGCCGCCTGTTCTTCTATCCGGGCTCCTCGATCGGCAATTTCACGCCCGAGGATGCGCTGGCGTTTCTGCGCCGCGTGCGCGCCCAGTGCGGTGCCGACGGCAGCATCCTGATCGGCATCGACCTGGCCAAGGACAAGGCGGTGCTGGACGACGCCTACGACGATGCGCTGGGCGTGACGGCCGCCTTCAACCTGAACGTGCTGCGCCACGCCAACCGCCTGCTCGGCGCCGACTTCGACATCCGCGCCTGGCGCCACCACGGCTTCTACAACGCGCGTGAAGGGCGGGTCGAGATGCACCTGGAAGCGCGCACCGCGCAGCAGGTGAACTGGCAGGGCGGCAGCCGCCGCTTCGAGGCGGGCGAGTGCATCCACACCGAGAACAGCTACAAGTACCGCCCGGCCGCCGCCGTCGGACTGCTGGAGCAGGCCGGCTTTGCCGCGGCCGGCGTCTGGACCGACGAGCAGGAATGGTTCGCGGTGATCCACGCGCGCGCGATTCCGCCGGGCGCGATGCATTGAGCGGAGAGGGCAGCCATGGGAGCGAACGAACACCGCCAGGCCCGTGAATTCGAACAGGTGCGCCAGCGCTCGCTGCACCTGGCCGAGCCGCTGTCGGGTGAGGACTGCTGCGCGCAATCGATGCCGGACGCCAGCCCCGTCAAGTGGCATCTGGCGCACACCACCTGGTTTTTCGAGACCTTCATCCTGGAGCCGCGCGAGCCGGGCTGGCGGCCTTTCCATCCGGCCTTCCGGGTCCTGTTCAACTCCTATTACAACGGCGTCGGCGCGAAGCACCCGCGGGCCCAGCGCGGCCTGCTGACGCGCCCTGGCCTGGACGACGTGCTGGCCTGGCGCCGCGACGTCGACGCGCGCATCGCGCGCCTGCTGGCGAACGCACCCCAGGACCGCGAGCTGGCGTCGCTGGTGGAGCTGGGCATGCAGCACGAGCAGCAGCACCAGGAGCTGATCCTGACCGACCTTAAGCACCTGCTGGCGCAGAACCCTTTGTTCCCGGCCTACCTCGATTCGCCGCTGCCGGAATCCTGCCCGGTCGGGCCGCAGGGCTGGCTCGACTTCGACGGCGGCCTGGCCGAGATCGGCCACCGCGGCGACGGCTTCTGCTTCGACAACGAGCTGCCGCGCCACCGCCAGTATGTCGCGCCTTTCCAGCTGGCTTCGCGCCTGGTGACGAACGGTGAGTACCTGGAATTCGTCGAAGCTGGCGGCTACCGGGACCCGGCGCTCTGGCTGTCGGAGGGCTGGGACAAGGTCTGCAGCGGCGAGATCGAACAGCCCCTGTACTGGCGCAAGGAGGACGGGCGCTGGATGGAATTCACGCTGCACGGGCAGCAAGCCCTGGACCCGGCGCGCCCGGTCACCCACGTCTCGCTGTACGAAGCCGACGCCTACGCGCGCTGGCGCGGCGCCCGGCTGCCGACGGAGGCCGAATGGGAATTCGCGGCGCGCGACATCGCCATCGCCTGCGGCGACCTGCATCCGCGCGCGGCCGGCAGCGATGGCCTTTCGCAGATGTTCGGCGAGTGCTGGCAGTGGACCGCCAGCAGCTACGCACCGTATCCGGGCTATGCGCCGGCGGCCGGCGCGCTGGGCGAATACAACGGCAAGTTCATGGTCAACCAGTACGTGCTGCGCGGCTCGTCCTGCGCCACCCCGCACGGCCACGCGCGCGCCAGCTACCGCAACTTCTTCCCGGCCGGCAGCCGCTGGCAGTTCACCGGTATCAGGCTGGCCAGATGAAGGCGTCGCGCAGCCTGCGCCTGGCGGTGCTGAACCGGCGCGCGAACGCCTACATCGTCGGCCATCCGCTCGCCTTCACGCTCGGCGTCCTGAAAAGCTTCCGGGCCAACCAGGGCCTGCTGCTGGCCGGCGCCGTCGCCTATTATGCGCTGCTGTCGATCGTGCCCTTCCTGATGCTGGTGGTGGTGGCGCTCTCGCACTTCCTGGACGAGGCCGAGCTGCTGCTGACCCTGCGCCGCTACCTCGAACTGCTGCTGCCCGGGCAGTCCGCCGCCATCGTCGCCGAGGTCGCGCACTTCCTCGCCGAGCGCGACCTGATCACCTGGGTGCTGGCCGCCACCATGGTGTTCTTCAGCTCCTTCGCCTTCACCGTGCTGGAGAACGCGATGAGCGTGATCTTCGTGCACCGCGTGGCGGTGCGGCGGCGCCACTTCCTGGTTTCGGCGCTGCTCCCTTACTGCTACATCCTGGCGCTGGGCTTCGGCATCATGATCGTGACCCTGGTGGCCGGCACCCTGCAGGTGATCGGCAGCGAGAGCGTCGAACTGTTCGGCTACAGCTGGTCGCTGCACGGCGTGTCGGGCGCGCTGCTCTACCTGCTCGGCCTGGCGGGCGAGATCCTGGTGCTGACCTCGATCTACCTGGTGATGCCGGTCGGGCGCCTGTCGCTGTCGCACGCGCTGGTCGGCGGCGTGACCGCGGCCCTGTTGTGGGAAGTCGCGCGCCACGTGCTGGTGTGGTACTTCTCGACGCTGTCGAAGGTGAACGTGGTGTACGGCTCGATGAGCACCGCCATCGTCGTCATGTTCTCGCTCGAGATCGGCGCCGCGCTGCTGCTGTTCGGAGCGCAGGTCATCGCGGAATACGAGCGGGTCGGGCAGGGCGGCGCGGCCGGCCAGGGCAAGAAAATGGAGACGCGGCCGCCCGGATGAGCAGACCCCGATGCTCAATCGAGCGATTGGGCCTCGTTCGGCGATGCATCGTCTGGTGCGGCCTGTGGCACGATGACGTCGCCGTCGACGACCTGCACGACCATCTGTTCGCCTTGCGAGGTGAGAATATGGATGACCATCGGACTGCTCCTTTCGTTTCGTTTGATTTGACAGGCTGAAGCTTAACGGTCGGAAAGAAAAATGAGGCCCGCTATCGATGGGGGGAGTTTGCAACATTGGAGGTATTACAATGTTCGGCCACGACTCATCCGCCTCGACCCATGCTCGACCTGCTCAACGCCATCCCTCGCGGGTTCATCCTGCCGCCTGCCAACCTGTTCCTGCTGATTCTCGTCGGCCTGCTGCTCTGGCGCCGCTGGCCGCGTACCGGCCGCATCGTCGCCGGGACCGGGCTGGCGCTGCTGGCCATCCTGTCCACCAATGCCGGCGCCTCCCTGTTCGTCAGGCCGCTGGAAGGATTGAGCACGCCGCTGGCGGCGCCCGAGCGTGCAGGCGCCCAGGCCATCGTCGTGCTGGCGGCCGGGCGCCTGCAGGATGCGCCGGAATACGGCGGCGCGGACATCCCGGACTACGTGGCCCTGGCGCGCCTGCGCTATGCGGCCCACCTGCAGCGGCGTACCGGACTGCCCATCCTCGTCAGTGGCGGCGTGGGCGCCAGGGCCGATACCGATCCGAAGAAGGGCCGGCCGCTTGCGCTCGGCGAGGCAATGGCCGTCGCCTTGCGCGAAGACTTCGGGGTGCCGGTCAGATGGATCGAAGGGCACTCGCGCGATACGTTCGAGAACGCCGCCTTCAGCGCCGGCATGCTGCGCAAGGACGGCATCCGGCGCGTCCTGCTCGTCACCGATGCGATGCACATGCCGCGTTCGCGCCGGGTGTTCGCGCACGCCGGGCTGGAGGTGGTCGAGGCCCCCACCATGTTCTTCGGCGACCAGGCCCGCTCGAGCGGCGCCTTCGTGCCCAGTGCGGAAGGCATGCGCCGCTCCTGGTATGCGCTGTATGAGCTGATCGGCCTTGCCTGGTACCGCGTACGGGTCGGTTGAACCCTGCGTGGCAAACATCCTCCTTGCCGCGCCCTCGGTCACGCCGGCCGGCCCGGTGGTTTGCGACCATGCGCCGCCCGCCCGCGCGCTCGCCGCTGCAGCGTTCGATGCGCTCAGGCTTCGCCGGATGGGGCGTCGGCCTGCTCCGCCCGTGCCGCCTCGCGCGCCGGTGCTGGAACCTCGCCTTTCCCGGCGGGCCAGCCTTCGCGCTGCAGGCGCCGGTTGCCGTCGGTGGTTTCGGTCTGGTCGTGGAACAGGATCTGCTGGGTCGGGTAGGGCAGGTCGATCCCGTTCGCCGTCAGCGCCGCCTTCACGGCTTCCAGCACCTGGTCCTTCAGGGCCAGCGCGTCGGCCTTGCGCGGCGGCTTGATCCACCAGCGGATCCGCAGCTTCACGCCGTTGTCGGCGTAGTCCAGCAGGAGCACGTCCGGCGCCGGCTCGGCTTCGACGCCGGGCAGCTTCCTGATGGCGTCGAGCATCACGCGCTTTGCAGCCTGGATATCGTCGCCGTTGCCGATGACCACGTCGTATTGCAGGCGCCGGGTCGGAAAGGCGGTGTTGACGATGAAGGAGCCCTTGTACAGGTCGGCGTTGGGGACGATGGCCAGGCGGCCGTCATAGGTGCGGATCTTGGTGGCGCGCGCCTGGATCTCGTCGATCGTGCCCTCGAAGCTGCCGAACACGATCTGGTCGCCGATCTCGAAGGGTTCGGTTATCAGGATCAGTATGCCGGCGAGGAAGTTCTCGAAAATGTCCTTGAAGGCGAAGCCGATCGCAATGCCGGTGATGCCCAGCGCGCTGATCAGGTTGCCGATCGTGAAGGAGGGGAAGGCGATCGTGACGGACAACAGCAGGCCGACGAGGATCAGGCCCCACTGGCTCATGCGGCCCAGGACGATGACGAGGTTCTTGTGGTATTTGCCGGCATTGACGTGGTGCACCAGCCGCCGCGTCAGGCTGGCCGCGAACAGGAACAGCAGGAAAACCGCGATCGCAATGCCGATATTCGGCAGCAGGTGGAGGGCACTGTTGCCGAGTGCATGCAGGCGGGCATAAACGATCGCTAGTTCCTGGGACATCGCTCCTCACGTCATCTTGAACGGTCGAGTGTTCATGATGACGGATTTGCGCATCCGGGGGCGCGAGACTCAGACGCCGCCGGGCAAGGCCAGCGGCACGCCGCGCGCCCAGCGGTTCGACGACAGGGAAAAGCTCAGCGCCCGCACCTGGTGATACCAGCCGGCCGGCACGTAAAGCATGTCGCCGGGCTGCACCAGCACCTCGACGATGCTTGCTGCGCGCGCCAGCGGGAAGGCATCGAAATCCGGCGCTTCCGGATCGAATGGCGAGCCGAACAGGACCGGGTTCGCCTCGCGCGGGTACAGGTAGTCGCCGTGGTGGGGCGGCGCCAGGAAGATCCGCTTGCTGCCCCAGATCTGGGCGAAGATGTTGTCGTCGTAGTCGCAGTGCAGCGGCGTGACCGTGCGCGCCGGGCCGAGCCAGAAGCGCGGCGGTCCCATCTTCTCGAAATAGCCGGGCCAGTGGCACATGCCGTTCAGCTCGCGCAGTTCGAGGTTGCCGACGTAGGGCGGCAGGTCATCTGCAGGGTGTTCGCTCAGGTCCAGATACTCGCGCAAGGACATGTCCCGCATCGCGCGGTCCGGTGCAAAGGCCGTCGCCACGTAGTCGCCCACCCGGGCGCGCACCGGCACCTCGCCGAAGCGTTCGCGCAGGTCCTGCGGCGTGAGCGCGCACAGCGGCCAGCGCTTGACCGCGCCGGGCATCAGGAAGGGCAGGCCCTCGGCGGCGCGGGCACGGAAGGCCGCGCCATCGAGTTTGCCCACGCGCGGCACTTCGGCAATGGCCGGAAGGGCGCGCGCGGCCTCGCGGATCGCGTCGCGCATAGCCTGGATCGACGACACGCCGCGCACCTGCGCGGCTTTCTGCTCGCGCACCGCCGCCGGCTGGAGATCCAGGCGCGGCGGCAGGCGCTTGACGGTACTGCTGTCGCTCATCAGGCCGCGCGCTGGATCGGCTGCTCGCCAGCCAGCGCGATCTGCCGGTTCACCGCCGACAGCACGGCCTTGAAGGAGGCGGTCAGGATGTTGCTGTCGATCGCGGCGCCGAACAGGGTCGGGCCGTTCCCGAGGCGCAGCTCGACGTAGCAGGCCGCCTTCGCGTCGGCGCCCGAGCCGATCGCGTGCTCGTGGTAGTCCATCAGGCGGATGTCCAGGCCGAGCGCGTTGACGAAGGCGTCGATCGGGCCGTTGCCCTGGCCGTGGCGGCTGGCGGTGACGCGCTCGTGCTCGACGGTGGCGTCGATCTGCACGCGCTGTTCGCCCTCGGTATCCTCGGTCATGCGGTGGCCGTGGTAGCGGTAGGCCGGGTTCTCCTGGTCGAAGTACTCCTTCGCGAACAGGGCGTGGATGCTGCTGGCCGCGACTTCGGTGCCGGTGGCGTCGGCGTGGCGCTGGACCACGCGCGAAAACTCAATTTGTAAGCGCCGCGGCAGTTCGAGGCCGTATTCCTGCTCGAGCAGGTAGGCCATGCCGCCCTTGCCGGACTGGCTGTTGACGCGGATGACGGCGTCGTAGCTGCGGCCGAGGTCCGCCGGGTCGATCGGCAAGTAGGGCACTTCCCACAGCGCGTCGCTCTTCTGAACCGCGAAGCCCTTCTTGATCGCGTCCTGGTGTGAGCCGGAGAAGGCCGTGAACACGAGGTCGCCCACATACGGGTGGCGCGGGTGGACCGGGATCTGGTTGCACTCTTCGACCAGCTGGCGCACCGCGTCGATGTCCGAGAAGTCCAGGCCCGGGTGCACGCCCTGGGTGTAGAGGTTCAGCGCCAGCGTCACCAGGTCGACGTTGCCGGTGCGTTCGCCGTTGCCGAACAGGCAGCCTTCGACACGGTCGGCGCCGGCCATCACGGCCAGCTCGGCGGCGGCGACGGCGGTGCCGCGGTCATTGTGCGGGTGGACGCTGATGACCAGGCTGTCGCGGCGCTCGAGGTGGCGCGACATCCATTCGATCTGGTCGGCGTAGACGTTCGGGGTGCTGGCCTCGACGGTCGAGGGCAGGTTGACGATCATCTTGTTCTGCGGGGTCGGCTGCCAGACTTCGCTGACGGCATCGACGATGCGCTTGCTGAAATCGAGCTCGGTGGTCGAGAAGGATTCCGGCGAATACTCGAGGCCCCACTGCGTTTCCGGGTGAGCTGCCACCAGTTCCTTGATCAGGCGGGTGCCGTTCACGGCGATCTGCACGATCTCGTCCTGGTCCATGCCGAACACCACGCGGCGGAACACCGGCGCCACCGAGTTGTAGACGTGGACGATGGCGCGTTTGGCGCCGATGCAGGACTCGACGGTGCGGCGGATCAGCTCTTCGCGCGCCTGGGTCAGCACGATGATGCTGACGTCGTCCGGGATCCGGTTCTCTTCGACCAGCATGCGCACGAAGTCGAAGTCGGTCTGCGAGGCGGACGGGAAGCCGACCTCGATCTCCTTCACGCCGATCTGCACCAGCTTCTCAAAGAAGCGCAGCTTCTTCTCGGGGCTCATCGGCTCGATCAGCGCCTGGTTACCGTCGCGCAGGTCGGTGCTCATCCAGATCGGCGGCTGGGTGATGGTGCGGCTCGGCCACTGGCGGTCGGCCAACGGGACGGCGGGGAAGGGACGGTATTTGGCGGCGGGATTGGTCAACATGGCGAAGCTCCTGATCTACTGAATGGGTTCAAGCTGTATCTGGCGATGGTGCCTGGGCACCTGTGGCGCGGGCTGCCGGACGGGCCACGAAACGCTAGGCCCGGCAACCGGTCGGTAGCGATAGCAGCAGCGCGCATTCGCCGGCAGGCAGCAGCGAGGCTCCGGCGATGGTGACTGCAATGTACGGTGTGGAATCGGTGGCAAACATCTGTTCAACTTCCTTGGGCTACGGGTTCCGGCGGAGGGCCGGGCGAGGGTACGGCGGATTACGCGCGTAGTAGCAGGCCTGCCGGCGATAGTGCGCCGGTCAGCGGTAGGAAGGTCGTCAGAGGCAGTTGGGAGAACATTTCTTCACTCTAAGTGAATTTTGTTTGGCGTGTCAAGCCTTTGTTATGCTCGCGTTCGGTGTTGACGACAGAATTTCTCAAAAGATTGTTGTGCTTGATCAAGTGTTTGTACTGGCGTGAGTGGCAGAGTACACGCTTGCGCTGCGCCAAATGGGCGCGAGAAAAAACTGATCGGGAGATGTGATGGGCCAGGAGCTGATCTTCGGTGTCGAGATTCCCGTTGTGCTGGCCTTTGGCCTGATGGTTCTGCTTCTGCTCGCCGTCGTGCGCCTGCTGGCCGCGATGGGCAAGCCGGCGCCGGTCCGCGATCCGCAGCGCGCGGTGCCGTGCGATATCGAACAGGAGGAGGCAGCATGGCGGTTCTGAGAGGACTGGACACCACTGTCGAGCTGACGCGCCATGCCGCGGCGCTGAAGGCCCAGGGTTACGATTTCGCGATGCGCTACTACAGCAACAACGCGGCCAAGAACCTGTCGCTGGGCGAGGCGCGCGCGCTGTCGCAGGCGGGCTTGAGCATCGGCGTGGTGTGGGAGACGTCGGGCACCCACGCCGCGTTCTTCACCCGCGCCCAGGGCCTGGCGGACGGCGCCCAGGCTTACCGCATGGCGAAGGAGACGATAGGCCAGCCCTTCGGTTCGGCGATCTACTTCGCGGTCGACTACGATCCGACCGGCGCCGACATCGACGGCGGCATCAGCAATTACTTCACCGGCGTGCACGCGGCCCTGTACGTGGCCAACGATGGCGCGCCGTCCTACCGGGTCGGGGTCTACGGTTCCGGTCTGTGCTGCGGCGCCCTGGTCGAGCGCGGCATCGCGGCGCTGAGCTGGCTGTCGCAATCGACCGGTTTCGCCGGCTCGCGCCAGTATGCGGAGCAGAAGCGCTACGACATCCTGCAGACGCTGCCGGCGCGGATCGTGGGCGCGGACGGGATCGTGCTCGGCATCGATCCCGACACCACCCATCCGGAGCGGGACGCCGGCCTGTTCAGCGTCTAGGGCTTGAAGAAGCTTACGCCACCTTCACGCGTGCTTCGCCCGCCGCCATCCGTCCGATCACGGCGGCGTCGCCGAAGCCCTCGCGCGCGAACAGCGCCAGCACCTCGTCGACGCTGCCCGGGTCGCAGGACACCAGCAGGCCGCCGGAAGTCTGCGGGTCGGTCAGCAGCACGCGCTGGGTGTCGCTCACGCCCGTGCCGAGGTCGACGTCCATGCCGTAGGCGTCCCAGTTGCGGCCGGAAGCACCGGTGAAGTAGCCCTCATGGGCCAGCTGTTCGACGCCCGGCAGCAGCGGGATCTTGTCCATGTCGAGCTGGGCGTTCAGTTTGGCGCCGCGCGCCAGTTCCAGCAGGTGGCCCAGCAGGCCGAAGCCGGTGACGTCGGTCAGCGCGTGCACGCCCGCCAGCTCCGCCAGCGCCTTGCCCGGCTTGTTGAGCTTCGTGGTGTTGGCGATCATGGCCGCGTAGCCTTCGGCGTCCAGCTTGTCCTTCTTCAGTGCGGCCGACAGCACGCCCACGCCGAGCGGCTTGCCGAGGACCAGCACGTCGCCCGCGCGCGCATCCGCGTTGCGCTTGACCTTCGAAGGATGCACCAGGCCCATCACCACCAGGCCGTAGATCGGCTCGACCGAATCGATGGTGTGGCCGCCGGCGATCGGGATGCCGGCTTCGGCGCAGATCGATTCGCCGCCCTGGATGATCTTGCCGATGGTATCCAGCGGGAGTTTGTTGACCGGCATGCCGACCAGCGCCAGCGCCATGATCGGCGTGCCACCCATCGCGTAGACGTCGGAGATCGCGTTGGTGGCGGCGATGCGGCCGAAGTCGAAGGGGTCGTCGACGATGGGCATGAAGAAGTCGGTGGTGGCGATCAGCGCCTGCTCGTCGTTCAGCTTATAGACGGCGGCGTCGTCGGCGGTCTCGATCCCGACCATCAGTTCTTTCGGCACCGGGAAGCCGGTCGACTTCTTGAGGATCTCGGACAGGACGCCGGGTGCGATCTTGCAGCCGCAGCCGCCGCCGTGCGAGAAGGAGGTCAGTTTGATGGGTTGGTCGGCAGTAGTCATGGAAGGTCCGTCAGGGATGGCGTAAAAGGAGATTATCCACCAGGTCGAGCAGCGTCGCACGCTCCCGCCCGGGGGCGAACAGGCGGCGCCGCGCCGCGCACTGGCGCAGCAGCCTGGCATGGAAGGCATCGTCGAGCGCCACGCGGTCGATCAGGCGCGCCAGCGCGGCGGCATCGCCGACGGGGAAGAAGCCGGCGTAGTCCTCGCCCAGCATGCCGCGGTTGCCTTTGATGTTCGAGGCCAGCACCGGCACGCCGCTGGTCACGGCTTCGATGATCACGTTGGCGCCGCCTTCCATGCGCGAGCAGATCGCCATCGCGCGGCAGCGGCGCAGAAGGCGGCGTGCAGGCATGTGGGGCAGGGCGCCGAGCCAGCGGTAGCGCGGGGTCGCAGCTTGCGTGGTGCGCGCCGCGTCGCCCAGGGCCGGGTCGAGCACGCCGCCCACGTGCAGCAGGCGCACCGCGGGGTGCGTGACCAGCGCCGCGGCGCGCATGAAGGTCGACGGGTCTTTTTCTTCGCGCAGGTGGCCGATCATGGCGATGTCGCGGCCGGCGACGTGCGGGCGTGCCCGGCGCAGGCTGGGCGCGGACTGGTAGATCACGCGGGCACTGGCGCGCGCCGAGGGATCGAGTTCGTCCAGGCCCTGCGGCTGCAGCACCACCAGCGCGGCGGCGCGGGCCAGCGATTCCCGGGCTGCGGGATCGGCGTGGATGTCGCGGTACAGGTCGGTGCCGGTCAGGACCAGCAGGGTGGGACGATCGGGATGGGCTTCGGCGAAGGCCGCCAGGCTCGTTGCGGAGCGGCGCGCGTGCAGGGCGATCAGCAGGTCGGGCGCGGCCCCGGCAGCGGTCCAGTCCTGCGCGACCGTGACCCGCATGCGTCCCGATCCGGCCAGGATGCGCATCCAGCGGCTGGCGGTCTGCCAGTTGCCGTTGTTCTCGCGCGCGGAGGCGGGGCTGACGATGAGGATATGGGGGCGCGCCATGGCTTGCTTGTCAAACGATCGTAGAATGTCCGCATGGACCAACTTGAAACATCGTTCCGGCACGCCGGACCCGAAAGGCTGGCAGGCATGCTGCGGGATGCGCGGCATTATACGCTGGCACTGTTCGATACCCTGGCGCAGGCCGGCCATGCCGACGCCGCGCGCGTGCCGCGCCTGCCCATCATCAATCCGCCCTTGTGGGAGCTCGGACACACGGCCTGGTTTGCCGAGTGGTTCGTGCTGCGCCAGGCCGCCAGCAGCCGTCCCGGCGATGCCGACGGCCACAGCCTGCTGGCGCGCGGCGACGACTGGTTCGATTCGAACCTGGTGGCGCACCGCACGCGCTGGGCGCTCGACCTGCCGGAGCCGGGCGCGATCCTGACCTACTGCGAGGAGGTGCTGGAACGGATTCTCGAACGCCTGTCCGCCGAGCCCGACGACGATGCCGCGCTCTATCCCTACCGCCTGGCGCTGGCGCACGAGGACATGCATGGCGAAGCCCTGCTGTACACGATGCAGACCTTGGGCGTGCCGCTGCAGGGCGCGATGGCGGGGACCATGCCGGCGCCGCCGCCGGCCCGCGAGATCGCCTTCGGCGGCGGGCGCTTCCTGCGCGGCGGCGACCAGTCCTACGGCTTCGTGTTCGACAACGAGAAAGCGCCTGCGGAATGCCGGGTGGCGCCGTTCGCGATCGACAGCACGCTGGTGCCGAATGCGCGCTACCTGGCCTTCGTCGAGGATGGCGGTTACCGGGACGCGCGCTGGTGGAGCGAGGCGGGATGCGCCTGGCTGCAGGCGTCGAAGCAGCAGGCGCCGCGCTACTGGCGCCGCGAGCCGGAAGCCGGCGCCGGCTGGCAGCAGCTGCGTTTCGGCCGGCGCGAGCCGCTGGTGCCGGACGCCCCGGTGCGCCACCTGACCCTGCACGAAGCCCAGGCCTGGTGCCGCTGGGCCGGGCGCCGCCTGCCGACGGAGTCGGAATGGGAATTCGCGGCCGCGGCCGGCCATCCGGATTTCGAAGGGGGCAAGCTGTGGGAATGGACGGCGACGCCTTTCCTGCCGTACCCCGGCTTCGCGCCGGACCGCTACCTGGAGTACTCGGCGCCCTGGTTCGGCAGCCGCCAGAGCCTGCGCGGCGCTTCCTTCGCCACCCCGGCGCGCATGCGCAGCCCGCATTTCCGGAATTTCTTCACGGCGGAACGCGACGATATCTTCGTGGGTTTTCGCAGCTGCGCGCCCTGAACCCTACGTACGGACGAAAAAAAAGGCTGCCGAAGCAGCCTTTCCGTTCATGCGACTACAACCGGATTAACGGTCGCCGAAGGTACGGCGGGCGTTGTCCGCCGAACGCGGGTGCGAACCGCGGTAGCCGCCCTCGCGCGGGGCACTGTCCCGGCGCGGGGCGTCGCCACGGTAGCCGCCGCCTGCAGGACGGGCGCCGTCACGGCTGTAGCCGCCTTCGCGCGGTGCGCTCTCGCTGCGGAAGCCGCCTTCACGCGGACCCGAGCCCGGCTTGTGGAAGCTGCGCTGGCCCGGCTTGGCACCGGCATTGCGGCCGTCGCCCGGCTTCCAGCCCGGACGGGCGCCGCTGCGTGCCGGCGCCGAACGCTTCGGCTCGAAACCTTCGACCACGTCGACCGGGATGGTCTGCTTGGTGAAGCGTTCGATGCGCTTGACGTTCATGCCTTCAGCATGGTTCACCAGCGAGACGGCGATGCCGTTGCGGCCGGCGCGGCCGGTACGGCCGATGCGGTGCACGTAGTCCTCCGGGAACTTCGGCAGGTCGTAGTTCACCACGTGGGTGATGGTCGGCACGTCGATGCCGCGCGCGGCGACGTCGGTGGCAACCAGCACCTTGACCTGGCCGCGGCGCATGCTGTCCAGGGTGCGGTTACGCGCGCCCTGGTGCATGTCGCCGTGCAGTGCGGCGGCCGCGAAACCGGCGATGTTCAGGCGGTCGGCGATCATGTCGGCGTCACGCTTGGTGGCGGTGAACACGACAGCCTGGTCCAGCGTCTCGTCGCGCAGCAGGTGGTCGAGCAGGCGGTTCTTGTGCGACAGGTCGTCGACGAAGTGCACCTTCTGCACGATGTTCTCGTGGCGCTTGGTACCGCTGGCGATCTGGATCACCATCGGGTCCTTGGTGATGCGGCGGGCCATGTTGCCGACCACGCCGTCCAGGGTGGCCGAGAACAGCATGGTCTGGCGCGAATCCGGGGTCGCGGCGACGATCTTCTCGATGTCTTCGATGAAGCCCATGTCCAGCATGCGGTCGGCTTCGTCCAGCACCAGGATCTCGAGCTGGGAGAAGTCGATCTTGCCCGACTACATGTGGTCGATCAGGCGGCCCGGGGTCGCGACCAGGATTTCAGGATTCTTCGACAGCAGTTGCATCTGCTTCGGGTAGGGCATGCCGCCCAGGATCGAGACGGCGCGGATGCGGCGCATGAACGCGGTGTACTGCTCGGTCGCGCTGGTCACCTGCAGGGCCAGTTCGCGGGTCGGGGTCAGCACCAGCATTTTCGGCTGGGCCGGCTTGAAACGGACGCGCTCGCCGCGCGCCTTGGCTGCCTGCGCTTCCTGCGCAGGGGTACGGCCGATCGGGGCCGCTTCCTGGTTGGCGAATTTGTTCAGGGCCGGCAGCATGAATGCCGCGGTCTTGCCCGAACCGGTTTGCGACGATACCAGCAGATCGCGGCCCGCGATACCAGCCGGCACGGCCTGCTCCTGCACCGGGGTCGGCTTTTCATAGCCGGCAACCGACACTGCTTTGACGATGGACGTGTGTAAGCCTAGTGCTTCAAAACTCATTGTTTGGTGTACTTTCGATAGATCTGTGGGCGTTTACGCAAAGTTGCGGAAACGCAAAATAGCAACGCGAACCAACAAAACGAAATGACTCAGAAACGAAAGAAATTTCGGCACAAAAGCTTTGCGCCGGGACGGTGCCAATGATGACGGCACGCAGGGCGGGAGGGCTTTATGAATGGGTATCTTTGTACGATACCAGGGCTTGCGAAGCTGCTGTTGTACTACTGCTGCGGCTTGTTTGTGAATGCGTTTTGCAGCGCACAAACGACACTATACCGCAGATTTGAAAAGTCTGCAGGGCGCGTGCAAAACGCGCCTGCCTTCAAGAAAGGGGAAGATCCGGGGCAGGCCCGGACCCGGAGCCTCAGCGGTGCTTGCGGCCGTTGGCGCGCACCGATGGCTTGCTGCCGCCGGAAACGCGGCTCTTGATCTCGGCCACGGCGTGCGCCGCGGTGGCCTTGAAGCGCTGGGCGCCGCTCAGCTTCTGGCCCTTGCGCTTGCTCTCGCCGTGGTCGGCTTCGAGGGCGATCTGGGCGTTCTCGATGATGTTCTCGGCGATGTCGGAGGCGGTCGAGGTGCTGGTCTTCGGCACCAGGATGGTCGAGCCGGCCTTCAGGCGCATCTGCGGCGGGATGTTGTTGGCCTGGCGGATGACGTCCGGCGTGGTGCCGAACTTCGAGGCCAGCGAGGCGATCGTTTCCTTGGCGCCGGTGATCTTGTGCGTGGTCCAGGAAGACAGCGCATGGCCCCACTGCGACAGGTTCAGGTGGAACTTTTCCGCGTTTTCCTTCGGCAGCAGGATCTTGGTCGATTCGCCGGTGATCACCGGCTTCTTGAATTGCGGGTTCAGCGCCTTGAATTCGTCGATCGACATCTCGGCCAGCTGGGCCGCCACGGCCAGGTCGATGTCCGAGGTCTTGTCGACGGTGGTGAAATAGGGCTGGTTGTCGATCAGCGGCAGGGTCACGCCGTACTGGCCGGGGTTGGCGATGATGTTCTTCACCGCCTGCAGCTTCGGCACG
>Ga0265798_10001578_pt1 | contig 35262 bp, 35 predicted proteins | sample P3T30metagenome_FD_192430 | JGI IMG/M metagenome (GOLD analysis project Ga0265798, IMG submission 192430) | Plant litter microbial communities from East Loma Ridge, Irvine, California - P3 T30 | ecosystem: Environmental > Terrestrial > Plant litter > Unclassified | place: USA: California...
GCACGGCCATGACCGAGGCGTTCGGCACGTCGACGCCCACCTCGATGACGGTGGTCGCGACGAGCACGTCGATGTCGCCGGCGGCGAAGGCGCGCATGATCGCGTCCTTCTCCTCGCCCTTCATGCGCCCGTGCAGCGCCTCGATGCGGCGGCCGGCGAGCGCCGGCTGCTCGCGCAGCTGCGGCAGCAGGGTCTCCACGGCGGCGAGCGGGGCGTCGCTCGCGCCGCCGTCCTCGAGGGGCGCGCCGTCCTCGGTGACCTTCGGGGCCTTCTTCCCCTCCGCCGGCTCCTCGATCGCGGGGCACACGACGAAGACCTGGCGGCCCTGCGCGAGCTCCTCGCCCATCCGCTCCCAGACCCGGGCGATCCACTGCGGGTGGTCGACCAGCGGCACGACGTGGCTCGTGATGCCCGCGCGGCCGGCCGGCAGCTCGCGGATCGTGGCGACGTCGAGGTCGCCGAAGACGGTCATGGCGACCGTGCGCGGGATGGGCGTCGCCGTCAGCACGATCACGTGCGGCGGGGTCGCGCCCTTCGCCCGCAGCGTCTCGCGCTGCTCCACGCCGAAGCGGTGCTGCTCGTCGACGACCACGAGGCCCAGGTCGGTGAACTCGACCTTGTCGCCCAGCAGCGCGTGCGTGCCCACGACGATGCGCGACTGGCCGCTCACGATCGCGAGCAGCGCCTTGCGGCGCTCGGCGACGGGCAGCTGCCCGGTGAGCAGCACGGGCTTGAGCTCTGCGACGAGCTCGGGGCCGAGGGTGCGCTCGATGGAGCGCAGGTGCTGCGCGGCGAGCACCTCGGTCGGCGCGAGCAGGGCCGACTGGCCCCCGTCCTCGGCGACCGCGAGCATCGCGCGCAGGGCGACCAGGGTCTTGCCCGAGCCGACCTCGCCCTGCACGAGCAGGTTCATCGGGCTCTCGCGGGCGAGCCCTGCGGAGATCGTCTCGCCGACCGCGCGCTGGTCGCCGGTGAGCTGGAAGGGCAGTGCCGCGTCGAAGCGCTCGAGCGGGCCGCCCGGCTTCGCGCGGCGGGCGTAGGCGGTGCTGGCGCGCTGCTGCTCGCGGCGCTGCAGCAGCGCGGCCTGCAGCAGCAGCGCCTCCTGGAACTTCAGCGTGTGCCGGGCGACGTGCGCGTCCTGCTCGGTCGTCGGGCGGTGGATCAGCTCGAGGGCGCGGTGGTACGGATGCAGCTTGCGACCCTCGCGCACGATCGCCGGTATCGGGTCGGGCAGGTCGGGCAACCCGTCGAGCACGACGGCCACGGCGCGCTGCAGCTGCCAGCTCGCCACGGTGCTCGTGGCGGGGTAGATCGGGATCGGCTGCTCGGCCCAGCGCTTCGCGGCCTCCGGGTCGCGGCCGCCCTCGCCGTCATCGTCGCCCTCGCGGTCGAACAGCTCGTAGTCGGGGTGCGCGAGCTGCATCATGCCGCGGTACTCGCCGAGCTTGCCGGCGAAGATGCCACGGGCGCCCGGGCGCAGCTCCTTCGCCCGCCAGGACTGGTTGAAGAAGGTGAGGCTGATCGTGCCGGTGCCGTCGCCGATGAGCACCTCGAGCAGCGAGCCGCGGCGGGCGCGCATCGAGCGCTCCTGCACCTGCAGCACCTCGGCGACCAGCGTGATGTTCTCATCCGGCGGCAGCGCGCCCAGCTCGGTGAGCTCGCCGCGCTTGGCGTAGCGCCGCGGGTAGTGGCCGAGCAGATCGGCGACGGTCTCGAGGCCGAGACCGCGCGAGAAGGCCTTGGCCGTGCGCTCCCCCAGCACCGCCGCCAACGGCTGATCGAGCGGCGAGGTGGTCACCCGCCGAGCGTATCGCGCGGCTCCGACAGCGATGCGCATCCCGCCGACGGCGCCGACGCCCTCGCGCGACCGTTCCCGCCGACCCGTTCCCGGAGCGCGGTCGTTCGAGCCGTGCGCGGTCGTTCCGCGGGCAGGATCCGGCGGGAACGCCCGCGCCCCGGAGCGGTGGGCGGATGCGATGCAGCTGGGCTGGACCCGGCGGGAACGCCCGCGCCCAGAGCGGTGAGCGGATGCGGGGCCGCCGCCCGGCGCATCCGCTCGCCGCTAGGCTCGTTCCCCATGACCCGCATCATCGCCGGCTTCGCGGGATCGCTCGCACTCGAGGTGCCCCGCACCGGGACCCGCCCCACGAGCGACCGCGTGCGCGAGGCGCTCTTCTCGGCGCTGGAGTCGCGCGACGCGATCGACGGCGCCCGGGTGCTCGACCTCTACGCGGGCACCGGCGCGCTCGGCCTCGAGGCCGCGAGCCGCGGTGCGACCGAGGTCGTGCTCGTCGAGAAGAACGGCCGCGCCGCGAAGGTCTGCCGCGCGAACGCCGAGCAGGTCACGGCACGGGCGCCGCGGGGCACAGCGCCGCAGGTGCGGGTCGCGGCCGTCGCCGCGCAGCCGTTCCTCGAGACCGGCCACGACGCCTTCGATCTCGTGCTCATCGACCCGCCCTACGAGCTGGGCGAGCCCGAGCTCACGGCGCTGCTCGCGGCGCTGCCGGCCCGGCTCTCCGACGACGCCGTGGTGCTCGTCGAGCGGTCGGCCCGCGCCCCCGAGCCGAGCTGGCCCGAGGGGCTCGAGCTCGAGCGCCGCCGCGATTACGGCGACACGACCGTCTGGTTCGCCTCGCGCCCATGACCGGCCCCGCGCGGTGACGCTCTCGGCAGGCAGCACGTGACCGCGCGAGAACGAAGGAGTTCTCGCGGAGACGCCGACAGTTGCTTCGCCTCAGCCGGAGTGCCGCGTGAAACTCCTTCGTTGTGGTCAGGAGGGTGAGGAGGGGTGGCGTCGAGGGCGGCACTGACCGCGCCCTGCCGACGGCCGAGGACGATGCGCCGCCGCTCGCTCAGTGCTCGGCGACGAGGGTGAGTTCGCGCTCGCCGGTGCGCTCGAGCGGCACGCCGGCGCCCGAGGCCCAGTCGAGCAGCTCCTCGAGGCCGCGCGGCTCGGCGCCGCTGAGCAGCAGCGCCCGCACGAAGCGGCCCTTGCCCTGCTTGTTGAAGTGATTGAGCGCGCGCCGTCGCCCGTCCGGCCCCTCCGCGACCACGCGCAGGTAGGCCGCCTCCGCGACGCCGTCGAGCGGGCCGAGGCCCACGTAGCCCTCGCTGCGCAGGTCGAGCACCGGTTCGCCGAGCGCGGCCAGCGCCGCAGCCGCATCCGCTCGCCAGTGCCGCTTCAGCGGCAGCCCAGGCAGGCGGGAGTCGTGCGAGAGCCGGTACGCGGGCACGGGGTCGCCGGCGCCCACGGGGCCGAGCAGGGCGGAGTGCACGACCACCGAGCGGCGGGCGCGCTCCCAGGCGTCGGCGGGCAGCGAGGCCGCGTCGAGCGCGTCGTAGAGCACGCCCGTGTAGCGGTGCAGGGCCGGCATGGTCGGCGACTCGGCGAGGGCGCGGTTGCGCGGCACCTCGTCGGCCTGCTTGGGGCCGAGCTTGAGGGCGCGAACGGTGGCCTCGGCGTCTGCCGCCAGCTCCACGGTCGCCCGCACGACGGCGGCGCGCGCCGCGGTCAGCTCGGGGAACGACAGCCGCTCGAGATCGAGGGTGCTGCCGGCCTCGCCGCCGTCTCGCTTGGTCTCGGAGGGCGGCAGGATGACGCGCATCACGCGCGCAGGAACGCCAGCGCCTGCTCGACGAGCACGGGCAGCGGATGCACGCTGTCGAGCCGCAGGCGGGGCGCGGCGGCCGCGGCCCCGTCCCAGGCGGCCCACTCGTCGAGGCTCTCCTCGACGGCGTGCACCGCGGCGGGCGGGCTCAGCCGGCGTCGCGCCTCGAGGCGCTGGCGGTGCAGGTCCGGATCGGAGCAGTGCACCTCGATGAAGCGCAGTCCGCGGCCCTGGCGCTCGGCCAGGCCGACCCACTGATCGCGGGCGGGGCCGACGGCGTTGACCGCGTCCAGAACGACGCCGAGGCCGCCGGAAGCCAGAATCGGCTCCACAGCGGCCTCGGCCACAAGGTATGCGGCCAGCCCGGTGGGCTGGCCGGCGTCGATGCCGGCCCGCAGGATCGCCGTCTCGATGGGGTCCACCGAGACGACGGGCAGGCGCAGCTCGGCGCCGATCGCCGCCGCCAGGGTCGACTTGCCGGAACCCGGCAAGCCGGCCATGGCGATCAGCATGGGTTGCCCGCTACTGGTCTCAGACCAGCGACGCGGCGCGCGCGACGACCGTGACGGTGTCGTGCTCGACCGAGACGAAGCCGTCCTCGGCGTTCGCGACGAGCTTCTCGCCGCTGGGCAGGGTCATGCGCACCTGTCCTGCGCCGAGGATCGCGAGCACCGGCTCGTGACCCGGCAGGAAGCCGATCTCACCCTCGGTCGTGCGGGCGACCACGGAGGAGGCGGTACCCGCCCACACCTCGCGGTCGGCCGAGACGACGCTGACGTTGAGCTCGGCCACGATCAGCCGTTCTCCTTCTGGATCTTCGCCCACTGCTCCTCGACGTCGGTGATGCCACCGACGTTGAAGAAGGCCTGCTCGGCCACGTGGTCGAACTCGCCCTTAGCGATGGCGTCGAAGGACTCGATGGTGTCCTTGAGGGGCACCGTGGAGCCCTCGACACCGGTGAACTTCTTCGCCATGTAGGTGTTCTGCGAGAGGAACTGCTGGATGCGGCGCGCGCGCGACACCGTGATCTTGTCCTCTTCGGAGAGCTCGTCGACACCGAGGATCGCGATGATCTCCTGTAGCTCCTTGTTCTTCTGGAGGATCTGCTTGACCGTGGTCGCGACGCGGTAGTGGTCGGCGCCCAAGTACCGGGGGTCCATGATCCGCGACGTGGAGGTCAGCGGGTCGATCGCCGGGTAGAGGCCCTTCGACGCGATCTCGCGCGAGAGCTCGGTGGTCGCGTCGAGGTGGGCGAAGGTGGTCGCCGGGGCCGGGTCGGTGTAGTCGTCGGCCGGCACGTAGATCGCCTGCAGCGAGGTGATCGAGTGACCGCGCGTCGAGGTGATGCGCTCCTGGAGCACACCCATCTCGTCGGCGAGGTTCGGCTGGTAGCCCACCGCGGACGGCATGCGGCCGAGGAGGGTGGAGACCTCCGAGCCCGCCTGCGTGAAGCGGAAGATGTTGTCGATGAAGAGGAGCACGTCCTGCTTCTGGACGTCGCGGAAGTACTCGGCCATGGTCAGGGCCGAGAGGGCGACGCGCAGACGCGTTCCCGGCGGCTCGTCCATCTGGCCGAACACGAGCGCGGTCTTGTCGAAGACGCCGGCCTCGTCCATCTCGTGGATGAGGTCGTTGCCCTCACGGGTGCGCTCGCCGACGCCGGCGAACACCGAGACGCCGCCGTGGTCCTGCGCGACGCGCTGGATCATCTCCTGGATGAGGACGGTCTTGCCGACGCCCGCACCGCCGAAGAGGCCGATCTTGCCACCCTGCACGTAGGGGGTGAGGAGGTCGATCGACTTGATGCCGGTCTCGAAGAGCTGCGTCTTCGACTCGAGCTGGTCGAATGCCGGGGGCTTGCGGTGGATGGGCCAGCGCTCGGTGACCTCGATGGTCTCGCCATCGGGGAGGTTGAGCACGTCACCGGTGACGTTGAAGACCTTGCCCTTGGTGATGTCGCCGACGGGCACCGAGATCGGCTCGCCCGTGTCGGTGACCTCCTGGCCGCGGACGAGTCCGTCGGTCGGCTTGAGCGCGATCGCGCGGACGAGGTCGTCGCCCAGGTGCTGGGCGACCTCGAGGATGAGCTCGGTCTTCTGCTCGCCGATGGAGACCGTGGTCTTCAGGGCGTTGTAGATGCCGGGGATCGCGTCGTGCGGGAACTCGATGTCGACGACCGGACCGGTGACCCGGGCGATGCGTCCGACACCGGCCGCGGCGGGAGCCTCGGTGGCGTTGGTTGCGGTAGCGGTAGCCATCTGTCTTCTCTTCCTCGTAGGAGCTACTTGGCCGAGACCAGGGCGTCGGCGCCGCCCACGATCTCGGAAATCTGCTGAGTGATCTCGGCCTGGCGAGCGTTGTTCGCCAGACGGGTGTAGTCGCGGATGAGCTTGTCGGCGTTGTCGCTCGCCGACTTCATCGCGCGCTGGGTGGCCGCGTGCTTCGACGCGGCCGACTGCAGCAGCGTGTTGAAGATACGGCTCTCGATGTAGACCGGCAGGAGCGCGTCGAGCACGCTCTCCGCGTCGGGCTCGAACTCGTAGAGCGGCAGGAGCTCGCTCTGCTCGGGCGCCTCGACGCCCTCGACGACCTCGAGCGGGAGCAGCCGGACGACCTCGGGCACCTGGCTGATCATGTTCACGAAGCGGTTGAACACCACGTGGATCTCGTCGACGCCGCCCTCGGAGGCCGGCTGACGGAAGCGGTCGACCACCGTGTCGGCGATCTCCTTGGCCGTCTCGAACGAGGGGCTGTCGGTGTCGCCGGTCCAGACCTGCTCGAAGGCGCGGCGGCGGAAGGCGAAGTAGCCCTGCGCACGACGGCCGACGAGGTAGAACACCACGTCCTTGCCCTGCTCGCGCAGGAGCTCGGCGAGCTGGTCGGCCTCCTTGAGCACGTTCGCGTTGAACGCGCCGGCAAGGCCGCGGTCGGAGGCGAGGATGAGCACTGCGGCCCGCTCCACCTTCTCCGGCTCGGTGGTGAGCACGTGGTCCACGTTCGAGAACGTTGCGACGGCCGAGACGGCACGGGTCACCGCGCGCGTGTACGGCGCCGTGGCCGCGACGCGCTGCTGCGCCTTCTGGATGCGCGAAGCCGCGATCAGCTCCATGGCACGGGTGATCTTCTTGGTGGTCTGGGCAGAGCGGATCTTCTGCCGGTAGACCCGAAGCTGGGCTCCCATGTCGTTTCCTTCTGTCTAGCTCTGGTCGATGTCGTGGCCGCTGCCGGCCGGATCGCGGGGAGGCCCGTGAGGGCCTCCCCGACGGGTCGCCTTAGCGGCGGCCCTTGACGATCTGCGCCTGGTTGACGTCCGCCTCGTCGGCGGCGTCGACATCGGCCTCGACGGAGGCCGCGGCGCCCGGCTGGAACTCCTTGAGGAAGGCGTCCACGCCCGACTCGAGAGCGGCCAGGGTGTCGTTGTCGAGCACGTTGGTGGCCCGCAGCGTGTCGAGCACCTCGGTGTTGCGCTTGAGGTAGTCGAGCAGCTCGGCCTCGAAGCGCAGCACGTCCTCGACGGGGATCTCGTCGAGCTTGCCGTTGGTGCCGGCCCAGATCGAGACGACCTGCTCCTCCACCGGGAACGGCGAGTACTGCGGCTGCTTGAGCAGCTCGGTGAGGCGGGCGCCTCGGGCGAGCTGACGGCGGCTGGCCTGGTCGAGGTCCGACGCGAACATCGCGAAGGCCTCGAGCGAGCGGTACTGGGCGAGCTCGAGCTTGAGCGTGCCGGAGACCTTCTTGATCGACTTCACCTGGGCGTCGCCGCCGACTCGCGAGACCGAGATGCCCACGTCGACCGCCGGACGCTGGTTGGCGTTGAAGAGGTCGGACTGCAGGAAGATCTGGCCGTCGGTGATCGAGATCACGTTGGTCGGGATGTACGCCGAGACGTCGTTCGCCTTGGTCTCGATGATCGGCAGGCCGGTCATCGAGCCCGCGCCGAGCTCGTCGGAGAGCTTGGCGCAACGCTCCAGCAGACGGGAGTGCAGGTAGAAGACGTCACCCGGGTAGGCCTCGCGTCCCGGCGGACGACGGAGGAGGAGGGAGACGGCGCGGTAGGCCTCGGCCTGCTTCGACAGGTCGTCGAAGATGATCAGGACGTGCTTGCCCTCGTACATCCACTGCTGGCCGATGGCCGAGCCGGTGTAGGGCGCGAGGTACTTGAAGCCGGCCGGGTCGGACGCGGGGGCCGCGACGATGGTGGTGTACTCCATCGCGCCGGCCTCCTCGAGCGCGCCCTTCACCGAGGCGATGGTCGAGCCCTTCTGGCCGATGGCGACGTAGATGCAGCGCACCTGCTTGTTGACGTCGCCCGACTCCCAGTTGGCCTTCTGGTTGATGATCGTGTCGATCGCGATGGCCGTCTTACCGGTCTGGCGGTCGCCGATGATGAGCTGGCGCTGGCCGCGGCCGATCGGGATCATGGCGTCGATCGCCTTGATGCCGGTCTGCATCGGCTCGTGCACCGACTTGCGGGCCATGACGCCCGGAGCCTGCAGCTCGAGGGCGCGGAGGCCGCTGGTCGCGATCTCGCCGAGGCCGTCGATCGGGGCGCCGAGCGGGTCGACGACGCGGCCGAGGTAGCCCTCGCCCACGGGGACGGAGAGGACCTCGCCGGTGCGGGTCACCTCCATGCCCTCCACGATGCCGGTGAACTCACCGAGCACGATGACGCCGATCTCGTTCTCGTCCAGGTTCTGGGCGAGGCCGAGGGTGCCGTCCGCGAAGCGGATGAGCTCGTTGGCCATGACGCCGGGGAGGCCCTCGACGTGCGCGATGCCGTCGCCGGCGTCGGTGACGCGGCCGACCTCGGTGGTGGAGGCCTTGCCGGGCTCGTAGGACCCGACGAAGTCCTTGAGCGCGCTCCGGATCTCGTCCGGGCTGATCGTGATCTCTGCCATCACTGTCTCTCTGCTTGTCGAGGCCAGCGGCCTCGGGATGTCTGGAAGGACGTCAGCTCGCGAGCGCGAGCTTGAGGTCCTGGAGCCTGCTGGCGACGGTGCCGTCGACGATCTCGTCGCCGACCTTCACGCGCAGCCCGCCGAGGATCGAGGGGTCGATCACGACGTGCACGCGGAACGAGCGCCCGCGGGAGGCCGTGAGGCCCTCCTCGAGACGCTTGCGCTGCGCCGGGCTCAGCGGGGCGGCGGCGGTGACCGTGGCCACCTCGCTGCCGGCCTGGTCGGCGACGATGTCGGCCGCGGCCTCGATGAGCGGACGGATGCGACGATCGCGCGGCTGCTGCACCAGGTGCTGCAGGATCGCGATGGTCGTGCCGTGCGCCTTGCCCTCGAGCAGACCGGCGATCACGCCGGCCTTCGTCTCGGGCGTCGCGAGCTTGCTCGCGAGCGCGAGCTCCAGCTCGGCATCGCCGATGACGGCCTGCAGGAAGGCGAAGAGCTCGGCGTCCACCGCGGTGCGCGCCGGGGCGGACCCGGCGGCGAGGCGGATGCCGATCTCCTCGATGCCCTCGAGCAGGTCGTCGGAGCGCGACCAGCGGCGTCCGACGAGCCCGAGCAGCAGGCCCTTGGCCTGCGGCGAGAGGCTCGCACCGAAGATCGACTCGAGCAGCGACTGCTTGCGCTCGATCGCGATCTCGGCGTCGGCCAGCACGCCGCGCAGCTGCGCGGAGCCGCCGATGGCCCGACCGGCGCCGAGCAGCTGCTCGGCGGCGGCAAGGGTCGGCTTGCCCGCCTCAGCGAGCGCGGACCGCGAGGCCGCGAGGGCTTCCCTGGTAGCGCTGCCCATGGCTTACTGTCCTGCCTTCGCGGACTCGCTGGTCTCGAGGTCCGCGAGGAAGCGGTCCACGAGGCCGGCGGCCTTCTTGTCGTCGGTCAGCGTCTCGCCGACCACGCGCGAGGCGAGGTCGATCGCGAGGGTGCCGACCTCGGCGCGCAGCGACACGAGTGCCGCCTGACGCTCCGCCTCGATCTGGGTCTGCGCGTTCGCGAGGATGCGGGCCGACTCGGCCTGCGCCTGCTCCTTGAGCTCCGCGAGGATCGCGGCGCCTTCGGTGCGGGCCTTCTCGCGGACCTCCGCGGCCTCGGCGCGCCCCTCGGCGAGAAGCTGGTTGTACTTCTCGAGCTGGGCAGCGGCCTCGGCCTGCGCGTTCTCTGCCTTGGCGATCCCGCCCTCGATGACCGCGGCGCGGTCGTCGAGGATCTTGCGGAACTTCGGGATCGCGTAGAACCCGAAGAACGCGGCGATGACGACGAAGACGACCGCAGACCAGATGATGTCGTAGTCAGCGGGGATGAACGGGTTGGTTGCCGTCGCTTCCTCCGCCGCGATGATCAAGCTGGACATGTGGGTCCCCTGACTCAAACGAAGATGAAGTAGGTGGCGACGCCGATGAAGCCGAGGAGCTCGGCGAAGGCGATACCGAGGAACATGGTGGTCTGGAGGCGACCGGCCAGCTCGGGCTGACGGGCCATGGCCTCGACGGTCTTACCGGCGACGATTCCGACACCGATGCCGGGGCCGATGGCGGCGAGGCCGTAGCCGACGGTGGCGATGTTGCCGGTGATGCCTGCGATGTCCACTGTGGGTTTCCTTCCGTAGGGAGGACCGGGCGGGTGCCCGAGCCTTGGATCAGTGCTCGTGGGAGACGGACTGCTGGATGTAGACAGCCGTCAGGAGGGTGAAGACGTAGGCCTGCAGCACCGCGACGGCGAGCTCCACGAGCGTGAAGATGAAGCCGAAGGCGAGCGTGCCGATCCCGAAGAGGGAGTACAGACCGCCGGCGCTGAAGAAGAAGAAGTGCGTCGCCGCGAAGCAGAGCACGAGCAGCAGGTGGCCGACCATCATGTTCAGCAGCAGTCGCAGCGCGAGCGAGAGCGGGCGCACGACGAAGATGTTGATGAACTCGACCGGGGTCAGGATGATGTAGACCGGCCACGGCACCCCGGAGGGGAACAGCTGGGCACGGAAGAAGCCCGGCGCGCCGTGCTCCTTGATGCCGGCGTAGATGAAGACCACGTAGGCGACGAGTCCCAGCAGCAGCGGCATGCCGATGAGCGAGGTGCCCGCGATGTTCGCGCCGGGGATGATGCCCGTGATGTTCATGGCGAAGATGCCGAAGAACATCGCGGTCAGCAGCGGCAGGAACCGCTTGCCGTGCTTGTCGCCCAGGACCTGATCGACGATCTGGGTCTTGACGAAGTCGATCGCCAGCTCGGCGAGGCTCTGGCCGTGGCCGGGAACCCGCTTGGCCTTGCGCAGACCGATGTAGAACAGGACGAGCATGATCGCGATCGCGATGAGCCGCACCATGACGATGCGGTCGATGGCGAACGGGGTGTCTGCGAAGAAGAGCTCAGGGAGTCCGAGGAACTCTCCGATGCCGGGAGCGTGGAACTCGCCCCCTTCGCCAGCGGCCAGGGTCACGGTGTCGGCGTGCAGCGCTCTCTCCTGTGATCGGGGCATGTGCGATGCACATGAGCGTTGGGATGTGGTGCGATCGGCCAGGCGGCAGTGGCCGCGGCGCAATCGGGGTTCACACTATCAGCGCGTTCGACGTCTCGTCGAATCAGCCGACCATGTTGCAGTGGGTGCAGGAATGCACTCCCCCGCATCCGCTCGATCAGGCCTGATCGTCGGCCTTCCCGGCGGGCTGCTCGCCCGGCAGGACGACGTCGCTGACGTAGCCGATGCGGCCCTTCGCGACGACGACCGCGTCGATCACGAGGGTGCCGACGACGGCCGCGACGATCGAGAGGAAGAGGCTCCAGTCGTGGATGAAGGCGGCGTCGCGCAGCAGCACTAGCACGACGATGAAGAGCACCGCCTTGACCAGCCAGGCGCCCATGATGATGCCGAAGAACACGGTGATGTCGTACTTCACGGCGGCGATCAGGCTCATGACGGTGATCCCCGCGAAGACCACGGCCATCGCGGTGCCGACGAGCACGCTCAGCACGCCGTCCTGACCCACCACGAGGCCCGCGATCACCCCGCCGACCACCGCGATGGCGGCGGCGAGGACGAGGGAGAGCACGAGGGCTCGGCGGAAGATCTTGCTGGCGTTCACGGGTGCTCCTGGACGTGGTTCGGGGGCGCGGGCGACGTCGGGCCGACGGCGGGTTCGAGGGAGGCCGCGGCGCGCTCGGCGGCGATGCGGCGGCGGTGGTTCGCGATGACCGGGGCGATCGTCACGGCCGTGCACGCGGCGATGCCGAGCCCGACGAGGGTGAGCGCGAACTGCCACGGCACGAAGAGGAAGAGCAGGCAGCCGACCGAGACGACCGTGGTCCAGGCGTAGAAGAGCAGCACCGCGTGGAAGTGCGAGTGGCCGAGGTCGAGCAGGCGGTGGTGGATGTGCAGCCGGTCCGCCGCGAACGGCGACTTGCCGGCGCGCAGCCGGCGCAGCACCGCGAGCGAGAAGTCGAGCAGCGGCAGGATCAGGATCGCCAGCGGCAGCACGACGGGGATGAAGGCCGGCAGCAGCAGCGTGCGCTCGGCGACGACCGCCGGCACGCTGATCTGGCCGGTGACCGAGATCGCGGAGGCGGCCATGAGCAGGCCCGACAGCAGGGCGCCCGCATCGCCCATGAACATCTTCGCCGGGTGCCAGTTGAGCGGCAGGAAGCCGAGGCAGGCGCCGACCAGGATCACGCTGATGAGCGCGGAGAGGTTGAAGTACTCCGCCTCGCCGATCACGCGGGTGAGCACGTAGGTGTAGAGGAAGAAGACGCCGTTGCCGATGATGACGACGCCGGCGACCAGGCCGTCGAGGCCGTCGATGAAGTTCACCGCGTTCATGACCACGACCACGATGAGGATCGTGCCGATGAGCGACATCGTGGAGCTGCCGACGGCGACGCCGCCGATCGGCAGGGAGACGATCGCGACGCCCTGCCAGGCCAGCAGGCCGGCCGCGATGATCTGCGCGGCCAGCTTGGTCATCCAGTCGAGATCCCAGATGTCGTCGGCGACGCCGACCAGCACGATGATGAGCGCCGAGCCGAGGATCGCGAGGATGGGGCCGGGATCCGCGAAGACCAGGCTGAACCACGGCACCTGCGACGCGAAGGCGAAAGCGACCAGCACGCCGATGAACATCGCGATGCCGCCGAGCCGCGGCGTCGGCCGGGTGTGCACGTCGCGCTCGCGCACGGGCGGGTGCAGCTTGTACTTGAGCGCCAGCTTCCAGATCACGAGGCTGAAGACGAAGGCGGTGCCGGCCGCGACGAGCGCGGTGAGGACGTAGAACACTAGGCGTCGCTCTCGAAGCGGGCGGCCCCCTCGAGCGCGGCCTCGAGCTGCACGAGCGGGATGACGCCCTGGCGCAGGATGCGCAGCGGGCCGTCGGGCAGCGCCGTCGCGTCGACGATCGTGGAGCCGTTGTCGCGGCCAGGTGCGGTGTCGGCACCGACCTCGCCGGCGTCGAGGTAGACGGCGACCGAGTCGCCGAGCATGGCCTCGGCCTGCTGCGCGGTGCGCGCCGCGGGCTCGCCGGTGAGGTTCGCCGAGGAGACGGCGAGCGGACCGGTCGCGGCGAGCAGCTCGCGGGCGACGGTGTGATCGGGCATGCGCAGGGCCACGGTGCCGCGCGTCTCCCCCAGGTCCCAGCTCAGCGAGGCGCGGGCCTGCAGCACCAGGGTGAGCCCGCCGGGCCAGAAGGCCTCCGCCAGCTTGCGCGCCGCATCCGGCACCGTCTCGGCCAGCGCGTCGAGCGTGGCGAAATCGGGCACGAGCACGGGCGGCGGCGACTGGCGGCCGCGACCCTTCGCGTCGAGCAGCCGCTGCACGGCGGCCGGCTGGAACGCATCCGCCGCCAGCCCGTACACCGTGTCGGTGGGGATCACGACGAGCTCGCCGCGGCCGAGCGCCGTGCGGGCGAGCCGGGCGCCGGTGAGCAGATCCTCCGGCGAGGAGGCGTCGTGGAAGGAGGGCATGTCGAGCCCATGGTAGCCCGGCGCCGCCGGGAGGCCGGCGAGGCGGGTCCGCGCGGTCAGAGCCCGGTGAGGGCGCGCAGGGCGGCGAGGTGCCCGGCGAGCGCGGCGCGCCCTTCCTGCGTCGCGCTGGCCCAGGTGCGCGGGCGCTTGCCGACGTAGCCCTTGCGCAGGCTGACGTAGCCGGCGGTCTCGAGCTGCGCGAGCTGCTTGCTGAGCACCGAGTCGCTGAGCTCGATGGCGTCGCGCAAGGCCGCGAAGTCGACCTCGTCGAGCTTGTCGAGCGCGGCCATGATGCTGAGCCGGATGGGGGCGGTCAGCTGGTCGTCGAGCGCGTGGCGAGGGTGCTGGGTCTCGGTCATCGGCGCGCTCCGGCGGGCACGATCACCGCGGGCAGGGCCACGAGCACGGCCGCGGGCACCCAGATCCACCAATCGCGCGCCTCGACGACGGTCGCCGCGATCACGCCGATCACGTAGAGCAGCATCGTGCCGCCGAGGCCGACGGCGTAGCGCGTCGAGAACCCCCGCGCGGTGGCGCGGCGGCTGCGCAGGTACCAGGCGATCACGAGGCTGATCACGGCCGCGTACCCGATCATGCCACCCATGAAGCCGATCAGGCTGACGGTCACCGGCAGGTAGGCGGTCACCAGCAGCAGGCCGGCGGTGGCGACGCCGATCACCGCGCCGAGCACGCGCGTGCGCCAACGGTCGACGGCGGCGAGGCCGTCACCGGCGCTGCGGGCCGTCTCGAAGGCCGCGAGCTGTGCGGCCAGGTCGTCGCGCTCGGTGCTCATCGGCCGGCGCGCTTGCGCTGGAGCGCCACGACGCCCGTGGCCGTCGCGGCCGAGACCGCGGCGAAACCGGAGGAGAGGGCGACGACCAGCCCCGGGGTCGGACCCTGCACGATGAGCAGGATCACGAAGGCGGTGACGGCGATCGCCCATCCGGCGATCAGCGCGACGATGGCGGGGCGGATGCTCGTCGCGGTGGCGGTGCTGGTCATGGTCTCCTCGTTTCCTTGCGTCCTGCGGAAGTGGTTCCAGTAAAGCAAGCACTTTCCACTTTAGCAAGTACTTTCTGCAGGCCGTTCGGGCGCAGCGATCGACGAGCGGATGCGCCCGCGCAACGCGAGCGACCGCGCTCGGTCGCGCGAGAGCACTGCGCCGCAGAGGCGGCGGCGCAGCAACGAGATCAGCGCAGCGCGCTCGTGAAGCGGTCGCGGCCGAGCAGGTCGCGCTGGGTCGCGGCGGCGCTCCATCCGTCCGCTGTGAGCAGCGCACGGATGTCGGCGCCCTGCAGCTCGCCGTGCTCGATCACGAGGAAGCCGCCGGGGTGCAGCAGCGCGAGCGCGCGGCGCGAGAGCGAACGCACGACGTCGAGGCCGTCCTCGCCGCCGTAGAGCGCGAGCTCGGGGTCGAAGAGGCGCACCTCGGGATCGCGCGGGATCGCGCCGAGCGGGATGTAGGGCGGGTTCGAGACGACCACGTCGACCGTGCCGTCCCACTCCGGCAGCGCCTCGGCGAGGTCGCCGAACACCATGCGCACGTTCTCGGCCCCCGCGCGCTCGCGGTTGCGGCGCGCCCAGACGAAGGCCTCGGGCGAGAGCTCGACCGCGGCGACCTCGGCGTGCGGCACCTCGGTGCCGACCGCGAGCGCCACGGCCCCGCTGCCGGTGCAGAGGTCGACGACGCGCGGGCTCGGGCCGGCGGCGGCCAGGGCCGCGTCGATCGCGAGCTGCGCGAGGGTCTCGGTCTCGGGCCGCGGCACGAAGACGCCGGGGCCGACCTCGAGCTCGAGGTGGCGGAACGCCGCCAGGCCGAGGATGTGCTGCAGCGGCTCGCGCGCGCTGCGGCGCTCCACGAGCGGGGTGAGGGCCTCCGCGGCGCCCTCGGGCGCCGCTCCCCCGGTGACGAGCTTCGCCTGCACGCCGCCGCGGCTGACGCCGAGCACGTGCGCGAGCAGCAGCTCCGCATCCACCTCGGGGTCGGGCACGCCGGCACCGGCGAGGGCCGCGGCCGCGCGATCGCGCAGCGCGGCCACAGCCTCGCTCACTCCGTGTCGCCGATCTGGGCGAGCCTCGCGTCCTCATCCGCTCGGATGCAGGAGTCGATGACCGCGTCGATCGCGCCGTCCATGACCCGGTCCAGGTCGTAGGACTTGTAGCCGGTGCGGTGGTCGGCGATGCGGTTCTCGGGGAAGTTGTACGTGCGGATGCGCTCTGAGCGGTCCATGCCGCGGATCTGCGACTTGCGCGCGTCCGAAGCCACCGCGTCGAGCTCCTCCTGCCGCTTCGCGAGGATGCGGGCGCGCAGCACGCGCATCGCCGCCTCGCGGTTCTGCAGCTGCGACTTCTCGTTCTGCATCGACACGACGATGCCGGTCGGCAGGTGGGTGATGCGCACCGCCGAATCGGTCGTGTTGACGCTCTGCCCGCCGGGGCCGGAGGAGCGGAACACGTCGATCTTGAGATCGTTCTGGCTGATCGACACCTCCTCGGGCTCGTCGACCTCGGGGAAGACGAGCACGCCCGTCGTCGAGGTGTGGATGCGCCCCTGCGACTCGGTCGCCGGCACCCGCTGGACGCGGTGCACGCCGCCCTCGTACTTGAGATGCGCCCAGGCGCCCTGCGAGGGGTCCGAGGCGTTCGCCTTGATGGCGACCTGCACGTCCTTGTAGCCGCCGAGATCGCTCTCGGTGCGCTCGAGGAGCTCGGTCTTCCAGCCCTTCGACTCGGCGTAGTGCACGTACATGCGCAGGAGGTCGGCCGCGAAGAGGGCGCTCTCGGCGCCGCCCTCGCCGCCCTTGATCTCCATGATCACGTCGCGGCCGTCGTCCGGATCGCGCGGGATCAGCAGGCGGCGCAGCTTCTCCTGCGCGAGGCGCAGCTGCTCCTCGAGCTCCGGCACCTCCTCGGCGAAGGCCTCGTCCTCGCGGGCGAGCTCGCGGGCCGCCGCCAGATCGTCGCCGAGCTGCACCCAGGAGGTGTGCGCGGCGACGATCTGGTTGAGCTCGGCGTACCGGCGGTTGACGCGCTTCGCACGGCCGGCGTCGGCGTGCAGCGCCGGGTCGGCGAGCTGCTGCTGCAGGTCCTCGTGCTCGGCCAGCAGCACCGCCACCGACTCGAACACGCTCAGCCCTCGCTGCGGTTGCGGTCGCCGCCCTGCGGCAGCGACTTCTGGATCTGCACGAGGAACTCGACGTTCGACTGCGTCTCCTTGAGCTTGCCGAGCACGACCTCGAGGGCCTGCTGCTGCTCGAGCCCGGCGAGGGCGCGGCGCAGCTTCCAGGTGACCTTGACCTCGTCGGCGGCGAGCAGCATCTCCTCGCGGCGGGTGCCGGAGGCGCTGACGTCGACGGCGGGGAAGATGCGCTTGTCGGCGAGGTGACGGCTGAGGCGCAGCTCCATGTTGCCGGTGCCCTTGAACTCCTCGAAGATCACCTCGTCCATCTTCGAACCGGTCTCGACGAGCGCGGTCGCGATGATGGTGAGCGAGCCGCCGTCCTCGATGTTGCGCGCGGCGCCGAAGAAGCGCTTCGGCGGGTAGAGCGCGGCCGAGTCGACGCCGCCGGAGAGGATGCGTCCGGAAGCCGGCGCCGTCACGTTGTAGGCGCGGCCCAGGCGGGTGATCGAGTCGAGCAGCACGACGACGTCGTGGCCCAGCTCGACGAGGCGCTTGGCGCGCTCGATGGCGAGCTCGGCGACCGTCGTGTGGTCCTCGGCGGGGCGGTCGAAGGTCGAGGCGATGACCTCGCCCTTGACGGTGCGCTCCATGTCGGTGACCTCCTCGGGGCGCTCGTCGACGAGCACGACCATGAGGTGGACCTCGGGGTTGTTCTTGGCGATCGCGTTGGCGATGGCCTGCAGCACGAGGGTCTTGCCGGCCTTGGGCGGCGAGACGATGAGGCCGCGCTGGCCCTTGCCGATGGGGGCGACGAGGTCGATGATGCGGGTCGAGAGCTTCTCGGGCACCGTCTCGAGGCGCAGGCGGTCCTGCGGGTAGAGCGGGGTGAGCTTGCCGAACTCGACGCGCTTGGCGGCCTCCTCGACGGTCTGACCGTTGATCGAGTCGATCTGCACGAGCGCGTTGTACTTCTGGCGGCCGGCCTGGCCGTCGCCGCCCTGCGGCTGGCGGATGGCGCCGATGACGGCGTCGCCCTTGCGCAGGTCGTACTTCTTGACCTGGCCGAGCGAGACGTAGACGTCGCTCGGGCCGGGCAGGTAGCCGGTGGTGCGCACGAAGGCGTAGTTGTCGAGCACGTCGAGGATGCCGGCGACGGGGATGAGCACGTCGTCCTCGCTCACCTCGGGCTCGTCGCCCTCGCCCTGACCGCGGCCGCGCTTGCGGTCGCGGTTGCGGCTGCGACGGCTGCCGTCGCGGTTGCTCTCGGCGTCGCCGCCGTTCTGGCGCTGCTGCTGCGGCTTGGCCTCGTCGTCGGCGTCGTCGTTCTGGGCGTCGGCCTGCTGCGCGGGCTTCTGCTCGGACTGCTCGGCGGAGTCCTGCTGGCCCTCGCCCTGCTGCTGGTCGCGGCCACGACCGCGACCGCGGCCCCGGCTGCGGCGCGACGGGCGCTCCTGCTGGCCCTGCTCGGCGGCGGGCTCGGCGTCGGCGCTCGTCGACTCGTCGCTGCTGGACGACTCGGCGGAGGCGTCAGCCTCGGTCGGAGCCTGCTCGGCGCGCTGGCGGCGCTGACGCGCGGGACGCTCGGCGGCGGGCTGCTCCGTGCGGGTCTCGGGCTCGGAGGCCGCGGTCTCGGCCTGCTCGGCCGCCGGGGCGTCGACGATGGCGCCGGTCTCGCCCGGCGCGCTGTCGGCGTTGACGTGCGCGGCGGCGGAGCGCGGCGGCTCGCCGCCGGAGCTGGTGACGCGGCGCGAGGCGCGGCGACGGGGGGCGGCGGCCGGGGCCTCCTCGGCGGGGGCCTCGACGACCGGTGCCTCCTCGGCGGCCGGCTCGGCAGCGGGGGCCTCCTCGGCGGGAGCCTCCTCCGCGGCGGCGGGGGCCTCGGCCTCGACGCTCGCGGGAGCCTCCTCCGCAGCGGGGGCACCCTGCTGCGCGGCGGCGATCGCGGCGACGAGGTCGCCCTTGCGCAGCTTGGCGGTCTCGGTCAGGCCGAGCTGCGACGCGAGGGCGCGCAGCTCCGGCAGACGGAGGGCGGTCAGGTCGACGGTGGAGTCCGGGTTCTCTGCACGGACGTCGAGATCAGTCACGAAGTTCCTTTCGCCTCACGCGCGCCACGGCGCGTCAGGAGGGGGGACTCACGCATTCGGCAGCCGGGGTGGAAGATCGTGTCACTGGTCCCCGAAGCTCACCGGAGATGCGGGAGCGATGATGTTTGGATGATCACCGGGGAACCTGGACCGCTGCACTCCGTGACACTGGAGAGCTTTCGGGTGAGTCGGGATCGACCCGGTGCGGCATCACTGTAGCACCCTTGACATCCACGGCCGGCATGAGCTTCTGCCAGGGCGTGTCTGACTCCGCCTCGACGATCGCGGCCGCCGCGAGGCGCTCCGCGGGCGAGCTGCAGAGCACGAGCAGCGAGGGGCCGGCCCCGGAGACGACCGCCGCGTGCCCCTGCTCGCGCAGGGCGAGCACGAGCCGCGCCGTCTCGGGCATCGCGCTGGCGCGGTAGCCCTGGTGCAGCCGGTCCTCGGTGGCCGCGTGCAGCAGGTGCGGGCTCTGGGTGAGCGCCGCGATGAGCAGCGCCGAGCGCGACACGTTGAAGGCGGCGTCGGCATGCGGCACGGTGAGCGGCTGCAGGCTGCGGGCGAGCTCCGTGGAGACCGCGTAGCCCGGCGAGCAGACCAGCGGCGAGACGCCGGGGTGCACGTTGAGCTTGGTGTGCCCCGGGCCCTCGGGCCCGGTCCACGCGATGGTCAGCCCGCCGAAGAGGGCGGGGGCCACGTTGTCGGGGTGACCCTCCATCTCGGTGGCGATGCGCAGCAGGTCGTTCGCCGAGAGGTCGACGACGCCCTCGAGCAGGCCCTTGGCCGCCATGACGCCGGAGACGATCGCAGCGCCGGAGGAGCCGAGGCCGCGGCCGTGCAGGATGCGGTTGTGCGCGACCAGGTCGAGACCCGGCAGCGGCTGGCCCGCCCAGGCGAAGGCGTGCGCGATGGAGCGCACGATGAGGTTGGACCCATCCGTCGGCACCTCGCCCTCGCCGATGCCGCGCACCTCGACCGTGGCGCCGGGCTGCTCGCGCACCCGCACCTCGAGCTCGTCGTGCAGCGCGAGCGCCAGCCCGAGGCTGTCGAAGCCCGGGCCCAGGTTGGCGCTCGTCGCCGGCACCGTGACGTGCACGGCGCGGCCCAGCAGCGCGGTCATCCGGCCTGGAGCCCGAGCACCTCGGCCACGGAGGCGGCGTCGACGGGCACGACCGTCGGCTGCACGTCGCCGGTGCCCTCGGGGCTGCGGAGCGCCCACTGCGGGTCCTTGAGGCCGTGGCCCGTGACCGTGATCACGACGCGCGAGCCCTTGGGGATCTCCCCCGCCTCGGCGCGCTCGAGCAGGCCGGCGACGCCGATGGCGCTCGCGGGCTCGACGAAGACGCCGACCTCGGCGGAGAGCAGGCGGTGCGCGGCGAGGATGCCGTCGTCGTCGATCGCGCCGAAGTAGCCGCGGGTCTCATCGCGGGCGGTGAGCGCGAGCTCCCAGCTGGCGGGATTGCCGATGCGGATCGCGCTCGCGATGGTCTCGGGGTGCTTGACCGGCTCGCCGAGCACGATCGGGGCGCTGCCGGCGGCCTGGAAGCCGAACATGCGCGGCAGCTTCGTGCTGCGCCCGGCCTCCGCGTCCTCGCGGTAGCCGCGGGAGTAGGCGGTGTAGTTGCCGGCGTTGCCGACGGGCAGGAAGTGGAAGTCGGGGGCGTCGCCGAGCACGTCGACGACCTCGAAGGCGCCGGTCTTCTGGCCCTCGATGCGGTCGTTGTTGACCGAGTTGACGAGGTGCACCGGGTAGTTCGCCGACAGGTCGCGGGCGAGGTCGAGGCAGTCGTCGAAGTTGCCCTGCACCTGCAGCAGCTGCGCGTTGTGCGCGATCGCCTGGCTGAGCTTGCCCATCGCGATCTTGCCCTCGGGCACGAGCACTGCGGCGGTGATGCCGGCGTGGGTCGCGTAGGCGGCGGCGGAGGCGCTGGTGTTGCCGGTCGAGGCGCAGATGACGGCCTTGGCGCCGTGCTCGACGGCCTTGGTGATCGCCATGGTCATGCCGCGGTCCTTGAAGGAGCCGGTGGGGTTCATGCCCTCGTACTTGATCCAGACCTCGGCGCCGGTGCGCTCGGAGAGGATGCGGGCGGGGATGAGCGGGGTGCCGCCCTCGCCGAGGGTGACGATCGGAGTCGACTCCGTGACGTCAAGACGGTCGGCGTACTCGCGGATGACTCCGCGCCACTGGTGGGCCATGCTTACAGTCCCTCGACTCTCAGAACGCTGGCGACGTCTCGGACGACGTCGTTCGAACGCAGGGCCTCGACGGTGCCGGCGAGTGCGGACTCGGGCGCGAGGTGCGTGACGATGACCAGCGTAGCGGCGCTCGCGGCGCTCGACTGCAGCACGGTCTCGACCGAGACGCCCTGCTCGCTGAAGACGCCGGCCACCGCGGCCAGCACGCCCGGTCGGTCGTCGACCTCGAGCGAGATCTGGTACCGGGTCTGGATGCTGCCGAAGGGCGCGATGCCGACCGCCGAGGCGGTCGACTCGGCCACGCCAGGACCGCCGGCGACGTGCCGGCGCGCGACCGAGACGATGTCGCCGAGCACCGCGCTGGCGGTCTGGATGCCGCCGGCCCCGGCGCCGTAGAACATGAGGTCGCCCGCGGCCTCCGCCTGCACGAAGACGGCGTTGTTCGCGCCGTGCACGCTGGCGAGCGGATGCGTCGCCGGCACGAGCGCCGGGTGCACGCGCGCCGAGACGCCCGACTCGAGCTGCTCGCAGATGGCGAGCAGCTTGACGACGTAGCCGGCCTGCTTCGCCGACTCGATCTGCGCGGCGGTGACCCCGGTGATGCCCTCGCAGTGCACGCTCTCGAGCGGCACCGTGGTGTGGAAGGCGAGGCCCGCGAGGATCGCGGCCTTCGCGGCGGCGTCGTGGCCCTCGATGTCGGCGGTGGGGTCGGCCTCGGCGTAGCCGAGGTCGGTGGCGACGGCGAGCGCCTCCTCGAGCCCGAGGCCCTTGGTGTGCATCTCGTCGAGGATGTAGTTCGTGGTGCCGTTGACGATGCCGAGGATGCGCTGCACCCGGTCGCCGGCGAGGCTCTCGCGCAGCGGTCGGATGATCGGGATCGCCCCCGCGACGGCCGCCTCGTAGTGCAGCTGGGCGCCGACCTGCTCGGCGGCGGCGAAGAGCTCGGGGCCGTGCGCGGCGAGCAGCGCCTTGTTGGCGGTGACGACGTCGGCGCCGGAGCCGAGGGCCTTGAGGATGAGGGTGCGGGCCGGCTCGATGCCGCCGATGAGCTCGACGACGATGTCGGAGGAGAGGATCAGCTCCTCGGGGTCGGCGGTGAACAGCTCGCGCGGCAGATCGGCGTCGCGCGGGGCGTCGACGTCGCGCACGGCGATGCCGGCGAGCTCGATGCCCGCACCGGCGCGGGAGGCGAGCTCGTCGGCGCGGCCGAGGAGCTGGGCGGCCACCTGGCTGCCGACGGAGCCGGCGCCCAGCAGGGCGACGCGGAGGGTGCGGTACTCGATCATGTGGTGCGATCCGTTCTCAGGGTGCGGAGAGATCTGTGGGCTGCGGCTCGAGGGCGCCGCTCAGGCGACGGGGTGGATGCCCGCGTCGCGCGCGAGCAGGTCGTCCTCGGTCTCGCCGCGCACGATGACGCGGGCGGCGCCGCCCTGCACGGCGACGACCGCGGGCCGGGCGAGGTAGTTGTAGTTGCTGGAGAGCGCCCAGCAGTAGGCGCCGGTCGCGGGCACCGCGACCAGGTCGCCGGGCTCGACGTCGCCGGGCAGGTAGTCGGCGTGCACGACGATGTCGCCGCTCTCGCAGTGCTTGCCGGCGAGGCGGACGAGGGTCGGCTCGGCCGTCGAGGAGCGGTTGGCGAGGCGCACCGTGTAGTCCGCGCCGTAGAGCGACGGGCGCACGTTGTCGCTCATGCCGCCGTCGATGCTCACGTAGGTGCGCACGGCCGGCTCGTCGCCGTCGGTGACGAGCACCGGCTTGATGGTGCCGACCTCGTAGAGCGTCGCGGTGGAGGGGCCGATGATGGCGCGGCCCGGCTCGATCGCGACGACGGGCACCGGCACGCCGAGGGCGGCGCAGTGCTCGGCGACCGTGGCGGCCATCCGCTCGGCGATCTCGGCGATGGGCAGCGGCCGCTCGTGCTCGACGTAGGCGATGCCGAAGCCGCCGCCGAGGTTGAGCTCGGGCACCTCGCCGCCGGCGAGCAGCACGGCGTGCACCCGCAGCAGGCGCTCGGCGGCCTCGCCGAATCCGCCGGCCTCGAAGATCTGCGAGCCGATGTGCGAGTGCAGGCCCAGGAAGCGCAGGCTCCCGTGCGAGCGGATGCGCGCCACCGTCTCGGGCACCTCGCTGAGCGGGATCCCGAACTTCTGGTCCTCGCGCGCGGTGGCGAGGAACTCGTGGGTGCTCGCGTGCACGCCGCTGTTGACCCGCAGGCGCACGGGCTGCACGCGGCCGTGCCGCTCGGCGGCCTCCGCCACGCGCTCGATCTCGACGAGCGAGTCGAGGATGATCGCGCCGACGCCCTCGCGCACGGCGCGGTCGATCTCGGCGCGCGACTTGTTGTTGCCGTGCAGGCCGATGCGGGCCGGGTCGGTGCCGGCGGCCAGCGCCACGGCGAGCTCGCCGCCGCTGGCGACGTCGATGTTGAGGCCGGCCGCGGTCGCCCAGCGGGCCACCTCGGTGCAGAGGAACGCCTTGCCGGCGTAGTAGACCTTGACGCCGCCGCCGATCGCACCGAAGGCGGTCTCGAAGGCGGAGCGGACCTCGTCGGCGCGACCGCGCGCATCCGCCTCGTCGACGACGTAGAGGGGGGTGCCGAAGCGCTCGGCCAGCTCGGTGGCGCGCACGCCGGCGATGGTCAGCTCGCCGGACGCGTCGCGCTCGGCGCTGCGGCTCCAGATGTGCGGGGCGAGGGCGTTGGCGTCGTCCGGGAACGACAGCCACGCAGGGGCGAGCGGGCTGGCGGGCATGGTCAGCAGACTATCGGTGCTCAGCCCGCGCAGGAGCCGGTGCCGGACTCGAGCGACTCGGCGTCCAGCAGCACCTCGGAGCCGCCGAGGGCGACGACCAGGCGGTCGCCGTCGACCTCCGCCGATTCGAGCGTGAGGGATGCGGGCAGCCGGTCGGCGAGGCAGACGCTGCGGGGCTGCAGGACGCCATCGAGCAGGGTGCCGAACTGGTCGCGGATCGCCTGCACGGTGGTCTGCGCACCGTTGAGCGCGACGCTCGACGGGGTGACCACGAGGGAGCCGTCCTCGATGCTCGGCTCGAGCCCAACGGCCACGCCGATGGCGATGCCGAAGACCTCGAACTCGGCGCCGACGCGCACCTCGGGCTCCACGATCGAGACGCCCGTGATCGACGCCAGGCCGAAGAGGTCGCCCGCGCGGGCCAGGTCGTCCTCGCTCATGGCGAAGCGCGCCTCGACGCTGTCGACGGCTCCGCCCGCGGAGGTCGGCACGCCGGTCGCGGTGAACTCGAGGTCGCCGCTCACCGCGCCGAGGTCCGCGCCGGGCACCGTCGCATCGACCTCCTGCAGCCGGCCCTGGGCGAGCTGCAGCAGCACCGGGAAGCCGTGCACGGTGGCCTCGACCTCGTCGGCGGGCACGCCGACGGCCGAGCCGACCTGCTCGCGCACCCGTTCCTCGGCGACGCCGCGCACGACGCCGTCGGCCACGACCAGCGCGACGACGAGCAGGACGAGCGCCGCGATCGCGACGACCGGGCCCCGTCGACGACGGGGCGGGGTCTGCTCGCTCGCGGCGCTCATCCGCTCGCTCACATGCGTTCCGGCGCGGTGACGCCGAGCAGGCCGAGGCCGTTGCGGATCACCTGGCTGGTGGCGTCGTTGAGCCAGAGGCGGGTGCGGTGCACGTCCTCGACCGGCTCGTCGCCGAGCGGGGTGACGCGGCAGTTGTCGTACCAGCGGTGGTAGTGGCCCGCGAGCTCCTCGACGTAGCGCGCGACGCGGTGCGGCTCGCGCAGCTCGGCCGACTGGGCCACGATGCGCGGGAACTCGCCGAGCGCGCCGAGCAGCACGCTCTCGGTCTCGTGGGCGAGCAGCGACGGCTCGAAGGCGCTGCGCTCGACGCCCGCGGTCTCGGCGTTGCGGGCGACCGAGCGGGTGCGGGCGTGCGCGTACTGCACCGTGTAGACGGGGTTGTCGTTCGTGCGGCGCTGCAGGATCTCGGGGTCGAGGGTCAGCGGCGAGTCGGCCGGGTAGCGCGCGAGCGAGTAGCGCAGCGCGTCGGTGCCGAGCCAGGCCTGCAGGTCGTTCAGCTCGATGATGTTGCCGGCGCGCTTGGAGAGCTTGGCGCCGTTGATGCTGACCAGCTGGCCGATGAGCACCTCGATGTCGCGCTGCGGGTCCTCGCCCGCCGCGCCCGCGATGGCCTTGAGTCGGTGCACGTAGCCGTGGTGGTCGGCGCCGAGCAGGTAGATCTTCTTGGCGAAGCCGCGGTCGCTCTTCGAGAGGTAGTAGGCGGCGTCGGCGGCGAAGTAGGTGTAGACGCCGTTGCCGCGCTTGATGACGCGGTCCTTGTCGTCGCCGAAGTCGGTGGTGCGCACCCAGACCGCGTCGTCTTCGTCGAACACGTGCCCCTGCGCGCGCAGGCGCTCGACCGCGCGGTCGACGTCGCTCGCGCCGTCGACGTCGGCGGTGTGCAGCACGCGCTCGGAGAACCAGATGTCGAAGCGCACCGCGAAGCGCTCGAGCGAGGCCTTGATCTCCTCGAGCTGGAGGGCGTAGCCCAGCTCGCGGGCCTCGGCCACCGCCTCGTCGGCGTCGAGATCGAGCAGGTTCGGGCGGGCCTCGAGGGCCTTGCGGCCGAGCTCCTGCACGTACTCGCCCGGGTAGCCGCCCTCCGGGGTCGGCTCGCCCTTGGCGGCGGCGAGCACGCTCGCGCCGAAGACGTCCATCTGGGCGCCGGCGTCGTTGATGTAGAACTCGGTGCGCAGCTCGGCGCCGGAGGCCTTGAGCACGCGGGCGAGCGCGTCGCCGAGCGCCGCCCAGCGGGTGTGGCCGATGTGCAGCGGACCGGTCGGGTTGGCCGAGACGAACTCGAGGTTGATGCTCTGGCCGGCGAGCGCGTCGTTGGAGCCGTAGGACTCCCCCGCCTCGACGATGGCCTTCGCGAGCGCGCCGGCGGCGGCCGCGTCGAGCGTGATGTTGATGAAGCCGGGCCCGGCGATGTCGACCGCGCTGACGCCGTCGATGGCGCGCACGCCCTCCACGATCTCGGCGGCCAGCTCGCGCGGGTTCGCGCCGACCTTCTTGGCCAGCTTCATGGCGGCGTTGCTCGCCCAGTCGCCGTGCTCGCGGTTGCGCGGGCGCTCGAGGGTGATGTCGTCGGGGGCGACCGTCACGGTCTCGCCGAGACCGCGTCGCTCCACGATCTCGAGGACGATGGCGTGCAGGCGTGCGGCGAGTTCTTCGGGGGTCACGGGGGTCGATCCTAGCCGCCGAGCGGAGGGCCTCCCCGTGTCCCTCCGGAGGATGGGATCGGCTCGTCCGGGGTAACGATTCCGCCAGCGCGGCGCTCTCCGACGGCGCGCACGGTGCAGGATGTTCGCAGCGGGCGCCGCGCAGGCGGGTCCGCGCATCCGCCCGCACCGCCGCGGGCAGCCCACCACACCGTCTCGGGAGAGAGTCCAGTCCATGTCGCGTGCGCTCCGCATCCGCTCCAGCCGTCTCGTCACGATTGGCGCCGTCGCCGCGGCCGCCGGCCTGCTGCTCGCCGGCTGCACCCCCTCGGCCGAGGAGCCGGAGCCCACGGAGAGCGCGGCCGCGCCGAGCCCGACCGCGGAGGCCCCCTCGAGCACCCCGACGCCGAGCCCGAGCGCCACCGCCGAGCCCGCCGGCACCCCGGTGGCCTTCGGCTGCGACGACGTGCTGACGCTCGACGAGATGTACGCCTACAACCCCAACTTCGGCCGCCAGGACGACTACGCGCCGGCCGACGGCACCGCGCAGGCCGAGGTCGTCGCCGAGCAGGGCATCAGCTGCCAGTGGGTCAACCTCACCAGCGGCGTCACGATCGAGGTCGGCGTCTCGCAGCTGGACGACGACGAGATCGTCGAGCGCCACGAGGCGCTGCAGGCCGGCAGCACTGCGGTGCCGACCTTCGGCCCGGAGGGCTACTTCACGGTCGTCGACGGCGTCGGCGAGGCGCAGGTCTTCAGCGGTCCGTACCGCGTCGTGGCGACCTCGACGGCGTTCGTCGAGCCGGGCGAGGCGGCACAGATCGTGGAGTCCGCGATCGACGGTCTGCCGGCCGCCTGAGCGGCTTCGGGCGCACCGCCGCGATGGTAGTGTTGCCCAGTCCGCCTCCGTAGCTCAGGGGATAGAGCGCCGGTTTCCGGTACCGTAGGTCGGGGGTTCGAATCCCTCCGGGGGCACGACTGCGAAGGGCCCGTCAGCACTGCTGGCGGGCCCTTCGGCGTTCCCTGGGCGGGGCGCCTCAGTAGATGAAGATCGGCACCCAGTCGCGGTTGTGCGCGTGCACGATCGCGAGGAAGACGATCGCGTCGAAGAGCAGGTGCACACCGAGCACGTAGCCGAGCGAGCGGGTCTTCGCGAAGAGGTAGCCCTGCAGCAGCGCGAAGGGGAAGGTGAGCAGCGGGCCCCACTCACGGTAGCCGAGCTCCCAGAGGAACGAGACGAAGATCACGGCCTGCACGAGGTTGGCCTGCCAGTCGGGCAGGTGCCGGCGCAGCAGCGCGAAGCAGGTGCAGATGAAGAACAGCTCGTCCCAGGTGCCGACCGCGTTGACGCCGACGAAGAAGCGGCCGAGCTCCGACAGGTCGGTGATGTGCGGCCAGTTCTCATAGGCGCCCGAGCGGATGAAGTAGAACGGCAGGATCAGCCAGCCCAGCAGCGGCACCGCCACGAGGTAGGCGATCTCTCCCTTCGTCTTGCGCTGGCGGCTGCGCCAGGGGAACGTGATGGTCCGCCGCCGGTAGAGAAAGCGGTCGATGAGGAACGGCACGAGCACCGCGGCGCCCAGCACCGCGCCGATGCGCACGAAGCTGGGCCACGACACATCCGCTTCGACCGAGGTGATCGAGACGATGCCGATGCCCACGCCGATGAGCAGCAGGTCCTTGCCGAGCTCGCGGCTGACCAGGAACGCGGTGATCAGCGCCGCCGCGAGCAGCGGGTAGCCCACGATCGGCTGCAGGAAGCCGAACAGCGCCAGCGCCGAGAGCGCGAGCAGGATGGAGGGGACGAGCGCGAGCGGCGTCCGGGTCGGGGCGGTCGTCTCCGTCGGCGTCACGCGGCGAGCCTAGTGGTGCGCGTCGGGCCGCTCCTGGGGCTCGGGCACCACCACGTGCGCCTCGACGGGGTTGCCGTCGCGGTCGACGGTCGCCAGGGGGCTGCCGTCCTCGGCGAGCAGCTGCACCGGGATCAGTCCGGTGCCGACCGCCTCCGGGTGCACGAGCGCGATGGCCGCCGGGCTGCGCATCCCGTCGTGGCTGGAGACGGCGGGATCGGCACCGAAGCGCCCCCTGGCCGCGGCGCCGCCGAGCAGCACGTTGAGCAGGATCGCGGTGATCGCCCCGGCAGAGATGCCGGAGTCGAAGATGAGCGTGAACCAGTCGGGGAACGCCGAGTAGATCTCGGGGCTGACCGTCGGCAGCATCGCGACGCCGACGGAGAGCGCGACGACGAGCACGTTGCGGTTGTCGAAGCGCACCTTCACGAGCGTGCGGATGCCGCTGGCCGCCACCATGCCGAACAGCGCGATGCCGGCGCCGCCGAGCACCGCGCGCGGCACGCCCTCGACGACCGCGGAGAACTTCGGCAGCAGTCCGAGCACGACCAGGATCGCGCCCGCCATCGTCGCGACGTAGCGCGAGCGCACCCCGGTGAGCGAGACCAGGCCGACGTTCTGCGCGAAGGCGGTGTAGGGGAAGGTGTTGAAGACGCCGCCGAGCACCGTGCCGAGGCCGTCGGCGCGCAGGCCGTCGGCCAGCTGGCGGCGGCCGACCGGCTTCTCGACGATCTCGCCGATCGCGATCATGTCGCCGGTCGTCTCGGTCATGATGACGATGCCGACGATGATCATCGACAGCACCGCGACGGGTTCGAAGGTCGGCAGGCCGAAGTGGAACGGGGTGACGACGCCGACCCAGGCGGCCTCGCCGACGGCCGACCAGTCGACCATGCCGGGCACCAGCAGCGCGACGAGGGTGCCGGCGAGCAGACCGAGCAGCACCGAGACCCGGGCGACCGCGCGCGGTGCGAAGCGCTCGATCAGCACGATGAAGAGCAGCGTGCCGGCCGCGAAGGCGAGGTTGACGGGCGCCGCGGCGCCGTCCTCGGCGCCGTCGACGATCCATCCGGCCGCCACGTCGATGAGCGACAGCCCGATGACGAGGATCACGGTGCCGGTGACGATCGGCGGGAAGAAGCGCAGCAGCTGCGAGAAGAAGGGCGCCACGACGATCATGAAGACGCCGCAGGCGATCGTCGCGCCGTAGATCGCGGTGATGCCGTACTGCGTGCCGATCGCGATCATCGGCCCCACCGCGGCGAAGGTGACGCCCTGGATGAGCGGCAGCCGCACGCCGAAGCGCCAGAAGCCGATCGACTGCATGAGCGTGGCGAGCCCGGCGACGAACAGGTCGGCGCTGATCAGGTAGGCGAGCTCCTCGGGACTCAGCCCGAGGGCCCCGCCGACGATGAGCGGCACCGCGACGGCGCCCGCGTACATCGCGAGCACGTGCTGCAGGCCGAGCGGGAACAGCCGCGCGAGCGGAGGGATGCCGTCGACCGTGTTGTCGTCGGCTCGGGTCGTCTTCCGGCTCATGGTCGCTCCTCGTGCCTCGGCGTCTCAGCAGCACCGTATCCGCGCCGTGTTGCCGTGGCGTTTCGCGGATGCGCCGATGCGGTGACGCCGCGTCAGGGCTTCTTGGCGCCCTTGCGGGTGAAGAGCGTCTCCGCCTCCTCGAGCGACATGCCGTTCGTCTCGGGCACGACCTTGAACACGAAGAAGAACGAGAGCCCGGCGAACAGCGCGTACATGCCGTAGGTGAGCACGAGCGAGGCCTCGCTCATGGGCGGGAAGCTGACCGTGATGGCGAAGTTCGCCAGCCACTGCGCGGCGGCCGCGATGCCGAGCGCGCGGGCGCGGATCTTGTTCGGGAAGATCTCGCCGAGCAGCACCCAGACCACCGGGCCCCAGCTGGCGCCGAAGGCGACCACGAAGACGTTCGCCGCGACGAGCGCGATCGGGCCCCAGGCGCCGGGCAGGCTCGGCTCGCCGTCGACCTCGACGGCCTGCGAGAAGGCGATGGCCATGGTCGCGAGCGCGAGGGTCATGCCGGCCGAGCCGACGAGCAGGATCGGCTTGCGGCCGATGCGGTCGATGAGGGCGATCGCGATCAGGGTCACGAGGATGTTGGTGATCGAGGTGATCACCGAGATCGTGAAGGAGTCGCTCTCCTCGAAGCCGACCGAGCGCCAGAGCGTCGTGGAGTAGTAGAAGATCACGTTGATGCCGACGAACTGCTGGAACACGCTCAGCGCGATGCCCACCCAGACGATCGGCTTGAGTCCCAGCCACGGACCGCGCACGGTGCCGTGCTCCTTGGCCGCCTCATCCGCCTGGATCGCCTCGTGGATCTCCTTGTACGCGCGCTCGACCTCGTCGGGCGGCGTGATGGAGGCGAGGATGCGCTTGGCCTTCTCGGTCTCGCCCTTGCGCACCAGGTAGCGCGGCGACTCGGGCAGCTTGAGCGCGATGAGGCCGTAGACGACCGCGGGCACCAGGCCCGCGAGGAACATCCAGCGCCAGGCCTCGAGGCCCCACCACAGCTCGTTCGCGGCGCCGCCGGCGGCGTCGGCGAAGAGCGCGTCGGAGAGCAGGGCCGTGAAGATGCCGATCGTGATGGCGAGCTGCTGCAGCGAGCCGAGGCGGCCGCGCAGCTTGCGCGGCGAGATCTCGGCGATGTACGCCGGGGCGATGACGGAGGCGATGCCGATACCCAGGCCGCCGATGACGCGCCAGAGGATGAGGTCCCACACCGCGAAGGCGAGGCCGCAGCCGATCGCGCTGATGAGGAAGAGGAACGCGCCGACGAGCATGGTGGGGATGCGGCCCCAGCGGTCGGCGATGCCGCCCGCGATCCACGCGCCCACCGCGCAGCCGAGCAGTGCGCTCGCGACGGCGAAGCCGGTGAGGAAGTCGCTGAGCGCGAACTGGCCCTCGATCGCGTCGACCGCGCCGTTGATGACGGAGGAGTCGAAGCCGAAGAGGAAGCCGCCGACCGCGCCCGCGATGGCGAGCCCTATGACCTTCCTGTTGGTGCTGCTGGAGGTCTTCTGCGCGTTCACTCGGATAACGGTAGACCCGCCTCGGGAACCGCCCGACGAGGGTTCCTCGATTCCCCGATCGCATTCAGGCTCCGACCCCAACGCGACGCGCCGCTGCGGCGTCTCAGTGGGTATGAGCAGCGTGGCAGTGTTGTCCTCCGTGGAGGCGCGAAGCGGCGAGGGGCCCGCGAGGGCGGACTCCGCCGCGCCCCGGAGCGCCGAGTGGGAGCGCACGGTCGCCGAGCTCGTCGACCGCCGCGGCGACGCCCTGCTGCGCTACGCGACGCTGCTCTGCGGCGACCCGGAGGACGGCGCCGATCTCGTGCAGGACGCGCTGGTGGCCACCTTCGGCCGGCTGCGGAACGGGCACGGCATCGAGAAGGCCGAGGCCTACGTGCGCCGGGCGATCCTGAACCGCTGCCTCGACCAATGGCGCGGCCGTGGGCGCTGGCGCAAGGTCGCGTACCTCGCCGCCGAGCCCGACAGCGTGCCCGCCGGCGACGGCGCGGTGGACACCCGGCTCGAGGTGCGCCGCGCGCTCGCGAAGCTGAGCCCGCGCGAGCGCGCCTGCGTCGTGCTGCGCTACTACGAGGACCTCACGGTCGACGGCATCGCGGCGAGCCTCGGCATCAGCTCCGGCGCCGTGAAGCGCTACCTCAGCGACGGGCTCTGCAAGCTCGGCGACGTGCTCGGCCCGGTGGAAGGACGACGGCGATGACGGATGAGCGGGAGCAGGAGCGCCTGCGCGCCGCGCTGCACGAGGCGGCCGAGCCGGGCTCGCGCGGCATCGACGTGGCCGCGGTGACCGCGGCGTCGCGCCGTCGTCGGCGCCCGCGGGTCGCGCTCGCCGGCGGGGCGCTGGCCGTCGCGCTGATCGCCTCCGGCGCGGGCCTGGCCGGCGGGCTGCTGCCGCAGGCCGGCATGATGACCGCGTCCGAGAGCGCGGACCGAGCGGATGAGCCGATCGAGACGTTCTCCACCGGCGACGACGACACGCTCAGCTCCGCCGAGTCGGACGAGGAGTCCGCGCCGACCTCCGGCACCGAGGACGGCCAGCCGCAGGCGGTCGACGGGGCCGACATCTGCGCGCCGCCCGAGGCGACGCTCGCCGAGGAGCGCGGCGTCCTGATCAGCACTCCCGCCGAGCTGGGCCGCGACGGCAGCACCGCCGTGGCGATCGGCGGTGCCGGCGCGGCGCTGCGCGGCGAGGTGCTCGTCGAGTCGATCGCGCTGCTCGAGGGCGGACGCGTCGTGGCCGTGCTCCTCGGTGCCGACGGCGCGACCCCGGTCGACGTCGAGGCCGGCGCCACCGCGTCGATCGACGTGCAGGGCGCCCTGATCGGCTGCGACGACGGCCCGCCCGCATCCGGCGACTACGAGGCGGTCGCCACCGTGCAGCTCATCGGCGAGACCGGTGGGCTGCGCACGCTGCGCTCGGCGGCGGCGCCGATCACCCTGGACTGATCCCGCGCATCCGCTCGTGGCAGACTCGCGGGCACGGCCGCGATGCGCGGCGGGCACGAGGAGGTGCGGATGACCGGGCACGACGACCGACCGCGGGTGACCGTGGAGCGCGACGGCGCGGTGCTGCTGATCGGGCTCGACCGCCCCGAGAAGCGCAACGCCGCCGACCTGCGGCTGCTGCGCGAGCTGGCCTCCGCCTACGGCGAGCTGCACCGGGACCCGGCGCTGCGCGTCGGCGTGGTGCACGCGCACGGCGAGCACTTCAGCGCCGGCCTCGATCTGGCCGACATCGGCCCGCGGGTGGGGCCGCAGGGCCTCGACGCCGTGCCGGAGGACGGGCTCGACCCCTGGGGCGTGCGCGGCGAGCGCTGCGCCAAGCCGGTGGTGGTCGCCCTCAAGGGCGTGAGCTTCACGCTCTCGATCGAGCTGGCGCTCGCGAGCGAGATCGCCGTCGCCTCGGCGGATGCGCGCTTCGCGCAGCTGGAGGTCTCCCGGGCGATCCTGCCCTTCGGCGGCGCGACCCTGCGCTTCCCCGCCCGCAGCGGCTGGGGCGACGCGATGCGCTGGATGCTCACCGGCGACGAGTTCGACGCCGCCGAGGCGCTGCGGCTCGGGCTCGTGCAGGAGGTCGTCGAGGTCGATCCGCTGCCGCGAGCCCTCGAGCTCGCGCGGCGCATCGCCGAGCAGGCTCCCCTGGCGGTGCAGGCGACGCTGCGCAATGCGCGGATCGCCGCAGCGCAGGGCGAGCGGGCGGCCGCGGGCGCGCTGCCGGGCGAGCTCGCCGAGCTCATGGCCAGCGAGGACGCGCGGATCGGCGTCGAGGCGTTCCTGCGGCGCGAGCGCGCCGAGTACCTGGGGCGTTAGCGGGTCTGGAGCAGGCGCGCGGCGCCCTCGCGGGCGATCCACGCGTAGATGCTCGGGTCCTTGTCGGTGCCCGCGAGCATCTCGCCCAGCCATGCCTCGACGGCGCGGTCGAGCATCTCGCCCTTCGCGGTGCCGAGCCGGCGCTCGCGCGAGAGCCAGTGCACCGAGACGCGGCCCGGCGCGATCAGCCGCGTGATCTCGAGGTCGCGCTCGGCCTCGATGAAGACCTGCCCGCGGGTGCACAGCGGCAGGGTCGCCAGCAGCTCCTCGACCTCGTCGAGCTGGTCCGCGCCCGCCGCGATGAGGATGCGCTCGGCACCGCCGGGATTCCAGGCGATGGCGGGGCGCGAAGCGGCGTGGGACATGCGAACAGTATAGGCACGCCTAACCTCACACCGGGCTCCCGGTTCCGGGGTGCGTGCCACACTGATCCCATGAGCGCACGCTTCCTCGTCGTGCCGCAGTGGCAGGGCTCCGGCTCCAGCCGCGCGATGCGGCTGGTCACCGGCGCGGAGGCCATCCGCGGCGACCTGCCCGCCTCCGCGACCGCCACCGTCGAGGTGCCGCTCGAGGCGGGCGATGCGGAGGGCACCCGCATCCGCCGGCTCAGCACGATCCGGCTCGTGCGCGAGCGGCTCACCGCGGCGCTCGCCGAGGTCGCGAACGAGCGCGGCGGTACGCCGATCGTGATCGGCGGCGACTGCGGCGTGGCCTACGCACCCGTCGAGCACGCCGCGCAGACCCGACGGGTCGCCGTGCTGTGGCTCGACGCGCATCCCGACGCGGAGTCGGCGGAGTCGTCCACGAGCGGCGCCTACACCGGCATGGTGCTGCGCCATCTCGTCGACGACGGCGTGCTGCACGGTTCGAGCATCGTGCTCGCCGGGGTGCGCGATGCGAGCCCCGCCGAGGACGCGTTCCTGGCCGAGGCGGGCGTCGCCGTGCTCGCGGGCACGGGCGGCATCGCCGAGGCGCTGGCCGCCACGAACGCCGATGCCCTGCACCTGCACGTCGACCTCGATGTGCTCGACCCCGGCGCCTTCGACGGCGCCCACTCGACGGTGCCCTTCGGGTGGACCGTCGAGCAGCTGCTCGCGGTCGTGCGCGAGGCGCGCGCCGCCCTGCCGATGGCGAGCGCGAGCATCGCGGGCTTCGCCCCCGACGACGCCCCGGGCGCCGATCACTCGGGCGACCTCGCCACGATCCTGCGCCTGATCGGGGCGCTCGCGAAGCCCGCAGCCTAGCGGCGCCCGCTCACCACTGCGGCGGGTGCCGCCGCTGCCAGCGGAGCCGCCGCTCGAGCTGAGCGCCGATCGCGAGCAGCGTCGCCTCGCCGCCCGGTCGGCCGATCAGCTGCACGCCCATCGGCTGACCCGCATCCGTCGTCGCGACCGGCAGGGTGATCGCCGGCAGACCGGTGACGTTCGCGAAGGAGGTGAAGGGCGTGTAGCGCACCTGCTGGGCGAAGTTCTCCTCCGCGTCGTCGGGGTCGTACCAGCCGACCGGGCGCGGGGTCATCGCGAGCGAGGGCGTGATCACCGCGTCGACGTGGGCGAACTGGCGGATGACGCTGCGCTCGAAGGCCGCGAGGGTCGAGAGCGCCGTCGAGAGCTCCCGGGCGCTGAGCGCACGGCCGCGGCCGACCAGCCAGCGGGTGAGCGGTTCGAGCAACGCGAGCTGCTCGTCGCCCTCGGCGGGCAGCCCCGCCGCGCCGGCCTGCCAGAGCACCCGGAAGGCGGGCGCGTACTCGGGCGAGGGCTCGAGGGCGAGCTCTTCGATGCCGTGGCCGAGGCCCGCGAGCTCCGCCACCGCGCGCTCGAGCGCGGCGCGCGCCTCGGGGTCGATGGCGATCCCGGTGAAGTCGTCCCACGGCGTGGTCGTCATGACGGCCAGGTTGAACCGGCCCTCCCCGCGCACCGCGGCGCCGAGCAGGCTG
>Ga0265798_10001579_pt1 | contig 35257 bp, 33 predicted proteins | sample P3T30metagenome_FD_192430 | JGI IMG/M metagenome (GOLD analysis project Ga0265798, IMG submission 192430) | Plant litter microbial communities from East Loma Ridge, Irvine, California - P3 T30 | ecosystem: Environmental > Terrestrial > Plant litter > Unclassified | place: USA: California...
ACAGGTTGTGTCAGCAATTACAATTTCATATTTTTTCTGCATCATTTAACATTTCTGAAACAGGATAATTAAGTAATGGAACGCCGTAATCAGCAAGTAATTCGGCAAAAGCACGCTTAGGCAAATCAACCATAGCTGCCGCTTGACCTAATGATAGTTTTCCAGATTCATAGAGTTTTGCTGCGATAAAACGTACGGTATCATGATCATGCTTACCTAAACTATCAGGAACTTGAAGAGTTATCGTTGTCATGATTTAAATATACGAAATTATTTATTTACAATTTTTCAATTGAACAGAAACTTCACTGTAAGGCACAAAACCCTGATTGTTTCCAAATGAGTTGGTAATATAAACCATTACCTGGGCTACATCTATATCAGCTAACTCTGGGAAAGCAGGCATTTTTTCCTGATACTCCTTGCCATTGATCATTATTCTCTCAGATATTCCATTCTTAATGATGCAAGCCAAACGGTTTTTATTGTTTTTTAAAAAAACTGAATCAGTTAAAGGAGGGGCAAGTTTCCCTAAGCCTTCACCATTTTCTCCATGGCAATTCTGACATTTGGTTTTGTAAATATCCTTGCCATTTGATAGGTAATTTTGTAAATCAATAGTCTCCTGATTTTGGCAGGAAATAATTATCGCTATAACGGTAAATAGAAAGATAGAATGGATAATGTATTTGCGCATTAGTGTTTTGTTTAATTTGCCACGGAAACATTGAAAACACAGAAAATGAAATTTTAATTCCGTGTAATCTGTGTTTCCGTGGCTAAATATTCTATTTTTTGTATTCAGCTAATAAAACAGAAATGTCCTTTTTTAATTGTTCCACCTGGTCTTCTTTAGTGCCATCATATGCGCCCCGGATGCGTCTGTCTTTATCAATTAATACAAGGTAACCCTGATGAATATAACCGTCTTTCGCAGTACTGTCTTCGCCAACAGCTACCAAATAATTTTTCTCTGCTAAAGTATAAACGCTGTCTTTGCTTCCGTAAAGGAATTGCCATTTGCTGCCATCAACACCTAGCTTTTGGGCATATTTTTTTAAAACCGAGGGTTTATCATATTTAAAGTCGATGGTGTGAGATACAAACATCACATCAGGGTTGGTTTTAAAATCATTATAAACCGTCATTAAGTTTCGGTGCATTGTTGGGCAGATGGTGCTGCAAGACGTAAAAAAGAAATCAGCAATATATACTTTGCCGTCAGTAGCTTTGTTTGTTGTTACCATACTATCCTGGTTTAAAAATGACCAGTTGGGAATGGTTTGATAAACCGTGTCTATTTTCTCTACACCTGCAACATCTCTAACCGTTTCTGCATGGCGCTCTCCGTAGAACGGAAGTTTTTTATCTTGTTTGCAGGATGAAAGTATGGTAATGGATAACATACAAATTGCTATCGAAGAAATAATTTTATTCATGATTTTTTATTAAAGTGTAAATATACGACCTCTGTTTTGTAGGAGGGAATTAATTATTGCATTTAATAGTCTCCAGCAGATCTAAAAAGATTTCGCAGTACTTTAAAGGTTCTGCGAAATCTGCGCAATCAGCGGGAGAAATTTAGTGCTTATGATGTTCCATATTCATTTTAACTGCTGGTGCAATATTATACTTTTTTAGAACCGAATCTGATGCTTTGGTTACTTTGATATAATCGTCTTCTACTTTTCTGATCTTTACCATTTCAGATTTGTAATACGCTAAATCTTCCTGTTCGGTTTTGCCTTTGAAGTCATCTTTAAAGCCATGCATCCAATCCATCATACGTTCATCAGCTTGATTTAGGCTGGTAATCAGATTGGCTACGTTTAGTGAGTCTTGCGGAGATTTTATTTTATCAGACTTTAAAACTGAATCTAACTTCATTTTATTAGTCATCACTTTCCCGCCATCCATCATCAGTTTATCATGAATGTTGAGCACTTCTTTTTTTATTGCTTTAGCATCCGGTTCTGTTTTGCAAGCGCTAAAAAGTAAAACGATTAGGCAAAATCCTAGTGTTATTGAGTTTTTCATATTATTGTATTTAAAAATTGTAAGTAATTCCAACATAGACCTTACCGGCACTCATGGGGTGATCGGTTTCTGCTTCCCAGATGTTTTTTTGTATCCCAGCGTTGAGCGCTACGTTTTTGTAAAAGATGTCTGCCCCGACACCGCCCATTAAATTATTCATCACGTGTTCGCTGGTTCTAACACCATTGTATTTTTCTCCGGCAGAATATTCATAGAAAAATTGTGCGGAAGGCATCACCTGAACATTTTTGCCGATTCTTTGTGTATAAAAAATATTCAGGAAACTCGTGGTGCTGTTCGCAATGCTTTCTTGTCGGCTGTTTTTACCATTCACTTTGTAAGAAGTGTTTAAACTGGCGCCGAATTTTCCCAAACCAACCAGGTAATTCAGGTAAACAAAACCATCGGTACTGCCTGTGCCACCCTGCATTAAAGAGGAGTAACGGATGCCAGCTGTATTTTTAAAATTGTTTTTGCCAGTGGGTAATTTGATACCCGCGCCAGCAATAAGCTGTTGTTTGAAATCATCATCTAGCTTTTGAACTACATGGTAACCGGCATAGAAATTAACATCCCCAACACCACCAATTGTTGAGGTGTAACCGTTATATCGTTCACTGTTGGAAACATAAGGAAGTATGGCATTTATTTCTAATCTGCTATTGATGAAATATTTGCCGCGTATTTCCATTGATCGATACAATTCATAATCGTCTGCATTTCCGGCGTGTCCAGTGATTGGAGCATCCTGACTTCTAGCCGGAATGAAGAATTTGCCTCCATTGGGGAACAAAGAATGCGTTTGTCCTTCGTAACCGTTAAAAGAACGATAACGATATAATATACTGATGCTGTTTCGATTATAGTAAGGGGTGATCCCCATAAAACAACCGCAAATGTCGCATCCAAAAACGTTACTACTAATTAGCAAAAACGCTATCACGATTAATTTACGACTCGCCATATAATTTATTTTTGATAAACTCATTGTCGGTTAAAGTTTTTAAGAATACTTTTATCTGATTTTTTTCTAAAGCATTTAATGGAATACCATTTTTGAGTGATGGATCTAAATTTTCTGCTTGTTTAATACCGCTATTATAATGCTCCAAAACTTCATCCAGGCTATAGAAACGACCATCATGCATATATGGGCCAGTATACTCGATATTTCTTAAGCTTGGGATTCTGAATTTACCAAAGTCAGTTTTTACACCTGTAATGTGCGATCGACCTTCATCTGAACTAATTTGATCTAGTCCATTATTACGGTAAGAAAAGTCTGTAAAAAATGGTTCAGCATGGCAAGAACTGCACTTTTCTTTAAAAAGCGTATAGCCAGATTGTTCTTCGGCAGTAAATGAAACGCCACTTTCTTTCCGAATTACCTGATCGTACTTAGTATTTCCTGAAACCAAAACCCCCATAAACTGTGTAAACGACTTCATAATTAATTGCGAGTTAATATCTGCCGTGCCGAAAGCCTTATTAAACAGCTCAGGATATGGAGCAGTGTTCTTCAGCAAGGTGACTATGGTTTCGATATCTGTACCCATTTCGCAAGCATCAGTAATCGCATTTAAGGGCGATGTTTCGATATTTTTTACGCCACCATCCCAAAAGAAAGCTTTTTGCCAGGCCAGATTGAAAAGAGGCGGAGCATTGCGTTTTCCCTGGCAATTATTTACACCATGGCTCACTTTATGATCAAGGTTGGCAAAAGCGGCAAATTGTTGATGGCAACTGCCACAGGAAACACTTTTATCAGCAGATAGCCTGGCATCATAAAACAGTTTTTTACCCAAAATAAAACCAGCATTGCTCAATTGGTTTTGCTCAAAATTGTATGCCGGAGCTGGAAAATTTGCAGGAATAGCAAAAGTGACCGACTTTTCTTCATGCTTGATTTCTTCCTCATTTTTACTACAGGCATACATCAACGCAATGCTCAGCACAAGCATTGCGAAGACGACTGGTTTCCTAGCCATTAGTTATGAATGTGATCTAAACGGAACAAACCTTTCGAATAATTGTCAGCTACAATAACAGAATTTGCTCCGCCCATTGTGAAGTTTAAGGTGGCAAAACTTACATCTGTTGTTCCGGTAAACAAGGAAGCGGCATTTACAATAAAATGCATATCCGGTTTTGAATCTGTCCTGATTCTTAATGGGTTGGCGCTATTTATTTCTGTAGTATATGTTCTAATGGTATTATTGGGGTCTAATACACCTCCAATATGAAAGGTTAAAGCGTTATTTTGCGCTTTCGATTGTGGCGAAGTTCCTTCTAGTTTAACGAAAATGTAACCACTATTCCAGGTCCAGAACATACCGTTAAGAGGATCTAATGCCCCGGTTTGAGCACCTGCAAAATTACGCGCGTAATCTACTCCAATGGTATATTCAATTTTGGTATAATCTCCCGTTGGTACATCGTTTACAGTAATCAGTTTTGTTGAGGGTTTTGATTCATCAATTAAAAAATAACTTTCCGGAATCAGATAAGTTGTTCCGTCAGTTTTGCTTAATTTAACATTGCTTACATAATATTTAAATACATCAATTTTAAATTCTTCCCCCTTAGCGTTTCTGTAAGTGGTCGTATTTAAATTTAGGACTGCTCCATTTACCTGATGTTCGAATTCTAAGGTAAAACTGGATTTGGTATTTGTGACGATTTCTGCTCCGTCTTTTTTACATGATGACAGGAGTATAACAGGGCATAACAATGCCAGTAAGTATGGTGAAAATTTCATGCTAATGAAAGTTGAATAAGTAAGAAAATAGACTAATCAGTTGCTTTGGCTGGTATTTCTTAAACGATCGATAGCATCGTTCCGGGAAAGATAGGAAGCAGGGCAAAGCATTGAAATCTTATTGATTGTTCTATAACGTGAGATACTTTAGCATGTCCAGTATCATAAATAGCATGGCATTTGCAAAAGCAATCACTTCATAAGAACTAATAAAAAATACTTAAACCACTTTCGGCGGATGGAAAATAGAAATGGAAAGGTCTTTAATCGGTTTTTCCAGGTAAAGGCTTTCCGATTTGATAGTGAAATAGGGAAGGTGATGATTCCATGTTAAAACCTGAAATTCGGGATCAGCTTCTACAATTCTCTTTAGCGTTTCCTGCGTTTGTTTATTCTTCCCGTCCAAATCTTTCAATTTTTTAGCCAGGAAACATTGGCCATCACAATGCAATTCAGGATGCGCTTTATTAATACAAAATACAGAGGTAATATATTCCTTATTCATTTGATAACCTGAATACACTATAAGTTGCATATAGCAATTTGATATGGTACAGATTACTAAAAAAAATATAAGGGCTTTTTTAAACATGGTATTTCGCTTGCAAATGTACAAACGAAATCGGGAGTGACAAAGAAAATAATATAAACCTTACGATCAGTTTTATACAACGCTATGCGTTGAATAAAGAAATATCGGTTAAAAACCTGAAGTCTTTTAAATTGATGGTATATAATTCGATATTATGGATAATGGCAGTTGCGGCAATCAGGGCGTCAGGAAGGTTAAGGTTGTGCGATAAGGTATACTGCTCAATCAGATTTACAGCGTATGCAGAGATTGCTGAAGAAATAGGCAGAATAAACAACTTCTCTAAATCTTGCTTAATTATCTTAAGTTCCAATTTATTCCTTGCACCATATAACAGTTCGGCACAGGTAACATCAGAAATAGCAATATTAACCTGACCGATGCTTTTTAGCGCCGTTATAATTGATGGATTGTCCTTATAAACTTCAATAAAGATATTCGTATCGCATAAAACCATTATCTCTTCCAGGCTTTATTTCTCAATTCTTCTGCTTTAATATCATAATCCTTCCAGATACCTGAGGAAAGAGAAAATTCACTCGAATGCCTAACCTGATTTAAGTTTGTAATTTTAACCTCGGCATCAATATTGGTTGATTTAAGAAAGGATAAAAGAGCATCGATTTTGCTCTGCTCTACATCATCTTTCAAAATAATTTCTGTCATACTAATTGATCTTATTAAGTAAATATAAGAATTTCGAGGATAAATTTAATTTTTGATTAGTTAAGGCATATTTTATACGTCCTGCTGAACTTGATTCAGCATCTTTTTATCGAATTATTGTGTTAATTCTATTATAAACCAACTAAAAGTTAATTGCTATTGCTCAAATATTTATCCCGCAGATTTAGGAGATTCGCGCAGAAGCAGGTTGCATAATCTGCGAAATCAGTTTGATCAGCGCGCCAAAACTTTGTTTCCTGATAAACTTGATTCAGCATCTTATCACAATAAAAACCACAGATGAAAATATCACCTGTGGTTCTTGATTATATTGTTTTAGAAAAGCTAATCCCGTTTTTTACGCTTGTAAATCAGCCATTACCGCTTTAATTTTCTCGCCCAACTCTTCATTTACTTTAACAAAATCAGCGCGATCTGCCAAAGGTGCGTTTACACTGCAATAAAACTTGATTTTTGGTTCTGTTCCACTCGGCCGTGCAGAAACGATACTTCCATCTTCTGTAATAAACTGCAAAACATCAGAAGTAGGATAATCCAGTTTGGTTACTTTTCCTGTTGCCAAATCCGTTTCCTGACTCAATTCATAATCTTTCAATACAGACACTTTAGAACCGCCTAAAGAAGCAGGTGGATTCTCTCTGAATTTCACCATCATGGCTTTGATTTCTTCCGCACCGGTTTTGCCTTTTTTGGTTAGCGATACCAGATCTTCTTTGTATAAGCCATATTCTACATACATATCAAGCAAAGCATTATATAAGCTTGCACCTTTATCTTTGTAGTAGGCAGTCATTTCAGATATAAATGCAGCAGAAACAACCGCATCTTTATCACGAACCAAATCGCCGATTAAATAACCATAGCTTTCCTCGCCGCCACCAATGAAATATTTTTTTCCTTCCAGCTCAGTCATCACCTGGCCGATGTATTTGAATCCGGTTAAGGTATTATAGTAAGTAACATCTTTTTTCTTCGCAATTTCTTCGATTAAATTTGAGGTTACAATCGTTTTCACGATAAATTGGTTTCCATCTAATTTGCCTGCTTCCTGCCATGCAGTTAACAAGTAATTAATCAATAAACTTCCTGTCTGGTTACCGTTCAGTAAAACCCATTCGCCATCATTGTCTTTTACCGCAATACCCACGCGATCTGCATCCGGATCGGTTGCCAAAACTAAGTCTGCATCAATTTCCTTAGCCTTATTCATGGCTAAAGTTAACGCATCTTTTTCCTCAGGATTTGGATAAACTACCGTTGGGAAATTGCCATCCGGTTTGCTCTGCTCTTCTACAAGCGTTACGTTAGTAAAACCAAACTGCGCCAAAGCTTTAGGCACTAAGGTGATTCCGGTTCCGTGGATAGGAGAGTAAACGATCTTTAAATCGTGTTGTCTTTTAATGGCTTCAGGTGAAATAGAAAGTGCCGTAATGCCATCTAAGTATAATTTATCTACCGCTTCGCCAATTAATTCAATGTTTGCTTCCACGCGATCAAACTTAACTTCGTCGATGCTGCTGATTTTATTTACTTCATCAATCACCAACTTATCATCAGGAGAAGTAAACTGACCACCATCTGCACCATAAGCCTTGTAACCATTATATTCTTTTGGATTATGGGATGCGGTTAACATTACGCCACTTTTGCAACCGAAATGACGCACAGCGAAAGAAAGCTCTGGCGTTGGCCTTAACGCTTCAAAGAAGTAAACATAAATACCATTTGCAGAAAAGACATCAGCAGTGATTTTAGCAAAATAGTCAGAGTTATTGCGGCTATCGTGTGCAATTGCTACGCTGATTTTTTCGCCTGGATATTTATTATTTAAGTAGTTTGCCAACCCCTGAGTGGCCGTTCCAATAGTGTATTTATTGATTCGGTTAGAACCGGCACCCATGATGCCACGTAAGCCACCAGTTCCGAATTCTAAACTTTTATAAAATGAATCGATTAGATCTGTTGTTGCATCCTGATCAACTAATGCCTGTATTTCAGCCTTCGTTTTTTCGTCGTAATTACCGCCTAACCATTGGTTAATGGTGGCTTGTGTAGATTGGTCAATTGCTTGCATTGAGCTTGTTTTTAATTAAATATCTCGTGTTGAACAAAATTTCGTTGACGAAGTTTGGTCTAAATTCATTTATTTCAATTTATCCAAATTTTATTTTGTTGAGGATGTTGCTTTTAAGCTTGTTTTGCTTATTTTCACGCCCCGATACAATAATAAAGAAATTCCGGTATTAAAGTAAAGCCATCTTAACTTTTTCACATTCTAAAAGGAATTATGTAAAGTTTTGACAGTATTTATCACAGGTAAAATAATAATTAAGTAGATGAAAATATTAAAATTTGGGGGTACGTCAGTTGGTAGTCCCGAGCGAATGACGAAGTTATTGGATATCATTAATCCAAATGAAGAACAGATTGTAGTCTTATCAGCCGTTTCTGGAACTACAAATAGTTTAGTGGAAATTTCTAATTATTTTTTAGCCGGAGATAAGAAGAACGGAAGTACTGCCGTAGAAAATTTATATCAAAAATATAAGGATTTCGTAATCGAACTTTTGCCCGCTGCAGATTTCCAGGAAATGGGAAATGAAGTGATTGATTACCATTTCAGCTTCTTAGCTGTTTTAACCAATGATATTTTCACGCCCGTTGAAGAGAAGGTGGTACTGGCGCAGGGCGAATTATTGTCTACAACTTTATATCATATTTATTTAAAGTCGATTGGAATTGAATCGGTGTTATTGCCGGCTTTAGATTTCATGAAAACTGATGAGGATAATGAACCTGATATTCCATTTACCACAAAACACTTAACGCCACTTTTAGAACAGCATAAAGGAAATAAATTATTTATTACACAAGGATTTATTTGTCGCAATAGCTTTGGTGAGGTAGATAATTTACGCCGCGGAGGAAGTGATTATACCGCTTCCTTGCTAGGTGCTGCAATTTTGGCGGAAGAAGTTCAGATCTGGACAGACATCGATGGTATGCACAACAATGATCCCAGGGTGGTAAAAGGTACAAAGCCAATTGCACAATTATCTTTTGATGAGGCGGCTGAGCTGGCTTATTTCGGTGCGAAAATTTTACATCCGCAATCTGTTTTCCCGGCGCAGAAATATCAAATCCCTGTTCGTTTGTTAAATACGATGGAGCCATCGGCTGCCGGAACGTTAATTACACACGATAGCGAAAAAGGAAAGATAAAATCCATTGCAGCTAAAGATGGAATTACGGCCATTCGCATCCAATCTAGCCGGATGTTGCTGGCTTATGGTTTCCTTCGTCGTGTTTTCGAAGTATTTGAACGTTATAAGACACCAATTGATATGATTACGACTTCTGAGGTGGCGGTTTCGCTTACTATTGATGAAATTGGGAATCTTCCTAAAATTATCGAAGAACTGGAAAGTTTTGGAACGGTTGAGGTAGATACAAATCACAGTATTGTATGTGTGGTAGGTGATTTTGGTTCTGAAAAACATGGTTTTGCGAGCAGGGTTTTAGAAGGCCTGAAGCATATTCCAATCAGAATGATTTCTTACGGCGGAAGCAATTACAATGTGTCATTGCTTATTTTAAGTGAATATAAAACGGAGGCATTAAGAAGCCTGCATAATCGGTTATTCGAATAGAAGGTAAAGCGCACCGAAAATGACCAAAAGGCCAAGTAAGCCATGCAAAGCTAAAAAGCCTTTTGGAAGTTGATCATTTTTATATTTCTTATAGGAATTATACAAACCTAAAGAGATAATGAATACAATAAATATGGCTGCTACGATCTTCATTTTTTAATAAATAAGAGGAATAATACAATCAGGAGCAAAACGAGTGAAAACCGGATTTTTCCGTTGTATTGTTTTTGGGTAATTCTTCCGTTCTTTAAATCGAGGTAATTACCGAAATACACCAGCCCAAAAAATAAAATTAAAACTATAATAAGGAATTTGAACATGTTCGCCGATAAAGATATATCAAAGTTTAACAATATAGAAACACCTTTTTACTATTACGATACCGATTTACTGCAAAAAACGCTTCGTACTTGTGCGGAAGCAGCAGCTCCGTATGATTTTCATATCCATTATGCTTTAAAGGCCAACTTCAATGCTGTTTTGCTAGAAGAAATTAAGGGCATCGGTTTCGGCGCAGATTGCGTAAGTGCCGGAGAGGTGAGAAGGGCAGTAGAAGTGGGTTTCGATCATCAGAAAATCGTTTTTGCAGGCGTAGGCAAATCTGATAAAGAAATTAATGAAGCCTTGGATCTGGATATTTTCTGCTTCAATGTAGAATCTATCCAGGAGTTGGAAGTGCTGAACGAACTTGCCGCTGCAAAAGGTAAAATTGCACAAGTAGCCATTCGGATTAACCCTAATGTTGATGCACATACCCATCATAACATTACAACTGGTCTGGATGAAAATAAATTCGGTGTTAATTCCTGGGATTTGCCAGAATGTGCAGAAACTTTAAAAGCGTCTGCAAGCTTAAAATTCATTGGCATTCATTTCCATATTGGTTCTCAGATCACCAACCTGGATGTATATAAAAACCTCTGCGTCAGAGTAAATGAATTTGCTACATGGTTTGAAGATAAAGGCTTTACCTTAAAAGTTTTAAATGTAGGTGGAGGTTTAGGTATCGACTACTATAACCCTGATCATCAAATACCTGACTTCGAATCTTACTTCAAAATATTTGATGAATTTTTGGAAATTAAAGCAGGTCAGGAAGTACACTTTGAATTGGGAAGGGCCCTTGTTGGTCAATCTGCATCACTTATTACCAGAGCTTTGTATATCAAAAACGGGAAGAAAAAAAACTTCGTCGTTTTGGATGCTGGCATGACAGAATTGATGCGTCCGGCGCTATACCAGGCCTATCATAAAATTGAAAACTTAAGCCGGAAGCCGGAAGCCGGAAGTCTGGAGTCTGGTATTACCAAATACGATATCGTTGGACCGATCTGCGAAAGCACCGATTGCTTTGGGAAAGAAGTGGAGCAACCAGAATCTTTCAGGGGTGATATTTTCGCCATCCGCAGTGCAGGTGCTTACGGAGAAGTAATGGCTTCCAAATATAATCTAAGAGATGCCATAAGATCTGTTTATAGTAACGAAATTTAATAGTAATCGCCGATACGTGGAGCAAATTTGCTCCACGTATCGGCGATCTTTAATTTAGTTCATCATACTTAAAACTTGATGCCTAAAGAAAATCTAATGTTAAAAGGTTCTCCTTCAACAAAGAAATAGTTATTTCCTGTATATGGGAAATCAGTCGTAATATCCCCAGAAGAAATATAACGTTTATTTGCCAGGTTATCTGCAATTACCCTAACCCAATACCTTGGATTTGTAAAGCTCAGGCCGGCGTCAAATTTGGTGTAATTCGGCAAGAAAACATCCCGCTGACTAATTGCCGAGAGTTTTGAAATACTGGTTTGTCCGGCGCTGAGTGAAATTTTGTTATAGCCTTTCAATGGGATGCTGTATTGAATCCAGGTATTAAAAATTTGCTGTGGCACATCAGGCATTTTCTTACCAACAATCGAGGGATTATCTGGAGTGGGATCCACGTTGTTGTCTTTCGTAATTTTCGCATCTACATAAGTATAATTAGCTACTAGCGAAAAACGGTCGGTAATATTCCCGATTACATCAACTTCTACTCCATTGCTTACCACTTCACCCAATTGCAGGTAATAAGCCACAGCGCCCGCCGCAGTAGTGTAACTTCTAAAATCTCTTGCGGATACATTTTGCTTTGCGGAATGAAATCCGTTTATGGTAGTCAATAGCTTTCCATTGAACCATTTTTTCTTAAATCCAAGATCGAAGCTATTTCCGAACTGAGGGTCTATCGGTTTGGTTCCGGTAACGGTTCGCTGCCCTGGTGTGGTGCCATCTGTAGTTTCGGTTACCACCTGTCCCGTTTGCGGAACAAAGGATTGGTCATATAAAAAGTAGATTGAAGAAGTAGAATCAGGAGTAAAAGTCAGTGCCAAACGAGGCGAAAAGGCTTTTTGCTTATATTGGTCAGGGGCGCGGGGAGCTCTCGTTGTGGTTAAAATATTTTGATTTCTATATGTTGTATACCGTGCACCAACGGTTAGGAAAAATTTATCAAAGGCAATGTTATCATAAATGTACGCTGCAGTATAATGGATTTTATTTTCCTGCCGGATGGATCTTTTCGTAGCAGTCACTGTATTTGGATCAACATCATAGTTCGGATTGTTACGGTCGAAAGCGATTGTGTTACTCCCATAATAGGTTGAAAGCGAATCTTTTCCTTTAGTGTAGTCTCCTCCAATTAAAAGCGTGTGTTTAAATTGCCCGGTGTTAAATCTTCCGTTCAGAAATAGATTGGTATTATACGTTTCACCCAATAGATTAGAATTGCTGGATATTCGTCTCGTCTTACCGGCATCATCAAAACTGATCGACGTCCTGTTGTTAGACGAAACCATATACCATTGTGTAGAAGGTGCCTTAACATAATTAGACTGCGAGGTAATCTGCCAGTTCGAATTGAATTTATGTACGGCTACAAATCGGCCGGTATGCGTTTGCGCAACACTCAGCGGCAGCCCAATGCCCGCACTGTAATTTACACCAATAGGATCCTGCAAAACATCATTATCCTGACGGAGTTTATTGATTGATGAACCATTTTTTACCTCTCCTCGAATGTAATTGTATTCGGCAATGACGTAAGTACGCGGACTAAAGTTGTATTGAAGTACCGGAGCAATTACATATTTCTCTGTTTTCATGAGGTTCAGATAAGAATGCTGGCGTTGATAAGCGGCATTGAAGCGGTAGGAGAAGCCCTTATCCAAAGCTTTACTGCCAATATCAACTGTAGAGCGGAAAAGGTTGTAGTTGCCTCCCGTAAGCTGAACATTCAGCAGTTTTTCTTTTGGAGATTTAGTGGAAATATTCAGTGTACCCCCGGGTTCTCCAACGGCACTGATAAATCCCGCCGGACCTTTTATAAATTCCAGGCTTTCGATCAAAGCTTCATCATCAAGCGTTGCGCCAAGAACAAGTCGGCTGGGCATTCCATTAATGGTGGTAGAGGCATTGAATCCTCTGATCTTAATGGATGCCGAATTATCAAATGGTGAACTATTGTATCCAAAATAAATTCCACTGGCATTCCTGGCCATATCTTTTAATTGAAAACTTCCTTGTTGCTGTATCAGGGCAGAAGAAATACTGATGATGTTTTGAGGCATCTGAAGCAGAGGGATCTGCATTCTTAAGGCCGCAGATAAAGTGTCGTTTCTCAACTTCGCCGCCTTTCTTCCGGCAATGCTGATTTCTCTCAACTGCTGCGTTCTGTTAGAATCCAGGGTAGATTTCGCTTTGCTCTGTTGCTGGGCAAATAGCTGGGGGACGTAAATCAGAATAATTAAGGAGAGGTAAAGTTTTTTCTTCATTTCTGTGATTTTGTGAAATTGATGGTAATGAAATTTATAGTGGTGATTTGATTTTTGTGCTTAAGAATAACATAGAAGCCGATATCATCAGCAGTCCCATGATGCCGATCCAAATATTTTTGCGCTTTCCGGGCATTGGTATCATTTCAAATCTTGGAAGATGATGTAAGTCTGCCAAGGTTAGATTTTTGTTATGAATGATATAATCCGTCATAAAATCAACCCACGTTTTTTGAAAACGATTGACTTGGTTTTGATAACACCGGTAATCCGTCTGGCCACTTTCTGCTATAGAATTCAGCAGATATTGTGTTTTGGTGGCTGGATTAAGCCAGCTTAATTTGGCAGAAATTGAATGCTGCTTTTGCGGATACTGATTATAATCTTCAATCGCAGAAGTCATCTCCCTGCCCAGGAGATCATAATAGGCAACGAAGCGCACAATACTATTCTCACTCGTATCTGCAGGACTTTTCAGGGAATTGTATTTAGGATTATTCATATAAAACGTATCAATAAGCGCTTGTTTAGGCATGGCCCAAATGGCTTCGCTATTTTCTCTTAGTGCAACGGCTTCATCTGTTTTTAACGGAATGGGGTACGCCTGGCGAACGATCGCATTGGTAATGGCGGGCATTACCAGGAGAAAGAAGCACCACGCTGCCAATAAATAGAGCGCATTTGCTGCAGAACTTCTGCTAAGTTTGATCAAGAGTAAACAGATTGAAAACCAGAAGACCAAATAAGCAGTAACAGTGAAAAGCCATAGTAATGAAGTGATTAGGTTAAAGGAATTTAGCAGCGAATCACTAATCATTCCGATAGCACTCAGCAACCAGGCCAATAGTGCCACCACGGTAAAACGGAAGCTGAGTTTATAAAAGATGATCCGTTCAACATGCTTTCTCTGAACAGCTAACAGCCGATCAGTTTGTTGTTCTTTCTCCTTTGACCAGGTGTTATAAGATAAAGCAATAGCCAGTAGGGGAAGAAGGTAAATGATCACATAAGCGAGATCGAGGTTTCCTGCCGCAAGCATTTCTGGATTGGCAATTTCGGCATTTGGTGCCTGTACGGCATTTCGCCTCCTGGTAATGACATCGTAATAAGGCAATAAATCCCGCTGTCCAACAGCAAGCGACATTAATTGTGCTGGGCGGTTTACCGCATTCAGCGGATTACGATACTCAATCACAGCAGGGATACCCGCCTGCGCATAACTGACTTTTCCTTCAGCAGTAGTGGTATCTGCCTTAAAACTGTTAGCCAGCTCATTAAATTTCTTATCATAGGCTCTTTCCAGGCTATCTATTGCCGTAATTTGTTTTTTAGCGAAATGGTAACCATCATAAATACTATACAGGCCGGTTAAAAAGAAGAAAGTAATTAAGCATAATAGCAATCGCTGTCTGCAGAGCATGCGCAGTTCAAATCCAAATACAGTTTTAAGCAGGTTCATAATGGCGGGCTAAAGAACGTGAAGCAATAAATTGAAGCAATACGGTAAGCAGCAGTATCCATCCGGCGATAGCACAAAATGCAATCTCATTTAACTTGATCACTTTATGTATAGGAGGAAGCTGATCGTCAAACTTGTTTAGCTGTGCAAAGTAATGAGGTCCCAACGTATACTCTCCATTTACACCTTTACTATGCATGGCCAACTGCTCATTCAGCGTTTTGATTAAGTGATTACGATAGGTTTGCGCCTGCTTAAAAAAATACTGGTGATGGTAATAGTCGGTACCTGATAGCGACATCGAAATCCGCTTGATAGAAAGAAACGGATTGAATATTCCTGCTATCTTCAAGAAGTTTTGTTGTTTATTAAACTGTTGTGCTACCTGCGCCAGATAATGGTTAAACATCATAGTACGATAATCTTCATGGTATTGAAATGTTAAGCCCTCAATATTAAAGGGCAGCTCACTAACAGTATTGGCGTGGTACTTTTTGAGCATATTCCTCACAAACCTTTCTCCGCGGGCTGCATAAGGATCATCTCCGTTAAGCCCGTTTCTATAGCCCTGTTCAACAAGATCAGTGAAGGCAGCCCGCGACATGGGCAAATAGCTTCGGTCGGCTATTCCGGTTAGCAATTTTGGTGAAATAATACTCATTAAAATCCAGCAGCTCAGTGCAGTTAAAAGGGCTTTTCCAGAATGACCACTCCATGCAGAAATCAGTGTACCCAATAAAGCGATAAATAAGAAATACAGTAGAAAGGCGAACATCACCCATAGTAATCTTGCAAGGAGGACAGTAGTCTCCGGAAAAATGAGTAACACAAAAATCATCAATAAAAAGATCGGTAAAACTACCGCTACGATAAATAGGTAGCTGGAGATTGCCTTGACCCATATTAACCTGGATGTGCTTAATCCCTGAGCTAGCAACATTTTCAATGTACCTTGTTCTTTTTCGGTGGTGATGCTGGTTGCGGTAATGAAGAGCAGGAGGAGCGGGATCAGCAATTGCAAAATCAGCGCTAAAGTTAGCCGGCCGAAACGCATGGATCCATCATTTCCCAGCGCATTTGCGGCATCGGGTTCATGTTGTACATGGGCTTCAATTCGGTAGGTATTCCCGGCATAATCATCTAAGCCGGTATCAAAAACATTTAACAGATTAATCGATTTAAAAAGATAAGTACCAAAGTGTGCGGCATCATGTGGATTACGTTGTTGATGCTCCCATTGCTGTCTGAAAAGCGCATTCGCTTCAACTCTTTGTTTATGCCCTGATTGATAATCTAACCATGTACAAATGGTAGCTGCAATAAAAAGCATCCAAATCATCACGGTGGAGATGAGCATCGTCTTGTTCCGGTAAACCACCAGCAACTCTTTTTTTATTAGCATTTGCCAAATGGCAAAGTCATTTTTTTTCATTGAAAGATTAATTTTTAATGCATCAAAGTTGCATTATATTTTACATATTTGCAACTACATTGCATTTGCTATTTTTGAATTCCTCATGGTTAAAGATTTTATACGCAGAAGAAAGTATCCATTTTATAAGCAGCCAGACGCCATGGATTGTGGTCCCGTTTGCCTCAAAATGATTGCTGACTATCACGGCAAGAATTTTTCCATGCAGCATTTAAGAAAACTTTGCAAAATTGGAAAGCAGGGAACAACTATGCTTGATTTGATAGATGCTGCAGAAAATATCGGGTTCAAAACCATAGCTGTAGAATTGGAATATAATAAGCTGTATAGATTGCCCATGCCTTGCATAGTTCATTGGCAAAAAGAACATTATATTGTTGTTTATGAAGTAAGCAATGAGTATGTTTATCTCGCAGATCCAGCCCTTAATGATAAAATAAAACTAGATATTGCTACATTTTTATCAGGATGGAATATTAATGATGATGCTCAGATTGGTCGGGTTTTACTGCTGGAACCAACCAATTCATTCCACGAAATGGATAGCAAACCAGATCATAAAACTTCGCTGTGGAATCTCGTTCCTTACCTAAAATTACACCAACAAGGTTGGTTTCCAATCGCCGTGAGTTTGGCAATGGCAAGCGGTTTCTCACTCGTTATTCCACTGCTTACCCAAATGATCGTTGATAAGGGAATTCAAGGGAAAAATACCAATCTGTTATTGTTGATTTGTTTAGGACAACTCATGCTTTTTTCTGGCCGGATGCTGATGGATTTCGTACGCGGGAGGTTGTTATTTAGAATTGGTGCCCGAACGAGCATCACCATGCTGAAGGATTTTCTGGCCAAGCTAATGAAATTGCCTTTCTCCTTTTTTGATAACCGGCAAGCGGGAGACAATATGCAGCGTGTAAACGATAATCAGCGCATAGAGGAATTTCTGACCAACTCGCTCATTAATTTTATATTATCAGCAATTACCCTGATCGTACTTGGCGGTGTTTTGCTGCATTACAACTGGCAGATTTTTCTGCTATTTATTATTGGCGCAGGCATCAGCGTAGTCTGGTCTAACTCTTTTCAGCAGAAAAGAAAAATTATCGATCAAAAGAAATTCAAGGTACTTTCTGCAAATCAGCAACTGCTGCTGGAGATATTCTATGCCATGCAAGAAATCAAATTAACAGGCAGTGAGGATGAAAAAAAGCAGCTTTGGGAAGGCTTACAGGATCAATCGTTTGATCTAAAACTGGAAGCTTTACAACTTGATCAGCGGATGCAGGGTGTTGGTTCCTTTATCAATGAGGTAAAGAATGTGCTCATCACTTATGCCGCAGCCATGCTGGTCATTCACGATCAGGTAACCTTAGGCGGGATGCTGGCCATCACGTATATCTGTGGTCAGTTGAATGCTCCGGTAAATCAGTTGGTGGAATTTTCGAGGGTTTCGCAAAATGCAAAATTTAGTTTACTGCGGATAGATGAGGTGCAACAGGAGACTGAAGAAGATTTCGGCGTGGAGGAGGAATTGAGTGACGATGGTCCGGTAGAGATTTCATTAGATCAGGTATCTTTTAGATATGGAGGCAAACACAGCGCACTGGTTTTAAAAGAGGTCAGTTTAAAAATTCCGGCAGGGAAAGTAACCGCTATTGTAGGAACTAGCGGTAGCGGGAAGACGACCTTAATTAAGCTTTTACTCAAATTTTATGCTGTTACGGCTGGCATTATTGAAATAGGCAACCAAAAAATCGAAACGATCAATGCCAGATCATGGCGGAAACATTGCGGCGTTGTGATGCAAAATGGATACGTTTTCATGGATACCATTGCCAATAATATTTTCGCTGGGGCTGAAGTCAAAGATTTTAATCGTCTTTATGATGCAGCTAAAATGGCAAACATGCATGCCTTTTTCATGAAGATGCCATTTGGATATGAAACGGTAGTAGGAAGGGATGGTTACGGTTTGAGTGAAGGCCAAAAACAACGCTTATTGATCGCCAGAATGATTTACCGCAACCCGGATTATGTTTTTCTTGATGAAGCTACGAATTCTCTCGATGCGCAGAACGAACTTTCAATTGTAAATAATCTGAATACTTTTTTTCAAGGCAAAACGGTGTTGATCGTTGCCCATAGACTCAGTACGGTTAAAAATGCTGACCAAATTGTGGTGCTTCAACAAGGTGAAATTAAGGAAGTAGGTACGCATCAGCAGCTGCTCCAAATCAAAGGACATTATTATCACCTGATCAAAAATCAACTTGAACTTGGCCAATGACCTGCCATTAACCTAAAACCATTTTATGTCAATCAAAATATTTCCTTATTCTTTAGTTCGATATGCGAATCTTAACCATGATGTCTTCGAACAGCTTTCTTTAACGCAGGGCGAAAAGTTAATCGAAACGCATCGCTATAACCTGAATAGGAGAGATGATTTAAAAAATATTTTATGCGATGCCTTATTTCCGGTGATCAGCCAACAAAATGACGATGAATTCAGGCAGCAACTAATCAACATCAAAAGGAAAATATTTAACCACAAAACAATAACTGCAAAACAAGCGGCACTTATCAGAAGCCTAAACTCCTTGTCATTATCAGAATCTTTTGAAGCTTACATGTTAAACGAAGCTTTAATTGGAAATCTTTTTGAGGTGAATGAGCCGTGGTTTAAGCGAGAAGTGGTAAATCATAGGAGAATTGTTCAGCAAATGGTATTAAATCCTGGACTGAAAAATGGGTTAATGTTATCTAGCCCTATACTGTATACGCAATCAAAAGATTATGTAAATAGAGATCCTGAAAACTTTAAGCAAAAAGAGTTTCGAATGGAATTCAGTCTATTGCGTTACCTCAGCCGAATGGCTTTTAAAACATCTCCGTTTAGTAGTTTCACCTTTACCGGCGTGATGACCACCGGGCCTGATTCAATAAGTCAGCCTTTAATAGCCATCGAAGTTCAGGGTAAACTGAAGCTGAACAATATTCTTTTTGAATATGTGCGCGCCATACTCAGGCATCATCCCGTTTTAAACCAATATTTGTTACTGAAAATCAATATCACAGCTGAGGTTAAAAATGATAAAATACAATTCCTGACTAATTTTAATAACATCGAATCCTTTCAGCAATTGCCAGCTGATGGCCTACCGTTATTGGCTGCTAATTATCTTCAACGCACCAATCAGCCAGTCACTTTAGAAATATTGACAAAATATCTGTCCGCACATGTGGAAAATGCCGATAAAGAAACACTAAAAGCGTACCTCATAAAGCTGATAAATACCGGCCTATTTGAATTAGGTTTTGGGTTTTCTGGAATGGATGAAAACTGGGATATGAAATTATTGGACTTTCTTAAATCATTATCAAAGAATAAGGATTTAGTTATGCCTTTAATTAATCTTTTCGAAACGTTGCAATTTCATCGTGAAAACTACATATCCAAAGAACCGAACGAACGATATCAAATATTACAACAAGCAGAAGCGCAAGTCAATGGCACTTTTCTTCAATTGCAAAAGCAGGCCAATTTGCCATATTACAGCAGTGCTGATGAAAAAATAATCACCGGACCAGAAGAAACCCAAAATCAGCAGGGCTTTCAAACAAATAATTTTGTTCCATATTATTTTTCAGCGCGGAATATTTTTTTTGAGGATTGTTTCACAAGCCAAACTGAAGTATTAGCTGAAAAAGGAATCACTGAGTTTACATCAAAAGTAAATGAGCTGGCCAAACTTTTGCTTCCGCTGGATGTGATGCGTAAGGAACGCCTTAAAATGCGTGATTTTTATATCAACCATTATCCTGCAAACGAAAAAATCAAGATCACCGAATTTTACCGTGATTACTATTTTTATATAAAAAAGCCGGAAAAAGAGCTATCGAATGGAAGTAATCAGGAATTAACGGATACCGCACTTTGGAAAGTTTCTGTTCTGACAAAACTGGAGCAAGATGTCGCTGGTAATGAAACGCTAAACCTGACTGTTGATTTCTTTGCAGATTTGCCTGGTCAAAGGGATCTCGGAATCATTTCATCGACAGGTGCTTTTGTACAGTTTTATGAATGCGATCAGCAAGATCGGTTTTATGGTGTAATCAATTCACTTTTACCAGGAATGGGGAAAGTAAGCGGACGATTTCTGTCGCTCTTCGACTCAAAAATACAAGAGGAATTTATTACTCAAAATGAGGCTATAAATCCCAAAGTAATTAAAGTCGAATTAAACGATGCTTCGACCTTTAACGCAAACATTCATCCGCCCTTGCTGAATCAAGAGCTTGCACTTCCATCTGGAAATAATATATATCCAGAAGATCAACAAATCAAGGTTGGAGATTTAGCGGTTTGCCTGGACTTAAATACGAATCGCCTTAAACTTTGGCACAATGACCAGGAAGTTTTTAGTTATGATCTGACTTTAGAATCTTTTTATAACCGGTCTAATTTATATCAGTTGCTAGCCCATTTCAATCCTGATGCGCGCATCTCATTGCAACCTTTTATTCAGCTGGTCGATCAGCATTATCTAGGCAAGTTGGGAGACCAGGAACCTGATATTTATCTGCTTCCCAGAATCACGTTTGAAGAAACGGTAGTGATCAGGAGAAAAACCTGGAGAATCAAAACTGCTGTGATTCCAGTTCAGCAACCAGTGGAAACTGATTTAGAATATTTTATCCGCTTAAATAGCTGGTTTGAATTAGAACAAATACCCACAAAGTTCTTTTTGTTTTTAAGGAAACGAGTCTACCAAAACAAAGTTTCAGAAGGTGAAATTGCCAAAATGGAAGGTTTGCATGATGATTATAAACCACAATATCTGGCGCTTGATAAGCCGTTGTTTGTAACAATGTTTAAACGACTTTTAGCCAGGGCAGGGAATGATATCACCATAGAAGAAGTACTTCCAGCACCGGCGAAAGGCGGAGTTAAAGAATATTTAATACAATGGTATAATGGATAATACAATCAAACGCACCGATTATACCTGGCTTAGTCTGCACATCTATTTTAGTGGAGATGCCGATGAGTTTTTAAAACGTGCTGTCGCACCCTTTATTGGTAGATGGAAAAGCTATTTTTCCCCCGGTTCTCCATGGTTTTTTATTCGCTATTGGGAGGGAGGAAGTCATATCAGGCTAAGGTTTCATGCCAATCCGTTTTACCATGAGCAGATTAAGAGTTCGTTAAATATCGATATTTTTAATTATCCGAACACTTTATATAAAGTGGAAAAAGTGCTAACGGCTAACTATGATCCTGAAATTAGTCGTTATGGAAATGAGGAAAGTATCGCCTGGGCAGAGCAGCATTTCGCAGCTTCATCCCGCTATATTTTAAACTGGCTTTTAACAAGAGCGGATAACAGGCAAGTTACTTTGCAGGCCATACAACTTCACTTAATGTTATTGTTTTGTGCCAAACTGGAGCAGGGAAAAATGATCAAGTTATGCGACTTTTTCATAAGTGGATGGTTACCCAGACTTTATCGTCCTGATATTCCTGTTGAAGATGAAAAAGAATACTGGCTTAACCACTTTGAACACACATTTTCATCAAAGAAAGAAACCATCTGTTTGGCAGCTAACCATTTTTGGGAAGAATTGGCTGAAAATAAACTGAATAATAATTTAACTGAATACTATACAAGAAGCCAGGAGATTATGAATCAGTATCAACAAGCCGACTTTAACGAATTAAAGGTTCAGGAAATCATTTCAAGCCTGATACACATGACCAATAACAGGCTTGGTATTGCCAATCAGGAAGAAGCGTACCTCATGTACGTTGTTAAAACATGCATCCAATCCATTTATCAGGCGTATCATTCAAATTAATTTATGTTCACAGCTGCTCAGATCAAAGTTTTTACTAACCATCTTAACGAGATAAAAGATAATTTGTGCTTACATAAACAAGAAACGGCAAATGAAGCCTGGTGGCCGACACCATATTATGTCAATCCAGATGAATATGCTTTTCAGGAAAGCTACGATATCTTTAATGGTAATTGCGGCATTGCGTTATTCTTTCTGGAACTTTATCGTTATGATCAAAATGAGGCCCATATAGATTTAATTGATAAAATGATGTTCAGAATGATGAAATCTGATGCCATTCTTAAACCCAAATTCTTCGCATTTTACACTGGTCTTGGTGGAGTGATTTATACCAATTTAAAGATCTACGAAGTAACAGGAATTCAAAAATACCTTGATAACGCATTACTAATAACACTATCCAACAAAACACAATTAAGCAAGCAACTGTTGAAAGCCGATCTATTAAGTGGTTATACCGGAAATCTCCTGGTATTTACTTTACTGTATCATCATAGTCAAAATGGCGAAGTGTTGCAATTGATCCATTTGCTCTTAGATCGGCTGGTTCAGGAAGCGCGTGTATCAACGGCAGGATTGAAATGGGATTACAATCAATCCAAAAAGGCATACGATAGCATGACTGGATTTTCTCATGGTGCATCTGGTATCGCATACTGTTTAATGCAATTGAGTGTTTATTTTAATGCAAGAGGTTTATTGTATCTGGCAGAAGAGGCACTGGCGTATGAAATGCAGTATTATCACGCTCCAGCTCAAAACTGGCTTGATCTGCGTATTGGTAATTATAATTTAGCAAAACCACAGGCACATCTTTGGCAACTAGAAACTTTCGTTTCAGATATGGTAGTCGTAAATGCCTGGGCACATGGCGCTGCAGGCGTAGGATTATCGAGGAATCTGGCATTTGAGCTCACGCAAAAAAGCAAATATTCGAAGCATTGTAATGATGCACTTGAAAAATGCCTTTCAGATCTTAAAAATACAATCCGACCTGATTTCACTTTGGTTAGTGGCTACGCCGGAATGATTCCATTTTTGTTGTGTAATACTGATAAAAAGGGAGTAACTAAAAATATTTGTGAAGTTATTAATGGGGCCATTCAACAATATCAAAAAACAAGCAGCTATAGTGAATACCTTTCTTGTGGGGCACATGATTACGGACTTTTTTCTGGGAAGGCTGGTGTAGGTTATTTGCTTTTACAGTTGTTGCTCGGAAATCAATCTGATTCTGTTACAAAACCAGTTATACCCAAACCTAAAAACATCACTCATCTGAACGAACGGTTTTCAGACCTCAATATTAAACACCGGATTTTTTCGAATTATTATAGCAGGACGATTGAAATGCTTAACAAGATGGAGGTGAGCATCGAGTCTCTCTGTAAAGCGGAGAATATTGATCAGTTTAGTGAGCTTTTATCGACCTTGATTCATCCGATAGAAGGAACTAATGAAGCGATTAGGAAATCATTCCAGTTGGAATCGGAAATTTTGGATCTATGGAAACTTCATAAAGGTTATTTTAGTTATCAGCAACGAAACATTTACCTCAAAAAAAACGCAGAAGATGCCAATCGAAAGTCAGATTCAGATTTGATAAAGCTAAGTTTCAAACTGAACGATCATGTAAAGTACTATGGAGATCGTGAAAATTCTGATGAGTTGGTTTTGTATTGTAACGAAGATGGAGTTAAAGAAATTAAAATTGGAATCTTGCCTACCATTATTATTAAATCATTAGTCAATGACGAAATCATAATATCCAAATTGATAAAGAAAATCACCAATGAATATTTTAAGCTAAATGCAGACAAAGAACAAATCAGTCAGAAGATCATATTACAAATCCGGTTATTGCTTAAAGGCGGCTTTGTAAGTTGTATAGCATAAACAAGGCGCCGGTTGGCGCCTTGAACTTGAACTAAAATAACTAGCAGATAACCGTGGTGCATCTTACCGGTGGGGTATGATGGTCATCTGTTTGTTCTGTGTGCGTAGGTTCTGATACATTACCTAAACCACCTGATAAACGCATTGCAACTTCACTGTCGATACTCGTTACAAAACTTTCCAATTGAAGGTCTTCTAGATTCAATGTGATTTTTTCTGGTTGATTTTTCATAAAATAAGTGATTAAATATGATGCCTACTGGTGGTTACGAGGTTTCGGCTTATCCCCGGTTGCAACAGTACTAAGATAAGTAATTGCAACTATGTTGCAAAATATAAAATCAATATTTCGCTACATTGTTGCAAATAAACTCAGGCATACCAAATATTTTACGAATCGTATGGAATTTGTTTAGCAGTAGAGTGGGAAAATGAAATAATAAAAGCGGAAAGGTTGGTTATCTCCGCTTGCCGGATGCAATAAATATAAATGCACCGGCAATTAAAATGATACCGCCAACGTAGGGCGGCCAGGCAACAGACTTCTGTCTGTCTGCAGAAATTTGAATTGGACCAGCATCTACTATTTTTTCTTTTTTAGTATAAGAGAAGCCGGTCCAAACCAGCATCGCAATGCCAGCAATAATTAATATAAGTCCTACGGTTCTGTTCATGATTTTATATATAAGGTAAGATCTAAACAGCAAGGTCCTCTTTAAGTTTTATTCGTCGAAAAAATCGACAAGGCCACCGATGAAATATTCATCAATACCTTCTGTAAATTCTTTATAATCTTCCTCAGGAATGTTCGTTTGTCTGAATTCTAAGGAAGTTCCTTCTTTATCAGCATGAAGTTTTATGGTAACGATAGAAGGTTCCCGCTCTTCTCCGAAATACCATTGCTGAACAATTCTTTTATTTGTTTCGAATTCCAGGTTTTTACCGACAATATCGCCATCCCAAAAAGAAAATTCAGTATCTGGTTTCTCTTCAAATTCAACTTCTGCGCCAGTCCAAAGTTTGATGCTGATGTCTTTTGTAAGCGATAAATAAACTTCTTCAGGTGTCGCTGGTATATAGGTATATTTTTTATAGTCCATTAGGCAAGATTAATAGGATAGTATGATAATTTACTTTTTGGGTTTTTAATGTTTTCTGATCTGTAGACTCAATGCGCCAAAATTAAACATTAATCCGGTACTCGGAACGCAATTTTATTTAAAAGCATTCAATCCGGTAACGTCCATTCCTGTGATAAGTAAATGGATGTCGTGAGTGCCTTCGTAAGTTACTACAGATTCCAGGTTCATCATATGGCGCATAATCGAATATTCGCCGGTGATCCCCATTCCGCCCAGCATTTGACGGGCATTTCTGGCAATATCAAGCGCAATTTCTACACTGTTTCTTTTAGCCATGGAGATTTGTTCGGCAGTGGCGCGATTTTCGCTTTTTAACACGCCCAGGCGCCAAACCAATAGTTGGCCTTTGGTAATTTCAGTAACCATTTCTGCCAGTTTTTTTTGTTGTAACTGAAATCCTCCGATCGGTTTTCCAAACTGTACCCGTTCCTTTGAATAACGCAAGGCCGTATCATAACAATCCATCGCTGCACCTAATGCGCCCCAGGCAATGCCATAACGCGCCTGGTTCAGGCAACCCAACGGACCTTTCAACCCACTAATTTCCGGGAAAACGTTTTCTTTTGGTACTTGAACATTATCGAAAACAAGTTCGCCGGTAGCAGATGCCCTTAAGCTCCATTTGTTATGTGTTTCTGGGGTAGAAAAGCCTTCCATGCCACGTTCAACAACCATCCCTCTGATTTTTCCAGCTTCATCTTTAGCCCAGACTACGGCAATATCGGCAAAGGGCGCATTGCTGATCCACATTTTTGCGCCATTTAAAATATAGTGAGATCCTGCATCTTTGATATTGGTCACCATCCCGCCCGGGTTAGAGCCATGGTCAGGTTCTGTTAAACCAAAGCAACCCATCATTTCGCCGCTGGCTAATTTTGGAAGATATTTTTTTCGCTGTTCTTCACTTCCGTAAGCATAAATCGGATACATCACCAGAGAGCCCTGAACAGATGCGGTAGAACGGATACCAGAATCACCTCGCTCAAGTTCCTGCATCAATATTCCGTAGGCGGTATAATCTAAGCCAGCACCTCCATATTCTGCAGGAATGGTTGGACCGAAAGCACCAAGATCTGCCAAACCTTTTATTAAATGCTTTGGGAATTCTGCTTTTTGAGCATAATCTTCGATAATTGGACTCACTTCTTTCTTAACCCATTCTCTCGCCGTTGCCCGAATTAATTTATGTTCGTCTGTTAACAATTCATCTAATAAATAATAATCGGGAGCCTCATAAAGGTCTTTTTTGGTTGATCTGCTCATCGTCGTTTTCCAATCTGGTTAAGAAATACCGTTCATTTCAAAGGTAACAATTTACCGCAATGGGCATTATATTCATGAATAAAAATTTAATTTTGCAGCATACGAAATATAAATGAGCCATTTTAAACAGACCGTTGCCTTAAGAGACGTAAAATGCTTTGCCTTGCATGGTTATTACCCGGAAGAACAATTGATTGGAAATCACTTCATCATTGATTTGCTTACTGAATTTACGCCAAAAGCGTTTGATGATGAACTGGCACAGACGGTTAATTATGAAGATCTCAATTCAATTATTCTGGAGGAAATGAAGAACACGCAAAAGCTTTTAGAAACTGTTTTAAAAAATATAATCTCAAAAGTTATTGAAACTTATCCATTCGTAGCGCACATTGAAGTAAGCATCAAGAAATTGAATCCACCGATGCCCGGGCAAATCGGATACTCCTTTGTGAAACTTACTTACACCTCAACAACCGCTAATTAAAATGAACTTTACTAAAATAAATGCATCGCTCCTGGAAGAAATTAAGCTTGCCATTGGTGCTGAGAAAGTATTTACAGACGCCGAAAGTTTGGACCATTATAGTCACGATGAAACAGAAGATTTGCGGTATCAGCCAGAGGTTGTGGTAAAACCAACTACTGCGCATGAAATCTCTGCGTTATTAAAAATCTGCAATCTTCAGCGTATTCCGGTTACTCCACGCGGCGGCGGAACGGGTTTAAGTGGTGCGGCATTACCAATATATGGTGGCATTTCGCTATCGATGGAAAAGTTCAAAGCGATTATTGATATCGATACGGAAAATCTACAAGCTACGGTTGAACCAGGTGTGATTACGGAAGAATTCATCAACGCTGTTGGAGAGAAGGGATTGCTTTATCCGGTAGATCCGAGTAGTAAAGGTTCGTGTTTCATTGGCGGTAATGTTGCGCATGGTTCCGGTGGACCAAGGGTGGTTAAATATGGCACTATTCGGGAATATATTTTAAACCTGGAAGTTGTTTTACCGAACGGCGACATCATCTGGACAGGTGCAAATACACTAAAATATGCGGCTGGTTATAACCTTACGCAGTTAATGATTGGCTCAGAAGGTACGTTAGGTGTCGTGACTAAAATCGTGACTAAACTCTTACCGAAGCCTAACCAATCGGTTTTAATGATGGGTTCCTTTGCTACAAACGAAGATGCATGTGCGGCTGTTTCGGCAATTTTCCGGGCAGGTGTTACCCCTTCGGCCTTAGAATTTATGGAGCGGAAAGGCGTGGAGTGGGTGATTAAATTCGATGACATCAAGTTTGATTTAAAAGAGGATGTTGCGGCCCTTTTAATGATCGAGTTTGACGGTGATGATCTGGATGATATTTTCAAAAATTGTGAAAAAGCAAACATCGTTTTAGAAAATCATAATTGCTCAGAAGTACTTTTTGCAGATACCGCGCAACAAAAGGAGGAACTTTGGCGAATGCGCAGAACAATGGCAGAGTCTGTTAAAGCAAACTCTGTTTATAAAGAAGAAGACACTGTGGTACCCAGAGCTGCCCTGCCAAAATTAATCAATGGTATAAAAGAAATAGGCGCAAAGTATGGTTTTGAAAGTGTTTGTTATGGTCATGCTGGTGATGGAAACCTCCATGTGAACATTATTAAGGCGGGAATGAGTGATGACGACTGGAAAAACAAATTACCATTCGGAATCACCGAAATTTTTGAATTAACCACTGCACTGGGCGGCACACTATCCGGTGAACACGGGATCGGATTGGTTCAGAAACAGTATATGCCTATCAAGTACTCCGAGGTACACTTAAGTTTAATGCGTGGCATAAAACAGGTTTTCGATCCGAACGGAATTTTAAATCCTGGGAAGATTATGCCGAGCCCCCCAGCCCCCTAAAGGGGGAGCGTCAGGCATGTTGGAGAAGCGAAAGCAAAAAATAATTAAAAGGTAAAAAAAGTATAATAACGCAAGGTACCAGATAACTTAAAGAGGAGCGAAAGGCAGATTTGCAAGGCAAAAAAAGTAGGAAAGTATAGTGTAAAAGCATTGTGGAATGGCATAGAAGCTATACACAAATAGAAAAGCGAAAGAAAAACTAGCACTCTCTTTTATACTTTTCTCGGGCCGGTAGAAAGTCAAAAACCCCCTTCAGGGGGTTGGGGGTTTAACCCGCGAGTTGCTCAAACTCAATCATTTTTTGTCTTTCAGCTGCAGGGATTGCAGTTGGGCGTTTAGTAGTATAATCGACAGCGATGCAAACCGTTCTTCCTTTACTGCAAATGACTTCTTCATTGCCTTTTACCTTCACGATCTGATAATCCAAATCAAAGCTGGTTTCGCCGATTCTTGATGTTTTAACATGAATGATAATTTTATCATTCGCAAGAATTGGTTGTATGTAATCTACTTCGGCATGTGCGATTACAATACCGGTTTTTTTCCAATCCCATTTGATAATCTCTTCCCAATATTTAGTTCTGGCAATTTCTAAATAGGTAAAATAGACAGAATTGTTAACATGTCCCATCATATCAAAGTCTATAAAACGCAAATGAATATTCGTTTTATAGTTGAATTTGTCTGAGAAACTTTTTATTTCTGCCAATTTGTCTTTTGATTTGGGTTTATTTTGCCATAATGTCTTGAAAATCATAAATATTTGGTTTGGTATATAAGTTGATTATTAGGAATTATCAATTAAAAAATAAAATTTAAAGATATGACACTTGTAAATTTCAACAACAGAACCCGCAACACAGCTCCTTACTTTAACAATGTTTTTGATTCATTGTTTAGCGATGCCGTAACTAAAAATAAAGCCGTAGATAAATCACCAAATGTTAATATTTACGAAAATGAAAATGCTTTTATTATTGAATTAGCAGCTCCAGGTTTAAGAAAAGAAGATTTTCAAATCAAATTGAAAAAAGATACGCTTTCTGTTTGGGCAGAAGTGAAAAAAGATGAAACTCAGACAGCTAAAGATTTTACCCGTAAAGAATTTGACTATAGCTCATTTGCGAGGTCATTCAATTTACCTGATACGGCTGATGGGGAAAACATTACTGCTGAATATAAAGATGGTATTTTAACCATCAACATCAGCAAAAAAGACGATGCCAAATTACGACATAAAGAAATTGTAGTATCGTAATTAAAATATTCTCGAAAGAGGGTTTTTCATAATAGTTTAGGTTTATAAGGTTAGCATTGGATAATGCTAACCTTATTTTTTATGAGTCGTGTGTCCTTAAAGATCAATCATCCGTTAGCTAAACTAATCACAAAATCCACGATTGATACTAATGATTTTTGTTATTTTTGCAGAATGGAAAGAGAAATTCTGGATACTAAACGTAAAGCATTAAAAATAAACCTCGACCCCCGGATTTACGGCACTTTTGCTGAAATTGGAGCCGGGCAGGAAGTCTCCAGAAATTTTTTTAACGCTGGCGCAGCATCAGGAACCGTAGCCAAAACCATGTCGGCTTATGATATGACCTTTAGCGATGCCATTTATGGTGCAGAAGCCAATGGGAGATATGTAAGTCAGAACAGGCTTTTGCAAATGCTCGACCATGAATTCGGCTTATTAAATGAGCGGCTATCCGGCGAAAAATATGAACGTCGCACTTTCTTTGCTTTTGCCGATACGGTTACCACCTTAAATTATAAACGCACCAACGAACCCCATGGCTGGGTTGGAATCCGGTTCCAAAATGAACCAGGGGGGCTGCCAAATGAAATTTTCTTTCACGTTCGCCTGCTGGATACCGACGTAAATATGCAGCAACGCGTATTGGGAATTATTGGTGTGAACTTACTTTATGCTGCCTTTTATCACTATCAAGATCCTAAACTGATGGTCGAATCGTTAGCAGATAACCTTACTATTGGCTCTGTCGAAATCGACTTAATTTCTGTTAAAGGTCCGGCATTTCCAGAGGTTAATAATATTTTGCTTAATCTTTATATGATTATGAAGGATTTTTCTGCAGCTGCCATTTTTGATTCAGATGCACATCCGCGGCAAGCTAAAGACTTATTGTACAAGAAAGATATCATGATTTTGAGGACCAAATATGGACAGAAGTCATTACCAAACTTTAGCTTGTTTAATAAAGCAACAGATCAGTTTAAACGGACCAATGATGTGCAGGAAGGAAATCTGGCTGTGATGATTGAGGTTTTATTAACCAATGTATTAACGGATGACCAGGAAACCCCAGATGATATCGACCTGGAAAGTGTAGCCAAAAGAACGCAGGAAATGTGTGATACAGGGAACATTGTAATTGTATCAAACTTCACCCGACATAATCGTTTAGCGAAGTATTTAGCCCGTTGTAAACCGAAAAGTGTTGGTTTAGCTACGAATATTAATAACCTGAAATTTGTATTTAATTCTACGAATTTTAAAGGTGAAAATTATTCAGGGCAGTTACTCAGTTATGTAAACGATATGTTTAATACCAATGTTCGCTTATTTGCTTACCCGTTCCTGGATAAAAAGACAAATGAGGTGATCACCACAGCGAACATGCCAATAACACCAGAGGCAAAGCCGTTATTTGATTTTCTATTAATAAATGGCTATATCACTGATATTGAGGATTATGCGGAAAACGAAGTAAAGACAGTGTAAGATCTTTAGATATTGGCGGATTTTATTTAAATATATTGTCTTCCAATATCTTACTTCTTTTCTTTTTCTGCAAGATTCTGATAGATTTTAGCCATTAATGCACTAAGACCATTGTGGGTGGCCTGATAATAACTTTGCTCCTCAAAAAGCTGAAACATTTCATCAGCTACAATATTATTGGCATCAGTTTCTGATAATATTTCTCCAATGCCATAATAAGAGGAGCTGCTAAATACTTTAATGCGTCTGTCCCATTTTGAGATTAAGATGGTAATTCCAAAATATTGGTTGCGGCTTTTTAAATCATCATAATTTGCTTTTTTAAGTAAATTCGGATTTCCGGCAATTTGATTAATTATTCCTCTGAAATCGTATTTAGACATGTATACAGAATCGATCGTAATTAACTTTAATTGTATTCCGGATTGTTTTTGAAAACTTTCCAGCAAACTGTCCAGTATTTTTAACTCCTGCTGGGTATAGATATGCTCCATATCATTTGCCCACCGAATAGGCTTAGGGAAGCTTTCTAAAGTGTGATCATTATTCGCTGAGATTTTCGGTGAAGAATTCTTCGCAGTAATCTCCTGAGAAAAAACGTTTTGTAAATTGAATAGCAGAAAAAGTATGGTAAATAATTTCAATGAGCTTTCCATATTAAATCGTTCTTAAAATACATCCCGTATCTGTCACTTCTAAAACATGATTTACACCACATTTTAGCGCAAAATTATTTCGCTGGTGTCCAACAGGAAAATCAAAAGCAACAGGATAATTATAATCTTTTACTTTCTCCAGCACAATTTCATAAATTGTTTTTCCAAATTCTTCTCCCTGGTCATCAGGTTTTACTTTAAAACCGCCTACAATTAAGCCTTTTAGATTTTTGAGTTTAGCACTGCGTTTTAAGTTCCAAAGCATTCTGTCAATACTATACAGGTATTCACCTGTGTCTTCTATAAAAAGGATTTTATCATGGGTATCAAGATCAGATTTACTTCCGGCAAGTGTTTCAATAATGCTTAAATTTCCACCAACCAGAATCCCATCAACCTTTCCATACTTGTTGTTTATGTTATGAACTGAAGTATAACCCATCTGTTTCCCCATTAAAGCATCCTTTATAGATAGAATGGTTTCTATTTGAATAGGTTCGGCCTTTGTCCAATCATCAGGAAAGCTATTACACATTTTTGAATGCAGAGAAGAGATTCCGAAGTTATTGGCTAAATGACAATGTAATACGGTGATATCACTAAAGCCAATGATCCATTTAGGATGGCGAATAAAGTTAGAAAAATCCAGTTGATCGATTATCCTGACTAAACCATAACCACCTCTGGCACACATAATGGCTTTTAGGTTTGGATCATCGAGCATCAGTTGAAAATCTTTAAGTCGTTCTTCATCTGTACCACCATAAGTAAAATCCCGTTTTCCGATAGTTGTGCCTACCTTTAGTTTAAAGCCCCAGCTTTCCATCTGTAAAATAGATGGCTGTATCTGAGCAACGGTGATGTATCCTGCAGGACTCGTAATCCCTATGGTGTCGCCTTGCTTTAAGTAGGGTGGGATTTTGAAAGAAAGCTGTCTTTCACCTGCGCCATTCGCTACACCTTTAAGCGTAGGTATCGCTGCTGCTGCTCCTATAAGTGAAGAAAGGAAATGTTTTCTATTCATTAAAAGTTCGAATTATGATATAGCAAAGGCGAAGATATTACTTTATAATTTTGCATAAAAGAAAAGGGATTTATATCCATAAATCCCTTTTTTAAACCAAACAAATTAATCTGTAACAGATTAGTATAATGTGAATTATATAGATAACCGAGATCGATATAAAATGTTTTGAGATTTATTTTTTATTTATGAATGGTTAGCGGGATCTGAAGAAGTGCCTGAAGAGTTTTTGCGGAGAGATGGAACAAAAATAATCTGTTATCTGCTGACAATAAGAGGGGCTAGCAGCTTTAACTGCAATATTGCTAATTTTTAAAAAGTTAAGGCTATCCATCGCGGATAGCCCTTGCTAACAACAAAACAAATATAAGATAACCAAATCTTACCTGATTGAGCAGAATCAGGACAAGTGCATATGAGAACACTTTGTAACCAGGTAGTGGATTCGAACCACTATTTAAGTTTTAACACAACTTAGCCTTCCAATCGGCCAACCTGCTAATGAACTAAATGGGTTTTAATGCGAGATAGTCTTTCAAATCTTCAATATGTTGTTGATTTATTCTATCTTCAACAATTTCTTTTTGCCCATCCGAATATTCGACATTGATAGGATAAATGAGGTTTTGATATTCATTAATGCTAGGGTATTGGAAATAAACTGACATGATTATCGCATTTAATTGGTGAACATTCTGTTTAGTTAATGATTAATGTTCAGCAAATATATTAGATTCTATATAATATCTATAGATTTAGTAGTTATTATTTTTAATATTTGTTTATCTTACTGATAATCAAATTGATAAAATTTTATTTAAAAAAATAATGGAGCTGATATTTCTCATTTACTGTCGTTCTTTAGCAAAATAAGATTTATTTTAATCGAATTTCTAAACAGAATAGTTTGTTTTCTGAAAGTTTTGTGCATTCATTTTAGATGCCATGAATTCAGTTTCTAAAAAGCTAATTATTTTGAGGATATTTGTATTTTCAAACATTAAAAAAATAAATAGTGTCTTTAGATAAATTGAAACTTAGCAAACCACTTGTTGCGGCAATGACTGATGCAGGATTTTTAACTCCAAAAGAAATCCAGGCTAAAACAATGTCGCGTATTTTAGGTGGCCAGGATGTGATAGCAGTAGGACCGGAGGGTGCCGGCAAAACAACAACTTATGTTTTAGCTACACTGATGAAGTTGAAGTATGCTTTTGAAGAAGCGCCAAGAGCATTAATATTGGTTCCTGATGCCGAACATGTTGATCATGTTCTGGAGCAATTCAAATTGTTAAATAGAAATAAAACTTTCAGAATCCTTGGGATTGATAGCCGTGGTGCAGTAGATACACAAATGAATGAGATTACAGATGGATGTGATATCATTGTGGCCGTTCCGGACAGGGCCAGGGCTTTATACCTTAAGCTTGCGCTCAATACTAATAAAATTCAGTTATTTATCGTTGATAACGCTGAATTAATTGTAAAAAAAGGACTGCAATTACCTGTAGTAGAGCTTGCTAACAGCGCTTACAAAGCTCAACATATTGTATTTACGGAAGTGATGCATGAAAAGTTAAATCTGATGATTTCGCCTTTCATGAAAGAATCAACCACGACGATAGAGGTTGATGAAATTGGTGAACAACAAGCCGAGGTATATCAGCAGATGCTATACCAGGTTCCAAATTTTAGAACAAAGCTGAACCTGCTCACTTTATTGATGAACGACACGGAGTTTTTTGATAAAGTTGTCGTTTTTGTAAATACGCGTTTAACGGCTCAAACGGTCTATAAAAATTTCAATCATACTAATGATGAAGAATATACCATCTACCGTTCGTTATTTTTTGATGATAAAGGTTATGATGATATTGAAGATTTCAAGGCGAATCCAAAATCCAGGGTTTTAATTGTAGCAAATGAGAATTTAGAGGATTTAGATCTTCTAGGCATTCCTTTTATTATTCATCTGGAATTACCAGAGCAAAAAGAGACATTAATTCAGCGAATTGTAAAACAGGGAGATGAGGAAGTGGTGGCCATTACCTTTTCTACCGACATTGAATTGATTGAGGTTAAAAAGATTGAACAGGCAATTGGCCAGCGTATGGACGTAATGGAATTGCCTGATGACTTAAAAATTGTTGATCCGGCAGCGAAGCCCAAGAAAAAGAAGACTGAAGAAGATGACGAGCAATCTGAAAAGGGAGCAGCATTCCATGAAAAGAAAGCCAGTAATTTGAAGAATTATAATTATAGCGCTGGTACGAAGGCTAAAATGACTTATAAAAATAAGAAAGGCTTGTCTTAACGATAATTCGTCATTGTAGG
>Ga0265798_10001580_pt1 | contig 35249 bp, 29 predicted proteins | sample P3T30metagenome_FD_192430 | JGI IMG/M metagenome (GOLD analysis project Ga0265798, IMG submission 192430) | Plant litter microbial communities from East Loma Ridge, Irvine, California - P3 T30 | ecosystem: Environmental > Terrestrial > Plant litter > Unclassified | place: USA: California...
CCGAGAAATTGATCGTCCGCTTTTGGGAGAATGTCGAGTAGCCGAGTTCGATCGTTTGGGAAATTTCCGGCTCGAGATCAGGATTTCCCTGGGTTTGCGCCTGAATGTTCGAACGATTGATGAACGGATTCAAAAAATTCAGGCTCGGACGTGTGATGCGCTTCGTATAACTCAATTTCAAAGAAGCGCTTTCAGTAAGCTTTTTCTGTAAAGTGAAGCTTGGGATAAACGTCGTGTATTGGTTTTCGAACGATTCAAGATCGGTTTGCAGTATGTTGCTCGGATCGCCTTTGATGTTCGTCTGTTCGATGCGGGCGCCCGCCATGACGGTGAAGTCTTTCGACAAGGTGATCGTTCCGACGGCATATCCGGCGAAAACATCCTGGTTGTAGTCGTACAGGTTGGAATTGATCGGATCGTAAACGAAATTTCCTCCGGCGTCGGGAACCATGTTCGTGAAATCGCTGGAAATCCGTCGGATAATTGTCTTTCCGCCTGCTTCGAATTTTAGTTTTTCAGTAATCGGAAGCGTGTAATCGAGCTGGAGCGTGTACTCGTTATTTTCGGCGTTATTGTCTGCTTTCTGGTTCGTATAAAAATCCGAGTAAAGATTTTCATAATCCGTCGTGTTCTTGCTGTGGCTCCATTGAGAAGAAAACGTCAGTTCGTGACCTTCTTTTGCGAATTTGCGCGTGTAGTCGAGGTTCCAGTCGAATCCGCCCCACGTATTCTTGGAATTCGTGTTGCCCGTATAACTGCTGTTATTGGCGGCATCGGACAGATCGGTAAACACGTTGCGCGTCCTGCCTTTCGACGCCCATTCGCCATCATTTATGCGAAAAGTCGACCTCAGGTTGTTGAAAGCGTTGAATTCGTATCCGGCGGTAAGCGAGCCGTTGATTCCAAGGCGCCGGACGCGGTTCGAACCGTTCGTCGTCTGAAGCGAATTGACCGTTCCGTTGTCGATTGCCTGGCGCGAATTAAAGTCGGCATCCTGCGGCCATCCGTTATTTCCGCCAAGGTTGGCCGAAAGCGAAAAGCGGTTCTTGTTATAATTCACGTTCGCGTTGAGGTTGTTCTGGCGCGTGCCGACACCGCCGCTAACAGATCCGCTGATTCCCGACGTATTTTTTTGCTTGGTGATGATGTTGATGATGCCGGCCGATCCTTCCGCATCGTATTTTGCCGACGGAGACGTGACCACTTCGATATTCTTGATCTGGTCTGCCGGGATCGTCTTGAGGACATCGGCGACGTTTGCAGATGTGGAGCCCGTCGGTTTCCCGTTGATGAGGATGCGGACGTTTCCGTCGCCTCGAACCGAGACATTCCCGTTGATGTCGACGCTTACCATGGGCACTTTTTGCAATACATCGGAAGCGCTTCCGCCGGCCGCCGTCACGTCTTTTTCAACATTGTAAACCACTTTGTCGATTTTATTCGAAACGAGTGAGGTGTTGGCCTGGACCACCACTTCACTGAGTGTCGTCGAGCCGGATGAGAGCAGGATCGTTCCAAGGTCGAGGTCGGGTTTTGCGCCTGTGGTTTCCACCATTTTCGTCATTTCGGTATACCCGATGAACGACAGCACGAGCCGATATTTTCCGGGAGCGATCCCGTTGAGTTTGAACGATCCGTCGGCTTCGGTGACGACACCTGAAACCGGAGCCGTTTCGTCATTTTTGTAAAGGCTGACCGATGCATATTCGACGGGAGATTTGCTGATGGAATCGGTTACCGTTCCTGAAATGCGTCCGGTGATGCCCGAAGCATTGCCGTATTGTGCGGATGCCGTCCATCCGAAAAGGCCACATACAAAAAAGAGGAGTAAATTTTTCATGTTTTGATTTTGATGCAAAGGAACGGCTGCGATGCCTGCTGAACCAAAACCATTCGACGGAAAGCGCCCGAACGTCGACGGAAACCGAATCTATTTCCAGCGATTGAAAAACGTCAGGTATTCCTCGCGATACTGATCGGTCACCGGAATAGTGCGGCCGGCCACTTCAACCGTGCCTTTCGTGACCGCCTTGATCTTGTCGAGTGAAACGATAAAGGAACGATGGATGCGCATAAACGCCGTTTTCGGAAGCTTTTCCTCTACCGATTTCAGGCTCGTAAGCGAAACCACCGGCTTTGTTTCATTTTGCAGATAAATCTTGACGTAATCCTTGTCGCTTTCAACGAATACGATGTCGTTGGCGGCAATGCGCACCATCTGATATTCTACCTTGACATAAAGGTATTGGATATCGGCGGTGCGGTTTTCCAGATGCTGTTCAGACTTCGGATTCGCAATTCCTTTCAGCAGTTCAAAGTACCGCATCGCTTTAGAAACCGCTTTCGCAAAATCCGGATAGCTGAACGGTTTCACGAGATAATCCAGCGCTTCGACCTTGTAGCTTTCAAGCGCGTATTGGTCGTAAGCGGTCGTGAAAATGATGCGGATGTTATCATTCGAACGCGATTCCGACAGCACTTTTGCCAATTCGATCCCGCTGAGGTCGTTCATGCGGATATCGAGGAAAACCACGTCAACCGGATTTTCGTGCAAGGCTTTGAGCGCCTCTATGCCGTTTGAAAATTTCCCTTTTAGTTCCAGCGTCGGCGTTTGGGCGATGTAGGAAGTCAACAGGTTGAGCGCCAGAGGCTCGTCGTCTACGGCAATACAGGTCAGGATCATGATAATTCGAGTTTTAAGTGGACGACAAATTCCGATCGTTCCGAGTTTTCTATGGTCTCCAGCGTGTATTTTCCGGGATAGATCAAGTCGAGCCGCCTTCTGGTATTGACGATGCCGATGCCGTTGCTTTCTTCCTTTTCGGACGGCTGATTGGCAAATAGCGAATTCCGTACTTCTATTTCGAGAATGTCGTCGCTTTGACGGATCCCGATATAGATAAAGCTCGGGTGTATCGAACTGATGCCATGCTTATACGCGTTTTCGATAAAAGGCAGGAACAGCATCGGGGCCACCGAAACGTCTCGTATAACGGGCGGCTTGTCGAAAATCACCTGGACGTTCGGCATCACGCGCAAATCCATGAGTTTGATATAATCTTCCACGAACGCCACTTCTTTGTGCAGCGAGGTCATGCTGTGGCGCGTGTCGTAAAGCACGTAGCGCATGAGATGGGACAAATTGTAAACGGCGTCGCTGACCTGTGAATTTCCTTCGGCGAGCGCATAAATGCTGTTGAGGATGTTGAATAAAAAGTGGGGATTGATTTGCGCCTTTAAAAACAAAAGTTCGGCATTGATGCTTTCCTTTTCAAGCGATTCCTTTTCCTGCGCTTCCTTCCTCAGTCTTTTTCCGACACCAATAACGGTGCTGCATCCGATGAGCATCAGCGCCAGGATCGTGACCCAGAAATGATCGATGACTTCTTTTTCAGGATTGATTTTTTCCTTTGGGAGATGAAAGTGGTTCTGGATGGCTTCCTTCATCCCGACCTGTTCGTCTATCGAATGGCTCAGCCACGTGACCGATGGTACGATGATGATTATGGTCAGGAAAAACAAACCGGACCTTCGGGAAAACAATAAATAAGGGAGTAATACGTACAGATTCAGGTAAAACAGCCCTACCCAAATAACCAGCATAATGCCCTGTTTGATCCAGTATTCCTGTGGCATGGCGATTCCCCAGAAAAGCGGAAGGCAAAGGATGGCGAGCAACCCCGCGAAGACGAAAAATTGCCCTAAGGCCGAAATTTTATTTATGGATATGGATTTCATCACTTTTGCAAATTCCCAAAGATAGGATGCAAATCAGAAATTCCGGATTCCAGTCGACGGAAAGGAATCGTTCATCGGCGAAAGCCGCGTTTTATTCGTTCAAACCTAAATCGCAATCCCAATTTTTAGAATTGTTCAACTTTAGCCCATAAAAAAAGCCCCGCAATGCGGAGCCTTATTTTGTCTCTAAGCTTTAATTACTGAGCTGGAGTTGCAGCAGGTGCAGCAGTAGCAGTAGTGTCAGCAGCAGGAGCAGCAGTAGTGTCAGCAGCAGGAGCAGCTTCTTCAACTGGAGCAACTTCTTCAGTTGGAGTTACTTCTTCAGCAGCTTTCTCTTCGTTGTTTTTGCAAGATACAACTGTCAAAGCAGCGATCATAGCCAAGCTCAAAAATACTTTTTTCATCTTACTTAATTATAAAAAGGTTAATTATTAATTCGAGGCAAAGATATAAATTTTTTAATTCGGAAAAATTTTTTCAAATCTTTTTTCAAAAAAAACCTTAACATTTGCTTCGCCGCCTTACTTGCAAGCACTGTGCCAAAACTGTCAACAGTTGTGAAAATTTCTTAAATATTTCAAAATATCTGTAACATTCTGACAAGCAGTAACTTTACTTCTTTTTCGGATGCACCAATTTCAATTCGGACATCAGATTTTGCGCATTTGCGAACTTATCGATTATAAAAAGTATATATCGAGCGTCTACCATGATGTTCCTGCAGATGGATGGATCGTAGAAAATATCGCTCATCGTGCCTTCCCAGACGCGGTCGAAATTCAGTCCGATAAGGTTTCCTTTGGCATCGATCGCCGGGCTGCCTGAGTTTCCACCCGTCGTGTGGTTTGTGCCGATGAAGCAAACCGGCATTTTACCTTTTTCCGCATATTGGCCATAATCCTTTTTGTTGTACAGATCGATGAGTTTTTGAGGAACATCGAATTCGTAATCGCCCGGAACGTATTTCTCCATAACGCCGTCAAGGTACGTCACAGGAGTATAGATCGTGGCATCTTTCGGTTCGTAGCCTTTGACTTTTCCGTACGTCACGCGCAACGTGCTGTTCGCATCCGGAAACAGGCGCTTGTCCTTGATTAGCTCGAGTTGGGCTTTCACGTATGTTCGTTGGAGGGCTGAAATCTTCAGGTTGATCTCCTCAAATTTAGGTGCGACGGAATTGAAATACGATTCTGCCATTTCCTTCGTAATCTTAAATGCCTTATCGTTATTGAGATTGGCAATAACGGTTTTCGCGTCGCCATCTAGAAGCGTTTTCAGGCTTTGGAGCGACGTAAGTTTCGATTGTCCGTAAACTTCGGACGCCAAAGCGGCGGCATTCACGTTTTTCAGGCTTGCCGGAAGAAACTGCGCCGGATACTTTTTCGAGTAGATTCCGATAAGCTGCTCGAACACTGTCTCATCTACAGTTTTGTTGAAATCCTTGTAGAAATCCACAAGTCCGTCGATCATGTTGGCTTTGCGCGCATTGAACGCCTGCTCGCCTTTGGTAATGTAAACCTGTTCCAGCTGATACATCCTGAACGCGACGCTGGTCAACTCTGTATTGCGCAACGCGATTTCCTGGAAATAATCGCGGGCGAGTGAATATGGTGCGATCTCTTTATAATTGGCTTCAAATTCCGGCAGCAGATTTCCGTATTCGGATTTTTTTCCAGCTCTTTCAACGCGCTTTGCAAACTCGGCTTCGTCTTTTTTCTTGATTCCGACGGCGTTCGATTTCTTCAAGCCTTGCGTTTCTCCGATCCATTTCTTCCAATAATTGGCAATGCCCGCGTATTTGGAAGCGTATTGGATCTTGATCGCCTGGTCTTTTCTCATGAATCCGTCCTCGACTTTCAATGCCGCGTCGCGCACTTCGATCTTCGCCGGGTTCAGTTCGTTTATGATCTGCTCGACAGCGACCGCGGGCAGATATTCCGTAGTCCTTCCCGGATATCCGAAAACGAGGGTGAAATCGTCCTCTTTAATTCCATCGAGCGATATCGGAAGGAAATGCTTCGGTTTGTATGGAACGTTGTCTTTCGAATAGGCGGCGGGTTTGTTGTCCTTGTCGGCATAGATCCTGAAAAGCGAAAAATCGCCCGTGTGGCGCGGCCAGACCCAGTTATCCGTATCCGACCCGAATTTCCCGATCGAGGAAGGCGGCGCTCCGACCAATCTGATGTCTTTAAATGTTTCGGTCACAAACAACATATATTGGTTGCCTTCATAAAACGTCCGGATCTTGTTCTCCTGCCAGCTTTCCTTTGGCAACGACGTCGAAAGGCTTGAGATGTTGGCCTGGATCTTTTGCTGTTTTTCCGCTTCAGATGTCAGCGCCTGCGTGCCATCGAGAACTTTTGCCGTCACGTCTTCTATCCGGACGATAAACGTCACGACCATGTCCGGATTGGGCAATTCGTCTTCCATTTTATAGGCCCAGAAACCGTTTTGCAGATAATCGTGCTCCACGGTCGAGTGGTTTTGAATAGCGTCGAAGCCGCAGTGGTGGTTTGTCAGGATGAGGCCTTTTGGCGAAATGACTTCAGACGTACAGCCTCCGTTGAACTGAGGCACGGCATCTTTAAGGCTCGATTTGTTGACATCGTAAATGTCCTTTGCCGACATTTTCATGCCGAGGCTTTTCATTTCCTTTTCGTTCATGCCGTCGAGCAACGAAGGAATCCACATGCCGCCTTGCTGGGCCGACATTTGAATTGTGAACAAGAGCAGGAACAGTTTTAAGAATCTGGTCATGGAATTATGGTTTAATTTATTTGTTTTTTGTTTTAAAAATTCAGACGTGACACGTCTTAATATATTATAGTATAAAAGCGAAAAGCCTCCCACTATCCTCAATCTCGTCGCCAAACCATCAATTGCCGTTTATGCTCCTCAAATCCCTTCCCGAAGTACAATTTTTTCGCATTCGAATTATGTGGTTCGACTTCCAGATAAAGTAATTTCAGATCCAGGTTCATAGCCTCATTTTGAATGAAATCGATAGTTTGCCTGCCGATTCCCTTTCCGCGGGCTTTTTCCACGATGTACAATTCGTCAATAAACGCGATGCGCCCTGCGAATTCAAAACTGAAAATGAACGTCAGGATCACATATCCGACTACATGTCCGTCCTGTTCGATGAGCCACGAGCGCCCGAGATTCCCGTCGGAAATAAATTGCGCGAACAGCGTTTTTGAAACTTCAGGATCTATCGGATACCCGTCGATCGCATAAAAATCCCGCATCATATCAACCAGGATTTCGATGTCGTTTTCCGATATCGGTCTATAAGTCGCCATTTTCTTCAAAATGTTTCATGATCGTCGGTGTCGCATTTTTGTTCATCTGAACGAAAGTGGCGCAAATATGGCCTTTTTCCTGTCGGACGTCCGGATTTGAAATAAGCCAGTCGAAAGCTTCATCAAGCTGGGATTGATCAGATACGGACAGGCAGCCTTCCATTTCTACCAGTGCGGTCGCTTCCGCAAAATGGGAGTAATTCGGGCCGATCACGATAGGAACGCCAAACGTGGCAGGTTCCAGGATATTATGGACGCCAGGATTTCCGAAGCCGCCGCCTACGTATGCAATATCGGCATAACTGTAAATTTTCGTCAGGATTCCGATCGTGTCGATAATAAACACATCGAATCCGGACAAATCCTTTCCTTCTTTTTCAGAAAACAAGACCACTTTCCTGGAAATGGAATTTTTCAGTTCGTCAATCTGGGCTTCCTTAATATTGTGAGGCGCTATAATGAATTTGACGTTCTGGGTTGTCTTGTTGATGTACTCCGCAAGCAGCGACTCGTCTTTCGGCCATGAACTCCCGACGACGATGGTCAGCGTGTCGTTCCTGAACTGTCGGATAAAGTCCAACGAATTGTCCTTTTCCAGAATAGCGGCAACGCGGTCAAAACGCGTATCGCCGGAAACCGTGGCGTTATATTTTTTCAGGCGGGCCAGCAACTCTTTCGACCGGGAATTCTGAACAAATAAATGTTCGAAAGTATCGAGCGCTTTCCTGTAAAACCCGCCGTACCATTTAAAAAATACCTGGTTTTCGCGAAAGATTCCCGATATCAGGAACGTCCGGATGTTGCGCTTTTTGAGTCCGGCGAGGTAATTCGGCCAGAATTCGTACTTGATCATGAAAACCAGTTCGGGACGGACGGCATCGAGGAATTTTTTTACGTTCGGACGCGTGTCCATCGGAAGGTAAACCGTGACATCTGCGGCAGCGTTATTTTTTCGCACCTCGTAACCGGATGGCGAGAAAAACGTGAGCACGATCTTATGGCCCGGATGCTTTTTGCGAATCGCTTCCATTACCGGCAGGCCTTGTTCGTATTCGCCAAGTGAAGCCGCATGGAACCAGATCGTTTTATCTGATGCGGAAATGTTTTGGGACAATACCTGAAAAACCGATTTTCGTCCTTCAACGAACAATCTCATCTTCGGATTAAAATGCGCAATGACGCGGATGAAAAATCCGACGATTGAAATAAGCAGGCCGTAGATTGCAAACATGGCCGCAAATTACGACTTTACGACTTTATGTCTTAACGACTTTACGACTTTAATACTATTTGATTAGTTTTGTGTGGCTAAAAATCCGTCATGAAAAAAATACAGATGGTTGATCTTAAAGGTCAATATGAACAGATTAAAGACGTAGTAAATACTTCTATTCAAGAGGTTTTGGACACAAATACGTATATAAACGGGCCCGCGGTCCATGCTTTCCAGAAGAATCTCGAAGAATATCTTGGCGTGAAGCATGTAATTCCTTGCGCGAACGGTACAGATGCGCTTCAGATCGCGATGATGGGACTTGACCTGCAGCCTGGCGACGAAGTCATTACTGCCGATTTCACGTTTGCCGCGACGGCCGAAGTCATTGCCATTTTGCATCTGACGCCGGTTTTGGTCGATGTCGATCCTGATACGTTCAACATTTCCATCGAAGCCATTAAAAAAGCGATTACACCGAAGACAAAGGCGATCGTCCCGGTACATTTGTTTGGACAGGTGGCTAATATGGAGGAAATCATGCAGATTGCATCGGAACACAATCTTTTCGTGATCGAGGACAATGCACAGGCGATCGGAGCAAATTACAAATTTCCCGACGGGACGAAAAAGAAGGCCGGCACTATCGGACACGTCTCGTCCACGTCGTTTTTTCCGTCAAAAAATCTTGGCGCATACGGAGACGGCGGCGCTATATTCACGAATGACGACGATCTCGCACATAAACTGCGCGGCATCGTCAATCACGGAATGTACGTGCGTTACCATTATGACGTCGTGGGCGTGAATTCGCGTCTCGATGCGATTCAGGCCGCGGTCCTCGATGCCAAGCTTCCGAAGCTCGACTATTACAATGAGGCCCGTCAATCCGCAGCAGCGAAATATTCGGCCGCATTCGCCAATCATAAAAATATCGTGACGCCGGTCATCACGGGCGATAAAGACAGCCACGTGTTTCACCAATATACCCTCCGGATACTCGATGCCGACCGCGACGCCCTGATGCAGCATTTGCTCGACAAGGGAATTCCGTGCGCGATCTATTATCCGATCCCGTTGCACGCGCAAAAGGCTTATGCCGATGCACGTTTCAGGGAAGAAGATTTCACAGTGACGAACCAGTTGTGCAAAGAGGTGATTTCGCTTCCGATGCATACCGAACTCGACGAGGAGCAGATCGATTTTATCACGTCGGGCGTGCTTGAATTTCTGAACCGATAAACCTAAATCACAACCATGGGCGGTGCCCGAAATCATAAAAACATGAAAATTCTTGTTACAGGCGGCCTCGGATTCATAGGCTCACACACCGTTGTCGAATTGCAGAATGAAGGTTTCGATGTGGTCATTATCGACAATCTTTCCAATTCTACCGAAAGCGTACTCGACGGAATCGTGGCGATCACAGGCAAAAAACCGGTTTTCGAAAATCTCGATCTGCGTGACAAGCCGAAAGTCCAGGATTTCTTTTCGCGCCATTCGGACGTGTCCGGTGTGATTCACTTCGCAGCGTCAAAAGCGGTAGGGGAGAGCGTCGAAAATCCGCTTTTGTACTACGAGAATAACATCAATACTTTGGTTTACCTGCTTCAGGAATTGTCTGAAAAACAGGAGGCCCAGTTTATTTTCAGCTCGTCGTGCACGGTTTACGGACAGGCTGAAAAAATGCCGATTACGGAAGACGCTTCCATTCAGCCCGCTATGTCGCCTTACGGAAACACGAAGCAAATCGGGGAAGAAATCATTCAGGATACGGCGAAGGTGACGAACATCAATGCGATTTTACTGCGCTATTTCAATCCGATCGGTTCTCATCCGTCTGCGGAAATCGGCGAATTGCCAATCGGCGTTCCCCAGAATCTCGTTCCGTTCATTACGCAGACCGGGATTGGCCTGAGGGAAAAACTGTCCGTTTTCGGAGACGATTATCCTACTTCCGACGGCACCTGCGTCCGCGATTATATCCATGTCGTCGATCTGGCCAAAGCCCACGTTGTGGCACTTCAGCGTCTTATCGGAAAAGGAAATACGGAGAAGGTCGAGACGTTCAACGTCGGAACGGGAACGGGAAGTACGGTACTTGAAGTTATTAATGCGTTCGAAAAAGTGAGCGGAAAGAAATTGCCGTACCAGATCGTCGGACGACGCGAAGGCGATGTGATTTCGGCTTATGCCAATACCGATAAAGCCAACAACGTCCTGGGCTGGAAGGCACAATCTACATTGGAAGACGGATTGGCAAGCGCGTGGAAATGGGAGCAGAGGGTTCGGAGTTAATTTTAAGGAGTTGAGTGGCAGTTGCAGGGGAGTGGCAGGAGCAGAGGCAGTTGCAGGACAGGAGCAGTTGCAGGAGCAGAGGCAGTTGCAGTTGCAGGAGCAGAGGCAGTTGCAGGAGCAGAGGCAGTTGCAGGGGAGTGGCAGGAGCAGAGGCAATTGCAGGAGCAGTAAGAGTGACTGTTTAGATTTACGTTCGCGGATTGTATTGGGACTGAAAGTGACTTTTGATTGATGAATAAAAGAAGCCATCTGATATGATGGCTTTTTTATTGTGGTGATCCGAATTTTTGTGGATTACGAATCATGTTATTTATTAGTTTACCGACTTCATCATTCTGATCACATAGGTTTTTAAATTGATCATTGGTAATGTAGGCGCAGTGGAAAGCGAACTCAAGCCAAACTCCGGTTTCTGAATTTTCCGCATCCGAATCGGAAAGTTTGCTTATAAAATAATTTGCATAACGAACTTTGCGACTTGCTTCAGCTAAATTGGCACAAACACTTCTGGATGATCTCCGAATTTGATCTGTCAATGAGTAACGTTCTTCCGTCGGAAAAGTCTTTGACAACTCGTAAATCGTCATAGCCAATTCAAAAGATTTTTTATAGGCGAGATATTCCTTGTAGTACATGGCGAATAATATTTGATGTGGCTTTTACATTATAAAAATAGTAAATTCCAATCACTATACTTTTCATCGACAAAGCTCAAATCACCTGCGCAAATAGCATTTACTGCTATATTCTATCCAAAGTCAAAATGTTTTCACTGCCACCTGCACCTGCCACTGCCACTGCCACTCCCTCTGCACCTGCTACTGCCACTGCCACTCCCTCTGCCTCTGCACCTGCCACTGCTACTTGATCTGCCACTGCCTCTGCCACTAAACCAATCCGTCACTCAACAGCTCCCGCAACCTCCGCGTCCTTATCAATCTTCTTTATCAATCCCTGCAATACGTTCCCTGGACCGAGTTCCGTAAACAATGTCGCTCCATCGGCAATCATCTGCTTAACAGATTGCGTCCAACGCACAGGAGCCGTCAACTGAATAATAAGGTTTTTCTTGATTTCGGCAGGATCGGATACAGCACTTGCCGTCACATTCTGATAAACCGGGCAAATCGGTGTGCTGAAATTCGTAGACTCGATAGCGGCGGCTAGTTCTTCGCGTGCCGGCTCCATCATAGGGGAGTGGAATGCGCCTCCGACAGGCAAAATCAAAGCACGTTTCGCGCCCGCCGCCTTCATGGCCTCGCATGCTCTTTCAACAGCAGAAGTTTCTCCGGAAATCACAAGTTGTCCGGGACAATTGTAATTCGCAGGAACGACAATGCCATCGACGGCAGCACAGACTTCTTCTACTTTTTCATCTTCGAGGCCCAGAACGGCAGCCATTGTCGAAGGCGTGATCTCACATGCTTTTTGCATGGCAAGAGCGCGTTGGGAAACCAGTTTAAGTCCGTCCTCAAACGAAAGCGCCCCGTTTGCGACAAGGGCGGAGAACTCGCCAAGCGAATGTCCGGCAACCATTTCAGGCCGGAACGATTCGTTCATCGTTTTTGCCAGAATCACGGAATGAAGGAAAACCGCAGGCTGCGTGACTTTGGTTTCTTTTAACTGCTCGGCAGTACCTTCGAACATGATGTCGGTGATGCGGAACCCCAGGATCTCATTGGCGCGTTCAAAAAGTTCTTTCGCAAGATCGGACTGCTCGTACAAATCTTTGCCCATTCCCGTAAATTGGGCGCCCTGGCCCGGAAAAACGTATGCTTTCATAAGTGGTTATCGGTATAAGACGACAAAAATACTATTTTTCCGCTCCCCATATGACATAAAAAAAGCCCGAACGAATCGGGCAGTGTTTTCTTGTTCAGCACATATTACAGAACGAAATACGGTTGCTTTACTTTCGCTGCAGGCGTCGGATGCAGTGTTTTTCGTTGCAATTCGCTTTCGTATTCTTCGCGGAACTCGTTCACCATTTCAAGCAGATCCTTGTGGATATTGTTCGAGATCACGGTCATAGGCGTATCGGTCGGACGGTTTTCGAACGGATCCTGCAAATGGATCGCCATCTTCTCGATAAGGAAGAACGCCGCTCCGATCGTAGTCGTTACCGGAATCACGAGCCAGCCGAGGTCTTCGATCATACCGAACGGCAGCAGGATCACGAAAAGGCAAAGGGTAAAGCGGATGTACATGCTGTACGTCGTCGGGAAAATCGTGTTTTTGATGCGTTCTGCTTTTCCCATCGAATCGCAAAGACGGGTCAAAGTGTTGTCGATCTCGACCTGCTGAAACATATTCAGGCGCCCGCCGTATGTCGCTTTCATCAATTCTTTGGAATGCAGCAAAAGCAACGCATTCGGTATGTGCTTATACCGTTTTACGAACTGGAAATCGTCCTCTTCCAAAAATTGCTTGGCCGGCTTAACCGAATCTTTTCCTCTCAGGCGATTGGCCAGGCTGAAGCACCATGCGGCCTGCCTTTTGGCGAAGCGTTCCTTGTAATTATTGGCTTCGTCCGAGAAATCGGGATCTTTGTAAAACGCCACGACCTGTCGCAAAAGCGAACGTGAATCGTTGACGATCGCGCCCCAGACGATGCGTGCTTCCCACCATCGGTCATACGCCTGATTGGATTTAAACGCAAGCAGAAGCGAGATGATCGTACCCACGATTCCCGGAATGGCAATCGGAATCGTCAGCGGCACGGCCTCGTAAAAATGGTGGATGAGCCAGAATGACACGGCGTATATGAGTACCAGCGCAAGTTCGAGCTTGATCTTGCCCAGTACGTATTCCATCGGAATTTTGTTTTTCAGTAACATAGGGAAAGATTTAAATTAACGGATTTCTTCAAACACGGAAAGCATAGGCAATTTAAGTTCGTCGTGAAAAGACATCGCTTTTTTGCCCAATTTCACTTTGGCGGGTTTGCGTGTTTCGACCAGTACGTCAATATCGTTTCTCGTGATCGTTTCCGATAGCAGCTGCCGCAGCGATTGCTCTTCCTCTAACGATATTTTGGCCTGGCTGACGATGCGGAACGGGAATTTTCCGTCGAGTCGCTGCTGAACGTCCGAAACCTGCATTTTGCTTCCCGTGTATTCGAGATAAAGTGCTTTTTGCATTTCAGATGCCGGAGCGTCGCACAGATTCAGGATCGGACATTGGCAGTTTGAAAGCAGCCCGATGCAGTAGCGATTGATTTTCTTTTCGGACTCCCTGAAGGATTTCGGCACAATGACAAGCCCGATCTCAAGCGATTGCATCATGTTGCGCAACAGCGGAGCCGAAATGGACGATTGTTTCTGGATATGGAGTTTGGCGTTATTCGCCGATCGGATCTTTGCCGAACATTTTTCCAGCGTTTGCTGTTGGGCCGTTGAAAGTGCCGGACGCGATGCTCGTAAAAACGCCGATGCCGAATAAGAACTATCCACTTCGTTGAGCTGAAGCAGGATCAGTTCGAATTCCTGGCCGTTTGCATAAGAGATCGCGCTTTCGACCGCCGACAGCGTATCTGGTTCCAAAACAGTGGGGATCAATATATTTTTCATGGTTGTCGTTTTTATTGATACAAAACAACAACCGGGGCATTAGCCGGCTCTTAAGGTTTGATTAGAATTTCCTAAGATTTAGCATTAGAACTTTTAATGTCCGACCTGCGGAACGTAATCGTGGCCATCGTGCCTTTTTCCTGCTCGGACTGAATGTCGAGTTCGCCATTGTGCATACGGATGATCTTGAACGCGAGCGGCAGCCCTAATCCATAGCCGGTGTATCGCGAGGCTTGCTTTCCACGGAAGAATGGCTCGAAGAGATAGGGAAAATCTTCTTTGGGAATTCCGATCCCTATATCGGTTATTCGGACGGATAACTTTTCGCGATCGGCTCCGAGCTCTACGAAAACCACGCTGTTGTCCGAGTATTTGACAGCATTCGAGATTATGTTCGAAAGCGCAAGTTCCAACAGCGGACGGTTGCAGGGAAGGAGCAGGAATTCTTCGTTATCCGGCATGTTGTCCAGGCGCAAACTGATATTGTTTTCCGGATACAATTTGTCCAGGTCGCCTTTCACGTCCATGAGCAGTTCGTCAAGGCGTACCACGTCAAGCACTTGCTTGTTGCCGTCGTAACCCGTCCGCGTAAGCTTTAAAAGGCTTTCGGTCAGGTTGCCGAGTTTTGTCGCCTGTGCGTTTATGTGAAGCAACGCCTCCTGGTACTCCTCGGGCGCCCGTTCGCTTTGCAGAATGATTTCCGTTTCGGCCATGATCGTGGTGATCGGCGTCTTGAGCTCGTGCGAAGCATTGTTGATGAAATTCGCCTGGATCTCGAACGAAGTTTCCAAACGGTCGAGCATATCGTTAAACGTGTGCGTCAGCGTTGCGATTTCGTCTGTATTGGTCGGCTGTTCAAGGCGATTGTGCAAATTTGACGCACTTATCCGTTTCATCTCGCTGTTGATCCTCGATATCGGATTGATGACGCGGTTGGCCAGAAATCTGCCAAGGAAATAGGCCAGGATCAAAAATCCGATACCGCCGATGACCATAATCCGGATGATATACAGCGTACTGGTATTCCCTCGGCGGTCGCGGGCCGTAATGACAACGATGTATTTTTTGCCGTTCTCGTTGAACAATTGTGCATAGTGATACTGGCTGTTTTCCTCTATCCAAGAGGAACCTTTGGCGAGCACTTCGGTATAAAATTCCGGCGGGAGCTTGAGTTCGGTGTTGTATTCGAATGAATTCGATCCGTTTACGGGCAGCACCCAGTCGCCTTCATCGATTAATTCTTCAAGCCCGCTGTTTTTCAGATTCCGGTAATATTCGGCCTTATCCGGATCCTTCTGATAATAAATGGACGATACGATCTTCGCCCGGTCCTGCAGCCTTTTCAAAAAGTAGTACTGGTTGTTGTTCCGGAACAAAAACACCATCACTACGCAGAGCAAAAGCGTGCTCAGCCCTGAAAGCGCGACATACGTAACGGCAACATTCCTTCTGATCTGCATGTTACGGTTTTAAGGTATAGCCCAAACCTTTGGCGGTGTGGATCAATTGATGTTCGTACGGTTTGTCGATTTTTTTTCGCAGGTAATTGATGTACACGTCGACAACATTCGTGTTCATTTCGAAATTGATGTCCCAGACATTATCCAGGATCTGTTCGCGTGACAGGATCGTCTCGGTATTCTTTGCGAGATATTGCAACAACCGGAATTCCTTGGCTGTAAGGGAAATATCGTCGTCGCCCCGCCTGACGGTTTTCGTGCGGTTATCGACCTGTAAATCCCCTATCGTAATGATCTCCTGTGGCTTGTGCTCCTGTGAAGAGCGTCGCACAAGCGCATGAACCCTTGCTTCCAATTCCGAAAACTTGAATGGTTTGGACACATAATCATCGGCTCCGGCCTGCAAACCGGTAATGATATTTTCCGTGCTGCCCAATGCGGTAAGGAATAAGATAGGGACGAAGTTTCCCTGGGCGCGCAACCTCCGGCAAATCTCGATCCCGTTTACGTCAGGCAGCATGACATCGAGAAGGACCGCGTCGAACGTGTATTCCTCAAGCATCAAAAGCGCTGTATTCCCGTCGAGGGCGGCACTGACGTCATGGCCTTTCTCGGTAAATCCTTTTCGGATGACGGAAAGCAGGTTCGGTTCGTCTTCTACGATGAGCAGCTTCATTTGTGGCGTTTTTTTTTGGAGCGATTGGCTGGATGCCCGCCCAAAAATAGGAATTGAAGTGTGAAATAAAAGCTAAAAGACAAAGGCGCCAGGCATTATTGCAGATATGCCAAAAGAAAGCCCTGCTAAATGATGCTTTAAAAAAAATTAGAAGGTTACGGCAATTTAGCTTTCCGGTTATGGATGAACTTTAACCATCTTTGCCGCCAATTTCGCCTTCTCCATAACCTCTTCTACCGGTGTATCAAGCGTATCACTCACCAATGCAACGCCCATTCGTCTGTACGGGCGCGAGGTCGGTTTGCCGAAAATGCGGAAGTCGGTCTTCGGAAGTCCGGCAATTTCTTCAATACCGGAATACGTTGGAAACTCTGAATTTTCAGACGCAAGAATCACGGCGCTGGCACCTGCTTTTTCGAGTCGGATTTCGGCTATCGGAAGGCTCAGTATGGCGCGCAGATGCAGTTCGAATTCGTTGAAATTCTGTGTTCCGGCGAGCGTGACCATTCCCGTATCGTGCGGGCGCGGAGATAGTTCGGAAAAATAAACGCCGTCATCCGCCAGGAAGAACTCCACGCCGAAAAGTCCTGCGCCTCCGAGTGCTTCGGTGATTTTTTCGGCCATATCCTGGGCCTCATACAAATCTTTTTCAGAAACATTTGCGGGTTGCCAGCTTTCCTGGTAATCGCCGCGCTCCTGTCTGTGGCCGATCGGGGAACAGAACAGCGTCGGACCCATATTTTGGGTGACGGTCAGTAAGGTGATCTCGGAATTGAATCTGACGAATGCCTCGACAATGACTTCCACGACGTCGCCTCGTGAGCCTTCAACCGCATATTTCCAGGCTTTTTCAATATCTTCTTCAGATTTAATTGTCGATTGGCCTTTTCCGGATGACGACATCAGGGGTTTGACCACGCATGGCATCCCGACTTCCAGAACGGCGGCAATTAATTCATCCGATGAGGTTGCGTAGCGGTAATTTGCGGTTTTAAGTCCCAATTCTTTAGCTGCCAGATCGCGGATCGCTTTCCGGTTCATCGTGAAATTGGCCGCTTTCGCGGATGGGACTACGGTTATGCCTTGTTTTTCATAATCGTAAAACCGTTCGGTGCGGATGGCTTCTATCTCCGGAACGATAAAATCAGGCTTGTGTTTGGCGACGATGCGGTCGAGCTCCTGTCCGTCGAGCATGTTGATGACTTCGAAGCCGTGGGCTACCTGCATGGCCGGAGCGTTTTCGTAGCTGTCTACGGCGATGACCTTCTGGCCGATCCTTTGCGCGGCAATGACGAATTCTTTGCCCAGTTCGCCCGATCCGAGCAGCAGTATTTTCTTGTTCATGTTGTTGGTTTAAGGTTTAAAGCTCAAGGTTTTCTCCGAAAAACTTCAAACCTTAAACTTAAAAAAAGGTTAGGCCAAGGCCTCTTTAATCTGAGCAAATGCTTTTTTGAGTTGGTCTTCGCTTGTCGCGTACGACAGCCTGATGCAATCGGGATTGCCGAACGCATCACCCGTTACCGCAGCAACATTGGCTTCGGCGAGCAGGTACATCGCCAGGTCGTCGGCGTTGTTGATCAGCTTGCCGCGAAGCGTTTTTCCGAAGAACGAAGAAACATCCGGAAACGCATAGAAAGCGCCATCCGGGACATTGATTTTCATGCCTGGAATGTCTTTGATAAGGCCGATGACAAGGTCGCGCCGATCTTTGAATGCCGCTACCATGTCCTGCAACACAGACGGATCCGCATCGACGGCCGTAATCGTGGCGCGTTGTGCAATGGAATTCGCTCCCGATGTCACCTGTCCCTGCATTTTAGTACATGCTTTCGCAATGAATTCAGGTGCGCCGATATATCCGATCCTCCAACCGGTCATTGCGAATGCTTTCGCGACTCCGTTGACGGTGATCGTGCGGTCGAACATGCCGGGAATCGAGGCTATCGAACAAAAGTTGCCGGCGAAGTTGATATGTTCGTAAATCTCATCGGAAACCACGAAAATATCCGGATGCTTTTCCAAAACCGCCGATAATGCCGTCAATTCCTCGCGTGTATAAACCGAGCCGCTCGGATTGCACGGAGACGAATACCAGACCATCTTGGTCTTTGGGGTAATGGCTTTTTCGAGCTGTTCGGGCGTGATCTTAAAATCGGTATCGACCGATGTCGGAACTTCTACAGGAACGCCTCCGGCCATTTTTACGATTTCGAAATACGAAACCCAATACGGAGCCGGTAAAATGACTTCGTCTCCATCGTTCAACATGACCTGGGCGATGTTATAAAGCGATTGCTTGGCGCCTGTCGAAACTACGATATTCGCCGGTTTGTAATCCAGGTTGTTATCGCGTTTGAACTTGCGGCAGATGGCTTCCTTCAATTCCGCATAACCGTCGACAGGGGAATAGGTGCTGTAATTTTCGTCGATCGCTTTTTTTGCAGCTTCCTTGATGAAATCGGGCGTGTTGAAATCAGGTTCGCCAAGCGAAAGGCTGATAACATCCTTGCCCTGGGCTTTGAGTTCCCGAGCCAAAGCGGCCATCGCAAGTGTTTGTGAAGTGGCCATTTCATTGACTCTGTCGGAAAGTAAATGGTTCATGTTGTATGTTTGATAGAGGTTTTTTAGGCGGTTGCCGGTTTCATTCCAAGTTCCTTCAAATGGCGGAAATGGGCGGCAATGGCAGATCGCATCGTCTTGAATTCGTGATACGGCAGATTGCATTCGGCGGCGGTTTGCTTGATGATCTCCGAAATCTTGCTGTAATGCACGTGGCTGATATTCGGGAAAATGTGGTGCTCTATCTGATGGTTGAGCCCACCCGTAAACCAGTTGACGATTTTATTTTTAGGTGCGAAATTGGCCGTGGTGTGCAGCTGATGGATCGCCCACGTATTCTCGATTGAACCGTTTTCGTCCGGAATGGGATTGGCCGTTTCCTCGACGACGTGCGCCAACTGGAACACGATGCTCAGGATCAGTCCTGCGGTGTAATGCATGAGGAAAAATCCAAGGAGCACCTGCCACCAGATCACGCCGGTAATTATCGGAATGACGATCCAGATCGAGAAATAGATGGCTTTCGTGATTACGAGCGTCGTCCATTGGAACGCCGGGCTTTTGAATTTTCCGTATGACAATTTTCGCTTCAGATAGCGTTTCATCTGACGGAAATCGGTAGTGATGGCCCAATTGAACGTCAGTAATCCGTAAAGGAAAACCGAATAGTAATGTTGGAATTTATGGATCTTCTGCCATTCAGCTTCCTTTGAAAACCGGATGATGCGGCCCGCTTCCAGGTCTTCGTCGTGACCGTGGATGTTCGTGTAGGTATGGTGCAAGACATTGTGTTGTACCTGCCAATTGTACACGTTGCCTGCCAAAATGTAAATCGTGCCGCCCATAAATTTATTGATCCAGGGTTTGGACGAATACGATCCGTGGTTTCCGTCGTGCATGACGTTCATCCCGATTCCGGCCATCCCGACGCCCATCGCGATGCTCAACAGCAAATGCGCCCAAAGCGGCAAATCGAGAGCAAGGATCAAGAAGTACGGAGTGAGGAAAATCGCAAACAAAATGGCGGTTTTGAGATAAATCTGCCAGTTGCCTGTCTTTTTGATATTGTTTTCCTTGAAATAAGCATTGACCCGGCTGTTGAGCGTCCTGAAAAATTTCATGGAATCCTGGGTCGAAAATGTCGGAATAGTGTAATTCATGGTAAAAAATGATGTCAAAGGTAATTATTAAAACAAGTTTTAAGGTTTACAAAAACATAAAATTTCCGTCGCGATTGGTTACTTTTGCAAAAAATCCACAATGGAAGAAATCCTCCTGCATTTTCCGCATCTCACTGATACACAAAAGGAACAATTTGCAAAGCTGCAATCGCTATACGAGGATTGGAACGCCAGGATCAACGTAATTTCGCGAAAGGACATCGATGAACTGTACACACGCCACGTGCTTCATTCACTCGCCATCGCGAAGGTTCAGCCGTTCGAGCCGGGCGCTTCTGTCCTGGACGTAGGAACCGGCGGCGGCTTCCCTGGAATTCCGCTTGCAATATTGTTCCCGGAAACCGATTTTTACCTTATAGATGTCATAGGAAAAAAAATAAAAGTCGTGCAGGCGGTCGCCGGCGAACTTGGCCTGAAGAACGTGAAAGCCGAGCAAATACGCGCGGAAAACGTCAAAGGTCAATTCGACTTCATAGTAAGCCGTGCCGTAACGAACATGCCGGATTTCGTGTCGTGGGTAAAAACAAAGATCGCCAAGGCGCAAAAGCACGAGTTGGCGAATGGGATTTTGTATCTGAAAGGAGGCGATCTGACGGAGGAATTGAAAGATTACCAAAAGATCCGGCTGTTCGATATCCCGGAATTCTTCAAAGCGGATTTTTTCGAAACCAAAAAAGTCGTTTACCTTCCGGTAAAATATAAAGGATAAAAAAATCCCGGCCAATTCGACCGGGATTTTTATTTATTGCTTGATGATTTTCTTAATGTGCCTGGCGGATCCGGACTCTATAATGCCGAAATATACGCCGTTTGCCAAATGACCGATGTCAAATGTCGTACCTGCATTTTGCCTCGATACGACTTTGCCGTTTTGGTCGACAATAACGACTGACTTTATTGAATCTGATGAAATCCCCTGAAGCTCGAACGTGCTTTTGACCGGATTCGGTACGACGCTCACCATCTTGTCATCCTGGAAATCAGGATTGTCCAGGAAGGCATAAATATTAAACTCCGCTTGTTCCATTGTTTCGTTTATGCCCAAAAGCGGTACGTTGATCGTAGTGGTCGTAGTCCTGAAAAGCGGTCCGTCGCCCAACCCGTAATAAACGTACAAAGTTTGTGTGACGGTACCCACATTGTTGAAAGAAAGGTAGTTCATCGACATCGTCTGCGTTACTTTGACGCGGGTTACGGGCTTGTCGTCAAAAAGGATTTCATCGGTCAGGGTAAGGGTCCCGTATCCGTCGACTACGGTCGATACTGTTCCCGTGAAGGTTCCGTTGTATTCATCGAATAAGTAGGTGCCGGCGGTCGTATCGGAATTCGTGTATCCGAAACTCATCGGAAACGTTCCCAAAGCCGCGCTGTTCGTGTTGTAGTTGAGCGTTAGCCCAGCTCCTGAAATTCCCGTGATGGTACGCTGTGCATCGCTTCCGCCCAGAAAGATCTGATCGGATAAATTGCGCTCGTTTACCAGGACGGTCCCCGGATACGTCGTCGTTTCCAAAGCGGTCGGAACCCTTAAACTGTAATAAACAACATTTGTGTTCGTGAATCCTCCGTAAACCCAATCCTGATTGGCGCCAGCTGCCGACTGATTGAGGACGCCGGGGAACTCGATCGTTTGCCACATCGACGGGGTGCCCGGTTCAGGATAACCGCTGAACAATGTTTCGACGGGACCTTGAGCCTGTGCGAAAAAGGATATTAATCCGATAAGGGAAAGTAAAGCTTTTTTCATGTTTGTCGATTTTACAAACCAAATATAAACACAAAACCCTGATAAAAATCAGGGTTTCAGTTATTTAAATGTAAGTTTATTCACCTAGGAACGGATAGCGGTAATCAACAGGCGTCACAAAAGTTTCCTTGATCGTGCGGGGCGAAACCCATCGCAACAGGTTTTGTGCGGAACCTGCCTTGTCGTTCGTTCCTGAAGCGCGCGCTCCGCCAAACGGCTGCATGCCCACGACGGCTCCGGTCGGTTTGTCGTTGATATAGAAGTTCCCGGCGCAATTCTCAAGCGCTTTTGTAGCTTCATTTATGGCATAACGATCCTGGCTGAAAATCGCTCCCGTCAAGGCATAAGGCGATGTTTCGTCGACGAGTCGCAGTGTTTCGGCCCACTTTTCGTCTTCGTAAACGTATATCGTGATGACAGGCCCGAACAATTCGGTTTCCATCGTGGCATATTTCGGATTCGTCGTAAGAATTACCGTCGGTTCGACGAAATACCCTACGGATTTGTCATAGTTTCCGCCGATAATCACGTCTGCATCTGCATCGGCTTTAGCCTGGTCTATATATTTGGCCAATTTATCGAACGAACCTTCGTGGATCACGGCGGTGACGAAATTCGAGAAATCTTCGGGAGTTCCCATTTTCATCGATTTCATGTCTTTATCCAGTTCCGATTTTACCTCCGGCCACAAACTTTTCGGAATGTAAGCGCGTGATGCCGCGGAACATTTCTGACCCTGAAATTCGAATGCGCCGCGGACAATGCCGGTTACGACCTGGCGGACATTCGCGCTCGGATGGGCGACGATGAAGTCTTTCCCTCCGGTTTCCCCGACGATCCTCGGGTACGTTTTGTAGATGTCGATGTTGTTCCCGATGTGCTTGAAGATATCCTTGAAAACGTGCGTCGAACCCGTAAAATGGATCCCGGCGAAATCCGGGCTTGCGTATACGGTTTCGGAAATCATCTGTGCGTCTCCGAATACGACGTTGATCACACCATCCGGGACACCGGCTTCTTTAAAGACATCAATGATGACCTTTGCGGAAAAAACCTGGGAATCGCTCGGCTTCCAGATGACGACGTTGCCCATCAAGGCGGCACTCGCGGGAAGATTGGCGGCAATCGCGGTGAAGTTGAACGGTGTAACGGCGTACACAAATCCTTCAAGCGGGCGATATTCGACGCGGTTCCACATATCGGACGTCGATTTCGGCTGATCGGCGTAAATCTGCGTCATGAACTCCACGTTGAAACGCAAAAAGTCGATAAGCTCGCAAGCGGCGTCAATCTCGGCCTGGAATATGGTTTTGGATTGGGCGATCATCGTGGCAGCGTTGATCCTGGCGCGATATGGACCGGCAATCAGTTCGGCCGCTTTAAGGAAAATCCCCGCGCGCTGCTCCCATGGCAGGGAAGCCCATTGCTTACGGGATTCTAATGCGTTGGCGATCGCTTGCTCTACATGAGATTTGTCGGCGAGATAATATTGTCCGAGCACATGTTTGTGGTCGTGGGGCGGCGTTATGTTACGCGTGTTGCTTGTTTTGATTTGCTGATTTCCGATGTAAAGCGGTACTTCGATGCTGGCATTCCAGAATTCGCGGTATGCGGCAAGTACGGCCGCTTTTTCCGGGGAATTCGGTGCGTACGACTTTACTGGCTCGTTGACGGCTTTGGGTACGTTATAAAAACCTTTTGGCATATCGTTGTTGTTTTTTAAGTGGCACAAAGATAAGGAATAGGGAAAATATAACGGTGGTTATTGGGAATTCCGTAACAGGGGAGTTTAAGGTTTAAACCTTAAACAAAAAAAACTAGTTCAAAGCAAACGGAGCGCTTAACTTAAACGTAGGCACTATAACGCGAAAACTACGGGTGGACGTAAAATTGATCATATTGAAATAACCCTGCATGGCGCCAAAAGGAGAGGCGAGAAGACAACCGGAGCTGTACGTATGGGTTTCTCCCGGTTTCAGCACGGGTTTTTTCCCGATAACACCCTCGCCGTCGACCGTTTCCGGATCGTTTAAGGAATCGAGAATATCCCAATGGCGTGAAGTCAGCTGAACGGAATCCTTGCCATGGTTTTCAATCGTCACATGATAACTGAACGCATAGTGGATCTTGTGATTTTTAAAGTACGTGCCTTCAAAAGTCGTCCCCACCGAAATTTTAATGCCTCTTGTTATTTGTGAAACCATGGAAGTATCTCAGAAAAATTTGGATACGCAAATTTACGCAAAATAAACGTAGGTGCGTGATTGTCAACGAAATTTAATCAGTTCGTAATATCTACGGAACTGGCCGCGCCCTTTCCGATCACCCTGTCATAACGCGAATTGTTCTCTCTGTAATATGCCAGAACAAAATAATTTGATTCGGTTTGCCAGTAATTTCCGTCAATCGCATTCCGGGAATCGATGCGGCCGCTTTTGTCGGCGATTTCATATTGGAAATTGGTGAAGCCTTGCTTGATCAGGACCGCCTTTTTATACAATTTGGAAGTAGCGTCGTAATCCAGTTTGAATTCTGGCGTGTGCTGATAATTGTTGAACATTCCGTTCACGTAAATATCCGATTTACCGTAATACGACGGAGCCGAAAGACTGAAATATACCCAAACGTAATCTGCCTCGATCCGCGGATCGTCCCTATTGATGACAAGCGGGATGAAGTTCCCGTTCTGGTCCGGATAGAAAGTGTAACCCTTATCTGCACGCGCATCTTTAGTAAAAAGATAGGCGTTGTACAGCGAACCGTTCGAATCGATCTTCGCCACATTGAACGAAGCGGCCCTCACGTCCTTATTCTCGAAATACTGAAATTCGTTCCCGGCGAAGAATTGGGTTTCCTTGTCGTAGCGATAAATCAAATCGTTTCCGATGGTGTACTGCGGTTTGACGTTGAGGATCGCGGTATCGAAACGTCCGTTCTGCATCAGCATGACTTTGACGTTCTTCAGCGGATTCTGGAAGATGATATTCTGTGACTTGATGGCGAAATCCAGATTGTGCATGTGCGGCATGGCATCAATCGTACGCGCACGCTTTATCTGCAAAGGAACCGCGACAAGGTCTTCATATAAGATGAATTTGCGCGAAAAAACGACCTCGCGATCTTCGTTCAGGATTTTCAACATGTAATTCCCGCTTAATCTGAGCTGGGTCTGGCGGTTTGGAAACGAAATCGTATAGTGGGAATAAATCTGCAACGTGTTGAAGGAATTCGTATAGGTCTGGATGCGGATATCGTCAAATCCCGACAAATATTCCTGTTTTACCAACTGGGACGGCCGCCAGTCATAATCGCAGTGCACGATCTGATAATAATAATTCGCCTCATTGCCGTACAAATCATCAAACTGCAATGTAAACGGATCGTTGAGCGTAAAAATCGGAATAAGGTTCTGGCCGCCCGACTGCGTGAACATAATCGACCGGATGTTATATGGCGCCTGGATCTCGGTTTCCACCTGGGCACTGGTCACAGCGAAAAGCAACAACAAGGCTGCCGTAAAAAATCTTGTCATGTTGAAAGATTGAATTTCGTAAATATAGGAAAAATGTGGCAGGCGCTTTTCAAAAACGGTGCCGATGATGGGAGTGATCCCGCCTGAAATTCAATCGGGAGATCGAAAGTCGTAATTGATGATGAATAAGGAAGGTCTGAAACAAATAGTTGAAAACGGAATTCTGATAGTTTTCCGGGACGTTCGGCGGCTCCGCTTCGCTCCGCCGCTGCTTCACCACCACGAAAAAGAATTTGTGATTTAACAATTACTATAGAAAAACTGTAACCACTTTGACCTGAAATCCTTTTTCCTTGGGTCTACACTGTCAAAAATCGGCAATAATTTAAGTGTTGGCCGAATAGGTTCCCACTCACTTAAATACCACCGGAATAATCTCTCCCGGAGCCAAACAATATTTCTCTACAAGCTCCGCCGCGATTTTCCTGGTATAATCCTCCTCAACAACCGTAAACCCGATACTCCTCAGCTTGTCGAAATAATCGCGCCCGTATACCCTGACATGGTCGTACTGCCCAAAAATTTCCGCTCGTTTCTTAGCGTCGGTAATCGAATTATCCTCGAACGTTTTCTCGCGAGTCAAGTCCTGAGGTATCTGGAAAATCCCCATACCGCCCGGTTTCATTACGCGATACAGTTCCTGCATGGCTTTCGTGTCGTCGGGAATATGCTCCAGGACATGGTTGCATAATATCAGATCGTATTCGTTATCGGCAAACGGCAAATTGCAAATGTCTGCTTTCACGTCGGCGAGAGGTGAGTACAGATCGGTCGTGGTGTAATCAAGGTTTTTCTGGTTCCGGAACAATTTGTAGAACGCTTGTTCAGGCGCAAAGTGAAGGACCTTTTTTGGAGCCGTAAAAAAATCAGTTTCGTTTTTCAGATATAGCCAGAGCAATCTGTGACGTTCCAGTGAAAGCGTGCTCGGCGAAAGCACATTGTCCCGTTGCTTTCCGTATCCGTAAGGCAGGAATTTCCTGAAGCTTTTTCCGTCGATAGGATCCGTAAATTTGCTTCCGCTAAGGACCGATGCGATAATCGGGCGCGCCACATAACTCAGCCTGATCAGGATCGGACGCGGAATCGCATTCAGTATGAATTTGAACAGTTTCTTCATTATGACAGGACCAGCGCTTGTTGCCTGAACTCGTTTTCCTCGTCACTTTCGATGCCAAGTGCTTTGTAAATGTAGGCATACGTCGAAAGCAGTTCCGGTTTCCCGTCGATTATGGCCACGTCGTGCTCGAAATGAGCGCTCGGTTTTTTGTCGGCGGTCACGATCGTCCAGCCGTCTTTTAGGGTTTTGATATTGCGCACGCCCATGTTGATCATCGGCTCGATGGCCACGACCATTCCTTCGGCGAACATTTTGCCCTTTCCGCGTTTTCCGTAGTTTGGCATTTCAGGTTCTTCGTGCATTTTTTTGCCCAGTCCGTGTCCGACAAGTTCGCGAACCACGCCATATCCGAAACTTTCGGTATACGTCTGAATCGCATTTGCCACGTCGCCCACACGGTTTCCTGCCTTAAATTCCCGGATTCCGATGTAAAGCGACTCCTTGGTTACCTGAAGCAGCTTTTTCGTAGCGGGGTTCACTTCGCCTATTTCAAAAGTATACGCGTGATCGCCGTAATATTCGTTCATCAGCACGCCGCAATCCACGGAGACGATATCGCCTTCATCAATCGGGCGATTGGTAGGCAAACCGTGCACAACCTCTTCGTTGACGCTGGTCAGCAGTGTGGACGGACATCCGTAAAGGCCCAGAAATCCCGGGACACCACCGTTGTCACGGATAAACGTCTCGGCCATTTTATCGAGCTGCAACGTAGTAACGCCAGGCTTGATCTCACCTGCGATCATGCCCAGGGTTTTGGAAACCAAAAGCGCGCTTTCACGCATAAGTTCGATCTGTTCACGGGTTTTAGGGATAATCATAAGAGGTGAATTAGGGTGCAAAAGTACGATTTTCTTATAGATTTCAGCCGGAGGTTGACATTGCAGTTACATATCCGGAATCAAAGCTGACAGCAGTTGCCGTTCAGGATTATTTTGCGAATCTGGGCTTATACGATTGGTTCGACAGGATTTTGTACATATCCGCTTCGAGCGTTTCCTGTGGCGATTCCACGATGCGGTTGAGCTCCTTTGTTTTTTCCACCCGCTTTTCGCTGCTGTTCCTGCGTCCGCCGGAAATGGTGGTTTTATAAAAAATGAATGTCGGAACCTTTTCTATATTCAGGCCCGATTCCAAATTTTCCACGGTAGTTTTTTTGCGGTCCATCGCAACCAGCGTAATATCTTCCTCGTCAAAGCCTGCTTCGTGGAGTATTTTGAGGAATTTTGGAATCTGGACGTGGCTGTCCTTGCACCATGTCCCGATAAAAACCTTTACGGATATGCCATTCGTCAGGCCTTTCAGCTTTGTGATGGTCGCTGCGTCAGGCTTGTAGCTTTCGTAACCGGATGCGAACCATTCACGGTGAGGCGACGCAAGCAAGTCTTTTGTCGAAATTTTTCCGCTCAGGTCGTTGCCGGACGAATTTTGCGTGTTTTCCATTTTTGCGGATTCAGATGTCTGGCCCGATTTGCATCCGACAGACAAAACTACGATGAATAGGAACAGAAGATTTTTCATATAAAAAAATATTGGCCGCGAACAAAATGGATTGTCCGCGGCAAAAAATATTAAAGCAACGACTTCCGGGTCATCGCCTCCGGTTTCGCGATTCCCAGAATATCAAGGATTGTCGGGGCGATATCACCCAAAATCCCATCGTGGATCACTTTGCGGTCCGGATCGACGAGAACGATAGGAACCGGGTTCGTCGTGTGTGCCGTATTCGGGCTGCCGTCCGGATTGATCATGGTTTCGCAGTTTCCGTGATCGGCGATGACGATCGTAGAGTATCCGTTGGCCAAAGCAGCGGTTATGACCTTTTCGGCACATTGGTCTACGGCTTCACAGGCTTTGATCGCCGCTTCCATAACACCCGTGTGTCCGACCATATCGCCGTTTGCAAAGTTGAGGCAGACAAAATCAACATCGCCTTTTTCGAGTTCCGGAACCAAAGCATCGGCGAGTTCGAAAGCGCTCATTTCCGGCTGGAGATCGTAGGTCGCCACTTTTGGAGAGTTCCTCAAAATCCGCGATTCACCTTCGAAAGGTTCTTCGCGTCCGCCCGAGAAGAAGAACGTCACATGCGGATATTTCTCGGTTTCGGCAATCCGGATCTGTTTGCGGCCGGCATTCGAAATTACTTCTCCCAACGTTTCCGTAATGTTGTCCTTGTCGTAGATCACATGAACGTTCGAATACGTGTCGTCGTAATTTGTCATCGTGACGTAATACAGGTCGAGCTTATGCATGTTCTGCTCGTGAAAATCCCGTTGGGACAAAGCTTCGGTCAGCTGGCGGCCGCGGTCAGTGCGGAAGTTGAAGAAAATGACGACATCTCCGTCCTTGATCGTAGTTAGTGGTTGGCCGTTTTCATCGGATACAACGATCGGATCGATAAACTCATCGGTAATGCCGTTATTGTAGCTTTCGTGAATGCTGTAAACCGGATCATTAGTGTGCGTCCCGATGCCGTGAACGAGCAGGTCGTAAGCTTTTCGCACGCGTTCCCAACGTTTGTCGCGATCCATTGCATAATAGCGTCCGATGACCGACGCGATTTTAGCCGATTTGTTTTCCAGATGATGCTTCAGGTCGCCTATAAAAAAAGCTCCCGATTTCGGATCGACATCGCGTCCGTCGGTAAAAGCATGTACAAAAACGTTCTCGAGCCCGAAATTATCCGCAGCATCGACAAGGCCTTTTATGTGATTGATATGGGAATGGACGCCTCCGTCGGAAACCAATCCGAGAAAATGCACGTCTTTATTATGGTCTTTGGCATACTGGAAAGCGTCGACAAGCGGTTTTTCGTTTGCGATCGAACCATCTTCTACCGCCAGGTTGATCTTGACGAGGTCCTGATAGATGATGCGGCCGGCGCCGAGGTTCATGTGTCCGACCTCTGAATTCCCCATCTGGCCTTCGGGCAAACCGACGTTCAGGCCGTCCGTGCGCAAGGTAGCGTGGGCGTATTTTTGGGAAAGCGAATTGATGAAAGGAACGTTGGCATTATCAGGAGCTGACACCTTTGGATCCGGGGAAATTCCCCATCCGTCGAGGATCATCAGGATTACTTTGTTGTTCATAGTTGTTAATTAGCGAATTAGCGAATCAGGAAAATAGCGAATGGAAAATTCAGGAAATTTTGTCCACGGCATATTAATACCAAAGGATACAAAGATAACGCATTTGCAAAAGTGCCGGAATACGGGCCTGCAAATTGTTCGTTAAGATTTGCGCTTCAGGGAATTGTAGTCGATGAAATATCGGATGCTCACCGAAAATACCGAGTTGAGGTTGTTCCCGAACAAATTGTCCAGATTTCGGCCTAAACTGTTTTCGATGGCCGTCCGGTAATCGCCTGCGTTGTTGCGGTATAAGACCGAAATCTGGCTGGCAGGCGCGAACCACCACGAATACGTCAGGTCGAAATTCCATAGGTTGAGGTTCTCGTCATAAGGCGAAACCAAAGTCGGATCGTTCGTAAGATAGTTAAGATAGCCTTTGTCGTTTAGCGTGAAAAGCTCGTCGTATTCGGCGTAACTCCAGTAGTAGCGCGCCGTCAGGTTGAACGTCATGCGGTTGTTGATCGAATAGCGCCCGGAGATTTCGGCCGTAACGGTCTTTCGGTCGCGTTCCCCGAAAAGGATATCGGAACCATCCAGATCGACGAACCCGCGGTCGTTCGTGTGGAAAATATAGTCGCCGGAAAGGATAAGCAAAACCCGGTCGTTGAAGCGGTAACGAGGACTTACATAGAATTCGAATACGTTGCGGTCGTCTTCGTCCATAAAGCTGGCATACGGATTCACGTCAATTGCAAATTTGCGGTTGTAATTCGTGGATACCAATCCGCTGAACGAAGCGGCGCGCGGATTATACGAATAGCGCCCGTCGACGCGCGGCTGATAAAAATCGTAGGTTATCATCGGGCGCACATTGGCCGAAAAATTCCAGTAATCGTTCTTTTTCGTATTGAAATTGGCCGAGGCGACCCAATAATAATCCTGGACTTTCCCGGTCTGATTCTGGAATTCGACAGAGGATGACAGATCGAACCGGAACGTGTTGAACGTCTTGTTGGGATTCAGTATCCGATAATTGTAATTCGCGTAAAAATTGTAATAATTGTTGATGAAGGCGATCCCGAGATCGTTGATGTCGTAATTTTTCGAAATATATTTCCCGAGCAGATCGTAGCGATGGTTGCCGTGCGTCTTGATGAAATTAAGCGCAGTCTTGAATCCGTTGTAATCATCGGCTTCATTGATATGGCTGTATTTGAAATCGCCGGCCAGTTTGTAGGTGTTTTTCTTCGTATTCAGGTCCCAAACCAGCGCCGAAACGTTAGCATCGCGATAGGCTCCGTTACGCGTGGTGTTCGCATTCACGAGCGAAACCGACGAATTTCCCTGAAAGCGCTGATCGAGTACGAGCAGGTTGTAATTCGTAAGCGGTTCGACCACGACATCACGTTGTTGCTGCGTATCCGAATTGCGGACGATGGCCGTGGTACGTTCGGTAACGGCGTTCAAAATTCCGACTCCGAGTCCGCCTTTGGTCCGGCCGGACAATTTAATGGCGTTTATCAGGTCAACCGCATTAGGCATGTCAACGATCTCCTCATTGTCGGCGATGACGGGCAAAACCGATGGCGGGCCTCCTATCCGGCGCGAGTACAACAGCGAACCTTTGCTGAAAAGGTCGGTGCCTTCTGTAAAAAACGGACGGTTTTCGTTGAATTGCTGCTCGAAAGGAGTGAGGTTGAGCACGACGTTGTCGAAGCGCGTCTGGCCGAAATCCGGAACCAGGATCGCATCGAGCGTGAACGAATCGTTGATGCCGTACTTTAGGTCGAGGCCGGCCTTGATCGTATTGTTCGATTTATGGTCGGTGTAGTCGTAATAATAAGACGCGTACGGAATAAGGAAAAGGCGCGTCGGCGGTTTGATGTTTTCGATGCCTTCGAGAATTCCGGCCTGGGGAATGACCGCTCCGATTTTGGTGTTGATGTGGTTCCACGAATATTGCTGGCGATAGCGGCGCAATTCGCGGTAAAAGTTCAGTCCCCAGGTTTGCTTTGCCTCGCTGGAAAAACGCAGGGCGGCATAGGGAATGCGCATTTCGACAACCCATCCGAAATCAGTCATCTGGACATCGCTGCTCCAGATTGCGTTCCACGAAAAATCCTCGTTTTCTTCGGTGGCGAGCGCATCCATCTGGACTCCGGCGGCGCTGACGAAAAAGCGGTAATCCTGTTGGCCGTCGTTAAATCCATTAAGGAAAACACCAAAATGCTCCGATGTGCCGAAATCATCGCGTTCCGTAATCTCCTTGAGCATCTTGGACGGCTCGTCATCGTATAACGTCGCACCTATATATATAGCCTGGTCGTCGTACAGGACGCGTACTTCAGTTTTCTTGGATGGATCAATGGGTTTGCCGTTGTCTGGCTCGAACATGACGAAATCTGTTGCAACGGGCGCAGACAGCCATTGGGGTTCGTCGAGTTTTCCGTTAATCGTAATGTTGTCGGTTGCGGTAACGGCCTGAAGCGTTTTTTTCTGTCCCGCAGCGAATTGCCAGCACAGGAGCGTGAAAAGCGCTAATAAAGCGGCATGACGGGTCATGGTTACGGGGCGTTTGGTCGACAAATTTAATATTTAATTCCAAATAACAATTTATTTACAATAAAATGCAGTTCAGCCCGTTATATTACCTCACTCTGAAATTTTTGGATTAAAAAAATTGACTCGTCAAATTTGATGAACGGTAGAAAGGAAGCTATTCGTCGATAAAATTTGTCGTTAATCGGCATTGTTTTTGCTTAAAAGTTTGCACGCTACGTTTTAATCCTTACTTTTGGCGTCCCCTGAATTTTAATTAAATACTGGAATTTCAATGATTTACAAAATTTTCCCTGTTCTGATGTTTGTCGCTTTTGCTTTTACTTCCGCAACACCGACCAAAACTGAGGAGCCCGTGAAGAAGACTATTGCCGCAAACGAAATGTCGGCCATGGAAATGAAGATTGAGAATGTGTACGGAAACCTGAATGCAGGAAATTTTGCACTGCCAACTAAACCAAGCTTTTACAAGGCACTCGAAGGCTTTTACAAACTAAAGAGCAAAGGAGTCATTACCAAGGACATCCTTACCGTCGTAGATTTTACGATGTCATCCAACGCCAAGCGCCTTTGGGTAATTGACCTGGCTACGAATACCGTTTTGTATAATTCGCTTTGCGCGCACGGCCGCAATACAGGTAACGAATTTGCAAAGAAGTTCTCGAACAAGTCGGAATCGTATATGAGCAGCCTCGGATTTTACGCTACGGGCGAAATCTACAACGGCAAACACGGCCAATCGCTTAAACTCGACGGACTGCAGCCTGGCATCAACGACCACGCCCGTGCCCGCGGAGTCGTGATGCACGCAGCCGATTACGTTTCGGAATCGTTTATCGCCGCACACAGCCGCCTCGGACGCAGCCAGGGTTGCCCAGCCTTGCCGAACGAACTGACGAAAGAGATCATCAACACGATCAAGGGCAAATCTCTGCTGTTCATTTATCATCCGTCAGGAGATAAAAGTTCGGTGAAGCTATTGTCGTAAACGGTTGTACAAGTCGTCGTCGTAATTGTAGATGTCCTCCCGGAACTCGAGTTCGCCCCGCTTGTTCATCCAGGCCGTCCAGTACAGCTGATGGATCCGCGTTTTAACACGTAATTTAATGTAGGTGGTTTCCTTCGTGGCGACCACCTCATTTATTTTGTCGAGGTTCCATCTGATGCTGTCGTTTATCAGATAAGCGGCCAGCGGCAACGGATTTTGCACGCGGACACAGCCCGAGCTCAGGCTTCTGTAATTCCGGCTGAAGTAATCGCGATGATTCGTGTCGTGCAGATATACCGTAAACCGGTTCCTGAAATTAAATTTCACGTTTCCAAGCGAATTGTCGTCTCCCGGATCCTGGACATACCGATAGTTGTTGGGTTTGGCCGGATTCCATTTCGACGCCGGAATTTCAATGCCTTTCGAGTTGAATATTTTCAGGCGGCGGTTCCGGAAGTAGTTCGTGTCTTTGGCGGCATCCGGACCCAGGTCTTCCTTGATGATCGTCGGAGGGACGGTCCACGTAGGGTTCAGGATCACATCCGAAAACACCGACGAGAGAATGGGCGTCCGACGCTTTTCCTTCCCGACGACCACGCGCCTCGTATCGACGGTATCCCCGTTTTTGATGACTCTCAGCCGATAATCCGGAATATTTACGATCACGTATTGGCGGCCCATTTCATGCGGAAACCATCGCCATCGCTCGAGATTGACAACTATTTGCTGCCTTCGCCTGATTTTCGTGAAATTCAGTGCAGACACCGTCCCCGCGCCAACGACGCCGTCTGGTATCAAGCCGTGCCTCAGCTGGAATTTCTTCATGGCGTTAGCCGCTTTTCGGTCGTACCATGCCGTTATGCTATCCGATTTTTCGAGATCGCCCCAAAACATAAGCCGGCGCTTTATATGTGCAACCGTTGCAGACGAATCGCCACGTTTGATCTTCTGGGTAAAAATAATCTGCTTCAGCGTATCCTTTCCGAAGGAATCGATATAGGCCAATGCTTTTTTCAATCGTTTGTATACGACATGATCGGGTTCGATGCGCGCAATGACTTTTTTCAGCGAATCGCCTGAAACGGCTTGGGCCAAAATTTTATTGACGTTGAAATTCGGCTGCGGCAGGTCCCAGTTCGCATAAATGTGGTAAGGATTCAGTTTCCCGCAGGATACGTGGATCATGAACTTGCGTACCGATTGCGTCAGCAGGAAATCATAAGTCAGCCGGTCGTCATCCGACAGATCGCGAAATTTTCGTTCATATCCCTTGATTTTGTCCAGATAATAATCGCCTGGATCCAGTCCGTAACTTTCGGCTTCAGCCAATAATTCCACAACTTTTTTGCGTTTCGCCCCTCCGATCCAGAACGTATGGAAATTCTGATCCCTGTAAAAAGCGATGAGCTGCTTGTCGCCGAGTTCAATGACTTTGGAGGAATCGAACGCGACGCTTCCCGCTTCATGTCTCACGACGGGCTTTTCGTCTTTCAATTTGGCATCCGGATCTTTTTTACATCCGGCAGCCGAAAGCAATATGAACAAAAAAACTGTAATTTTCCGCATAGGCTACATTCGCTTGAACATCACGTAATGCGTCCCGATTTCTCCTATCTGGAACGGTTTCCCGGTCAGTTTATATCCCATTTTTTCATAAAACCCGACGGCAATTTCACGGGCATTGAACCAGATAACTTCCGCTGCGGCGCGCCTGGCCTTGTCTTCGACCGCCACGATGAGGTCGCGCCCGAAGCTTCTGCCCTGGAAATCGTCGAGCACCGCCATACCTCGAAGCTGGAACTGCCTGAAATCAGGAAAGGCAGGATGCTTGTTCTGGAACAAAGACGCGACACCGGCGAGTTCCCCATTTTCAAAAAGCCCGAAATGTGTGGTCGAACCCAGGTCGTCACCGTCAAAGCGACACGTTTCAACTGGTTTCGCAGGTCTGAGCACGGGATGGCGCACGGCGTAGGTTTCCGAAGAAGCGATCTCTCGAATTTGAGGCATCAATATTTGGGATTTTGATTAAATGTATAACAAATTCGGATGCAATCACATACGCTTTCAGCAAACTTTGTGAACCAAAAAAATGTCAAAATATTTGCTCAAAAACTTGCATCAGTAAAATGTTCTGCCTTATATTTGCACCACCAAAAAAATAAATGCGGAAGTAGCTCAGTTGGTAGAGCTCCAGCCTTCCAAGCTGGTTGTCGCGAGTTCGAGCCTCGTCTTCCGCTCCAAG
>Ga0265798_10001581_pt1 | contig 35245 bp, 17 predicted proteins | sample P3T30metagenome_FD_192430 | JGI IMG/M metagenome (GOLD analysis project Ga0265798, IMG submission 192430) | Plant litter microbial communities from East Loma Ridge, Irvine, California - P3 T30 | ecosystem: Environmental > Terrestrial > Plant litter > Unclassified | place: USA: California...
CGATTCTTTGGAGTCGGCAGTCAAGTCGGCAGTTGTCTGCTCTGCAGACAAGCTACTAGGCTCTGGCTCAAATGCAGCTTTCTTGCCCTTTTTTGATTTCTTGCTTTTCTTGCTGGTCGTCAGTGCAGACCAATCATCGTCGGCAGCGGCTGATTCAGCTTCAGGCTCAACGACTTGCTCAGGTGCAGCGACCACCTCCACAGGCAGCGGCAGTTCTTTCTCACCTGCAGCAGCTTCAGAGGGGTCAACCACTTGAGCATCCGAGTTTTCCACAGCGGCTTGCGACTCCGGTTTGGGTTCTTCGTTTGCCTCAGAAGGTGTCTCAGAGGCATCTAGCCCTCCCTTGTTCTTCTTGCTCTTCTTTCCTTTCTTGCCTTTGGTCGGAGGTTCCCAGAAGTCTGCAGCTGCTGCTTCCTCGGGCGCCTCATTCGCAGTCTCGCTCAACTCGGTGAACTCGGTCGTAGGCTGGATGGATTCAATGTTGTCGAGTGCGGGCGAGCTGGCTTGGTCATCAAGAGTCGCCAAAGGCTCTGTTGGCTGCGAAGACTCCTCTATTGGGTCTGAGTAGGCCTTCTTGCCTTTCTTGCCCTTTTTGCCCTTAGGCTGAGGTTCCCAAAAATCCTCAGGCTCGGCCACAGGGGTTTCTTGCTCGATGGCTTGGTCCGCTGGTAGCTGCTCTGTAGCGTTTTCGACTTGCTCGACGATTGAATCCGCGGGTGGCTGCTCAACAGCAGTCTCGACTTGCTCGGGTTGCGAATCACTTGGCTGGACGTCTTGAGCTTTCGCAGCTTCATCGGACAAAGACACCTCTTCTTGTGGCGGTGCGGACTCATCTGCCGTTGGCTCGAGTGAAAGCCCCTTGGCAGCCTTCTTCCCCTTTTTACCCTTCTTTTTCGACGGCAATGCGTCCCAGATGTCATTTACGGCGGGATCCGGGGCATCTTCAGTTGAAGGCTCAGCCGCTGGTTTGGTGTCAGGAACCACAGTCCCGGGCTCAGCGGGAGTCAAAAGATCATCCGCCGCATCGTTCCCCGGCATAAGGTATGGCTCTGCCGAAGTGACTTCAATGGGAGCATCCTCCTCAACAAGTTCGTCCCACGGCGTGGAATCAATAGCGGTGTTCTTCTTCCCCTTCTTGCTCTTCTTTTTAGTCGACTGCGGTGTCCAGAAACTGTCAGCCTCCTCTGGCTTCTCAGCTTCAGGCGTCGCAATGGGCTCAGTCACAGCGGGTTCTTCAGTTACATGTTGTGGCTGTTCGGGGTCGACGGGAGCCTCTGTGATGGGTGCTACGTCGTCGACGGGCGCTTCTACTGGAAGGTCTTCAGTCACCGGATCGGACTTCTTGCTCTTCTTGCCTTTCTTCTTCTTGCTGGGTTCTGGTGTCCAGAAGGTATCGGCTTCCGTTGGCTGAGGTTCGGCAGTTTCGGAAATTTCACGAGCTTCGTTGGAAGGAGTCTGCGAGTCTGACATTTGAGGGTTCTTGTCGTCAGAAGCCGGTAACTCTTCGGCAGGAGTTGACGTGATCGGCTCGTCGTCTACAACGAGAGGCGTTGATTGACCAGACTTCTTGCCTTTCTTGCCCTTCTTCTTCTTCGAACTTGGCGCTGCCCACAAGTCTACTGCAACTTCGTTCTGTCCAGCAGGAGTCTGCGGGTTTTGGTTTTCCGCGGCAGTAATTGTGACCGGATCATCCTTTTGCTCTGCAGCAGGCAGGTCAGGCTGTGCGGTCGACTCAAAGAAGACTTCGTCTTGCTTAGTCGTGGGGGCCTCGTCAACCTCGCGATCCGCGAGCTCTGGCTTGGGCAGCGAGTCTGTAGCAGCAGCGTCATTGCCGTCTGCCGGCAAACCCGTCGAAGCATCTTTATCTTGCGCCAGCAGATCACTCTCCGGCGACTTCTCCTCCGGCGTAACAAACTCATCAGACTGCTTTCCCGAATCGAGAATCTCAGTCTCTGGGTTCTGAGCAGCGCCTGGAATTTCACGCGCCTGCATTGCGACAGTGTCGACCTCCGACACCTCATCCACAGCCTTCTTTGCGCCCCACGGCCGCCAAGAAAGCCATCCGCCAGAAGACTGTTGTTCCTTGTCCGACGTGCTCGCAGGCTCAGTGGGGAGCGTTGGCTCGTCGATGTTGGCAGGAGTAGGTTCACTCTTCTCGTCGACGGTCTCAGTGACGGCAGTGGAATCATCGGTCGGCTTGCTGTCGTCCGAGATTTCCGTAGCCATCTCGTTCTCTGACTTGACTTGTGGTTCGTCACTAACAGCAAGTGGAGGCTCGGCTGCAGAATCAGCCGGTGCAGCGGCTGTTTCGCTCTCTGATGGTCCTTGAATCTGCTCTGAATCGGGCTCGGGTTCAGATTTCTTGCCTTTGCCCTTCTTCGCTTTCTTCCCCTTTTTAGACGTAGACATAGACGCCCAGTCATCGTCGGCCGGCGGGGGAGTATCAGTGTTGGCTGGATTGTGGACGGAAAGCGAGGGGACTTCAGGAGTGGCCCCCTCCGCAGAGGCTGCCTCAGCAACAGGCACCTCGGTGGTTTCAGAAGCTGTCGGCGCGGTCTCCGCCGTGAGGTCCTCAACGGGTTCTTCGACAGTTGACTGACCCTTCTTGCCCTTCTTTGCCTTCTTCGAGTTCTTCTTTGTTGAGATAGGAGCGAAGAAGTCGTCGGTGGCAGTGTCGGGTACAGCTGCTGGGAGTTCAGTAGTGATTTCTCTTGAAGCTTCATCAGAACCTTGAGTTGTCTCTGGAGCGAGTGCTTCGCTTTTGTTGTCCTCCGCGGAGACTTTGTCAACAGAAGCATCCTCGGACTGAGTTTGTTCGCTAGCGACGACTGGCACTTCAGGCGCCTCTGTCGCAGGAGTCGCCGAATCTTCCGCGCTAGTCTGGTCGACTGATTTGACCTGCTCAGCGTCAACCGGCCCAGATCCCGACGCCTCGATAGCCGGCTCGCTCGCAACGACCTCAGCAGGAGGTTCGACGACAGACTTAGCAGAATCAGCAGGCTTAGCCGCCACAGCTTTGCCCTTCTTCCCCTTCTTACCCTTCTTCCCCTTGAGCAGAATTGGTTCCTTCGGAGTAGGATCTGTCGAACCAAACCAGTCATCAAAGCTCTCCTGCATGTCAGTCATGGGCCCACCAGTGCGAGCTGGGATCGCTCCCTCCGCAGGAATCGCTAAGGGGTCAAGTTCTTGCTCTGCACCTTTTGCTGTCATCTCCCTAGGGAGAGACGGGCGGTCGGCGAACTCCTCGTCGCCCCAAACGTCTTCGCCGCCTGCATCATCTGCTTGCGCTGTAGGAGCAGCGGCGTCGCCCATGGGATCGCCCCAGATGTCGGTGTTGACGCCACTAGCATCGGCGATGGGTGCGTGGTAGACTGAACCGGAAGTGGTAACGGCGGGATCTTGAGTGGTGTCGTCGATCTGCTCAGTCGGTGGTGGCGGTTGTGTATCGGACTCGGCGGCGTCCAACTTCGGTTCCTCGGCCTCATCATCCTTCTTGCTGTCTGCCCCCAGCAAAACACCAGCAGCAGCGCCGCTCACCAAAGCAGCAGCAGCACTGGCTAAGCCCTTGCTCTTACGCTTGTCTTTCTTGCTGCTCTTCTTGCCAGCAGGCGAGCTCGCCCGCTGTCCATCCTGAGCGATCCCAAGACCGTCTGTCGTGTCTTGTTCCGGCAGCGGGGTTGCATCAGCACCGCCTTCAGCCTGCCGAGCAGCAGCCTCATGCATCTCCTCGTCCTTGGCCAAGTCCTCCCAAGTGTAGAACTGAGGCACCTGCTTTGTCTGCGACTTGGGAGCATGGAGAGCCGTTTGAGGGAAATCACTCGCTTTGGGCGTAGTCTGGTCAGCGGTATCCATTATCTCCTCTTCGGTGCGGTACTTGTTAGCTTGGTCGAGGTCGATGGTCAGAGCCCTTCTGATCTTGGGCGAGTAGTCAACGTCAGGTTGAGGCGACATGTCTTCGGCTGCGGAATGCCAGTCTTCGCTGCCGTGGACGCTACTGGCGCGGCTCGATGGCTTGCTATCCGGCAGGTCGGGCAGTTGCTCTTCCACGTCTTCCAGTTTTGAGTTGCGGGAGACGAGATAAAGCGGCCTCACTTCGCGGAACTCAGAAGAGCGTGGGCGAGGTTTCTTGTGTGAGCTGGAAGCCGATACTGAAGAGGGTGACATTGGGCGGGACTCCATAGCAGAACCGAAGCTCTGAGACCGTTCCTTGGGCAGCGAGGGAGAAGAAGGTATTGGTTTGAATCGGAGGGGTACCGAAGTGGAAGAAAGTGGTCGAGTCGCGCTGGCTGGCCGTTGTGCAAAGGTGAGGGAATCCGGACTGAGAGCCTGTCCTGAAGCCTCGCCAGATTGCGAGACGGCATCAGCGATCACCGCCTGATCAACTGCCTCAGCAGGAGCAGGGGTGCCGCGGTCCTGCTCTTCCTGTGCGGATGCTGAGATAGTTGAAGCCTGGCTATCAAGGGGTAGAGGCGGCAGGTCCTCTACCCGATCACCTAAAAAAGACTGATCCCTCTTGTCGCCGTCGGTTGATTTGCTGCGGCTGAACATTCCGAACAGCCCGCCCTTCTTCTCTTTCTTGCTCGAGGAGGCAGGCGCAGTGGCCGATGAGCGTATCGACCGCGTGTCGTCGAAGTCGACTTCTCCTTCATAGACACCACTGCTGCGCTTAGACTTGCTCTTGCTAGACCTCCGACGTTCGAGAGTCGGCGCAGAGACCGCTGATTGTGCAGTGTCATCAGGAGACATGTCACGACGGCTACCATGCGGGCTACCCCGAGGACTGCTGCGACGGGCACCGCTAGGATAGTCATCGTCGTAGTAGGACGGGCCACGGCCTCCACGACCATAGCCAGTCGCCTCCACATCGGCAAAGGTAGCGGCATCAACCGACCGTGCTCCAATCGACCTGGCTCTATCGCTGCGGGTATCATTGTCACGCGCGCTTTCGCCGACGTAGTCATCGAAAGCGATCTCTGAACGCAGCGGCGAGCCGATGGCCGGCTCACTGAAACGACTACTCTCCCGCTTCTTCTTCTTCTTCGACTTCTTCGTGTCACTACCACCAAACAGATCGTCAACAGCCGGCTCCTGCGTAGGAGACTGTTCGCCGTCCCGCGGGAAATCTTTGTCAGCAGTTGGGGCAGAATAAGCATCTTTGGCCGCATCAGACGAAGATTCGTCCCAAGCACCAGGCATATCGCTCGGACCTTCGTCAATAGATTGGCTCTTGCTCTTCTTCTTATCCTTCTTGCTCTTCTTGCCTGTGTCGAAGCCATAGTCGTCGTCTTCAGGCTTGGTGACAGCATCGGCAATAGCGGCAACGCCGGCGGTAGTCATGACCGCCGCGGCGACATCGCCAAAGCCCATGCTCTTTGCCTCCTTCTCACGCTTCTTCTGCTCTTTTTTGGAGAGAGGTGGCTCCCATGCCGCTCCTGCGTCAGCTTCGCGGGACTGCTCAGCTTCAGCAAACTCGGCTGGAGGAGTGCTCAGCTCCGGGTCCTCGAAAGACACGCTCTGCCTCTTGCCCTCCTTATCGCGCTTCTTCTTGTCTTTCTTCGAAAGCGGAGGTTCCCAGGCCGGTTCAGCAGCAACATCCTGTCTCGAAGCAAGAGGCTCCGTCTCAAGCTCTCGCGTCTGCTCAGGGAGTGAATCCTGAGGTCCATTGGCGGAGGGCTCTGGCGCGAAATCATCGAAACCCATACTCTGCCTCTGAGCCTCCTTCTCCCGCTTCTTCTTCTCCTTTTTCGAGAGCGGAGCCTCAAACGCATCGGCCACCTCCGGGACCAACGGATCTTCATCCTTCTGCGTAGTCTCGTTGGGTGGCGTGCTGGGCTCGTCGAACGCAAAAGCACTCTTGGACTCCTTCTCGCGCTTCTTCTTGTCTTTCTTAGAAAGGGGAGGCTCCCAAGCTGGCTCGACGTCAAGCTCGCGGGATGCAGACATGGAATCGACGGGTTCTTCGACAGGCGTGCTAGGCTCAGGGGTATCGTAAGGCGAGCCTTGTTTCGCCTCCTTTTCACGCTTCTTCTTGTCTTTCTTGGAAAGAGGCGGTTCCCAAGCGGGCTCCTCGTCAACCGCACGAGTCTCAGGCGCGGGCTCGGTAGGTTGTTCGAGTGGCGAAGCCTGACCGAATCCGTCAAGAGACTTGCCCATCTTCGCCTCCTTCTCACGTTTCTTCTTATCTTTCTTGGAGAGAGGAGGTTCCCAAGAGTCGTTGTTCTCAGGCTCGATGGCTTGGCTCGCAGGCTCAGCCTCGGGTCCAATGTACTCGAAGTCACGCTCGTTGACAGGGGTAGAAGGCTGCGAGTGTTCCACAGGCAAACCACTCTTGGCGGCCTTGTCGCGCTTCTTCTGCTCCTTCTTCGAAAGCGGAGGCTCCCAAGCGTTCTCTTCTACTCGTGGAGAAGCTTGAGCAGGTTCCGCATCAGGCTGTGGTGCCTCGTTGAAGGCAGGCTCGGGTTCTTCGAAAGCCGCGCTCTTCTTACCCTTCTTCTTCTGGTCTTTCTTGCTAGATGGTGCAGCGGACTCCTCCTCGATCGGAAGAGGCTCAGCCACGATTGTTGGTTCGGGCTCGGGTACACGTTCAGGCTCGACAACAGCAGGCTCTTCATCGAAAGTGGAAGTTTGCTTAGCCGCCTTGCCCTTCTTCTTCTTGTCCTTCTTACTCAGAGGAGCTTCGGAAGTCTCCTGCGGCTCGTCGAAAGACACCGAGCGGGCGACGACAGGGACATCTTCCTCGAGTGGCGTTACAGGCTCGCTGTCACGCTTGCTAGCCTTGTCGCGCTTCTTCTTGTCCTTTTTCGAAAGCGGCGGCTCCCAAACGGCAGATTCGACGGCAGATTGATCACGGCCCTCGTAGACCGAGTCGTTGAAGCCACCGGGAACATGTCGGGTTTCCTCTTCATTAGTCTCGCCTTCCACCCAGCCGCGAACAGGAGGCGCGCCTTCAGTCCCAGGAGAGTCCACGGTGGTAAAGTCGGAAACACTCTGAGCGAAAGGTCGCTGATAAAACTCAGCATTACCTCGGCCATCAGGGGTAATCTCTTCAACAACGACGGTCACGTCATCGGCGGCCGGACTTTCAGCATTTCGAACTTCATTCAGCGGAGAGTTGACAGCATTCTTGTCTCCCATGGTAGATCCTGCAGTGCTGTGCGGCGGCGTCGGGGCGATGACGATCAGCTTTGGAACGTTCTGGTGAACGTAAGGCGCCTTGCCGTATTTGCCGTAGTCGTTGCCGTAGACATGGCGGGCCTCACCGCCGGTCGCGGAGTAGACGTCGACCTCATTGTCGCCAAATGGATCGGCAACTCTCTCTTTGCTTTCCGACTGCTTGTCCAGCAACTCTTTGGGCATGAAGAAGTCCTTTTGTGATTGCGAAGGCATGTTGTAGTAGTCCTCGCGCTCGTGGGTGAGCTCGTCTAGCTTTTCGCGGGAAAGTTCATCATACTGCTGGAGTTCAGCGGCGCTGTGTCTACGCTTGAAAAAGTCCGGGTCGATCAGATCATCGTCGGTGATGGGAGCGCCGGAATGCTCATTCGTAGGCTCGAAGGTCTGGGTGCTGTAGGTCTCGCGTGGTCTGTCGTCATTCTTAGCACGCTCGTTCTGAGCACGCTCGCGACCTTCTTTGTGCAGAGCACCATCAAGTACAGCCCCAGCCAGTGCGCCAGCCATGCCAGCAGCGACAGGCCCCTTCCAAGACGAATGCTGTGACTCCTCTTCCTGGGCTCTGTCCTTCTTCTTGCCCTTGCTCTTGCGAGGCTTCTCCTCCCTCTCCCTCTGCTTGCGCTCGAGCTCTTCGCGGATCTGACGATCATTGGTCATCTGTCTTTCACGCTCCTCAGCTTCACGCTCCATCTCGACACGACGACAAGCCTCTTCCACGATCTGAGCCTGCTCGCGCTCGTAAGCCTCTTCGCGCAGGTTGTGTTCAAGCTGACGCTGACGTTCCCGGTCTTCGTCCTCGCGTTGTCGGAGTTTCTGCTCGGCAAGCACGCGCTTCTCGTCTTCTTCCCTGGCGAATCGCTCAGCTTCCTCCTTGAGAGCTCGCGTCCTGTCGGCCCTGCGACGCTCGCGGTCTTCTCTTTCCCGCTCCTCACGGATCTCGCGGTCATACTTCTCTTGCTGCTCGCCGTTGAAGCCGAACCGAACGCCCGGGCTGGACTTGCGGTTTTGGCTGGCGATGATGCCAGCGGTGGCAACAGCAGCGCCGCCGATGAAAGCGGCATCTCCCATGAAGCTGCTCTTGGTTTGAGTGGGACTCGAAACGCTCCTGCGCATGGCTGGTTTGCCGGCAGGGCCTGCCGTAGCTCGCATAGGGTCTTCGGGGGATCCTTGAGTGAAAGCTGGTTGGAAGGGTGCAATGGGCTGAGGTTGTTGCAGTGGCGGGTCCTCAAACGCTCCTGGCATCGAAGAGTAACGCGAACCCGCTTCCGACAATGGTTGTGGTTCGATATATTGCATCGGGGCTTGCGGGGCGGCTGTGTTGTCGATGAAACCGACATCACTGGGCACGCGTCTGCCGTAAGCGTCGATTGCGATATCAGTAGCAGCAAGGCCGGCGCCAGCGATTGGCAGAGTAGATGCCGAGGGGTGTTGTCGGTATTCCGGAGGCGTGACTGGTCTCTGCTTCTTCTGCTTTTTGTTTCCCCAGCGCCAGCCCCAAGCACTCAACCCATCATTCGAGGATTGAGAGCTCAGGCTATCCATGCTGGCACGGCCTGAAAGTTTCCTACGCGCGTTGCCGTCGTCAAACGCCAGGCCAGACTCATTGCTCGAGGCCTCAGAAGGAAGTTCGTCCACCCACTCGCCTTCGTCGCTCGATCCAGGTGGACCGGTCTTGTGGCCCGAGGGTCCATATTGGCTAACCCTGACATCTCTCCTCGCGCCGAGTGAGGGTCGTGGGCCCTGCTTGGGGGCCTTGGACATCTTCGAGGCGACAGTCAGAGCAGCAGCTGTCGCACCGATGCCGAGCAGAGTCTTGTTGAGCTTCTCGTCGGACGACTGTTTCGACACCTTGCGCTTGCTGGTAGTAGACCTACCGCTCGATCTGCGAGAAAGGTTCGAGCCGTTGATGTCGCCAAAGGCCATGCCAGATTCGGAAGAAGAAGCAGAGCCATTACTGAAAGTAAAGAATCCGCCCTTTTCCTTCCTGCGCTGCTGTTCTTTCCTGCTGTCCTGGTAAGTGCCGAAAGGCGATCTCCTTCCGCTGCGACGGGGCCTGGGTTCCGTGAAGCCGAAGATTTCACCCAGGCCGGGGCTGTGGCTCCTTGAGCTCGAAGAGCGGCTTCGGTAACGGCGCTCTTCATGGTGCAGGGATCCCTGATCCGGTGAGCTTCTTCGGCGACGACTCGAGGCGACGGTGGCGGCACCTGCGGCGCCAATGGCGGCGGCTGGGCCTATCCAATTTGACTTACGACCAGTAGAACCAGACCTAGAGCGGTGCACCTTGCGATTCTCAACTCTTCCGTCCTTGGTGCGCACGGTGACGAATTCCTCGTGCCTGTCGGAGGCAACGCGGCCGCGAGAGGTCCTCCGCCTTGATTCGAAAGAAGAGCTTGATCCACGTCTCCTCACAGCAGAAGTAGCACGGTGGCCTGACTTGACGCTGTAGGTGTCATCGAAGTTCTTGCGGTCGCTGAACATCGAGGCGCCAGCTGCGGCTGCACCGGCCACCGCAAGACCACCAGCCAAGTAGTTTGCGTTCGAGTTCGAGCTGCTCTTGCGGTCGGACGAAAAGTATCGGTTCTCCTTGTGGACCTTTGAGTTGGTGCGGCGTAGAGACTCATCGCTCTTGCGTCTTTGCAAGCGCTCCAACGAACGCCTTCGAAGCGTTTCAAACGAGTCCTTTTTCCTCGGATGGTAGTGATGTTTCCTCGGACCGGCATAGGGCGAAGATCGAGGGTCGAAGCAGTGCTTGCACACGCCGATGTACTCGGTGTACTCTTCCATCTTGGCGACATCTTCCGGGCTTGAGAGGAGGTTCAGGAATCCATCCTTCAGTCGCGAGATGGGACCCTTGTGCTCGTGGCGGTAATGCATTCCTGTGGGCAACCCGCCAGATGCTGACCCGTACTGGGATCCATAGCGTTCAGGAGTGAAGGGTGCCTGGGAGCCGTACTGGGACTGTGGTCCATACGATGGTGGCGGGCCATACTGAGAGTTCACTTCACTGTACTGAGTGCGGTGGTCATGCTGAGTACGTTGCTCATGCTGGGTGAATTGAGTCTGTTGCTCATGCTGATTGTGCTGGCTCATACCGTACGCGGCCGCGCCAGCAGCGGCAACGCCTGCCGCGGCAGCATATTTGCCCTTGTTGCTGCTTGTGTTGTTGCCTGTGTTAGTGTTAGCCTGGGATGGAGGATACATACCTGATGGTGCAGCAGGGATAGTCGTGTTGTAGTAAGAAGAAGCTGCGCCAACGGTAGGCGGCAGGGGCTCAGAATTGTGTCGAATGGGAGCCGAAGGTCCAGAAAAGGTGGAAGGCAGTGGTCGATCATGCACGCGATCATGCACGAAGTCGGTCTGCGAGAGCTCGCTCTGATCATATTGGGTAGACGCACGTGCTTGCATGTGATGGTCCACGTTGGCTGCACTCGCAGCAGGCACCCCTCCAAAGACGGTCGTTGGGGTGGTCATAGTGGAAGCTGGAGGCGATATGGCTCTGCTCGAAGACTTCCTGGAAGGCTTCGAAGTTGTAGCTGAGCTAGAGCCGGACAGCTTCGAGGGCTTGGAAGAAGAAGACTTGGAGGGCTTCGTACTCCCCGAAGGCGCCGCCACTGAGCTCTTACCGGAAACACCGCCGGGTGGCTTCGGCGTAAAAGCCCTCTCGCCGGGCTGGTGCTTGACGCTCTGTCCTTTGTCGTTGTAGTAGTCGGCCGCAGCGCCATGCGGGTTTGGATTGAAATCAGACTTCGTGTAGGTGCTCGGGTTTTGGCCTGGGAACTGGCTGTTGACATGGGAATCCAGCGCTCCGCTCATAGTGGGCTCGTCGAATCGGACGGTCGAAGGGTTTGTCGCGAGCGGGACCCGATCGTAGCTGGCGATTGAAGACGGCATGACCGAAATGTCGTCCGCTTGATCCATAATCGCCAGGATTCTCGACTTCCCATTCGGTTGTTCCACTCGAGAGCTCTTCTCGTCCTGCCTCTTCCGATCTTTGTCGTCTCTTTCGCGAGACCTGCTCCTCTCACTCCTTCCATTGCTCTTTCTAGTCCAGCCCTCTCTCTCGCGCTCACGCGACCTGCTCCTCTCGCTGCGCCCGCTGGTGCTCTTCTTGTGCCTGGAGGAACTCTCTCTCTCGCGCGATCGGCTCCTCTCGCTCCGCCCGCTGCTCTTCCTCCTGTGTCGTCTCTCACGGCTCTCAGATCTCTTGCTCCTCCTCTCGCTCTTCAAGTCGGCTTCATCCTCCCAGATATCGTCATCATCATCATTGGCGTTGAAAGCGTTCACGGCGCTCTCGGTCAATCTCGGCGGAATGGGCGCAGAGCCGTAAGAAACGCCGGTGTCGTTGCGCGAAAGGCGCTTCCTGTCGCCGTCCGTACGGCGTGAAGCGGAAGAGACGACTGATTTGCCGTCGTCGGGGCTGCTGCGACGGTGGCGGCGGCGGCGGGACGAGGTGGAAGCAGCGTCGTCGAGGGTACTGCCACCACGCTCGCTGCGGCCTCCGAAAGCAGCTTTCCACATCTTTTGTTCTTTCTCTTTTCGTGATGGGTATCAAGGTTTGCGCGTGAGGGTGTCTGGGTCCGAGTCGTGTTTTATCGCTGCCGGGTCGCTACAGTGTCTCGTATATGCAATGTCGCGTCTGATCGTCTGGTTATGTTGTGGTTCGGTACTATGACTTCGTGGTCGTACAAAGTATGGGCGAGTAGCTAGCTGTCGCCACTGGTCGCAAGGCAATATGTGATGATCGTAAGGCTCGGAAATCGTCGCTGAACAGAAGTGGTGTCGTCGCGGTGGAGACGTGTGATTGATGGAAACGATGTCTCGTTCTTGGGCTATACAACGATGTGCATGTGCATACAGTAGGTATACGACGGGAGTCGTGGTGTGCAGTGGAAATAATGATGCAAAACAGCACCTCACAACAGTCGTCGGCGGTGGGTGAGATGGCTGGCGCAAACGACCTAGAGCACTAGATGCATATTCGGATGCAGCTCTCTCAGTAGTCGGTCTGCTCTGCGCTGGCGACTTGCCCTGTTGATTATTGCGGGTCGACGAGTGGCTGGCACGCTTCAACTAGCGCACCAGCAACCTAATGCTTGCACCTCACTGAGGCCCGATGCCCGCCCGCCCTCCCTCATCCCGACCCAATCTTCCTCTTCTCCGCAAACCAGGAGATCCCAATGCGGTCCTTGCTCTTCGATCATGTTTGATCGTCTTTGGAAGAAAGGGTTAGGGTTGGTGTAAGACGCTGATGTTGAGGTTGAGGTTAACCATGTTCTACTTTAGATACAGGCATCTTGAATTAATCGATACGTTACCTATAAGTTAATCTAGAGTGATAGATAGATGTAACCATAGATATATCATTAAATGAGGTAGGCACCTAAGTACTGATGAGTCTGGGGAGAGTCGCTCGATTCGAAGTCAATTAATTCGATATAGGAAGCAGATTAAATCTCCCTCTACCACGCCATGTTTAGAGATAGTATAAATCAATAGTACGATGGAGTTTCATAGGTACCTATGAGCACTTGAATATCCATATTGCATTTCACATAGTTAAAAGTTCAGCACGTAGTAATTTTTTGAACAGCTGAATGTGCCATTCCTTCGGAAACCCGGTGGTGCCACCGTCTGAGAACAGGAGTCAAGCTGTCATTAAAGAAAACATCCATTCACACCTCAGACTACAGTGATATATGTGACGAGACGGGAATAGAATAGATGCCAGTCTCATCCAGTTGGTTGTTCATAGGAAATTCGATTATCTAATGGATTACTGTTCCTAGAGAAAGGGACCAAAAAACAAAATGAGAAAGGCCCCCCTGAACCCCCTCCCAAAAGAAAGAAACAACCGCAACAGCCGTGTTCGTCGTGATGTTCGTGACCCTCTCCCTTCCAAAAAAAAAAAAAAAAAGAAAAGCCAGGCCATTCATCCCGGTCTTATCTTCGTACCAGCAATCCAGCCCTGCAAAGCAGCAGACAGGACATGCAAAAAGACCAGGCACTCTCTACTCCGAACCCCTCCTCCCCCGCCTACCACCCCTCCTACCATCCCTTTCCCCCCCGCCACCACCTTCCAGCAACCCACCAGCAAGCCCCTTGAAAAGCTTCCCCGCCGAGCCCCTCCCAGCCAGCAAATCCTGAATGCGGTCCGCGAGATCGTTGCCCGTCGACTCAGCCTTCCTGTTCCCGTCCCTATCGAATCGAGGCGGCAAGTCCATGGTCCCATCCGAGTCATACCCCGAAGGCGTCCTGTCGTACTTGTCGTTGAAAAGCTGCGAAGCCGGGTCCCTATCCCTGCGGCCGCGATGGCGGCGAGACTTGCGATTGCTGGAGCGTTGCTGGGACATGACGGTTTCTTCCGAATCGGAGTAGGAGCGGTGGTCTCGCGAGCTCGTACGGCGTTGTTCGTCATGTGGGAATTCGACGTTCGAGTCTAGGTCGAATTGGACTCGGCTGTTGGAGCGTGAATGCGAAGTGGAGCGGGGTGGCGCCGTCGATTTCGGGCTTATTATACCATCTACTGTCAAAGAAATGCGTGTTAGCATGAACGTATCTTCAAGGACGAAAGGTATACATGATTCGGTCGGATCAACAGCGCCCAGATGCCGACATACCCGACTCCTCGTGTCCGTCACGGACATCAGCACTCTTAGTCTCATCGTCGCGGCGCGTGTTTTCAAGATTGGTCGCAGCAGGTGTAGTAATAGAATCGTTGCCACTCACATTTCCAGGATCCCTGCCGCGGCTTCGGCTTCTGCTCCTACTCCTGCTCACTCCACGTCCTCGTGGGGCGGTCTCATCCGCAGGCGCCGGATAGCGCGAGTCACCTTCGAAGGTGTCATTCGGGTAAGGCGCACCAAGAGTGGCGTCACTCTCGCCGTACGCGCCTCGTGTCTGGTCGTAGGGTGCATGCGAGCTTTCCGGTGGGTAGTCCGCAGGGTTGTACGCCGGGTACGGATTGTAAGCGCCTTCGTGAGGAGGAGCAGCGGCATAAGGGTCTGCCGGGTGGTAAGCCTGGTCGACTGGTGGTGGAGGGAAGTAATTGCCACCTGGGTAAGGAGCTTGCGGCTGATCATAGCCGACGCTGTCGTGCGGTGGGGGTGTGTAATCGCGGCCATATTCATCGGGGGTGTACGGTTCGCTGTAGTCGTCTTCGGGGCCTGTGTAGATTGAGTTAGTATCATCCGAAAACAAAGAGATCAACAGCGGAATAGCCTTACGTCGTTCTTCGCTGTCACCACGCTTGCGGTCTCGGTTCTTGTTATACGCATAAGCGCCCGCGCCAACTGCGCCAGCGGCGAGTCCAGCTCCCGCCAGTTGCCTTTTCCTGCTCTTGCTCCTAGTCCTGCTTCCGCGTCGAGTGTCTGGACTGCTGGCGCTGGAGCCTCCTCTGTGCCTCCTCCGATACATACCAGGCTCTTCGTCGCTGTGGTATCCGCGGGCACCGCGTTCAGGGTAGATAGGGTCATCGCCGTAAGCTATCATATTGTCATGATCAACACCTCGTCTTCTCCCATGGTCAGGGTAAGGTGCAGGGACGGACCTACTCCGTGAACGACTGCGCGACGAGCGCCGTCTACCTCTGTTCAACTCGTCGTCGATGATAGCCTGCTTCTTGGCTGCTTTACCAGCCTGCGTCTTTTCGTAAAGTCCAGCAAGCGCCGCGCCACCCAGTCCGGCGGCGGCAATGGGGACGCCTGTGCGAATCCTGCTCTTGCTACGTGAGCGCGACTTGCCATTCTTACCACGGCTCTTCGATCTGACACGTTCCCAGATGCCAGCTGCCGCCGCCGAGGCCAGACCAGCCTGGGCAATCCTTCGGTTGCGGTGTTCCGGGTCTCGGGCTTTGCTCTCGCTACGTGGTGCACCTTCGCTCATGTAGCCCGTCGTGGAGGAGTCGGCGCTTCCCCTACGGCGCCTGGAGCGCGAACGGCGTGGCGGTCTGTCGTTGACGATGATCGTCTCGTTGCCCTTTCCGCGATTCTTCAAGGCATACCCAGCAAGCGCACCAACCGCAGCAACAGCAGCGAGTCCACCGAGCTGTCTGGCGCGTGACTTGGAGCGAGACTTGGATCGATGGTGCTTGCGTCTGCGTCTCGGCTCGCGCGATCTACTGCGAGATCCGGACCAAGACCTGGAGCGAGACCTACTTCCCGAACCACGATGCCAACTCTTTGCGCGGCGGACAGCTTCAGCACCCAAAGCCCCAACAGCTGCACCTCCAACGATCGAGCGACCACGTCCACCAGGGTCGCGACCTTCTCTCTTTCGATGGGCACGGATAATTTCAGCACCGGCAATACCAGCGAGCGCGCCTCCAGCTAGATCGCGGCGACGGTGGCGAGATCCTTCTCTGCTGCCTCCCTCGACGTAACGCTCACGGCGGACATACTCGTAGCTGTCATCGCTGCTGTATTGTGACGCACTGTCTTTGGGTCGGATGTCGTCCTCGCGATGTCGGCCACGGTCAACCTCGCGGATGCGACGCTCGTAAAAGTAGTCTTCCTCTTGCGGTTTGGGGATTGGTGCCGGGGGTGGCGGATCCTCTCTGCGAACGAGAGACTGGTGCTCGTTTCTGACTTCTTCCTTTTCAACAAAGTCGTAGTTTGGCTCGTCCCTTCGGATGATGATTTGTTGAGGTTCGCGGCGCTCTTCTCTGATTATCAACGGCTGTTGACGTTCCTCTCTTATTATGATGGGAGCCTGAGGCGCTGATTCTCTGATGATGATGGGCTGTGGTTGCGGCTGTGGCTGCTGATAGTACTCAGTCTCCCTCCTGTACCTCTCAATCTCAGGCTCATGATGGTGGTGGTGGTGGTGTGAGTGTGGTGGAGAGTAGTCCCGCTCGCGCTCGAACCTATACTCACGGACTCTTTCTTGCGTAGGGGGTGAGGGCACACGAACAGTTTCTCGATCTCTTTCTGAGTAATGGAAGCTGCTGCGGGGAGCAGAAACCTGTTCGCGCTCAATCACGCGGTAAGGAATGTCACGTCTCGGGGCCTCTCTCTCCGTCATGCGCTCGGAGATGTGCCATTCGTCGTCGCGACGTTGATAGTCTCTGCTGTCGCGCTCGGTGATGCGGAAGTCGAGCTCGGTGCGAGGCTTGGGTGGTGGTGGGTCCTCTCGGCGCTCGTGCTTGACGATGATCTTATCGTAGTCGACCTTGTCCTCTTCCCAAGAGCGATCAGGGACCTGGTAGCGCTTGACGGTGGTGTATGAGCGGCGCGAATCCGGATCTCGCTCGGTTTCGCGGCTGCGATCGCGCTCACGATAGATGATGCGCTCGCCTCTCACAGACATGGCGGCGGCGTGTGCTTAGTAGGATGAGATATGGAGGAATGAATGGCGGGCGGAGGAGTGGTGCAGGGGTGTTTGTCGATGTGTGGTGGTCGTCACAGGAGTAGTAGTAGTGGGTGAGCGAGGGATGAGGATAAGCAGGCGGCGTGTTTCGCAGAGCAGGCTGAGACGGTCGAGGTTGCCTAGTCGAGGTGGTGAGGTGATGGCGATGGCGGGGTCGAGGTGCAGCGAGTCTGTCTGTCTTCCTCCCGCTGCAGGGCGAGTGAGTGCAGACAGGTAGTCGAGCAGTCAGTCAGTTGTTGATATTGTTGTATGCTGAAAGAGGTTGTTGTATCAGACCAGCAGCAGACATGGACACATCCAGTGGTAAGACGGCGATCAGACTGGGTGTGGTAAAGTGGCAGGGCAGCCGGAGGGATATGACGCAGCGTGTCTGTTGGTGGACCGAAACGGTTTGTGACGAGCCCTTGTGCCTCTCACACCTGCTACCAGTCACCTGCGGCCCGGCAGAAAGGCAGGACAGGGCTCTCAGCTGCGAACTCATCTCCCTTTCCGTTGCGCTACTGTACTCATATTGTCGATAGTGCTTCGTGATACCTCATTCATTTTCACTTACCCACTGACGTAACCAGGCCTGGCCAGTCACGACTCCCTGTGAAACAACCAATCACTTGACATTCTGTGCGTGAGAGTAGTAACCCATTTCCCATTTCATATTCCATATTCTCATGCGCTATACAAGCTGTGTGTACTAAAATCGTTGAACCCTATTCCCGTGCCATGGCCATCTTATGCTATCCATCCCGCGCCCCCAAATCCAATCCCATCCGAAAATGTTGGAAACTATCTTCTCTTCAGGTACCTATTAACAATCAACCGGCCCCAGTATGTCTATGTAAATGTTTCAGCCTCCAAAACTCCGTGGCCAAAAGAGATCTTGGCGAATCCCCAAAGCCGTTGTCCATGCTATTCATGTTGGCAGAATGCCTGCTCTCCGTGCGACCGAAGCGCCTGATGCTACCTAGTTAGTGCCAACACCATGCGAAGTTCATCTCCTCTCCTCCTAGTAAGTCCCAAGCAAAAAGACTCCTCACGCGTTGCAAGTCCCGGAATTTGCCAGCCACTGCGTCTGTGGTGCGCAGCAGCTTCATCTCATCCAGTCGAAACCAATTCAAAGGGCAACCAGTAGCAACTCCGCTCAAGTAATCAAGAAATCCCACCCCCTCCCGGCAATAATCCTCTCCCAATCCCACGTCTCCTCCTCCCTACCCTCATCCATCATCCCCCAAATCTGCTCGACAATCTCCCGCGCGTAAGAAATATTCCCCAGCCCGCTCCACTCCTGCAGCCTGGCAAAAGCAGCACTGATCTCCGGCCGCTGCTGCGGCTCGAAAGCCGCACACCCAAGCAAGAAGAGCGGCATTAACAGGATCGACTGCGTCGAACCGTCCTGCGTGTCCGGGAGCATGCGCAGGTAGGCCAGGCCTTCGTCGACGGCTTGCTTGAAAGCTGCCGAGGGCCGTGAGAGTTGGATGGTGCGGTGCAGGTAGATCCAGGCGCATTGGCGGTAAAGGAGTGAGGCGGCGTAGCGCGGGGAGTTCGGGGGGTGTGCGCAGGTCCAGGCGCGGAGGGCGTTGTCGATCGCAAAGGCCTTGTTCATGATCGGGTCGTCCCACCAGTTGGCCAGACCGACGGCGCGGCGGGCGCGAATTTGGTCGCGGAGGGCGCGGATGCTCGAGATGAAGCTGAATAGGCCGTCGATGACGCCCAGGAGGGTGCCATTGGCTGCCTGTGGGATTTGCGTGTTGATCATGTATTCGGGAAGCTGGAAGTCAGCCATGAGGTCGAGACTTCGTTGGTCGATGGGGTAATTTGCGGCGGTTATGCTTGCGCTGTAGTCGTGGTATAGGAGGAATTCCAGGATGAACTGACGGAGTTCGTCGTTGGGCAGCTTTCCTTGGCTTTGGGTAAGCATCGTCTTTAATGCATTGAGGTGGAAGCGGTATAGGCCGGTGCGATCTCCGGAGCAGACAGTTTCCAGGCACAGTATGAGTGTTTGGGCAATGGAGGGGTCGCCGACGACAGTGTTTTGGTCGTCTTTTTTCTCATTGATATCGCGAAGGTCTTCTGACAACAAGCCCATTGCTTTGCCACTGTGGTGAGCTTGACGTTCTTCCCACTCCCAATTCGCAATGGGTGCTTTCGCGACGAGACAACTCCCCGACAAGGACAACAAGCTGTGCATGAGTCCGGCATGGGATATCGCCATGGGTACAATGTGTTTCAGGAAGGGATTTTTCTTGTCATCGTTATCGTTGACCGACAACACCTTGCTCACATTGCAAGTGAAGTGATGGAGGAAGAGCTGGTCGACTTCGCCATCGACGCCATTTATCATGAGTGGCAATGGTGGAGGGATAGTGTTCGCTCGGATCGCCACAGCCACAGCCCTTTCCTTTTCCTTGCCCCCTCGCCATTGCCGCTTTGGTTCGTAGCCTTCACACTCGACATTGTTCTTCTCGCATGCGAGACACGATGGTTTGCGCTCGTCGCATCTCTTCTTTCTCCGCCGACAAGTCGCGCACCCGGTCTTTGATCTGGTGTGTGCTGTCTTGCGAGTCTCCGCGACTGGATGCTTCCTAGGTCGTCCACGTTTACGTGCGGCAGGCTGGCCAGAATCATTGGTACTCAGCAGCTTCGTTTCCTCTAAGTGGTTGAGTGCACCGAATTCATCGTCGTCCAGCTCCTCAATCTTGGGCCCAATCGTGATATCGGAGTTGTCATCGCTCTCTGGCGTAATGACAGACTCCTCATCCTCCGGGCTTGAGCTCGACCGGGTGGAGGACCATTGTGAGCTCGAGACGTAATTGCTAGACCCGCTGCCTGTGAAATTGCTTTCCGTCGGCGAGGAAGGGTTCACATCCAGCAAGGTTCGCGAGGGGAGTATTGGATATTCGGTTCGGGAGGGCGCGGTACGGGGAGTGGCCTCGTAAGCTTTCTGTTGTTCAACGCTACCGTCGCGGATCGAGCCACCCTGACCTAAACGTGACGACCATTGATGCTGGTATGTTGAATTTGATTGAGACATGGATCCGGATGGTGAAGGTCGAACTCCTCGAACACAATCAGACGTAGGAACAACAAGAACATGGGCATATGCAGCTGACGACGGGCGCCCAAAGGCAGACGGCAGACGGGCCTGCCTAAAGCTCTGGGTGGTCAGGTTGGATCTCTAGTATCGGCCTAGCAGAATCGCGTCACAGGGAAGGAAGGTTCAACGCCCCAGCACGAAGGGACCGAATGGAGCGGCGCACGGCGCTCGCTGCAGATCAAGCGTCCAGGGAATCCCGCACACAAAGTGGAGATCAGGCGCTGCGCTCCGCTCTTCACGTCCCGGCCGCCAAAGCTACGAATGATGCTGGCCAGTGCCGAAAGGCCAGGTGAAAGAAATCGGAAGTGTATGGAGACGCTAGCCCGATCCAAGTGCGATTGAGCAGCACAAGGATGCAACCATATGAGTCGCGGGCACATAAATGTGTGGCGAGGGCAGAGTCGAGACGACGACACGCGTGAACCCCGAAGACCACCCGCCGCGTGACCGTCTTTCGGTTTTTTTCCCAACACAGAACCGGTTTGCTAGATCACCCGTGGTCCTGGGAGGAGATGTCGCCAAAGAGAACAGAGGAGACGGACGCAAGCTAGCCGGCCATCCCTGTGCTTGCTGTGCGTACTCGCGGATTCAAGTTAGCCCGTGACAGAACAGAATGAGGAGCAGAGACTGCAGAGTGCAGGCAAAGAGCAACCAGAGACCCCCACGCTGCATGGAATGCGCTTGGGGGTCGTTTATTCGACGCTGGTAACCCTAGCGAGCGGCAGGTCCCAGAAGCGATCCAATAGCCTGAGCACGGCGAGTAGATCTATCGCAATTCCGCGAGCGGGGAACGCAAGCCATAGCATGTTGCATAGTACTGATCAGTAGTAGTTGCGTGTTTGATGGTTTCGTATAGCGTAAGTTGCTGTACTACCATGTAAGTGAGGTGGCTGGACTGGACAGGCCAGCTTGCCGTTTGCCGTGAAGATGATGGGTGCGCGCGGCCACCCCCACACTCTGCGCGCACCACAAGGTTGATCCTCCATGGTTGCAGGTATAGCTGTAGACTAGAAGTGCACACCCGGTAGATCGAGATCCCGACGGATGCTTTGATGGGTCAGTGGTGCGTGGAAAGCCTGCGGCCAGACCGATGGATGATGGCGGTGGCGTTGGAGCAGCAGAAATGCAGCATTTGAAGTCGGAGAGCTAGTGGACGCAAGCGCGTTCATCCAAGAACTGCATGTTCGAGATGCATACCGTATTGTTCTGCCTTCCTGCGGCCCTACGGCACTGATTCGCGTACAATGCGAGGCCTTGCAATGACTGTACACGGCACGCACTACTGCGGAGAAAGTCGGCAGTCAACGCAACCATCATCGCATCACCTGCCAGGCGGTGTATTGGCACACGGATATAATAGTCGCATGTCGACGCAGCGGTGGAAAAGGGTGTGGTCGGGCGAGCGAGCGATGACTTGCCTCTCACCGCGCGCGGAGAAACTGACCGGTCGAATTGCCACGGTGCGTGCAATAGACCGATGTTAACCAGGCAGCAGATGAGGTCGACTTGACGGATCAACTGCGTGTGAGACGTGCCGCGACTGCAGCCCATACGTTAATGCGAGATAGAGTAGTGTGGCACACAGGACGGCGATCAGTGCAGCAGGCCGCATGCTATGCATTCGGAACAAGGTCCAGAGAGCCGTTGGTCGGGACTCATGTGCGTGATTGCAGTAGTGGAGTCGTTTGACCTACAAATTGAGTCGTGCCGTCCAAGAAGAACCGCGTCGGCGAGAAGAGCCGAAATGTAGGTATGCATTAGCCCACAAGTCCACCTTCTTCCTGCACGAAGAAGTTTCTTTCCAATGATCGTGAGTGTTCGAAGGTCGAATCAAGTGAGGTACTTGTCTACTTACAGAACGATGCTAACGTATGTATACCTAGTTGGCAATGACCGAAGCTATACGTAGATAGCCCGTGGTCTGACTGAACTCCACGACCGTCTCCAATTCAAATAAGGCACATATATCTTACGAAACCGCCACGCGAACCACCCTTCTCCGTCCCTTACTTGCCTGCACAGAACAGTCCCAAAGGTCCACAAGCGCATATCCGACCCGTCGTCTCGTATCACCAGCTCTCCCAGGAACACTCTACGTATCACATTCCGACCTGTCGATTCCAGACCACCGGTGCCGTTCCCATCAAATATAGAAAGCAACAACGAACGACACCAACCTCGCCTTGTATTTCGTATGCGGCATGCACCCATCGCCATCGCCATCACCAACACCAAGGCTCAAGCCACAAGTAATATACATGAAGCTCTTCTACCCCCTCACTCCATCCCCCAGTCCTTAGGAGTGTTCCATCATGTCTCGCGGAAAGCGGGAGAGGCAAGCAGTAGCGTGCGTGGGGTTTTGCGGGCTTTGATGCGCCTCCCAATATGCAGCTCACCGGAAAACGACTGGCTGACCACCAAATGTACGTCTGTATGTGCTGCCTTTAAGCGAGATGTGCCAGCTCGCGGCGCGCGCTTCTGGGCCAAGTTCCGGTAATTTATACGCCCAGGATTAGCGCGTAGGGTTTATTATCGTAGCATCATCAGGGCTTTATTTCTCAATCGATATCAAAAGTCAGCCGTCTGATATACATCCACCTCTGCATGCATGTACACAGGTACATGTACGTACAGAGTGGGTGTTGCTTACCCTGCGTGAACTGTTCCTTCGGCTCCTTGCAGCCGATTCATCGCTCTCTCGATGGCGGCATTTATGGACTGTTGGGTGAGGGTGTAGTATTGACGTGGGTTTTATGACAATGGACAAAGCGGACTAACACGCGTGAGATTTCACTTACTAGACTTGCCACTGCTGCCATCGATTATCCTTTTTTCTACTCATCATTTCTGTTGGACGCTTCGAGCCCAGATACAGCTGAGCTGAATCGTCAAGCGAGCGGACCAATCTCCGAACCGTCACTGGGCTGCCTTGTCTATCGGAGGATGAAGCATACATCATGATGATCGCCAATCTATTCGGAGCCACAGCCGTTCATCCATCCAGTCTGACAGATGATTATCCTGAGTCTTGTCGTAAGCCAATGTCGTCGTCTAGATTGAGAGGCGGCCGGCTCACTCCGAAGGGTGTTCGTATGATGATCGTGTGGTAATTTCCATACCGCACACGTGTCCTACATCCACGTAAGCATTCTCAGGCCGTGGTCAGACGCTCGTCAGGCGCAGGTACAAGCGAGTATCGTTCGGACGCCCACGCGGGAATAACCCGCTTCGGCCATGACCTCAAGACACCTTCGCTAAAGCAAGTCCATGTGCCTCGGACGGAACTTTATGCTCAGCCTCAGATGACAGGACGAATCCTGCAAGTAGGATCGGGACCAACCTCGCATTCATCGTAAGTCATGTGAAGAATCGAGGCGTCAGCCAAAAGCCATGCCCAAGCGACTCACGTAATTCTTCAGACGAGCCTCCACATCACACTCTTGTATGTCTGGTAAGCCGACTACCTCGACGGCAAAGCTGGCTGCCACACTCCCGTACGCAGCTGCTATGAAGAAATCGCCGTGCTCCAGATAGCCCATGGCTGCGCCACCAAGAAAGGCATTGCCTGCTCCCGTAGGATCGACAACGCTTTGCGAGTCCGACAAGTGGTAGGGCGGCAGCCAGGCAGCCTTCTCTTCTTTCGGCGTCACCGAGAGCACGAAGCAGCCATGCTCGGCACAGCGGATGAGGATGCATAGAGGGCGTGGTAGCCTTGAAGGCACAAATGTGCGGGCTTGCCGTTCGATGCGTTCTTTGTCAAACATCACCGCACTGCTCGTCGACTTTGCAAAGAACGACGCAAGCTCCGCATGGTTTGGTGAGAAGATGTCGACATCCTCGACGGTCGTCCTGTGGTCCTCGAGCGTCTTCGGAGAGCATGACTTGGCCTGCGGTTCCCAAACATACAGCGGGCGAAGTGATATACTTTGTTCCGCGCGCAGCACCGCGATCTCGTCGATTTGATGGGAGACTGCTGCTGCGGTGTCAAAGAAGTGGAAGCACGCTGCTGTTGCCATTCTCGCGGCTTTGATGTCGTCGACGGTGGAAGGCATTGGTGCAGTCAGGCGCTGATATTTACGATCGGAAGCATCTTCAGCGTAGAGTATACGTCCCCTTGAAGATGGCCGATCATTTTCGCGTATGGCGTAAAGGTCCAGGTTCCATCGCGCGAATGTCTGTTCCAAGGACGCGGGAAAATCATAGCCGGCTTTAACAATGAGGCCAATTGATTTCGGAGCATGCAGAGAGAAGAGCAGTGCACCGAATGTTGCTAGAGGCGATCATGGTCAACCGTGAGTAGCTACCTCGGTATAGATCGATCTATTCTTACCAAAGGCGACAGAACCCCCAGGAACATCAACTAAAGGTTCCTTGCCTGGAGTGCAAATTTCGTCCAGCCAAATTCCCCCAAGCGCCACAAACTTCAACTGGCTCTGTCTTTGGCAGTCCATGCCCGAATGAGTTGGCGATGCCATTGCCATTGGTATAGTGACTCAGTCGAAGGAAAGAGGGGGATGTTTAGAAATTAGAATGTGATACTTCGATTGCTTGTATGCAGCATCATATAGTGGTGTGGTATGTGACTTGAGTCATATCTCGTTTGAGCAAGAAATGTGTCGATGGTATTGAAAGCAAGTCTACATTATTGTATTCGCGGATTCGCGGAAAGAGTCGCTGCCAAAGATCGGCAGATCGGCAGAGTCTGTGCTTTCGGTCCGCGTCGAAGTCGTGTTTGAGCCGTGAATCAATTAACCATCACGCGTTTCCATTTACATTTACATTTCCGTCTTGTCTTGCTCGACACTGAGAATCGTACGCTCTCCCTCCAAGTAACATGGCTACAGAAAGCAGTATTCTCCGTGACGAGCTCAAGAGCTGGGAGAACCAGTTCAAGCTCGACAACGACGGCCGCAAACCCTCACGCGTAGACATCAAGAGCAATGCCGAAATCGCTGCAAAGTACAAACGATTCAACTCGCTGCGCTGTCCCGAACTCGTCAAGCAGTCCGTTGAGACGCCCAGGAAGGGCTCACGCAAAAGCGACATACCCGAGAACGCGCTCAGAGAACGCGCGCCAAATGCTGCAACGACGACACCCCGCGGGAAGGCTTTCAAGACGCTCGACAATACGAACGTACAGCAGGTCATCCTCTCGCCTGTAAAAGAAGAAGAACAACCCACTCCGGCATTCATCCGCAATGGCCTCGGCCCTACGCCTCAAAGGGACGGCCACGTGCTTGGTATATTCGACATGCTACCGAACGGCACACCGAGCAGGCGATCGCCGAGCCCAACAGGGGAGCATGGAGATGCAGTACACGCGACACCTAGCAAAGGCTCCGCACGTCTCACAGACAGCGCAATTTCGAGAACACCACAATCCTCCAGCAAGCGCTACTTCTTAGACTCCTTCATCACCACGCCGGGCAAGCGAAAGCGCGAAGACGACGAGCATGGAACACCGAGCAGCTCCAAGAAGCTGTATGCTACACCTTCTTTCTTGCGCAGAATCTCGATGCCAATGGCCCCAATCGACGAAGACGACGACAACGCTATGCTACCGCCACGTCGAAGGAAACCCATCTCACGAAGCTTCAGCTCTCTCGTTCAGGACTTACGAAATCAAGAAGAGGAACGCATGGACGATGAGTGGGATATCTTGAACGAGCTCGAGGCTGAAGAGAACGGCGGGCTACCGCCGAAGAAACAGGCAGAACAAGTGCAGGTGGCAGACAGTCAATTGGTCGTCATGCCTCTCGGACCCGATCGAGCGCCAGAGAGTGAAAGCGAAGAAGAAGTGGCATTGGGCAACAACGGTCTACCCCGGAAAGTGTACAAGAAGAAAGGTCTCAAGAGGCAGACTCGCAGAGCAAACATCAAGCCTGTACTCAACAAACCGAAGAAAGCAGCCGATCTGGAGGACAAGGGTGGAAGTGACGACGGTGAGAACAATGACGAAGCTGTGGCAGAGACTCAGGTGGACGACCAAGACACAACAACACATGCAGAAGATGCAAAAGGCGATGGTCAAGGCAAGGATGGCGACAAGTCGACGAATCCGGTCAAGAGGGCTGCGAAGAAAGTCAGCCAGAACTTTCAGAAGTTGAAGATCAGGAACCAACCTCAAAATTCTAAAGCCAAGGGCAAGGGAAGATTTGGCAGGCGATGATGGAGAAGGAAATGACCAAGCAAATGAGCACTGTCTCAAGGTCGAAATTGGTAACGAGCTACTTCAAGATACCCTATGCATTTGCGTTTTCTTTCCAAGCACTAGATTCATCAGCTATACATTCCTTTTCAGACCAGCCACTCCCTCCATCGCCTGCACCACTCTCTCCCTCCCAACATCTCTTCCCAGCAACCATCCAATCCCCTCTATGGTATCAACCTTCGCCTGCTTGGAAGCCTGCAGCCCCGGACACAAATTCGCATGCCCATGCGGCACACCAGCATAAACCCTCAACCGCGTCTGCACACCCGTCTCCTCCAGCATCCTGCGATAAATCAGCCCATCATCCCGATATATATCCATCCCCGCGACCTGCAAAAACGTCTTCGGCATCCCCACGTGCGGCTCCCTAGCATTCACGGGCGAAAAATCAGGCGAATAACCATCGGCCCTGACGGAGTCGCGAATGAATTGAATCGCGTGTGGGGTCAGCAGTCCAGGGGCGTCCGCGTTCTGCTCCGCCGAGAGGTGGTACTTCCTGTACTCCTCCGGGACATTCTCGGGGCGCGCGAAGAGCATCGGGACATCCATCCAGAGCCCTGTCAGTGGCGCGGCGACTCGATCTTTCCCTTCTTCTTCCCCTTCCCCTTTCGCGTTCGAAATCGATTTCTGGGCTATCACCGCAGCAATGTTGCCACCAGCTGAGGCGCCGCCAACGACGAATCCGGCGGACGGGTCGGCGCCTAGAGAGGCTGTGTTCGCGGCTATCCAGACCAGACTGTCCCAGCCGTCGTGGTGCGCGTAGGGCCAAGGGAATTCGGGCGCGAGGCGGTAGGAGATGCAGACGACTGTGGCGGCGTAGAGGTCCGTCAGGGTGCGGGCTGTGGTGCCCATTTGGAGATTGTTGCCTGCAGGGGATTGAAATTAAGATCGCGTTTCTCAGCTTGGCCGACGAAAAGTCCACTCACCCATGAAAAACCCGCCTCCGTATAGGAGGACTACGAGCGGGCTACCGCTGCCGTTTTCAGGCGCTGTCTTCGGCCTGTGGATGCGGATCTCGCTCTGGAAGCCATCGCGCATGGGGATTCTGAGGACTTGTTCGTTTCGGCCTGAGGCGATTGCTTCGGCTGTGCGGTTCTGTTCGGCGGCGAGGCTTTGTTGGCGGATGGCTTGGACGACGGGTAAGGAGAGGTGGAGCTTGGGTTGGGGGGTGGAAGCGATTAGCTGCGAGGTGGTTAGCGATTGGCATTAAGAGATGTGTAGATCGAAATAAGTGACTTTGCACCTCAGCGAACTCGGGATCCGGATCGGCAAGTTTGGTGATTGCTTCTGGCGTGTCGTAATGTTGGTCCATAGTGTTGATTGGCGAACTGAGTACCTGGTCGATGTGGTGAGAGGACAATGATCACTTGCAAGATAGAGCGAGTGCTGGAAAATCGGCCATGTCTCGACCTCATACGTGGTATATATAAACATATACAGTAAGCCAGATGGCTTATTTGAGTTGAAGCCGTCGGTACTGCTTACTTCGTGATCCTTCCTTGCCAAAGGAGCTGCAGCGGCGTCCAATAACAAACACCGCCTGGCCTCGTCAGCACCAGCTCGCGACGGACACCGGACATGTGTACTTGAGCAATAATGCTCGCCAACGTAGTCGGCCCATAACTCCAAGCATTGTGCCAGTATTCGTCGTTCAACGGACAACCTGTCAATGGTTTCTCGCCCGTCCTAGAGCTTGGAGTTTTGAAATCTGTTACCTGTACCAGAGGTCATCTATTAATTTGGGAGGATAAGCTTGCTGTACCCGAGTCCAAGTCAGGTTTGAGCAATGGATTGCAGATTACCGATCTGATAGCACCAAGAAGCAAGGCGTAGCAAGAGATTCTCAAGCCAATCCCCAATCCTCCAATTTCAACCCATCCCCGTCCTCAAACCAGTGGGTTCGCCTTCTCGACCTTCAACGGCGGCAACATCTTCAGCTTGCTCGACTCGCCAAACGCCCAAAATAGACTCTCCAGCGTATCCACATGCCCCGTCCAGCCCATGTACTTTGCCTTGTTCATACTTAGCTGCATCGACAGCCCAAAGGCCGCCCCGTCGCCATACGTAAAGTGGCTCTCGATATCCTCGAAAGGATCCAGTGTCAGACTATGATTGCTCATGATCTCCTTCCAAGCCTCGTGGTTCTCGGGCTTGGTGGCCCATTCAGACAATGTCCAAGTATAGCGGGTCTTTTGCGAAGGGCCGTACCCAAGCGGCGTAGGCACATTGCCAGGGTCGACGGTAATGATCTTGCTCTCGTCGAGCTCAGGGCGCATTACGCTTTCGGTGCCGTACCAACGCGCCAGCTCTGGCCAGAGGCGGTTAGCAGGCAACGGGCAGCCGTCGCTGGCGTTGAATTTCTGGTTCTGGCAGGCTTCTTCGAGGACGGCCCACTCGGAAAGATAGCCTGTGAGCATAGCAGTGCTGTGCTCGCAGACGCCGAGCCAGGAGTCGTAGGTACCGGGGAAGTGGAGGGGTCCGCCTTTGTGGGCCTGGACTGCTGCGTAGACGGCTAGGGGCTGGAGGGCATTGATCTGAGCGCTCGTGACGGCGCCGATGATCCAGGCGGGGCAGATGATATTCCATGTTGTTTCCGGATGAGCTTTGCAGAAGGCGAAAAGTTTGTCTTCTTGGGGATAGTAGAAGTTTGGTTCGAGTGAGTTGCGAGGGTCCTTGGGATTCTGTCAGTAGCCACGACAAAAAGGTCTGGGTATGTAGATTAGACTTACCGATTCCACAAACGGTGTCCTCGCTGGACCTTGGTGTACCTATAGATCGCCAGTCAGAGTCTGGAGGCTCGAGTCTTTGCGATGTGCCTCACATTGTAGTTCTTTGCTCCGGTCTGTAGCAGGAAGCGTTTCGGCTTGATGTTTGCCAGGGGCAAAGCATCGAGCAGATTTCCGAGAAGAGCAGCTATGAAAATCGAGCACGGTCAGATGGTTCAAAGAGTGCTCCATGAAACTCCCTCACAATTGATATCAGCCAGCTCCTGAGCATTTGCCCACGGATGAGACCCCTTTATGGTTGACTTTGGCTGCGCGTACGAGTAGAAAAAGACCACATCAGCAGTGACGCCCTTCTCCTTCATGGCATTCGCGATGTCCTCCGGCTTGCCCAGGAAGTCCACATTCACGTGCTCGACCCTGTCGCGTTGCTCCGACGTGAGGAGCTCCATCATCTCTGGTGGAGGCGGTTTGCGGGAGAGAGTATAAATCTTGCTCCAACGCTTCGGGCTCTCAAGAAGCACACGCATGGTGCCAAAGCCTGAGATGCCATTGGCACCTGTAACGATCGCGGTCAAGCCTTTGATCTCGGGTGAGAAGGTGGGTAGGCTTTTGAAGATGCCATTGTTGTAGCGTGGGAGTGCTTCGGATCCCATCTTGGCTCTGATGTTACATCTGATGCTTGGGCACTTCTTCGATTGAAGTCAATAATGACTAGAGGTCTGCAAGCTCGAGTCAACGACCTTTCAAAACAGAGCTCTCCACGGTCGAGCTTTTATATGAGAGCTTGGTACTCGTCTTCTCGTCCTCGGCTGCAACCAAGCAGCGGGGTAGATGATTGTCATCCTCACCTGACATGTCCCATACAAGACGATTGATATGCTTACAACCCATCACTATAGAAGTGAGATCTGTGGGGTGCTGTGCTTGAACTATCAGTCTAGGTAGAGCCTTGTTGGGTCATGTTATGCATAGGCGAGCTGGCCTAGAATTCGGTTACAGCCGGCTGGATGGTATAAGCGACCTGGCAGCAATATTATAGCGCATAATCTCTCAGCTATTGATTGAACTTGTCACGCATTGCCGTATACATGCAGATATATTGTTGCGCAGGCAGAAAAGCGCAAGTGGCCGGTCTCGTGGCTTGTTGGACCGTTGGTCACAGTTTCGTTCGTGCAATCAGAAGTCATCATTTTTCGCTGCCTTTGAGATATCAAACTTCTCACCATAGACATCCTCAATCTGTACTTGCGTCGCTTGCCTTGCGAATAGGTCTTCTCCCAACAGGCCATGGCCCTGCATAGCGGCCGGATCGGGCACGGGCATGCCGTAATCTGGTGGATATGTGGGCTTACTTGAGATGCCTGGTTTCAGGTACAGTATCAGGCGAAATGCTGTGTTACCGTTGAGGTAGTAACGGTGCAGTCGCTTCGTGCGAATGAAACCCAGGTTTTCGTAGATGCGTAAGGATGGGATGTTGTCGATTTCCGTTTCGAGGGCGATCTGAAGGATGGTTAGTAGGGTTGTATGATTGTATGGCCCTTTGATTGTCTGCATCTTTACCTCATCGGCATCTTCGACGATCATCTTTTCGATGGCCATCTTGACGAGAGATGTGGCTATGCCATGTCCTCGGTAGTCTTTACGCGTAGCTAGCATAGCGATATACCCACGCATGGGTCCTCCTCGGTGTGGTTCGAGCTTGCAAACGATGACGCCTATCAGATTGTCTTCATCGTCCAGAGCCTGAATCAAAGTCAGTAAAAGACACCGGGTCGTAAACAACGTGAAGAGAACAGAACGCACCATGAAGCATAGGTGGCCCCACTGGTAGAGGAAATATCTGTACACATAGATACTGTACGGCTCAGAAAGATCGTTGGAGATCAGTTGTCGTATTGCCGGAAGGAATGGCGACTCTTTCTCTGCACCATAGGAGACATATCGCAGTTTGGGACGAGGCTTCTTGGATGGCGTCTCCGCTGTGACAGAAGGGTTGTTGTCGCTCATGAAGTGCTGCTGCTCGTTGCTTGTAAACCTTCAGTCACCAACATCGAGACTACTGTAAGTGAGGCTTCGACTAGTGTTGTGAGAGAAAGGCAAACTGCATCTTTGCATGTGAAAGAAACCAAGGACGATCGTCGCGTTGGCGGGGAGGCTTCCTGCTTCCTGCCTTTTGTTGGGCTGTGACGTTGGTGCGGTTTTGGGCGGTGCAACTTTTAGGTTCCCTCATTTGCTGCGCGCGCAAAAACGCGAGTGAGATAGCGACACGTCTTTGCTCCTTTTCACACACATACCACGATAGAGAAATGTCGGATCTACGGCGACGCATCTTTGGCGTCGGTACGCCCGACAGCACGCCCAGCGTCTCTCGCGATTCCAGTCCCGCCCCAGCCCGACCTGGAGACCAAGTCACAGATTACAAGATCGTCCCCGCCGACCGCCTCGAGAAAACTTCGTCAAAGCACCGCGGTCGCAAGAGAAGGAATGCCTGGGTATTTGGACTGGGAGGCCTGTTCGGCGTTCTGGCCGCTGGCTTCTTCGCGTCGCCAACCGGTAGTCTGGACAGGCTGGTCGATATGGCGGGCTGGAACGATCTGAACCTGGATAGCATCCTCGATGTTCTTCCAGCTGGTTTGATCAAGGATGTGCAGCAGTTACAGGTTTGTACCTACTTAGGCGAATCCAAAAAGCCGATTCTTCCTCTTCATTGCTGATGGTTGACGAAGGTGTCTTTGATTGTAGAGCCATGAGAAAGAAGCCGTGAACTACGACTCGTTTTCCGTCGGTCTGCACGCCAGAAGCCAAGGTATCGAAGCGAAACACCCTGTCATTATGGTTCCAGGCGTGATCTCCACCGGGCTTGAGAGCTGGGGAACAGAACAGCAGTCAAGAGCATATTTCCGGAAGCGACTTTGGGGATCTTGGACCATGATGCGCGCGTTAGTGCTGGACAAAGCAGGGTGGAAGAGACACGTCATGCTTGACAAGAACACTGGACTCGACCCGCCAGGCATCAAGCTTCGCTCGGCTCAAGGATTCGATGCTGCGGACTTTTTCATAACAGGATACTGGATCTGGAACAAGATTCTGGAGAACCTGGCGACGATCGGATACGACCCTACGAATGCATTCACTGCCGCCTACGATTGGCGACTCAGCTACATGAATCTGGAGAAACGCGATCAATACTTCACTCGTCTGAAGAACCACATTGAGCTTGGAAAGGAGGTGAGTGGTCTGAAGGTCGTCATGCTCAGTCACAGTATGGGCAGCCAGGTTCTCTACTATTTCATGCATTGGGTGGAAGCGGAAGGGCACGGCAACGGCGGACCCAACTGGGTAAACGATCACATTGAGTCCTGGATCAACATCTCCGGTTGCATGCTCGGCGCGCTGAAGGACGTGCCTGCAGTCCTGTCAGGCGAGATGAAAGACACTGCCCAGCTCAACGCGCTGGCTGTGTATGGCCTGGAGAAGTTCCTCAGCAAGAACGAGAGGGCAGATATCTTCCGTGCCATGCCCGGCATCAGCAGTATGCTTCCCATGGGCGGTAATGCGGTTTGGGGTAATACGACTTGGGCGCCAGACGACACTCCAGGGCAGAACTTCTCGTACGGCAACTTTCTCAAATTCGCACGCGACTCGTTCAAGAACGACCCGGGCGACCTCACTATGGACGAGTCGCTTCCATATCTGTGGAACAACACAGAAGATTGGTATTCGAATGCGACTAGATCGTCGTACAGCCACGGCGTTGCACACACAAAGCGAGAGGTTGAAGAGAACCAGAACATTCCACGCAAGTGGATCAATCCTCTGGAGACGCGCCTGCCTTATGCTCCAGACATGAAGATCTTCTGCTTTTACGGCGTCGGCAAGCCTACCGAGAGGGCTTATTACTACAAAGAAGAGCTCGATCTTCTTCGTAATCAGACAACGGCTGCTATCGGTTTGTTGGATCCGTTCGATTGACAATTGAAACAACTGCTGACACGACTGACAGACACCTCTGTCTACACAGACACAGACCTGGTCGACCACGGCGTTGTCATGGGTGAAGGCGATGGTACGGTCAGCCTGCTTTCATCCGGCTACATGTGCAATCGCGGCTGGCGCATGGCTCGCTACAATCCAGCCGAAATCCCTGTCAAGGTCGTCGAGATGCGACATGAACCTGATCGCTTCAGCCCACGCGGCGGGCCCAGTACCGGCGACCACGTAGACATCTTGGGCCGCAGCTCGCTTAACGACCTGATCTTGAGAGTTGCAGGGGGCAAAGGAGACTTGATCGAGGAGACTGTCTACTCCAACATCAGAGAGTACTCGGACAAGGTCAAGATCTGGAACGAAGAGTAGCGATAGCGAAACGAGTTATAGGTAGAGTGTATATAGAGACCTGGCATGCAGCTTTTATGCACGTGTGACGACGAGGCATCGCGGGCTTGTATAGGTATGCAGTCTGCAGACATGCAGCCACCATGCACTTCATATACATGCTGTGCATACACGAGCGATGCAACCGACATGGCACTCGCTTGTAAGTCGGTCGGTAAGAAGCCATGACTCGGAGGAGAACGGAACTACTGGAGCATCCGAGTTGCGGATTCTCTGATGCCTGACTCGATAAAGTCTGAACAACATTATTTGGGTCTGCGTGGTCATGACATGCAGCCAGACTTCGCATGGCATCGAACAATGACGGTAGCCTAGCAAGATGAGAGAAACAGTTGGTTGGAATCACGAATACAAGACAACCTCGGCACGAACTTTGTGCATAACAACTGGAACATCACAGATGCTCGTAGCGAACACGTGACACGATCGTTTAGCAATGGTCGTCAACGATTGGCCCGTTCGCTCCAAGCGAGGGGCCCTTTTATTCACGATTCCAGGCGCGCACTGACGGATCCTCAACTTTCCGCAGCTAGGACGGCGCGGCAGCGTGGCGAACGTGGCAGGCGTCGAGGCTAGAGGCCCTGCTGACTCCATTCCATCCCTCTCCCGTAAGGCCTTGATGCTCGTAGCCTCGTATGAGAGTGCGTTTGGGGATGGTGGGGATGGAAACGGCCGCCAGGCCGACGCCGCTCTTCAATGATGAAGGATTTGGGGGGCCCTGGTGGATATAATACGGTCATCCTCTTCTTCATTACTTGCCATTGGGAAGGACGACTGCACCTCTCTACATATCCCTAGCCTTGGGACTTCACCACGCCATGCTGCTGTATCTCTTCGACCGCGTCGGAACGCAGACTGCCATTTTCGCCCTGGCCACATGGGGCACTTGGCAACTCCGCGACCTCGCCCATCTGTCTCTTGTCTACGGCCTCATCGCTGTCGTGTCAGTATGGTACATCAACCTCCTGGTCACCGCCATCTCTCGCGAGACTAAACTCGCCAAGTTGGGAGCCCGTGGTCCCAGTGTTCGCACTTGGACGCCGCTCAATCTCGGGTTCATCTACAATGCCGTCTGGCACATGGTTCGCCACCGCAACCACGAGTTCTGGTGGTCTATCTTCGACAATGTCAAGGTTGCTGGTCAGTCGCGCTGGACCATCGAAACGATGTTGATGGGCGACCGGATCGTCTTCACCGCCGACGACGAGAACATCAAGGCTATCCTGGCTACGCAGTTCGGGAGCTATGGAAAGGGACCCCAGTTTAGAAAGGAGTGGAAAGACTTCCTGGGATTGAGTATGTCTTGCTGTGGAATACTGCGATATCTCTTTTCTCGTGGCTGACAGTAAACTCAGGCATCTTCACAACCGATGGAGATATGTGGCACAACTCTCGTCAATTGATCAGGCCGCAGTTCATCAAGGACAGAGTCTCCGATCTCAACACTTTCGAGACTCACATCCAAGCTCTATTGCCGTTGCTCGAAGGCTCCCTGCCCGGTTCGACTGTCAGAGTCGACGATCTCTTCTTCCGTTTCACTCTCGATGCCGCCACAGACTTCCTTCTCGGCAACAGTGTCAATTCGCTGGAAAACCCCAGGGTCGAGTTTGCCGATGCCTTTGCCGAAGTCCAGCACGTCCAAGCCCTGATCTCCCGTGCCGGTCCTGCCCAAGGTCTCATTTCGAAGAAGGGTTTCTACAAGAGCATGAAAGTCCTCAACTCTTTTGTAGAGAAGTACATCGATCAGGCCCTTGCCCTGCCACCCTCCGAACTCGAGGCCAAGACCAAGTCAGACCATGGCTACACCTTCCTCCACTCCCTGGCCTCCTACACCCGCGACCGTACAGTCCTCCGCGACCAGCTCGTCGCCGTGCTTCTCGCAGGCCGCGACACAACCGCCGTCACCCTCTCCTGGCTCTTCTACTCCCTCTCCCAGCACCCCGAAGTCGTAAGCGCCCTCCGCCAGGAAATCATTGCCACCCTAGGCCCGGACCCAACCACGAAACCCACCTACGAGCACCTGAAATCCATGCGCTACCTGCAGCACACCATGAACGAGACCCTGCGCCTCTACCCCGTAGTCCCCTACAACGTCCGCGTAGCCCTCAAAGACACAACCCTTCCCCGCGGTGGCGGTCCCGATGGCCTACAGCCCCTCGCCGTCCTCAAAGACACTCCCATCGGCTACTCCACCCTGATCCTCCAGCACCGCAACGACCTCTACCCAACCCACTTCCCCTCAGACCCCGAGAAGGCCTTCCCGGACCCTCAGAAGTTCGACCCGTCGCGCTGGGA
>Ga0265798_10001582_pt1 | contig 35237 bp, 34 predicted proteins | sample P3T30metagenome_FD_192430 | JGI IMG/M metagenome (GOLD analysis project Ga0265798, IMG submission 192430) | Plant litter microbial communities from East Loma Ridge, Irvine, California - P3 T30 | ecosystem: Environmental > Terrestrial > Plant litter > Unclassified | place: USA: California...
CGAGCGCCTGCACCGCGTAGAGCTGGAGCGCGTGGCTGATGGGCTGCTTTTCTGGAAAGGCTACTTACTGCCTGAGCAGTACGACGTGGCGTTTCTCAACCCGCCGGCTACGTTCAACCTCTCGGCCACCGATGGCTTGGGTACGCTTTCCGATGTGCCCTTTGTGGGGGCCGCCGGCCAGCGCTTGCGCGGGGACTGGACTCTGAAAGAGCTGGTTTTATTCCTACTGGGCAAGCTCGACCTCGACTTGCCGCTAAATACGCTGTTCAACTTCTACCCTAGCACGGCCAGCCTCGCCAGCCCAGCCATCGAGCAAATTAAAATAGATGTAGGCCAGTACGCCGACGACAAGGGCAAGGCCTGGGACTGCGGCAAAGTGCTGCTGGCTTTGCTTACCACCTTTCAGGCCCGACTCTACCAGGAGCGCGGAGCGTGGTGGCTGGAACGCCTGCCCGAGCTGAGCGCCGGGCGCGTGGTCTACCAGAGCTACGACCCGATGGGCCAGCCACTAGCCGACGTGCCCCGTGAGCCATTGGAGGAAGTACGCGACCCCGCAGAAAAGCGGCTGCGCTGGGTGACAGGCAGCCAGCGCCAGAGCCTGCGGCCGGCCGTGGCGACCATCACGGTACCGGCCGAGCCCGGCGAGAAGGTCAACCTGCTGGCGCGGGCCCTACCCAAAAACACCGACTTGCCCGCCCCGCTACCCGCTAGCTGGTCAGCCTCACCGGGCACGCCCGTCAGCGAGTTGCTCTACCAGGGCAAGGACAAGGCCCCGCTGCTGCGCCTCGTGGGTATCACGACCAACACGCTAACGCCGCAATTAGCGGGCTGGGTGCAAACCTCGGCCAGCGCTGCCGTGCCCCTGCGCGACCTAGGCGCGGTCACCAACTACGATGGCACGTTTACGCTCACCTTCACTGTCAAGGGCTACGGCTCTACGCCCAACGCCGCGCCCACCGGGCAGAGCACGCTCTACTTCGCCGTGAAGTTCGGTAGCCGCTGGCTGGCGCCTTTCCTGGCCTTCCCCGGCGACACCGAGGACATTGACCAGGTGCTGAAGCTCAGCTACGTCCGCCTCAATGACAGCGGGGAAATCAAGGTCAACTACCGCGGCTATGGCACGAGTCTGACCGGCCCGCAGCAAGTACTGGTGCGTTTCTACCAGCCGGTAGGCGGGGCTACCGCTACCACAGTTGACATCTCGGATATCGAACTCAACTGGGAGCATGTCGCCGCGCAAACAGCCGACACTTACACCAGCAGCTATACCACGGACACGGGCCAGCTGGTGAGCCGCGTCGATGAGGCCACCACGCTATTCCACTCCGATACGCCCTGGGTGCGCCGCCAGGGCACACTACTCGATGGGGCTAGCCTGCCGACGCAAGGCTGGCGTGAAGCCGCCTACCCAAGTGCGGTGCGCGAAGTAGGCGACTATGTGGTGCGTGACCGCAACCTCTGGCAGCGCAAGCCGGCGCAGGTGCTGACGGGCCAGCTGCGCGGCGGCCTAGCTGGGCCGGGCGTGCTGCTCACCGATTCGCGGGAAGTGCGGCCGGCCGTGTACCTGCTCACGGGCTCCACCTACTCGGTGAACGAAGCCAAGTGGCAGATAACAGGTGCCCAGATGCGGACACTAGCTGTGCCTGGCCCCGAACTGCCCGAGGGCGTGATGCTGCACGAAGACGATAGCCCCATGCTGCACGAAGACGGCTCCTACATGATTTACGAAAATGCTTAATCCTGCCCGCAAGCTCAGCCAAGACCCTATTTTCAAAAACCTGTTGCAACGCGATAGGCTAGTGGTGCTGCGCTCGCCATTGGACGAATCCGAACCTTCGCAGCGCAACGGCACGGCCAGTCTGGAGACGGTAGCGGCCGCAATGGCTAGCCGGATTGCGACGAACGACCCCCGCTTTGGCGAAACCAAGCCCGAAGACCCCGCCACCCCGCTCAGCATCACCAACCAGAAGCAGAACTATCTCTCTGGCATCCGCTACCTCAGCACAGACGCGGGCGGCAACTTCGATGCAGATGGCGCAGCCATCCTTGATGAGGAGTACCTGAATAAGTTCCTCTTCGTGCGCACCCCCTCGGACTCCACCCCGCGGCCGCCGTTTGGTAGTTACAACATCTACCTGCCCCCTGCCTCCGAGCAGCTGCTAGGCAATCGGGTAAAAATCGCTTCCGGTCGAGAAACGGCGACTGGGCAGCGGCTGCCCGTATCGGTTTACAGCACGAAGAACCGCTTCGATTACAACCAGATAGGCGTCGCCTTGCTGGGGGAGACCGAATTTACAGTAGTGGGGTATGCTGACGGGGACTACAACTGGGCCCAAACCAGCTACCAAGAGGCAGACTCAGCCCCCGGCTCTCCCTCTCCTGGCACGCCCAGCGCCGTGCCCTTCGGCCCGCTTACGGCCACCGGCGCCGCAGGCGAAACTTTCCCCTTGCCAGCTGGCACCAAGGAATTACGCGGTGTGCATGTGCGGCTAGTCAATCCCGGCCCCGGCCAATGGCCTATTGCCCCGATTTTCTCTGACCAGTACGCCATTGATACCAGTGTAGACCCCCCGGTATTTAGGATGTTGGCGCCTGACGAGCTAAGTACTGGGGATAAAATCGAGGGTATCGCCCACACTACGGGCGGCACAATTCCGCCAGACGGTGGCGGGGGCACGGCACCCGACATGCCCGAGTTGGAGGTGGACGACCAGCGCAACGCGACGCTGAGCGCTATTCCCGCCGGAGCTACGGCTACTGACTACGACTACCAATTCCGGCCGGTGACCGTGAGCGGCAACCGGCAAGCCGACGTGAGCCAAATGCTTGGCCCTGATGAATCTCCTTCCGATTACGACTACCAAGTACGCTAATGGCTTACAACCCCATCCCTTCTAACCCCTTCGCTGTGCCAGGCACCGCCGCGGGCTTTCTTGACATTCGTAAGCATGGCACTAGTGGCCCCGTGGTGACGGTGGCCCTGCCTGCTTATAGCGGCGGCGGCGGAACCCTTACGCCAGTAGAGGGCATGGCCTTCGCGGGCCAAAGCAACAGCAACGGCTTAGCACCGCAGAAAGACCTCGCCAGTGGGCAGAAAGGCCCGTATTCGCGGGTGCTGATTTGGGACGACGACCTAAATACCGAAGCGCCGCTGGAAATCGGCGTAAATGAGTGCGGCTTAAAAGGTGGTCTTACAACTACTCGCCGGGGCTACCAGAATCCACCGATTCCCGCAGAGCTACAGAACTACTACGATGGCTTTGGGGCTGAAAATGGCTTTGCTTCGGCCTACATGGCGGGGCAGTCGGGCATCGTGCGCCTGTTTAAAAAGAACGTCAACCACCTGACCAACACCAATAGCAGCAGTATTGCACTGTGGCAGTCCACCTTGTTCGACGCCTACGCGCAGGAATTCAACCGCTATCAGGCTTACCTCGCCACGCAGGGCAGGTACCTGAGTGTGGCTTATTTTGAATGGAATCAAGGCGAAGCGGAAACAGGCGACACTCTCGTAGCCGACCTAAACGCGCTAATGAGCCGCTTTAAAACGCTATTCAACAACCCAGCGCTTAAAATTCTCATTGTAAAAACCAAGGGGGCCAACAACCAGTACGCAGCGGTGGGCAATGCGGAAGTGCAATACGTGGCGCAGGAGCCCGCAGCTGTCCTGGTGGAAGTGCCTGGCATGACCTACCTAGACGATGACGTGCATACAGATACGCCCTCTATGCAAGAGCTAGGGCAGATTACGTATTCCTTCACCTACGGCAATGGGGCGGGTACCAATCCAGCGCTCTACTCCTTCAAAGCTGGCCGCTTGGTTGCTACCGATGCCAGCACTTGGGGCAGCACCATAGGCAGCCTAGTCTTTACGCAGACCGACGCGGGCAAGCGCGCCACGTTCGGCACCAATGGCGCCACGGTAAACGGTGGGCAGGTCTATCAGTCTAACGCGCCGGCCATTGCCAGCCTCACGCAGATGTCCTACCTGTGGAAAGGCACCCTGACGAGCAACAATGCTTACCAAATCCTCTGGTTCCAGAATCAGAATACTCCCGGTGGCGTGGAGGTGTACTGGGACTGCGTAGGCGGACTGCTGTATGTGCAATTCTGCACCTCAGCAGGTGGTGACCCTACAACCAACTACCAGAGCTACCGTGCTCCTTACACAGGCGGTGCATTATCCGTGTACTTGGGGGCCAATTTACAAAACGGCTCAGCACCCGTCACCTTCCTTGTGAATGGCGCAGTAGCTACTAAAGACGAAGGGCAAAAAGGCGTGCTGGTCAACTTCGCGAACGCCCCCTACCTACTGTTTGCCGACTCGCTCACGCCAACCAACGGGCAGGTGGGCACGACTAACCGCTTCCTAGTATTCAACCGCTTGCTGACAGGAGCCGAACAGGCCAGCTACTTGGCTTAGTCTTACCACACCTGAGTATCGCGCAGTCCACCGTTTCGCTCGCGCTCTTCGGCTTCCTGTGCTGAGCACTCGTCTGTTTTCGGTCTTGTCGGCTTTAGGAGCAAGTCATAAAGCGCCCATAGAATCGAGAGAACGAAAATAGCATCTACCAGATACTTGCCCATAGCTTATAAAGTGAAGGTGCTTAGTGATGGCAATAATACGACAGCGACGCAGGGGGCGCTAGCCTTTCTGGCGCTTCCATGCCTCAAAGCTACCTATTTATCCTGCTTGCCTAACCCCCTGTCCGACTAAGACCAATGGCCCCGGCCAGCTCGGCCACTTTCCGCATTAAAAACGTGCTCGGCCTGACCATCGCATCCGGCGGCACACTCACCGTTTTCGCTTACCGACCCTAGGATATGGCTACAACCTTAGAACGACGCGCCGCCAACAGCCAACGCAATGCGGCCCGCTACCACAGCAAAAAAGAGCAGGGCATTACCCCGACCCCAGCTGCACCTAAGTCAGCACCGGTGCCCCAACCGGTGCGGGCTGTCACCAACGACTACGACCCCCACCTGACCAAGCCCGTGCGCTTCGTGGCCCCGCCGGCTGGCATGCCGGCTGCTGAGCGCGCGCGCCTCGAATCCGAGCGTGCCTGCCTCTTCCGGGAGCTCGACACCGTGCAGCGCGGCATCGACCACATCACTGCTCAGCTGGCTGCCTAATGCTTCTACTCGCTACGCCCGCGCCTATTACCTACGACTCCGCGCCCTTTTGGGGGCGGTATTTGGAGACGATGCCCGGCTGGATACTTGTGAGCGGGCTGGTAGTAGCGGGTGTGCTGTGGCTGCTCAAGAAGCCCATCGAGGAGTTTGCCGCCAAACTTTTCGACCAGTTTGCCGAGCGCGTCAAGCGCACCAGTAAGGAGCCAGCCAGCGGGGCCGACCTCGTGCGCAAAGCCCGCAAGGCCATCATCCTAGAACAGGCAGCCGAGCGCCTGCGGCTTATGATTGACTGCGACCACGTGAGCGTGTACGGCTGCCAGAATGGGGAGTATCTGCGCTCAGGGGAGGGCATTGACAAGTTCGTGATGCAGGCGGAGGCCGTCGATGAGGGGCTGCCGCGCTACATGGATACGGAACGCGTCGTGTTTGCCCAGGACATTCCGCGCACCATTACGGCCCTGGAGCTACAGCCTTATCTCTTGCTGTGGGCGGCTCGCTGCGACGACTGGAAGGTGAATAAGATGATGAAGGAGCGCGGGTACGATAGCTCAATTGCCGTGTTCGTGCGCCGCCCTATCCGTGATAAGCCGGGCGAGATGGGCATCATCGGCATGTACGTGGTCAGCTGGAGAGACTGCGAAGTCTACCGGCCCGACCAGGCCAGCAGCTTGCCGGCCGCACACCAGGGCCCGACCCGCCTGCTTGACCGGGATATGGAGCAACTGCTTCAGGAATACGCCAACGAGTTCAGCTATTCAATGTGATTATGTTCTCTTTCAATAACTTCTACAAGCCCGCGCCCGCTGTGGTGCAGCGCTGGGCCGCACTGCTCAAGATTGCCGGCGGTTCCCTCTCCACTGCCTCAGCCAGCGAGTTGGTGCCCGCCAAGTTCAAGCTGCTCGCCTTCCTGGGTGGCCTCGTGGTGTGCGCCGTGGCTGAAGGCATGGAAAAGCTAAGTGCCGCCCCACCGCCCGCCGCCGGGCCCAACCCAGCCACCGACCCTACTGCCACTCCCTAACCTCTTTTCTGCATGAAGTACCTACTCCTAGGCCTAGGCCTGGCCCTGGCCAGCTGCGCCGCCCAAAAGGCGCTGCCCCAGTACACCGAAGCCGAGAAGGCTGCCCAGCGTGGTGGCATCTCCTACTGGCAGCCCGACTCATCGAGCCGCGCTGATACGCTACCCCATACCCCTAGGTGGGCGGTGGCTGTGCCGCCGGCGAAAGTCGATAGCATTGTCGTCGAGCCGCACCGCACGCTACTTGATAAGCTGCTGGGGCGCACTCCTCAATCTAGCTCCATAAAGTCGGATGAGCTCTATAAAGTAGCTCCCTCAATTCGGACTGGTAAGAAGGCCAACATTACTATTTACCAGGGCCCGGCCACGGTCACCACGACCACCCTAGGTAAAAAGTCTACCGGCGCGGTGGGCGCTGGCGCGGTGGCCAGTGTCATCGAGAAGAAAGCCGGCCCTGCTCAGGTGGCCAGCGACAGCTCTACCCAGAACGCGCTCCTAGGGGGCGGCAACCTGGCTGCTGTGCACGGTGATGGCAACACGCTGCCCCAAACCGCAACCACCCAGGAGGCCGCTGACTGGCGGGCTACCCTCGCCAAGCCCGTCGGCTACGTGCTGGCCGGCCTCGGTACTGTGCTCATCGTGGGCGGGGCTATTTACCTCATTGCTGCTTACAAGCGGCGCAACCTACTAGGCAACAATGGCTAAACTCGCTCCCGCAGATTTCTTCGCCAAGTACGCGAAGCCTGCCCAAGATACCTGCCGTGGTACCGGTCTCTGCGCTTCGGTGTGCCTAGCGCAGGCTGCCATCGAAAGTGGCTGGGGCGGCTCAGGTCTAGCCGCCAAATACAACAACTTCGGCGGCATCAAAGCCGCCTGGGATTGGAAAGGCAAGGTGGTAGTGCTACCCACTCGTGAAGTGATTGGCGGCAAATCCGTCATCGTGCAGGCCGCCTTCCGGCATTACGATAGCCCAGCTGCCTACTTCAAGGGCCGCTATGACTTTCTGAAAAAGAACCCTAGGTACAAACGGCTCTTTGCCTCGGATGACTGCATTGCCGAAGCGCACCTCTTCCAGGCCTGCGGTTACGCCACCGACCCCAACTATGGCGCTACGCTAGTGGGCGTCATCAAAAAGTATGGTCTCACTAAGTACGATTCTTACGCCTAATCTTCAACCTCTCTTTTCTGCAATGAAGTATCTTGCAATCATTCTTTGGGTAGTAGCCGCTGGCATGTTCGTGGCTGAGCACTTCAATCCTGGCTCTGGCTGGAAGGTCGGTGGCTACGGCTTCGCCGGCGTGGGCTGCGTTGTGGCGGGCTACAGCAAGCACCGCACGGGCAAGTGGTTTACCAACGAGTCAGGAGGGCACTAACATGTTCTGGCTCCAACTGCTTTTCCATCTGGCGGCGCTGGCCGTCTTTGCCTGGTTTACCATCGAGTACGAGGTGCCCAAAAATGCGCACCTCATTCTGGCCAACGGTAGCGCCAACGACCTCAAGGCCGGTTTCCACGCCCGGCGCACCTGGGTGCGCTTCTGGTGGTGGCTGGCCTGCTGCGCCCTCGGCTGCCTACCCCCTCTCCTGTGGGGAGGGGGCTCGGGGGTGGGCTTCAGCTTCGCCGCCCTAGGCATTCTGCTGGCTGGTTTCTTCCTGCGCACTTTTGGGCCACTGCTCAACGTGGCGCTGAGTCTCGACTATAAGAAGCGCTTCTACGCCTCGCCACAATCTGACAGCTTCCCGGATGCCTACGTGTGGCGGGAGGTGCGCAGCAACTTCCCGGGCCAGTCGGATGCCGAGTTGCAGGAGAATGCCAACACTATCAACCAGGCCTTTCTCAATATTGTGTTTGGGGGCTGCATCCTGCTCTACGTGGCCTTGATGGTGCTGGCCAGTGGCGTGCTGAGTATCTGATTTTATATCGGCGAGGTGTGGAAGGTTCGCCGCGTGATTTATTGTTAGTGACTTATAAATTATAGAAAAAGCCCCGGCGTGCCAGCTTGGGGCTTTTTTATTATTAAATACCCGGTATGCCTATCATAGCTCCAACTTCGTCAAACTTATTATTAAAAAACTCTCCTTCTCCAACTGTTAATAGTTTTTCGTCACCATAAATATTTAGCCCCAATGGTCTTAAGTCTAGTAACAGTACTTTACATATACCGTCAACGATTTTAGCTTTGATAACACTACTTTTACCGGCATATACAGTAACAAGGTCATTAACAACAATAGACCTAGATAGAATGTGAGTAGATTTATTCATTTCTAAAATACTTATCCACTTCCGCCCGTCAAAGGCCTTTAACCAAATCAATGGCACATCACCTTTCCCTATAATCAATGGCACAATATTGCCTACAATAAAAATGAGCTTTACATTGGTTAATTTATTAGAACATAGGTTTATCTCCTCAAAAGGAATATAACCGTTAGGATACTTAAAATTTTCTATCTGCTCTTGACTAAGCATTTTATCTAAGAGTTAAAGTGGTTTTCCAACTGAGAAATAAGCGTTCTCCTTTCGTTACTGACAAGAAATTTATCTATTACGACAAGTATTATTGTCACGCCTCCACTTATCAAAAAAGCAAATATTTCCCACCTCTCTATAGTTTGACTATTTGATATCTGCCCATAAATAAACCTAGCTATTATATTTATTACAAACCCAATTGTAGCGCCAAGAGTTAAACTCACCCATGCGCTTAATCCTGAGTTGCCTTTTAGCACATACAGTTCATGCCTTCTAAATATGTAAGTTTTTTCCTGAATAAAAATTGATGTGGTTTGCGTCGAAGGGTCACTAACGATAACTGGGTTGTGAATTACCTGCCCTGTGGTTGCTTGAGCCATGACAACTGTTAGTGATGTTAAGCTATTATAATACTGCTACTTTCTAAACCACTTCCCCCACTGCTCCTTGGTCAGCACCAGTGGCGGAGCCTCGGGGCTCACGTGCTCGTGGTGATTCATAGCAATGGCAACGCTGCCATCAGCTTGATGCTCGACGTGCAGCTTCTAGGTGCGGCCTAGGCGAAAGCCAGCCCAGCCGTCGCCTACAATGGTGGCCGATTCGCCAATGAAAGTGCGGGTTTCGGTGGTGTAGTTATCCATGGTCTAAAAAAGCCTCGGCTAACTGGCTGAGACTTTTTATATCTCTATAAATTGAAATCGCAAAACGTTACTCCATCCGCGAATTAGCCTCATCAGCCAGTAAATGCGCTCGTTCTTCAATAAAAGCGTTAAAGTTGTCAGAAAATAAAACAGTAGAGCTTAAGCAATGTACCAAAATTGCATTTAGCCTACCTGTATCTGTTGGCATTTTAACCCTGTAGTCGCTTGGCGCATCACCTCCCAATAAATTATTGTCACTACGAGACATAAAGCAGAAATTTGCCAAGCAGTTTGGGTCATAATCAACCTGTTCACCGGCGTCACTTTTATCTTTCAAAAAAGACTTCGGGAACATGTGATGAAATTCGTTTCGATTATACTCTTTCAGTGCCTTCTCAAGTGAGATGGGACTACCACTAACGAAACTTAACGGTACTTTCTGGGACAATAACGCGATAAACGTCTTGGTTGTGACGTTATTAATTCTGAAAATATCAGTCTTAAAAACCTCTGGCGTTAGACGAGCAAAGGTAAAATTCCCTAAGTCCGAGGCGTGGCCATCACGCAGATTAACTATAGCTTCAATGTCGGTTTGAACCGTCTTTGCAGGCTGACTATTATAGCGTTTTGAAAAGCAGGTGCGCCAAAACCATTTTACTATAGTATCCCTTTGCTCATCTGTAATTCTAACTTGTCTCCCATCAGGAGCTGCAAAAAATACGCAAAGAGGAATTAGTAAAAAGTTATAGGGCAAATTATCTAGGGAGTAGATATGCAGATTGCGTCTTAGAAAATCAATAGCACCCTTCAGGCCATTGATTACTTCAGGGAATCTAAATCTAACAGCAGCTCCGTTGAGGGTAATTAGATTGTCACTAGATGCATTTCCTGATAGAACAGCTGAGCAACAACGAAGAAGAAGATTATTATCCTCCCCGACCTCTTGAAAACCAAATGGTTTGAGGTCAGCAGTTAACTCTTCGAACTGCTGTTGCAAATGAAACTCTTGACTCCAAGTCCAAGCCGTTAATAGCTGCAAGGTATCTAAAGGCACTGCTCGCCTATTTACACGCTCGAACACGATAGCTACAGTTGCCTTGTCATCTGTTGATATCATTTGCACAGGTATCATCGCTTCTTTAAAGCGAGTCTGCACTTTATCAACTTGCTCAGCTAAGGCATCATCTAAATTTCGTGTGGCTTTCCTATATCCAACCGTATCAAATAGATAGCGAAGAGGGAAGTAGCGGGCAGCATCTACATCATCTGGTTCTAATGCAACAAATTGAGACTCCTGTGCATCAGCACCAGCCATCAAATCGAAATAGATATTCATCCAAGATGAATCAACATTAACATCTTGATCTAGATCGCTTTGAAACACACCAAATATTGATGTTATCCGTTGCTGGCCATCTAATATATAATCTACAGGATAGCCTTCCGTAGAATCTGGAAGCGTAAAAGGCCCTAGCTGGCGCTCATATTTGAGTTGCTCTCGTGTGCGCCAGATGAGGAGCGACCCTATTGGATAGTTTTTGTATATACTATCCATTAGAAAAGCTACTCTATCTGCATCCCATACAAACCCACGCTGAAAAGCCGGAACTCTAAGACGGCCTTCTCTAACCATGGTCAGAATATTTCTAATGGTTAAGTTTTCCATAAGGCCTTTATATTTCTTTCAAAAGCTGCTTAGATATCGCCGACGGCTAGATGCGTTTTGGTGGTGTAGTTGGATATAAAAGCCTGCTTTTGTTGGCAGATTTGTTGTCTAAAACTAAAAAACCGCCTCTACAAGGCTGTAAAGGCGGTTTTGGTGGGCCCACTTGGAATCGAACCAAGGACCTACTGATTATGAGTCAGTTGCTCTAACCGATTGAGCTATAGGCCCCAAGCTAGCCCGAGGGCGTAGCTATAGGCCAAAGGTACGGCAGATTTTTATTTCTGGTGCAGCTGGCAGCTCAATTGCCGAACTTTGCGGGCCGGCAATCAGCCGCTGCTTCCTATGCTTCCCAATCTGCTTTTTGATTTTGGTGGTGTCATCATTGACATCGACTACGACCGTACCCCCGCTGCTTTTCGTCGCCTCAGCCGGGCGGGCAGCACCGTCGAGTACAGCCAGGCCAGCCAAGCCGAGCTGTTCGACTTGCTCGAAACCGGCAAAATCTCGGCGGCCGAGTTTCGCGATGGGCTGCGCGGCTTGTATGACCTAGACGCCACTGACGACGAAATAGACGCCGCCTGGCACGCGCTGCTGCTCGACGTGCCCGCCGAGCGGCTAGCGCTCATCGGTGAGCTGCGGCGGGCGGGGCACGCCACGGCCCTACTTTCCAATACCAACGCCCTGCACATCACCGAAATAAACCGGCGCCTAGCCCAGCAGTACGGCTTCAAGAACGGCATTGCCGACTGCCTCGACCGGGTGTTTTACTCGCAGGAGGTGGGCCACCGCAAGCCGGGCGAGGAGATATTCTACCACGCGCTGCGTGAAATGAACTGGCAGCCCGCCGATACGTTATTCATTGAGGACAGCCCGCAGCACATTGTCACGGCCCGCCGCCTGGGGCTGCGGGTGCTGCACTTGGCGCCGCCCCTCACCCTTACCACTGCCTTGCCCGAAGCCCTACGTGTCTTTCCCCAAGAACTTACCGGATTCCCTCTCCACCCCACCGCCTGATGACGAGCCCCTAGGGGGCTTCCCGGCCGACGCCAGCGCGCCGCCTACGCTGGCCTGGGGGCAGCGCCTGTTTCGGCGCTACGAGCGGCCACCTTCGCGCCTGCGCACCGCCAGCATCCACCTAGGGCTCTTTTTGCTGACGCTCGCCACCACCGTGCTGGCGGGCGTCAGCCTCACGCGGGGCGGCCTCGACTTCATCGACTTTTCGGTGTTTAGCCTGCCAGCGGCGGTGCGGGCCGAGGAGCTGGGCCGGGGGCTGACCTACGCGCTGGCCTTTTTGGGAGTGCTCACGGTGCATGAGTTTGGGCACTACTTTGTGGCGCGGCACAACAAGGTGCACACGTCATTGCCCTACTACATTCCGTTCCCGCTGGGCCTAGGTACGTTTGGAGCGGTTATTCGCATTCGGGAGGCCATCTACTCGCGCCGCGAGTTTTTTGACATTGGGCTGGCCGGGCCGTTGGCGGGGCTGGTGGTGGCGGTGGGCGTGCTGGCCTATGGCTTCACGCACCTGCCCGACCCGCTGGCCTACGTGCAGCACATTCACCCCGAGTTTGTGCGCCTAGGAGCCAACTACGCCCAAGCCTACCAGGGCGAGGTGGGCCTCACGCTCAGCCGCCCGCTGCTGTATCAGCTGCTCGAGCGCCTGCTGGCCGACCCCAGCCGCCTGCCCCACCCCAACGAGCTGCTGCACTACCCCGTGTTGGTAGCCGGTGAGCTGAGCTTGTTTTTTACGGCCCTCAACCTCATTCCTATCGGGCAGCTCGATGGCGGGCACATCTTATACGGGCTGCTGGGGCCGCGCCGGGCGGGGCGGCTGTCGGGGTTGCTGTTCGTCAGCTTCATTTTCTACGCGGGCTTAGGGCTGTTTTCGCTGCGCAGCGGCTGGCACACCTGGCTGTATGGAGCGGCACCCTACGCGCTGTACCTCTGGCTGGTGTTTCGCAAAGCGCTGCCCCGGCCCCGGCAGGTGCTGGCGCTCGGGGCCCTGGTGTGGGCCGGGCAATTGGCGATGGCTACGCTGTGGCCCGCCGTGCAAGGGCAGCCGGGCTGGCTGCTGTTTGGGCTACTGCTGGGCCGCGTGTCGGGCCTCTACCACCCTAGGGCACCCGACGAGCGCCCTCTGAGCCTGGGGCGGCAAATGCTGGGATGGACGATGGTGCTGCTCTTTATGCTGTGCTTTTCGCCGTCGCCGTTTGCGGGTTTGCGCTAGGGCCCGCTGCAGTCAAACTTTTCGGGCCTTTTCTAGTCTCGATGCTTAGCTGGAGCGTGTGTTTGTGCCGTATTTTTATTATTCTATGCAGTTTCAACAAAGTCAACTTACCCGCACCACTCAGTTTACAGTACGCGAGCACGGCTTTTTTGTAAGCCAGCGCGATGGCCGGGGGCAAGTCGATATTGCCGTCGAAATACCTTACGAAGAGCTACTTCCTATTCGCTTGGAGTACCGCAATACCGTGCCGCAGCGCCAGCTGCTGTGGCTATTGGGCGGCATTATTTACGCAGGTATACACTTGGCCAGGCCTTTTCTGGCATCTGACCAGCCGCTGCCCGACGATGTCTGGGTATGGGCTTTTGGGCTTGGAGCGGCGCTTGTCGCTTTTTTCCTCTACGGCCTGCACAACTGGTGGCACCAGGCCATCTTGCACACCGGCCGCTTGCAGTTGGTGCTGGCCGATCACCCACGCGACCGCCGGCAGTTTCGCGACTTTACCCAGAAGCTCGACGCCCACACCAAGGCCTACCTGCGCCAGGAGTACGGCGCCATCAACCCGCTAGGCTACATCGAGCCGCAGTTGCGCCGCGTGGCGTGGCTGCGCGACCTAGGCGTGCTCAGCCCCGCCGAAGCCCGCACCCTGAGCACCCGCCTCACGGGCCGCGTGTCGGAGCGGACTATCCGCAGCATGGGCCAGCGGTTAGAGCCTCTCTACGTCAACTAGCCGTATACCTTGAACTAAGTAGATAGCTTCTGCAGACTACGTCTTTTTGTGGCGGGTGGGCTTTTAAGGGTTAGCTCGGCGATAACTTTTGCGGGTAGGTAGCGCGTAAGCGGAGGGCACTTATTCCTTTTGTTATGAGCATCTCCCTCAATAAAGCGGCCGTTACGTTTGCCAAAGGCCTGATTAAAGACGGCAAAATCAAGAACGACGAAGGGCACTGGGGCCAGCACAACCCCGGCGCAAAAGAAGAGAACGCCTTTCTCCAGAAGCACGAGATAGACGAGTACGCGCAGTGGCACCTAGGCGAGGATAAAAGCCAGAATGAGGAAAATAAGGGCCGTTACAAGTTTCCTTACGGCGACTTCAAAACGGTGCACCGCGATGGCCTCATTGCCGCCAAAGAGCGTGCCGCCCAACAAGGCTACCACGACATAGAGAAGGCTGCCGACGAGCTCCTGCAAGCGCTAGAGAAAGAAGCTGCCTAAATTCCGGATTAGTCCGGATTTTTTCGAATTTCACGGATTTCGTAGACGCAAAAAAGGCCACCCGTTGGGGTGGCCTTTTTATTAGGGCTTCATCGCGCTGCAAGCCAATGGCAAGCTATTAGTCAGGATATTATATCACCCTTGGAATCCGTGTCATTCGAAAAATCCGACGAATCCGCGGTTCATACTTATTGGAACGGCTTGGCCTCGGGGCCAAACGCGCTGCCGGCTACTTCGGGGCCTACGCCGCCATCCGAGCCATCGCCCCCGTTGTTGTAGCCCACCCCAGTGCTGTTGCGCACGAAGTTGGCGTCGGCCGAACGGGCGTCGTCGTAGCGCTCAGCCAGGCCCGGAATCTCCTCGCGCAGCGAGTCGATGAGCTGGTCGAAGCGCTGCACTAGGCCACGCAGGTTTTTGGTGAGTTCGCGGGCAGTGCCGCTGAGCTGGCTCCCCTGGCTCTGGTTGCTGCTGGGCACTTCCGATAGTGGCGTGTAGAGGTCGATGGCGGCGGTGAGCGCATCAATCTGCTCATCGGTTACGCCGTTGTTGGCCAGCAGCGGGCGCACACCGTCGGCGGCAGCGGCTATCTCATTGAGGGCCGCCAGCAGGTCGGGGCCGTGCAGCGGGTCGAGTTGGTCGGGGGTATAGCCGGCAGCCTTGGCAATGGCGGGGTTAGGCACAGAGCCATGAAGCTTGCGCAGACTCCGCACGAGGAGGCCAGCGGCTTCTTCGGCGGCGTGCTCGGCACGGTCGCGCACATCGGTATACTCGGCGCTGCCCTGGCCGCCTTGGCGGGTTGCTACTTCGTCAATTGCTTGTAGGTAAGCATTCAGTTGCTCAAAATCAGTTACCGCGGCGGGGTTGCGGGCTTCCCACTGGGGGCGCTGGTCGGTGAGGACGCGGTACAGTTGGCGGGCCATTTTGGCGTAGGCTATTTCGCGGTCAGTCATGACGGAAAAGGTCAAAAAGTTAGGATGAGAATACCTGCCTATACTGCCTAAAGCGCCGCGCTGTTGCCAGGTTAATTACAAATTAAAAATTATGAATTATGAATTGGGTGGCAATTCACCCCAAAATCAAGCTCCCTACACCTCACCTACCAACTCATAATTCATAACTTTTAATTTCTAATTCCGCACTAGCCTAGGGCAGTCACGCCGGGCAGTTCCTTGCCTTCCATAAATTCGAGCAGGGCACCGCCACCGGTCGAGATGTAGCTCACGCGGTCGCCGTAGCCGAGCTGCTGCACGGCCGCGGCCGAGTCGCCGCCTCCGATGAGGGAGTAGGCGCCGGCCGCCGTAGCATCGGCAATGGCGCGGGCCACGTACTCGGTGCCCACTGCGAAGTTGCTCATCTCAAACACGCCCATCGGGCCGTTCCACAAGATGGTTTTCGACTCCAGGATGATGTCCGAGAAATCCTCGCGGGCATCGGGCCCTAGGTCGAGGCCCATCCAGGTATCGGGAATGGCGTGGTTGGCGGCCACGTCGGTGTCGGCGTCGTTGGCAAACTTGTTGGCGATGATGCTATCGCCGGGCAGCACCAGGTTCACACCTTTTTCTTTTGCCTTCTGTATCAGCTGCTTGGCTAGCTCTACTTTGTCAGCTTCGAGCAGCGAGCTGCCCACGCTGCCGCCCTGCGCCACCGCAAAGGTATAGGCCATGCCGCCGCCGATGAGCAGGTTATCGACCTTATCGAGCAGCTTCTCGATAATCAGAATTTTGTCCGAAATCTTAGCCCCGCCCATAATGGCCGTGAATGGATGCTCGGGGTTTTCGAGCACCTTCTGGGCGTTGTCGAGCTCGCCTTGCAGCAGGTAGCCACCCACGCGGTCTTGGGGCGCGAAGTACTGCGCCATCACGGCCGTGGAGGCGTGGCGGCGGTGCGCGGCGCCGAAGGCATCGTTCACGTACACGTCGCCGAGCTGGGCCAGACGCTGGGCAAATGCCTCGTCGCCGGCTTCTTCTTCTTTATGAAAGCGCACATTATCAAGTAGCAGCACTTGGCCGGGCTGCAGGGCCTGGGCCTTACCTAGAGCTTCCTCCGAGAGCACGTCGCCGCCCCACAGCACCTCGCGGCCGTATTCCTGCTGCAGGCGCAGCACGAGGCTTTCGAGCGAGTATTTCTTCTCGTAGCCGCCCTTAGGCCGGCCTAGGTGCGAGAGCAGCACCACAGAGCCGCCGTCATTGATAATTTTCTTGATGGTAGGCGTAGCTGCCCGGATGCGGGTATCGTCGGTGATGTGCAGGTCCTTGTCGAGCGGCACGTTAAAATCGACACGCACCACGGCGCGGCGCCCGGCGAAATTGTAATTAGCGAGGGTGTTCATTGAAAAGAGAGAAAAGAAGTGAAGTAATGAGGCAAAGGTGCAGCTTGAGGCGAGCCGCTTCCTGCTTACCGCAGAAGGGGCGGCGAGGTTGAGGCAGCAGCCATTTGCCACTGCCCTGGGTGGCGGCGCAGGGCCGGCACGCGCCGCGAAAGTACGCGGGCGGTGGTAGCTACGCGTATCTTTCGCGGCGTGTGCCGGCCTAGGTGGCCCCGGGCAAGTACTTAAAATCGGCAGCCGGACTGCCTTAGATTAGTGAGCAAGCTACTAGAAATCTGCGCGGCGTCGCTGCCGTCGGCCGTGGCGGCGCAGGCGGGCGGCGCCCACCGCATCGAGCTGTGCCAGAACCTGGAGCAGGGCGGCATCACGCCCTCCTACGGCCTCATTCGGCAGGTACTGGCCGAGGTAAGCCTGCCGGTGTTCGTGCTGATTAGGCCCCGGCCGGGCGGCTTTGTGTACAGCGCCGCTGAGCTGGCCATCATGCGGGCCGACATTGCGCTGTGCCACGACCTAGGGTGTGCTGGCGTGGTGCTGGGCGCCCTCGACGCGGCCGGCCACGTGGCCCTGCCCGAGTGCCAGTCGCTCATCGAGCAAGCCGGGCCCCTAGGTGTCACGTTTCACCGCGCTTTCGATGCCTGCGCCAACCAGCGCCAAGCCCTTGAAGATATTATCAGCTTGGGTTGCCAGCGGGTACTCACGTCGGGCGGCCAGCCCTCGGCCGAGGCGGGCCAGGCCCAGCTAGCCGCGCTGGTAGCCCAGGCGGCCGGCCGCATTCAGATTATGCCCGGCGCCGGCATCACGGCTGCCAATGTGCAGGCGCTGGCGGCCCGCACCGGCGCCCAGGAGTTTCATGCCAGCGCCAAGCGTGAGCTGCCGCCCGACCCGGCGGCGGGCCTGTTTGCGGCGCCCGAGTGGCAAACCGACGCCGCCCTGGTGGCCGAGCTAGTGGCTAGCCTTACATCGTAAGCCTCATTGCGGCAGTCCTACTCCGCCGCGTCGCCTCCTTACCTTTGTAGCACTTATGAAAGTTGGTATTTTCTTTGGTGGCACCTCGCGCGAGCGGGAAATTTCCTTCGCCGGCGGGCGCACCGTTTTTGATAATCTGGACAAGGGCTTGTTTCAGCCCGTGCCCATCTTTGTGGACAGCCTAGGGCACTTCATCCTGCTCGACTGGCAATACTTATACAAGGGCACCATCCGCGACTTTTACCCGCCCGCGACGGCCTACCCGCCTAGCCGTCATGCCTGGCAGCTCTACCTCGAGAATCTGGGCGAGCTGACCGACGAAGCCCTGAACGACCTCATCGGCCGCGTAGGCCGCCGCGTAGAGGCCAGCGAGCTACCTAGGCTTATGGACTTCGCCTTCCTAGCATTGCATGGGCCGGGCGGCGAAGATGGTGCCATTCAGGGCCTGCTCGAGTGGGTGGGCATCCCCTATTCTGGCTCGGGCGTTCTGCCGTCGGCGTTTGGTATTGACAAAATCGCGCAGAAGAAACTACTAAAGGCTACTGGCCTGGCTACGCCTGATTTCTACGTGCTTACGGCCGCCGACTGGGATTCTGCCGACCCAGCCGCGCTGCTCTCTATGCTAGGCCGCGAGTTGGGTTTGCCGCTCGTCATCAAGGCGCCGCACCAGGGTAGCAGCATCGGCATCGGCATCGTGCGCGAGGAAGACCCCGCGCAGCTTAAAGCCGCCGTGGAGCGGGCGTTGTTTCGCCGCACGCTCACCAAAGCCGACTGGGAAAACCTAAACGAGAACGGTCTCCTGGCCTGGGTTCGCCAGTTGGCTGATATTCGAGAAGGTATTGGTATGCCGGTGCAGGTGCTCTCCGAGACAGTAGCTAATCCGGACCTAGAGGAGTCGGGAGAAACGCCTACCTACCATCCTGAAGCACTGCTCAACATTATTGAGCGCTCTTTCGCCGGAGGTAGCGATGAAGTAACCATCCAAAGCCTCACTGGCGAAACGCAGGTTCTAATCGAGCAATTTGTAACTGGGCGCGAGTTCAGCTGCATCGTGGTCGAAGACGAGAATGGCGCACCGCTGGCCCTTCCCCCTACCGAGATTGTAAAAGGCACCGAAGTTTTCGACTACCGCGCCAAGTACCTGCCCGGCCTGGCCCGCAAGGTCACGCCCATCGACCTGCCCGAGGCTGACATTGAGCGCATTCGCCAGCAGGCGCAGACGATGTTCAGCACCTTCGGCTTCGAGGTGTACGCCCGCTTGGATGGTTTTATTCAGGCCGATGGCACCATCTTCCTCAACGACCCCAACACGACGAGCGGCATGCTGCCCGCGTCGTTTTTCTTCCACCAGGCGGCTGAGATTGGTCTGAATCCTAGCCAGTTCCTCACCTACATCATCCGTACTTCACTGGCCGCCCGGCGCCGCGCGGGCCTAAAGCCGGTGCAGCTAGGCGCGCAGCTGGCGCAGCTCGACAAAGCCATTGCCGGCCGCCAAGGCGGCACCGACGAGCGCATCCGCGTGGCTGTGATTATGGGGGGCTACTCCTCCGAGCGGCACATCTCGGTGGAAAGCGGGCGCAACATCTACGAGAAGCTGAGCAGCAGCACCAAGTACCGGCCTATCCCGGTGTTTTTGGCGGGCAGCAGCGCGGAGTTCCGTCTCTATGAGCTGCCCATCAACGTGATGCTCAAGGATAATGCCGACGACATCCGCGAGAAGATAGAGCAGGCCGAGGCTGGACACGCTGCCCACCCAGTGCTGGCACGCATCCGGCAAGAGGCCAGCGGCATCACGGGCACCTACGCGGGGCAGCCGGTGGCCGCGCCGCGCCGCCTGTCGTTTGCGGAGCTAGCAGACAAGGCCGACGAAGTATTCATTGCCCTACACGGCCGGCCCGGCGAAGATGGCGCCTTGCAGCAGGAACTGGAAAAGTACGGCCTGCCCTACAACGGCTCGGGCGCGGCCAGCTCGGCCGTGACCATCAACAAGTACGAGACTAATCGTCGCCTGCGCGAGGCCGGCCTGCGCGTGGCCGAGCACCGCCTAGCCTACCGCCTCGAATGGGCCGCCGACCCCGAGGCGTTCTACCGCAGCCTAGAGGCCGAGTTTGGCTACCCCTTCATCGCTAAGCCAGCCGACGATGGCTGCTCGTCGGCAGTGAAAAAAATAAAGAATCGTGCCGAGCTCGAAGCCTTTAGCCAGCAGATTTTCCGCACCCAGGAGCCCTTGCTAATTGGCCCGGCCGAGGTGCTGCACCTAGGGTTCAAGGAGGAGTTTCCGCAGAAGGACGCCTTCTTGGTCGAAACGCTCATTGGGCCTGATGGCGCGGCGCACTTTCTCGAAATCACGGGCGGCCTGCTCACGTCGTACAATGAAAACGGCCAGCTGCACATAGAGGTATTCGAGGCCAGCGAGGCCCTAGCCACCGGCGATGTTCTGAGCCTAGAAGAGAAATTTTTGGCCGGTGAAGGCCAGAACATTACGCCTGCCCGCTACGCCCCTGACCCCGCCGAACGCCAGCGCGTTTCGGAGGAAGTAAAGCGCACGCTGCACCAAGTGGCCGAGATTTTGCACATCGAGGGCTACGCCCGCATCGACGCTTTTGTGCGGGTGCGGCAATCGGGCGCCGTGGAGGTGCTCATTATTGAAGTAAACTCGCTGCCTGGCATGACGCCCGCCACGTGCATTTTCCACCAAACGGCGCTGGCCGGCTACACACCCTACCAGTTCATCGACCGCATTCTGGATTTTGGTAAGGCGCGCGCGAAAAAAGCTCTATCAGCGCATGAATAATCAACATATTGCCAACTTCTTGCGCCAGCGGCGCGATGAAGCAGTAAAAGCCTTTCAAGCAGCACCAAACGTACACCCTCGTTTTCAGGAGACTTTTGCTAGTCTCCTAGGTTTCAATTTTGTGGCGTACCGCCAGCAACTGCACGACGAAATACTACAAAACGTAGTCCTCTGGCAGGGTGATACTAACACCGAAGCCAAGCCGATAGATGCCGTTCTCTTTGAGTTTAATAGTATTTATGAGTGGGCAGTAGAGGCGCGAGCATACGGCATTGTTGATTGGCAGAAGCCAGAGCCTCAAGTAAGCGGCTTTGATATGGGCTATAATCTCGATTTCCGAAGTGATTTCGAAGCTATACCCGGACTTTCACTTAGCTTTTTGCAACCGCTCGAAGATTTACTTAATCCGGAGACCATAGATGAGCTTGCTGAACCTGAGCAGGATATGGAAGAGGTTTTGGGTTTCCAGCCGCTAGCAGATGCCTTTCTATTCAGCGGCTTAATTGTCGTACATGAAACACTGGTTGAATTAAATCGACATTCTGCTTTCGCCAAAATAGGCTTAGAGCTTAATGGATTATTTCTACTTGGCGGCCATGATACCGGACTAGTATACCCTATACTTTCGACATCTGCCGATTAGGCACCTGCTCTTGTATTATTCCTTTTAGCCATTCTCAATGTCTTTTTTCAAATCGGACACCTGGTTCGACGTTTTTAAGCACCTAGTCGTCATCGCGGTGCTGGGTACGGGGCTGGTGCTGGGCTTCTTCTACGTGTATCTGCCCTTGACCACGCACCACGGCGAAACTATCGTGGTGCCCAAAATCACGGGCATGAACCTGGCTGACCTCGAAAACTACCTCGACCAGCGCAACCTAGCTTACTATGTGGACGATAGCAGCTACTCGGCTGGCACGCGCCCCCTCACGGTGCTGACGCAGGAACCCGCGCCTGGCGAGAAGGTAAAGGAAGACCGCAAGATTTATGTTTCGGTGGCCATGCGCCGCCCACCGGTCATCAAAATGCCTAAGCTCACCGACGGCTCGGTAAAAAACGCGCAGCTGATTCTGAAAAGCTACGACCTAGAAGTAGGCCAGTTAAAGTTTGTGCCTGACCTGGCCCAAAACATGGTGCTGAAGCAGCAGCTGAATGGCCAGGACATTGTGCCCGGCGCACCCATTGCGAAGGGCACCAAGGTAGACCTGATAGTAGGTGACGGCCAAGGCAATCAAGAATTTGAAGTGCCTACCCTAATCAATATGCCGGAGGACGAAGCCCGTACGCTCATTGCCGGTCAAGGTCTTCAGGTAGGTGAAGTGTTCAAGCAGCCAGCGGAGGCAGGCCAAACGCCTGGTACCGTAGTGCGCCAGCGACCAGTACCCGCACCGGGTGTTACTATTCGCATGGGCAAACTCGTGGATTTATGGATAGCTGAGTAATTGCCGGTTAGCAGGTAGCAATAAACAATTATCGGGCTTGCTGACAGTTTAAGGAGAAGCAGGCGCATCGAAAAACCGTAAACGTCGGGCAAGCTTAGCGTGGCAGACGGATTTTTAAACAGCCTTGCTAGCTGCTAGTTGGTTATTGACACTCCTTGCTACTTGATATTTATGCGTCTTCGCTTACTGGCTTTCTCCTTGCTAGTGCCATTTGGGGCATTGGCGCAGCTCATTACGGGGCCTCTGCCCGCCGACCCCGTGCGGGCGGCCACGGCAGCAGCGTCGGCGGCGAGCACCGCTACCCAGCGCACCACGGCGCTAACGCTGCCTTTCTTCGATGATTTTACCACGCCGCTAGAGGGCCCACCCAGCGCTACGCGCTGGCTGGGCGCTACTACCGCCTACCCCAACCTAGGAGCTACTATTCGCTACCTAGGCGGGGGTAGCTACGTCAGCAACCGCTTGGCCGTGAACCCGCTCACGCGGGGCACGCTCACGCTCGATGGCCTGCGCAGCAACGGCCTGCCCTACACTGCTAACCAAGCCACGGCCTACGGCCAAACCGATACCCTGACGTCGCAAGTCATTGACTTATCGGGAGTAACGGCGGCCAGCAACGTGTACCTGAGCTTTGCCTGGCAAGCGGGCAGCGTGGTAGGTACGCCCTCCTCCAGCAGCAGCAGCTCGCCGGTGAGCCTGACCCTGGAGCTGCTCGACAACACTGGCAGCTGGCAGACGGCGTGGTCGTACAGCAGCCGCGGAGTTACGACCCGGTTTAAGCAACAGATATTGCCGCTCAACCAAGCTGCTTACTTGCACAGCGGCTTTCAGTTTCGCTTCCGGGCCAGCGGCAGCCGCACGCTCAATACCGACTTGTTTGGGCTAGATTATATCTACCTGAACAGCAACCGCACGGCCAGCGATACCACGTTTCAGGACATTGCCACCAGCCGGGGCCTAGGCAGCCCGCTGCGCCCCTACACGGCCATGCCGGTGTGGCAGTATGCGGCCGCGGTTTCGGCGGCCACCTCGCCCCTCAACCCCGCGCTCACAGCCACTGTCAATAACCTGACCGGCGCACCTAGCACGCCTACCCCGGTTAGCTGGCAGGGCACCGTGCGCGAGCTCACGGCGGGCGGCTCGGCCACGGCTACTTGGCTCACGGGTGGCCGGCCCATCGTGGCGGCCGCTCGCCAGGAGCTTGTGCAGGGCGATGCTACCACGGCACCGCTGGCCGTATCTGGTACCGTAGCGCGGCGCTTTCGCTACCAGCTGGCCCTGCTCACCAACGAAACCAACCCCCTGACGCTACCCAACGATACCATCAGCCGCGACTTGGAGCTGAGCAACTATTATGCTTATGACGACGGTACAGCCGAGATAGGCATTGGCCTACCGGCCAACAACACTAGCCCCACGAGCTACCTCGCCCTGCCCTTCACCACCAGCCAAGACGACTATGTGAGGTCAATTCTGGTGGCACCGATTTTTAATAATATCCCGCTGGCAGCCGGAGGGGAGAACAATGAGAACCGCCCCATTATTATCGCCGTGTGGGCCGATAACAATGGCAAACCCGCCAATACTCCGCTGGCTACGGCCACGGCTACGCTTACCAACCCGCTGCCTGCCGGGCAAACGTTTGTAGAAATACCCTTTACGGCGCCAGTGGCCGTGAAGGGCCGCTTCTATATAGGCTATGGGCAGGGGTCAAGCGGGCGGTTTTTACGCTACGGCTTCGACCTGAATAACCAACTGCCAGCTAATACCTTGTTTATCAATACCCAAGGCACGACCATTACTGACCCCTGGGTTGCCCAAACGCCGCAGCCCGCTGGCGTGCCCATGCTTCGGCCCGTCATGAACCGCACGGTGCTAGCTACCCGCGGGCAGCAGGCCATCTCGGCCGCGTTTATACTTTACCCCAACCCGGCCCTCACCGGCACCACAGTGGCCGTAGACGGGCCTAAATTTAGTCGGGCCGCGCTGCTCGATGTGCTGGGCCGCCCGGTGTGGCAGCAGCCCACTGCTGAGGCCGGGCAAGCTACTCTGCGCCTACCCGCGGGACTGCCCGCCGGCGTATACCTGGTGCAGCTAACTTTGCCCGATGGCAGCACGGCCACGCGCCGGCTGTCCTTACAATAACACCGGCCCTAGGTCACTTATCCTAGCCGCTTTCAGCTTCTATGCTGCTTTTGCTGGCTTGCTTACCCCTTCTTACGCCATGCCCGACATCACCACCACCGAACTAAAACAGCGCCTGCAAGCCGGCGAAACCCCTACCATCATCGACGTGCGCGAGCCCTGGGAGGTCGAGGAGAGCCGCATTCCCGGCAGCGAGAATATTCCGCTTGGCACCCTGCCCACCAAGCTGGACGACCTAGAAGACTTGAAAGACCAGGAAGTAATTGTGCACTGCAAGAGCGGCGGCCGCTCGGCTTCCGCCAAAGCATTCCTCACGCAGCAAGGCTTCACCAACGTGCGCAACCTAGAAGGTGGCATGTTGGCTTATAATGGGTAATAAGAGAATGGGTAATGAGAGTAATTTATTTCAGCATTACTCTCATTACCCATTACGCCCATCACTTGATACCTAGGCGGCCATCGGGCGCGTACGCCAGCTTGCCTAGCTCAACTAGCGTGCGCAAGGCGGCTGTAACGGTGGCCGCCTCGGTGCTCGGATAGCGGGCCACCACCTCGCGGGGCAAGAGCGGCGCAGGGCGCACCAATTCCAGCAATCCGGCTTGTAGCCCGGCGGCGTCTACGGGCGCTTGCCGGGCTTTTTTGCGGGCCAGGCACACGTCGCATACGCCGCACGCCGGCGCGTCGGGCTCGGCAAAGTAGTCGAGCAAGAGCTGCTGGCGGCAGCGCGTAGTGCTGGCCGCGTACTCAATCACGGCCGTAGTCTGCTGCTCGGTGAGCTGGCGGGCGGCCTTAAGGCGGCGCTCATCGAGCGGCAGCTGGGGCGCATCGTAGCGGGGCGTGGTGAACATGGCCTGCGGCAACTCGCGCCGAGGCTGGTAGTGCAGCACCCCGGCCGTGTGCAGGTAGCGCAGCTGGCGCACTACATCGGTGGTGCTCTGGCGCAGGTGCCGGCTCAGGGCGCCCTCCGAAACAGCTTGAAACCCCACGAATAGCTCGCCGCCATACATCCGCAGCAGGGCCTTGATGAGCAGGTCGTGCTGCGCGTTGGCGACTTGAAACAGGTATAAATCCTGCTGATTGCTAATGAGCTGCACGCGGGCGGGCTGGTTTACTGCCTCGGTGAGCTGCACGAAGCCCTGCTGCTCCAGCATCTTGAGGGCGTGGTGCGCATCGACGGCTTTGAGACGATACGTCTCGGCAAACAGCCCTAGGTCGAAATCAAAGGCCACCAGTTCGCCACCTCCTACCGCCGTGCGCGAGTAGTTGGCCAGCGCCTGGTACACCCGGCGCACCACGTCGGGCGGCGGGTGGGCTAGCTGCGCCTGCCGCCGCAAGCTGTCGGCATCGGCGGGGCCGCTGAGCAATACCGCAAAGGCGTAGAGGCCATCGCGCCCAGCGCGGCCAGCCTCCTGGTAGTAGGCCTCTAGGGTGGCGGGCGCATCGAGGTGGGCCACTACACGCACATCAGGCTTGTCGATGCCCATGCCAAAGGCATTAGTAGCCACGATGATGCGCGTTTTATCGGTCAGCCACGCTTCTTGTACGCGGGTGCGCTGCTCGGCGGGCAGGCCGGCGTGGTAGGCGGCGGCGGGCAGCTTTTGCTGCACCAGCCAGGTGGCAGTATCCTCAGCTTGGCGGCGGGTGCGGGCATATACAATGCCGGTTTTACCGGGCCCTACCCAGCGCAGCACTTCGAGCAGGCGGCGCAGCTTGTCCTCGGTGTGCAGCACCGAATAGGAAAGCTTGGGCCGGGCAAAGCTTTGGGTAAAAATGCCGTAACCGGGCCGGAAGCTCAGCTTCTCCACAATGTCTTGCCGCACCTGCCCAGTGGCCGTGGCCGTGAGCGCAATGCACGGCACCGTGGCCGGCAGCAGCGCCCGCAGCTCGGCAATGCGCAGGTAAGGCGGCCGAAAATCGTAGCCCCACTGCGAAAGGCAGTGCGCCTCGTCGATGGCCAGCAGCCCCACGTTCATGCGGGCTAGCCGCGCCCGAAACAAGTCAGTCAGTAGCCGCTCGGGCGATACGTATAAGAACTTTATTTCTTTGCTGTACACACAGTTATCGAGCGTTTGGTCGATTTCCTGGTGGCTCATGCCCGCAAATACGGCTTCGGCATTGATGCCCCGCTTGCGCAGGTTTTCTACCTGGTCGCGCATCAGCGCAATCAGCGGCGACACCACGATGCAGATACCCGGCCGCGCCAGCGCTGGCACTTGAAAGCAGATGCTTTTGCCGCCGCCCGTGGGCAGCAGGGCTAGCGCGTCGCGGCCATTTAGTACCGCGTTGATGATTTCCTCCTGCCCGGGCCGAAACTGCTGGTGCCCCCAGTGCTGGCGCAAGAGCGCGAGCGGGTTGGTTTCGGACGGAGCAAGTAGCATAGTACAAAGGTACCACTGCCCATACCAGTCTACCCGGACTAAGCTGCGGCATCCGTGCTACCTTGCCTGCCACTGTGCCTAAGCAAGTACCTAGGCGGTTTCGGGGTTAGTGCATGCTTTTTTAGAGGCTATAAATTAAAAAGATAATTTAGAAATTTGACTATCAAATCTTTAATTTGTCATCTTTAATTTTCAACCGCTTATGCCAAGTACTAATTTGCTGTAGGCGGTTTTGATAATGCTCCCAAAACTAGCCGCCTATGCTCTTTCAAGGCTAGTCTTCCGTTGCGGTGAGCGCCAGCGTACTTTACTGCTTGCGGCGCCGACACGTATAGTGGGGCACTTACTGTTTAAAATTACGATGGTTGCTGCGCTACTTATCCGTCCGTTGGTACGGCCTTTTATTGAATTCTTTCGCCGTGAAGCCGCCAGTGGTATTGTGTTGCTCATTAGTGCGGTGCTGGCCCTAGTGCTGGCCAATACCGATTGGGGTCCTGCCCACTACTTCCCAGTGCTCTGGGACCAGCACCTGCGGCTGGCTGTCGGCAGCTTTGTGCTCGACCACACCCTGTTACAATGGATAAACGACGGGCTAATGACTGTCTTTTTCCTTATCGTGGGCCTCGAAATCAAGCGGGAAGTGCTAGATGGCGAGCTATCGTCGCCGCGCCAGGCGGCGCTGCCCATTGCGGGCGCCCTAGGGGGCATGCTGGCCCCGGCCTTGCTCTTTGCACTGCTCAACCACAGCACGCCCACGGCCGGGGGCTGGGGCATTCCGATGGCCACCGACATCGCTTTCGCCTTGGCTGTGCTACAATTGCTGGGGGCGCGGGTGCCACTGGGCCTTAAGGTGTTTCTCACGGCACTCGCTATCGTAGACGACCTAGGCGCGGTGCTGGTCATTGCAGGCTTCTATACTAAAGAACTGCACTTGTCTTTCCTTTATCTGGCCTTAGGCACCTGGGGTATTTTGCTAGTCTTCAATTGGCTACGCTTTCGTAGCCTGTGGGCTTATTTACCCTTGGGCTTCTTGCTGTGGTACTTTATGCTAGAGTCGGGCATTCATGCGACGCTAGCCGGTGTGCTGCTGGCAATAGCTATTCCGTTTCGTATCCCCTTCGCCCGCCTCGACTTGCTGCGCCGCCTAGATGAGCGGCTGGCCCTGCTGCGCGAAGAAACCCACGAGTACAAAGCCGACCCACGCGTCATCAGCGAAGAGCTTGAAGACCTGCACCAGCGCATCAGCTCGCCCGCGCAGCGGCTCGAGCACCAGCTGCACTCGGTGGTGAGCTTTGGCATCATTCCGCTGTTTGCTTTTGCTAATACGAGCTTGGTTATTGAGACTACGGCGCTGCACGGCTTGCTTTCGCCACTGGGGCTGGGTATTGTGCTGGGGCTGACAGTGGGCAAGCCCCTAGGGATTGGGCTCTTGTCGTGGCTTACCGTGCGCCTGGGCTGGGCCGCGCTGCCGCCCGGCGTGTCCTGGAAGCACCTGTGGGCGGCAGGAGTGCTTGGCGGCATCGGGTTTACCATGTCCATTTTCGTTACGCTGCTCGCCCTAGGTGAGTCTTCGCCAGCTACGAAGGTGGCCAAGCTAGCCATCCTGATGGCCTCGCTGGTAGCAGGTAGCTTGGGGTATTTACTGCTAAGCCGCACCTCGACGGAGCCTCCCGCGCAGACCTAGGTGCTATTCACCAACAAGTTGGCTTAAAGCTTAGCCCGGTCCCGGATTTCCTCAAACGTGCTTTCGCGCACCATCTTGCCCCACTCGTACACGGTCACCAGCTCATCTTGGGCGCTTTCAAAATCGGCATCGGCTGAGGTAATGGTGCGGTAGCCATCGGCCGTTTTCACGAGCTTCAGGCGGCCTTTTTTCGACTGCTTGGTAGACTTCTGCGGGTTGCCTTCGGCGTCGAGCTCGGTGGGCGATTTTACCACGTCGCGCCCTTCGCCGTTGACTTCGGTGTAGCTGGCTTTGAAAGCGAAGTTGAATGTATCGCGGTCGATACCAGCTTGTAGCAGCCGGCCGCCCATACCTAGGACCAGGTTTTCGGCCGCAATGCCGCGGGCAGCCAGCACCTCGTACATCTGGCGGATGGAATCGTAGTTCACGCCATCGCCTTGGATGATGCGCACCTGCGGCGGCAGCACCTTGTAGCCCTTGCTACTCAGCTCGTAGCCAAAGCATTCGAACAGAATGTCGAAAATGGCTTCGAGCGTTTTGATGATGTCGCCGCTGTCGGGGCGAATGACCAGCGTGCCCTGCCGGGCCAGCACTTCGTCCTTCAGCTCGGTGCCAATGTAGCGCACCGCCCGCAGAATGTTGAACGAATCGCAAACGCAAGACACCGGCCCCGTGGGGTAGGTGCGCAGCACCCGCCGAATCACGTCAAATTCGCCAGCCTCCCCGCCCTGCGTCATGATGCTGTGCTCGGTGGCCGGAATGGACTTGGCATATACTTCCTGGGTGTTGTAGTAGCGGCGTATCATCTCGGCCGCCGTGGTGTTGTCTGAGCCCAGCCAGCTAATCAAGTGGGCCATGCCCCCAATCTGAGCCGATTCGACACTCGATACCCCCCGGAAGCCGAAGTCATTGAGCTGGAAATCAAGCGTAGTGGAGTCCGAAGTCAGGTTGAAGTACTGCTGCACTACCTTCTTCACTTCGCGCGATAGCGTGGCCACCGTAGTGGGGTACCACACCTGCAGCAGCAACGTTTCCAAGAAGTTAGGTAGCCAGTAGTACCGGTCGTCCACGTTTTCGATGGTCATCAATACGTTGCGGGTGCCCACTACCGTGCCCTCGGGCACCGCCCGAATACGCACCGGCGCGACGGCATCATACTCATCGAGCCACTGCTGAAAGCGGGCTTTGTCAAAGACGTCGTCGCGGCCGAAAACGCCTTTTAGGTGGTCGGCGGCGTAGTCTAGCTCTTCCTGCGTGAAGAGCGGTCCGCTCAGGTATTTTTTCAGCAAATACTGATACCCAGCTACCAGCGTGGCCTCAAACACGCCCCCACGGTGCCCGCGCGACTCAAGATAAGAATAAATGCGCGTGGTGCCGGGCTCGTAAAACTTGGCGTGCGAATATTTGTAGGCATCCGACAGTAGCAGGATGTTGGGGCGCTGCGTTTGGGCCTGCTGCAAGTGAGCCAGCTGGGCTTGCAGCTGGGCAATAAGGGCCGACTGGTCGATGATGGGGGCGGTGAGCGTTTGCATGGCGAAAGACTAATTGCTATTCAATGTTACCAAAAAATTACGGTCGAGTTGGCGCGGCGGCCAATGCCCTAGGTGGTAGCCGGTGCGCCGCAGGCCAGCAGGCTACCTAGGGCGCTGGTACCGCGCTGCTCCCAGGCCTGAATGAGCCCGGTGCGGATATCAGCCGAGCTGCGCTGCTCTTGCCCAATGCGGCGGCGGATGTCGGTGGCGCAGTGGTGCGGGCTAGTGAGGTCGGGCAGAAAGGTGGTGGCAAACTGCCCACCGTGGCGCTGGTAGGTAGCGAGAAAGCTGCCGCGCCCACCGTAGAGCCGCACCGTGGCAGAGGTCGCACCTAGGGCACTAGCCACCAGCACGTCGAGGTGGCGCACCCAGCTGGCGTCGCTAGGCTCGTCGGGCAGCGGCAGCACCCGAAAAGCCGGGTACTCTTCGGCGAACATGGCCTGCCGATGCCCAAACGAAAGTGGATTGCGCTGGTCGGGCTGCGGGGCCTCCCCTAGTACGACTACCACCGTATCGTTTTGGTGGGCTATGTGGGCCAGTAGCGCCCGGTAGCCGGGGTGCAAGGCCAGGCGCGGCACCTGAAACCGGCCGACTACTACTCCTATGCGCGTTGCCATAAGCAAGATTGCAGCTGTCTTAGTGAGCTGCCTGGATGACTTAACGTATATTTTACACAAAGGTGTCTATAAAAATTGAACATACAATATTTATTTTTCAAACCACTGACTTACAGCTCAAAATAAAATCCGGACTTCACCATCTGCTCGTATTGCTCCTTGTTGAAGCGAAACAGGCTGCCCGCGCGATGTGCCACGTTTTGCTGCTTCTCGCCGGTTTCCTCCACGATGCCGAAGGAAAGTATCTTCTTGCGGAAGTTGCGGCGGTCGAGCTCGCGGCCCAGCAGCGTTTCGTAGAGGCGCTGCAAGTCGGAGAACAGAAACTTGTCGGGCAGCAGCTCGAAGCCTACGGGCTGGTACATGACCTTGGCGCGCAGCCGCTGATGCGCCACTCGAATGATATCGGCGTGGTCGAATGCCAGCTCAGGCAGGTTGTCGAAGCGAAACCACTTGGCTTCGGCACTGTCAGTAGTAGCCGAGAGCGTAAATTTTTCGGGTTTCACCAGCCCATAGTACGCCACGCTGATAACGCGCCGCCTAGGGTCGCGCGCCACGGCCCCAAAGGTGTACAGCTGCTCGAGGTACACGTCGGCCACACCGGCTTCTTCTTGCAGCTCGCGAGCCACGGCGGTGTCCAGGTCCTCCTCTTCGAGCACAAAACCACCCGGCAGCGCCCAGGCAATGGGCGCGTACTTGCGCCGAATGAGCAGCAGATGCAGCTGCTGCTCGGCGTATCCAAACAAAACAATATCGACGGCGACTCTCATCATAGCCTGGCAAAAGTAGAAGCTGTGTAGACAGTAGCTTGCCAATAGTGCCACCCATTCTATGTAGCCAGCATAGATAAAGCCTCTCGTCTCGCCAGGCATTTGGTGGCCTGCTACATGCCCACTATTATTCTTATGACCTAGCCCAAAGGCACTATTGATAAGGCGTAAGCACAAAAAAACCAGCCCTTGCGGACTGGTTTTATAGTTGCAAAAAGCCTGAGTGCTTTACATACCGCCCATCTTGGTCGAGTCGCCTTTCATGCCTTTGTGGTGCTTCATGCCCTTGTGGCCTTTCATATCGCCCGACATTTCGCCGTTCATGCGCTTGGCCATTTTGCCTTTGTAGGGCTTGGTGGTGGCTTTCATTTCGTTGCCTTCGTCGTCCTTGCCTTTTACTTTCATTTTACCATCTTTAGCCGTCTTGGTCTTGGTTTTCATGCCATCGACGGTCGTTTTGGTTTTATCGTCTTCCAGGCCGGTTTGGGCAAATACGGAAGTGGTAGTAGCAGCAAAGAGAGCAGCGGCGAAGAGGAATTTGGTGTTCATGGCCGAAATAGCTAGAAAGGTGAGAAAGTAATCTACGCCCGCCTATACGGTGGCAGCTTAGAAACGGCTACGTAGCGCGACACAATTTTTACCTTACCCCTACCCGTTACTCCAAAATAGCTTCTGCTGTAACCTCTTGCTAAACAAAACATACCTCCTCTATACTGCGCTGCTTGTGGCACCACCCGTGGAGCTGCGGCGTAGGCTGCCGCCCAAAAGCTACCGGCCGGCCAGCGGATAGGTGCGCCGCCACACACGGTACCAGTTTTTGTTGGCCGGATAGTGGCGAGTAGGCGCCAGCTTATTAACTATTACCGCCACTAACAGCAGCAGCACCGCGCCCAGCAGCACGGGCAATACTACATACCAGTAACCCAGCGCTTTGAGTTGGGGCGACCCGATGATGGCAATCAGGGCCGTAGCGCCGCCCGGCGGGTGTAGCGTTTTGGTGATTTGCATGCCCACAATAGCAAACGACACAGCCAGCGCTGCCGCCAGCCACAACGGCTGTGGCACCAGTTGATGCACAGTAACCCCAATGAAGGCGCTCAGCACGTGCCCGCCCACTAGATTACGAGGCTGAGCCAATGGACTGTTAATCACACCATAAATCAAGACAGACGAAGCACCAAACGAGCCAATGAGCAGAGGCGCATCTACCGGGGCCAGCTGATACTGACTCAGCATTCCTATCAAGCCAATACCCAGAAAGGCGCCTAGGAACGTCCAGCAATGCTCTTTGTAATCAAACAGTGTTTCTTGGTAGACAATAACTTTAATCCGGCGCGTATGCCGCCGCAAGGGAGTTCGCATAAGCTTAAGTATCGCTGCTGATTTGGCCTCGGGCTAGCGCTCTGGTCTGGGTTGCACTGCACTCGAGGTGCTGCCCGGCGCGGTGGGCGGCCAGCCCAACCCAGACAGGTGCCATTGCCTGCCACTGCTGGGCTTATGAGACTAGTTAGAAAACAAAAACCCCGTTTCTAGTGCGGAAACGGGGTTTTTAGTGGTCGCGTTAGGAATCGAACCTAAATCAAGAGCTTCGGAAACTCTCATACTATCCGTTGTACGACGCGACCGGTTAGGACTACAAAAGTAACACGAAAAGCCGGGGCCGCCAAACCAGCGCTTATTTTATTCGTTAGACCATGCCAATAGGATAACCCTGAACGTCAAAAGTCAGTTTAGCCCTGCACACACCGTTTCTTCTTTTACCTCATGGAATCTACTAAGAAAACACTCTATACGGCCGACGCTACAGCTATCGGCGGCCGCAGCGGCCACGTACGTTCGGCTACTGGTATCATCGACCTCGATATGTCGGTGCCCGAAGGCCTAGGTGGCAAAAAAGGCGCTACTAACCCTGAAGAACTATTTGCTGCTGGCTACTCATCGTGCTTCCAGCAAGCATTGCTCGTGATTGCGCAGCGTGCTGGCGACAAGCTCGACCCCCAGACCGAGGTAAAATGCTCGGTTTCGCTATTTCAGGAAGGTGAAGGCTACGGCCTGTCGGCCATTTTGGACGTAGATTTGAAGGCCTTTGACCGCGAGAAAACTATTGATATGGTGCGCCAGGCACACAAAATCTGCCCCTACTCGGTAGGCACCAAAGGCAATATGGAAGTGGAGCTGCGCGTGCAAGGCGAGGCCATTCCGGTAGCCCCCGAAGAAAACGCTGGTGTAGCTGAAAAAGGCGACGCCGTGACGGCTTAATACTAGCTACCTAGCGCATTATCAGCGCTTAAAAAAGGCTCCGCTTGAGTATTCAAGCGGAGCCTTTTTTTATGCTTTTTGGCGAAAGAATTCAACCTTATTGCTTAATCACAAGTATTTATTGAAATATTCACCAATACTTCATCTTTTATGGACATTCAAACTACCCTGCACTGGTTGTACATCGGGCTTATGGTGGGCGGCGCGCTACTGTTCTGGTCTTGGAGCCGCGACCCCAAAGGGGTTCCGCAGTACGAATACAGCATTGCCATGATGATTCCTATCTGGTCGGCCCTGGCATACTTGGCTATGGCAATGGGCCAGGGCAAAACGGAGGTAGCCGGGCAGGTAACCCACTACGCCCGCTACGTCGACTGGGTCGTGACTACGCCATTACTCTTGCTATCCTTGGCTTTCACAGCCATGTACTACGTGCCAAAAGAGCAACGCGATACGACACTGCTCGCTAGCCTGGCCGGAGCCGATGTAGTGATGATAGTGTGCGGCTTACTAGCTGATTTATCAGAAAGCTCTACTGCCCGCCTCACGTGGTTTTTGTGCGGAGTAGGCGCCTTCTTCGCGGTGATATACCTGATATGGGGGCCGCTACGGCGCATAGCCACCGAGAGTAGCCCCGAGCTAGCTGCTGGCTACAACAAGCTAGTACTCTTCTTGAGCGTGCTTTGGGTGTGCTACCCCACCATTTGGGCCCTAGGTCCGTCGGGCACGGGGCTATTGAGCCAGACCCTCGAAACCGCCTTGTTTGTAGCAGTACCGTTTCTTTCAAAAGTCGGTTTCAGCATCTTAGACTTGCAGTTTCTGCGGGGGCTGGACCAGCGCCGCACCGTGCTGGCCTAACTACTCCATTTCCTAGGTCATCAAAAAGCCCCGCTTGAGTTATCAAGCGGGGCTTTTTGATGACCTAGGAAACACTAGCCAACACTAGGCGGCCAATACTTCTTTTACGCGCTCGGCGGCGTCTTTCAACAGCACAGCCGATTTTACTTGCAGGCCACTCTCGTCGATGATGCGGGCGCCTTCTTCGGCGTTGGTGCCTTGCAGGCGCACGATGATGGGCACGCGGATGTCGCCGATTTTCTTGTAGGCCTCTACTACACCATTAGCAACGCGGTCGCAACGCACGATGCCGCCGAAGATGTTGATGAGGATGGCCTTCACGTTCGGGTCCTTCAGGATGATGCGGAAGCCAGCTTCTACGGTCTGGGCGTTGGCTCCACCCCCTACGTCGAGGAAGTTGGCCGGCTCGCCACCCGAAAGCTTGATGATGTCCATGGTCGCCATGGCTAGGCCGGCGCCGTTTACCATGCAGCCCACGTTGCCGTCGAGCTTCACATAGTTCAGGTTCGACTCCGAAGCCTCTACTTCCAACGGGTCTTCCTCGTTGGTATCGCGCAAGGCTACGAAATCCTTGTGACGGAACAGGGCGTTGTCGTCCAACGTCACTTTGGCATCAACAGCCAGGATTTTGTTGTCCGACGTTTTCAGCACGGGGTTAATCTCGAACATGGCCGAGTCGGTTTCGTCGTAGGCCTTGTACAAGGCCGATACGAACTTCACCATCTCCTTAAAGGCATCGCCCGAGAGACCTAGGCCGAAAGCGATTTTGCGAGCCTGGAAGCCCTGCAAACCCACGGCGGGGTCGATGAATTCCTTCAGGATTTTCTCGGGGTGCGACTCCGCTACCTCCTCGATGTCCATGCCACCCTCGGTGGTGTAGATAATCACGTTTTTGCCGCTCGTGCGGTCGAGCAGCACGCTCATGTAGTACTCCTTGGTGGGGCTTTCGCCGGGGTAGTACACGTCTTGAGCGATGAGCACTTTGTTAACCAAGCGGCCTTCGGGACCGGTTTGCTTGGTTACGAGCTGCATACCGAGAATCTGGCCGGCAATGTCTTTCACCTGCTCCAGGTTTTTGGCGAGCTTCACCCCGCCTCCTTTG
>Ga0265798_10001583_pt1 | contig 35232 bp, 36 predicted proteins | sample P3T30metagenome_FD_192430 | JGI IMG/M metagenome (GOLD analysis project Ga0265798, IMG submission 192430) | Plant litter microbial communities from East Loma Ridge, Irvine, California - P3 T30 | ecosystem: Environmental > Terrestrial > Plant litter > Unclassified | place: USA: California...
AAAAAAAACTGTTCGGCAAACAAATTGTGTTTACAGAACAGTTTCGGAATATGTGGTAAGTTTCCTGAAGGAAAATATGGACTATTGGAATAAAGAAAGAATTTCTTTTTTCGCTTTGCCTATTTTCTGTTCAAGACGTCCCCACATTTCATCGTCTTTGCCTTCCTCATAAGTCAGATCATCGTCTGTAAGTTCGGCATATTTTTGTTTAAGTTTTCCTTTAAATTCGTCCCAGTTCCCTTGTAATTCAGTTGAATTTGGCATGATATGTAGTGTTTTGATTACATAGTAAAAGTACATCCTGTTTTGCCAAATTAGTGGTAAAGGAATGGTAAAGCTATGCTAAATGTTACTTTATAACTTCTATCGCTTTATTTATTAACGGGTCAATATTATTTTGCAAATCTCTTATGGAGGGCTTAACCACAATATCAGGTACAATTCCAACTTTCTGTGTTTCAGTCTTTTCCGGGTAAAATATCCCTAACCCTGAGAAAATCAGTTCGCGTCCATCTGTTAATACTATAGGTGTTTCGGTACCATCAGCACCTGCAGTCTGGCTGCCTATAAATGTTACGCCCGGAACGGTTTTAAATACCATAGCCCACAGCTCTTCAGCGCTTTGGGTGTTTTCATTTATAAGCACTACAACCTTGCCTTTATAGGCATCAGGGTTTGTTTTACCAATAAATTTATAACGCGGGCTTATTATAAAGTCGTCATAACAAAACCTGCCCGGTTGTGTATAATCTACCTTAGATGAGATGCCAAACCACTTAGGTTCAGGTAATAAATAATTAAAAGTTTTTAAGAGGCTGCCATCGTCATTATAACCCCTCAGGTTAAAGATTATACCGCGAGTATTCTTCATGCCGGTCATTATACTATCAATATCCTTATGTTTTAAAAGCGAAAATTCTATATACCCAATGTTATCTTTTGTAATTTGTGAATATATAATTTTTTGACTTTTAGCGTCATACGATATTAGTTGGTCATCGGGTAAACCGGCTTCAAACCATGCGGTACTGCTGCGGTCTATCCGTTGTATTGTTTTAGTAAAGGCAACTTTATTTTTGTCATAACCTTTAATCGTAAACGAGCCTTTAAACCCTGCAAACATGTAACGATAAGCATCGCGTATCTTTACCGCGTTGTTGGATGCTGACAGGTATTTAGACTTTTCTGCAATTGCGGCATCTATCGTTTTTCCATCTACATGTGTAATAACGTCGCCCCAATTAATACCGTTTTTTATACAGACAGCATCATCTATCGGTTTGGTTACTACAATTTGATTTTCAGCTATTTGAAACGTAAATGGTGCACCAAAAGTACCAAATACTTCGCTGTAAGGGCTTGGGTCTATATGTGAATGGGTATCTTCAATACTGGCCGAAAACTCCATGAGTACTTTTGTGTAGTCCAATTCAGTACCTGCATTAATAAATTTTGGAATGAATGCGGTAAGCACGTCATCCCATTTTCTTGAGGTGCTATACTTATACGGATAGAAGTATTCAATAACATTCCACGCCCTGAAAAGGCTTAAGATCCTGTAATTTACATCGCCATTTTTATCTTTGTAGACTTTCTCATTGCTGCCGGAATACCTGATACTCGTAGTGTCTGCATGAGTGTAATATGTTCCTGGAGCGTTAGTTGGATTAACGAGCCCTTTAAGGTATGCTTTCTGATCTTTTTTAAGAAGGTTATCGTCACTGATCCATCTTATGTCAAAATTCCGGGTATCGCTGTCATTGCATTTGCTAATTTCGGCAGTCGGTGACGTATAATTATTATTCTTTAAACAAACCAGCCAATTCTTTATAACATCATTAGGCTTCTCATGCTTTGCAAGGGCTGACAGCAGGAGCGAATCAGCATCTGCCTTGCCGTTAGAAATAACCGGATGGTAGTACTTTAAAAGTCCCCACGTTTTACACAGGGTAACCAATTCTTTACCTGAATACTGTTCCTTTTGCGCATTGCACAAAGTACCTGCTATTAAAAATGCTATAAGAATGATCGATCTTTTCATGCTGTAACAGGTTTAGTAGTTCGCCTGCTTTCCAGTATCATGTAGAATTGGATTCCAAACAATGTGGATGCAATTACCACGTGTATACTTTGCGAAGCGAACGGAAAATCAAAGTTGTACATGGCTATGCCTGAGGCTACTTCAACCAAAATAAGGCATAGTACCCACGATGTTTTGGCGAAGCCCAGATTCTTTTGCTTGTTCATTATAAACAGCCAGATGTTCATGGCCAGCACTAAAATGGAGAACGACCTGTGTATGTAGAAATTAATAATGGGTTCATCCATTACAAGCGCAAGATTTTCGTGTCCCAGCATTTTAATGCGCTCATCTACAAACTGACGCACTTCGGTACCTAAAACCACTTGTATAAGGGTTAGCAACAGAGAGAACCACAGTAGTATTTTAAAGAATCTATCGTATTCAAAAACAGGTTGTTGCAGATTCAAGTCTTTAGCTTTATCCAATATGTAGAGTATCAGTGCCACAATAACCAGCGCCGCTACCATGTGTATGGTAATCTTTACAGGGTTTAACACGCTGTAAACCACTGTTGCTCCCAACCACGCCTGGAAACCCATTAAAAACACAGCAAGCCATGATAGCCATACAAGGCTTGGCTTTGTTTTCCTTAAGCCAAACGATGCTATTGCCATTGCCAATACTGCAAGGCCTGCCAGCGCGCCTATTAACCGATTAACGTACTCAACCCAGGTATGTACGGGGTTAAACTCGGCGTAATCGTGTTTGGTATAAGCATCCCAGTTAGCGGGATTGTATTCTGCTCCGGTTGTAAAGGTTTCTTTGGCTACCCAAAGCTTTTCATCTTTAATTATTACCTGCCCCGATTTAAATTCGCGGTTTGGAGCCCACATAAGCTCCTTAATATCAGTAGGAGGTATGTAGTATCCAAAGCACCTTGGCCAGTCCGGACAGCCCATCCCAGAGCCTGTCATACGTACCAATGCGCCCGCAACAATTACAAGGTAAACTAATACGAGCGCTATTTTGGTAATTCTTGGAAACAATCGTTTCATTTTGTGTATGTTTAGTTTCCCGCAAGGCTTTATGACTGTGCAGGTGTAAAATGATAAAAGTCATCTTGTAACGTACTCTGATTGCATAGATGTGAGATTGCCGCGCTTCGTTGCACTTCGCTCGCAATGACAGCGCCGGAGAGTAGGATGCAAACTCAGAACTCTAAACCTCAACTACTTTGCAACTATTTCTAATCCCAACTTCTTGGCCTTCTGCATCATATAATCATGGGCGGCTTGATATTCATTGGGTATTTCGCCTTCTAAAATCGCCTCTTTAATCGCTTCTTTTAAGATGCCGATTTCTTTAGATGGCTTGATATTAAAGATCTCCATAATTTCTTCGCCCGATATAGGTGGCTGAAAATTACGCACATGGTCGCGTTCTTCTACCTCCACAATTTTTTGGCGGACTATCTTAAAGTTGTTATGATACTTTTTAAATTTATTTGGGTTCTTAGTGGTAATATCTGCTTCGCAAAGCGTCATCAGGCTCTCAACATCTTCGCCGGCATCAAATACAAGGCGCCTAACGGCGCTATCAGTCACAATATCCTGCGCCAAAACAATGGGGCGAGAGCTGAGCGTCACCATTTTAGAAACAAACTTCATTTTGTGGTTAAGTGGCATGTGCAGGCGTTCAAACAGTTTTTTAACCATTTTACCACCTACGAACTCATGGCCGTGAAATGTCCACCCAACTTTTTTACTGAACTTCTTTGTAGATGCTTTGCCAATATCGTGCAGCAGGGCAGCCCAGCGCAGCCATACATCATCAGTGTTTTCGGCTATATTATCGACTACCTCCAGCGTATGGAAAAAATTATCCTTATGCGTTTGGCCTTCAACCTCTTCAACACCCTGCAGGTTAGTAAGCTCGGGCATTATGATGTGCAGCAACCCTGTTTGGTGCAGCAGCTTAAACCCGACAGATGGCACAGCGGCCGACAGTATCTTATTTAGCTCATCTACAATACGTTCTCCGGTAATAATTTTAATACGCTCTTTATTACGCTCTATTGCCGTAAGCGATTCGGCCTCTATAGTAAAGCCTAATTGCGTGGCAAAACGAATGGCGCGCATCATTCGCAACGGGTCATCGCTGTATGTGATGTCCGGATCCAGCGGCGTGCGGATAATCTTGTTCTTTAGGTCTTCTATTCCGTTAAACGGATCTACCAGTGTACCGTAATCGGCTTCGTCAAGCGATAGAGCCAGGGCATTAATAGTAAAATCGCGGCGGTTTTGGTCGTCTTCCAGTGTGCCGGTTTCAACCACAGGGTTGCGGCTATCGGTATTGTAAGACTCTTTACGTGCGCCAACAAACTCAATATCAATATCTTCAAATCGCAGCATTGCAGTGCCGTAGGTTTTAAAAACCTGCACTTTTGGTTTGTTAGGCAGTCTGGATGATACTGTTTGGGCCAGCTCTATACCGCTGCCTACAGCCACAATATCAATATCTTTTTTAAAGTCGCGCTGCAACAAAAAATCCCTCACAAACCCGCCAATTACGTAACTTTTTACGTTGAGCTGGGCAGCAGCCTGAGAAGTTATCTTAAAAATGCCGTTATGTAGCGCTTCTTTATAAGTGTTCTTTTTCATTAAGGTCGTATCACTTTCACCGTCAAATCGTTACCAAGTTTAATAATGGTAGATGGCTTTGCGGCAATTTTATCGTGGTGCAAATTTACGATATAGTCTACGCCGTCCAAAATATGATGGTCGATTTCTTTAAAAGAATTAGGGGTGGGCCTGCCGCTAATGTTCGCCGATGTACTTACCAAAGGCTTTTTCATGCGTTCCATAAGCTTAAAGCAAAATGGGTCTTTAACCAGCCGAACGCCCAATGTTTTATCGGGAGCTATAAGGTTAGGTGCCACATTGCGCGGGTTATCGAGTACAAGGGTGGTAGGTTTTTCAGAGAGGTCGATGAGCTGCCAGGCAACTTCCGGAATTTCTTTAAAAACGTTGTGCATCATTCGGTCGCTGTTCATAAGCACGATCATGCTTTTGCTTTCCATACGCTGCTTAAGGTCGTATATTTTTTTTACGGCATCTGGGTTGGTGGCATCGCAGCCAATGCCCCAAACGGTATCTGTAGGGTATAGTATTATGCCTCCGGCTTTTATAGCTTCAAAGGCATTATGTACTTCGGTATTTATATCGGGTGTGCTCATTTAGTAAGCGTTTAGGGTGTCTACAATTTTCTTAACCTCTTCATTAGTCAAAACCGGACTCATAGGCAGGCTCAATACCTCACTGTGTATTTGCTCGGTAATTGGCAAATATAATGTACTTAAGTTAGCATACGCCTCCTGTTTATGTATTGGAATAGGATAATGTATAAGCGTTTGTATATCAGCGGCGGCTAAAAAGCGTTGCAGCCTGTCGCGTTCTTTGGTGCGTACCACAAACACATGCCAGGTATGTGCCAACTCCTCTGCGGGTCGTTGCGGCAGTTTTATTTTTGGGTTAGTAACATTAGCGAGGTAATAATCGGCTATCTCGCGGCGGCGTTGGTTTTCAGCATCCAGGTACTTCAGTTTTACATCAAGCACCGCAGCCTGAATTTCATCCAGCCTTGAATTCAGTCCCGGATATTTATTAATGTATTTAGTCTCCGACCCATAATTTGCTAAGGCACGGATTGTCTTTGCTAAAGCATCATCGTTAGTGGTTACGGCACCGGCATCGCCAAGTGCACCTAAATTTTTACCGGGATAAAAACTGAAACCCGCAGCATCGCCTAAATCACCTGTTTTAATGCCGTTGCATTGCGCGCCAATAGCCTGTGCGTTATCTTCAATTATCTTAAGGCTATATTTATCGGCCAACTCTTTCAATTCTTCCGAAAAAACCACTTGCCCGTACAAATGCACTATCATGATGGCCTTTGTTTTAGGGGTTACCTTTTCCTCTATTTTGGCGATGTCTATATTATAGGTCTCAATAGCAGGTTCTACTAAAACCGGAACCAGACTATTGTCGGTCACGGCAAGTACCGATGCTATATAGGTATTAGCGGGTATTATAACCTCATCGCCTTCCTTCATCAGGCCAAGTTCTATGTACGCTTTAAAGATAAGGCGCAAAGCATCAAGCCCGTTAGCCACGCCAATAGCGTGTTTGCAGCCTATGTAGGCCGAAAAGCTCTTCTCAAAACCCTTTACTTCTTCGCCTAAAAGATACCAGCCGCTCCTGAAGGTTTTAAGCAGGCGGGCTTCTATTTCCTGTCCGTGCAGCAGGTTTATTTTTTGCAGGTCGAGAAATTTTATCATGCAAACTGATTTTTACCAAAATTAGTACACAACATTTACATTTTGGCAATAAAGTGTATAAAAAGCTATTATTTTAATAGTGAATGGTATACCTCTAAATATTGTTTAGCGGCATCATCCCAATTAAAAGACAGTGCTCTTTGGGTAAGCTTTTCCTCGTAAAAAGCAACATTGTTTTTGTAGATGTCGTAGCCTTTATAAAATTCTGATGCCATGTGTTCGGGATCAAATTCATCCCAGTAAAAGGCATGCTCGCCGCCAATTTCGGGCAGTGAGGCCCTGTTGGCTAAAAAAACAGGCTTGCCAAAACGCATGGCCTCAATAGGTGGCAGGCCGAAGCCCTCGCCAATAGAGGGGAATAAAAAGGCAGCACAATTTTTAAGATAGAACTGCTTACCGGCATCGCTAACCTTGCCTGTAAGGAAAACGCGGTCCTGCAATTTGAGTTCTATTATAGCCTCCCGTATCTTATCTCCGGCAGGTTTGTTATTGTTACCTGATAGTATCAAATTAAAATCAGGTACAAATTGCATCATCCTTACTATCGATTCAAAGTTTTTCTTCTCTAAAAAGTCGCCAATAGTGTATAAGAACGGTTTATCAACAGGAAATTCGGGTGTATAGTTTGTCGTTTCGGTAAGTGCTGTGATGGGATTGCCGTTGTAAATTACATATTCCGGAACGTTAGGCACATCAAAGTACTGGTGGGTATGTTGCTTGGCAAACTCAGATATGTAGGTAATCGCATGGCATCGCTCCAGTTTACCATAAAACAGCTTACCTCTTTTAGATGAGGTATCCTTCATAGTAGCCTGGTCTGCAAAATTTACATCATGAACGGTAAGCAGGTATTTACTTACTTTAGAAGGTTCAAATTTGGTATTTTGATTTACAGAATGCCATAAATCATGTTTTGTGGAAACGCTGAAAGCTTTATATCGATTAAAAGAATACACCTTTTTGTACTTAAACATGTCTTTAAACTCATCTTTAAGTGTTTGGGGCTTGTAGGCAGACAAAGTGATTTCTACGTCGCTAAGATCCTGATGGCTAAGGCCTTTTATAAGTCCGTAATTAAAAGTACCCAGGCCTGTTGCGGGATTTTTTATGTTGTGTGTTTCTAAAAAAACTTTTTTCATTTTTCCAATTTGATGTAAAAATATAAAAAGCATTGGTTAGTTTGCCACTCATACAACTATTTAGGAGCTTTTTACCGATTTTTTACTATTTGATAATAATGGTAACATGGCAAATTCAAAATGGTTATTTTTGTGCAAAATTGCACCAGCACATGAATAAAGTTATAGCCCCAAAATTTCTTAACCAGCAAACGGAGATTACAGGCATTATAGAAAATTTTGACACCACAGGCACTTTATTTGTAAATGGTAAAAGGAATAAGATAAAAACCTTTGAGCTTAACGGAATTACGGCTAATGTAAAGTCGTTCAGGGTGCCTAATTTGCTTAACAAAATAGTATATCGTTTTTTTAGGAAATCTAAGGCAAAGCGGTCGTATGAGTTCGCCAATATTTTGCTTGAGAAAGGTATAGGTACACCGCAGCCCATTGCCTATTTTGAAAATTATAATGCGCTGGCGTTTTTAGACAGTTATTATATAAGTGAGCAACTGGTGGCTGACCTGACTTTTAGGGAGCTGGTTGAAATACCTGATTTTCCTGACCATGAAAACATACTGAGGCAGTTTACCAATTTTAGCTTTTTGCTGCATGAAAAAGGAGTTGAATTTACAGATCATTCTCCCGGAAATACCCTCATCAAAAATTTAGGCAACGGGCAATATGCCTTTTATCTGGTAGATCTTAACCGCATGAATTTTCATGATCACATGGATTTTGAACTGCGAATGGAAAATCTTAAGCGCCTTACCCCTAAACAGGAAATGGTTGCCATAATGAGCAACGAATATGCTAAGTTGTACAACAAACCTGAACAGGAGATATTTGAAGTGCTTTGGAAAAAGACGGCCGACTTTCAGGCAAAATTCTGGAGAAAGAGGGCACTTAAGAAAAAACTGAATTTCTTAAAAAAATAATGGCATAAATTTGCTGCCAAACAGCTGTATACGATGAAAGCATCAGTTATAATGAGTACCTATAATGCCGAAGCGTGGCTTGAAAAAGTTATATGGGGCTTTAGTGTGCAAACAGAAAAAGATTTCGAAATTATTATTGCTGATGATGGCAGTGGCCCGGCTACGAAAGCGCTTCTCGATAGGCTGGCCAGCGAGATTTCTATGCCCATTGTACATGTATGGCAGGAAGATAATGGTTTCCAGAAAACGATGATACTTAACAAGGCCATAATGGCTGCTCAAAGCGATTACCTTATTTTTACCGATGGCGATTGCATACCTCGCGCTGACTTTGTAGCTACGCACTTAGCACACAGGCAGGAAGGCTATTTTTTATCGGGTGGGTATTTTAAGCTGCCTATGCAAACGTCAAATGCTATTACATATCAGGATATTGTTGCCCAAAAATGTTTTGATGTACATTGGCTTAAGCAAAATGGGTTAGGCGCTAAAAAAACCGGTAAGCTTACTGCTAAAGGTTTTATGGCGAAGCTTCTTAACTTTATTACACCTACTAAAGCATCATGGAACGGACATAATGCGTCGGCTTATAAAAAAGACCTTATAGATGTAAATGGTTTTAATACCCAGATGCAATATGGTGGCGAAGACCGCGAACTTGGCGAAAGGTTATTTAACAAAGGGCTTAAGAGCAAACAAATTCGCTACAGTGCCATTTGTATACACCTTGACCACGCGCGGGGCTATGTAGACGATGCTACGTGGAAAAAAAACAACGATATACGCGAGTACACGCGTAAAAATAAAGTGGTTAGAACCGTATCTGGAATTGATTCCTAATTAGCCGCAACGTATTCCTCTAACAACGGCATAATGAGGTCTGGAGTAAATTTGTCATACAATTCAAGTGCCTGTGGCTTCATCTCCTTTGGAGAGTTGTCACCGTAAAGCTCGGGTTTGTAATCTTTTAAGTGTACCGATACAATAGATTTCCCGTTCTCAAATGAGTTCCATGCCTCTTTTTTGATCCAGGTAGAAAATATGGTAAACGACGGAATATCGATAGCCTTTGCCATGTTTACCGCGCCGCCTTCATTACCTATAATGGCATCGCAGTGTGAGAGTATAGAAAGAAATTCCCTTACATCGCCGGGCACGACATCCATGCGTATTTTTTGCTTTGTAAAGTCGCTGCACATGTTATAGATGGTTTCTGCCTCCTTTTTTTGTACAGGTATATAATTAAACAAAAGGCAAACGTTAGGCTTTTTTGCAACAACGTCTAACAGTTTAGCCATATAGGCATAAGGATATGTCTTTGTTTTAGAGCTGCCTAAAACACCTATCATGTAAACTGTAGTGTCGGAAGTAATACCGTGCTGTAAAAGTACCCGTTTACCGTGTTCACGCTCCTCGGCTGACATGAAAATTTTTGGCTTGCGGTCTAATTCAATAGTAAGGTTTAATGGCCTAAGCAGTTCCAGCCTGTTGTTTATGGCAAGGCCGGCATTATCTTTAGGCTTTTTAATTTCATTAACCGTATGGGTGTAAATATAGCTGGTGTAGGGCTTGTAGAAGCTTATTTTTTTATCTGCACGCGAAAAAGCAACAATAAGATTGCTTTCTAACTTGCCATAAGCGTCAATTACAATATCATATTTTTCTTTGCGGGTTTGTAAAAGAAATTTAAAAAATTTCCATTTGCTATCCCGGTATTCGTTTTCAAAAGGTATTATTTTATTAATATTGGGGTTACCTTCTACCACAGGTTTTGTAAAAGGGTATATGAGGTAATGAATTTCTGATTTAGGATATGCCTTTTTAAGGTTGTTGCATAAAATGGTGCTAACCAACACATCACCAATCATTTTTTGCTGAATGACAAGTATTTTTTTTGCAGCCTGTCCACCATCTTTAGCCTCCTGCATTTCCTGCAGGTATATGTAGCGCATGTACTCATCGTGCTGCAATATACGGGCAATGCCATAACCGCGGCTACCATTAAGGAAACCAAGTTTAAGTATGTAATACTTAAAAAACCTGAATTTAGGGCGTACGCTTAGATGGTAATATGTTGGCGTTATGTGCTTATCTAACAGCTCTTTTGCTTTAAGCTGAGAGTATTGCAGCCTTTTATTTAAAAACTCTTCTTTAGTTTTAAAGGTATAGTGGTCTATAGCAACTTTTAACTCACCGGTTTTACCTTGTATATCCAGCTTTTCGTGAACCAGTTTCTTGGTATACCTGCATTTAGACCGCCTAAAGATCCTCTCGATTTTATCGGCGTTAAAAATATTGTTTATCAGCGGCCTGCCCTCGTAAAAAAACACACGTTTCACCACATAAGCCACTTCTTCAGGTTCACTGTCAATCGTTTTGATGATCTCTGCGATCCCTTTTTTAGAAACCCTTTCATCGGCATCAAAAAAAGTTACCCAATCATAAGAAGCCAGGTCTAAAGTGTAATTTCTTTGCGAAGAAAAATCGTCAAATACCCGCTGGTAAAATTTTACGTGCGGGTATTCTTCAATAACAATTTTAGGAGTAGCATCGGTACTATAAGAGTCTACAATGATAATCTCGTCCGCAAACGACATATTATCAAGGTATTCCCTTATGTTGTGCTCCTCGTTATAAATAATGGCAAGGGCCGAAATCTTAGTTTTTTTAACGCTCATTATTAGTGGTTATACCGCTACGTCGTACTCCCTTAAGGCGTTATTTAGCGAAGTTTTTAAATCGGTAGACGGTTTACGCTTGCCAATGATAAGGGCGCACGGCACCTGAAATTCACCTGCGGCAAACTTTTTAGTATAGCTGCCCGGTATCACTACGCTGCGTGCGGGTACAACACCCTTCATCTCTACAGGTTCGTCTCCGGTAACATCTATAATTTTAGTAGATGCAGTAAGGCATACGTTAGCGCCAAGAACCGCTTCGGCCTCTACGCGAACACCTTCTACAACAATACATCGTGAGCCAATAAAGGCGCCATCTTCAATAATAACCGGTGCAGCCTGTAAAGGCTCTAAAACGCCGCCTATGCCCACACCACCGCTAAGGTGAACGTTTTTGCCTATTTGTGCACAGCTGCCCACAGTAGCCCAGGTATCAACCATAGTGCCCTCATCTACATAAGCGCCTATGTTTACATAACTTGGCATTAATATAACACCCGATGATATATACGCACCATAGCGTGCTACAGCGTTTGGTACTACACGAATGCCTTTTTCGGCATAGTTGCGTTTAAGTAGCATCTTGTCATGGTATTCAAATATACCCGCTTCCAGGGTTTCCATTTTTTGTATAGGAAAGTACATTACCACCGCTTTTTTAACCCATTCGTTAACCTGCCAGCCACCCTCAATAGGTTCGGCAACGCGCAGTTTGCCTGTGTCAAGCAGTTCTATAACTTCGCGAATGGCGCTAATAGTTGTTTCTTCCTGTAGTAAGGCGCGGTTATCCCACGCGTTTTCAATAATGGGTTGTAGTGTATTCATGGCTATTGTTAGGTGGGGCAAAGATACAACTCCGTATTAAATTATATTTACGTAAATGCTAAAATCACAAGTATAATGTCAAAAGTTAAAACACTATTTACTAATACATTTTTTATCTTTACGTAAATACGATTTTAATGAAAGATAATTTTTCTGCCCAGGCAAAAGCATACGCACAATACCGCCCGTATTACCCGCCCGAAATGATAGCTTATATCGTTTCTTTAGTAACTAACAATGATGCTGCGCTTGATGTGGCAACCGGTAACGGACAGGTAGCTGCCCAGCTTGCTAAATACTTCAAGGAGGTTTATGGTACCGACATTAGTGAGAAGCAACTGCAAAACGCTACTCAGTCTCCTAATATAACCTATAAGGTAGAGCGGGCAGAGGTAACGCATTTCGGCGAAAGCCAGTTCGACCTTATTACTGTAGCGCAGGCCATACACTGGTTTGATTTTGATGCCTTTTATAAAGAGGTGAACCGCATTTTAAAGCCCGATGGGGTTTTTGCCGTACTGGGTTACGGCCTTTTTAGTACTAACACCGATACCGATAAAATACTCCATAAATTTTATTATGATATTGTGGGCCCTTACTGGGATGCCGAGCGGCGCTACCTCGACGAGAATTACGCAACTATTCCGTTTCCTTTTAATGAAGTTGAAACACAAAAGTTTACCAACCATTTTACGTGGACGCTGGAGCAGTTAACCGGTTACCTGGAAACGTGGAGTGCCACACAGCACTATATAAAAAAGAATGGCAGCAACCCAATTGATATTATTAGAGCAGAGCTGCAACAATCGTGGGAGAAAAGCGATAAGAATGTAACTTTTCCGTTACTTTTGCGGGTAGGAAAGAAAGTTTAGGGTTTAGAGTTTCGTGTTCAGGGTTGAGTAGCCCAGCCCGAAACGCCCAACCCGAAACCCGAAATAGTTATATTTATGAGAATACTTGCTATAGATTACGGCGAAAAACGTACCGGCATTGCGGTTACCGATGAAATGCAGCTGATCGCATCAGGCTTAACTACCATACCATCGGGTACGGCGCTGGCCTTTTTAAAGGATTATTTTACTAAAGAAAAGGTAGAGAAAGTGCTTATTGGCGAGCCCAAACAAATGAATGGGCAGCCATCTCAAAGTGCAGGCCTTATTGATGCGTTTACAGTAAAATTTAGCGAGCAATTTCCTGATATGCAGGTGGTGCGGGTAGATGAGCGCTTTACCAGCAAGATGGCTTTTCAAACCATGATAAATAGTGGTCTAAAAAAGAAACAAAGGCAAGATAAAGGGTTGATTGATGAGATTTCTGCAACAATTTTGCTTCAGGATTATTTAATTCAAAAAAATAAATAAATTTTATTTTAGTTTCCGTAAAAATGGTAATCGGTAAAATCTACCGTTGTAATTGTGATAATTTTTACACAGTTTCAAAGTAAATTTGCATTTTCAAACTCATATAATGTCCACAAACTTACAACAGGAGCCGGAGGTGGTTCTTATAGGCGCCGGTATAATGAGCGCTACATTAGGCATGTTTCTCAAAGAACTTATGCCTACGGTAAAAATTACAATTTACGAAAGGCTTGATGTAGCTGCCGCCGAAAGTTCTGATGCATGGAACAACGCCGGCACAGGGCACTCTGCTTTTTGTGAGCTAAACTATACCCCAGAAAGGCCCGATGGTAGCATAGATGCCTCTAAAGCAGTTAAGATAGCCGAGTGGTTTGAAGTTTCTAAGCAGTTTTGGGCACACCTTGTAGAGAGGGGGCTTATAAACAATCCTCAGGATTTTGTGCGCAGCATACCGCACATGAGTTTTGTATGGGGCGAGGAAAATGTTGATTACCTTAAAAAAAGGTATGAGGCTTTGCAGCAGTATCCATTGTTTAAAGGGATGGAGTTTAGCGAAGACCCTAAAACCATAACAGGATGGATGCCTCTTGTAATGGAGGGCCGTGATGCTAACACACCTATTGCAGCTACTAACATGCCAATAGGCACCGATGTGAATTTTGGCGAACTTACCCGCGATATGTTTGCATGGCTTGCAAAACAGCCTAATGTAACCATACATTTTGGGCACGAAATAACCAGCATGCGCCGTTCTTTAAGCGGTAACAATAAATGGAAATTTAAAATAAGAGATCTTAATACAGGTGATAAAACCCGCGCTTATGCCGATTTTGTATTTATTGGTGCAGGGGGAGGATCGTTACATTTGCTTGAAAAAGCCGATATTCCTGAAGGGAAAGGCTTTGGCGGTTTCCCGGTAAGCGGGCAATGGCTTAAATGTATTAACGAAGAGGTTATAGAAAAGCACAATGCTAAAGTATACGGCAAAGCTTCGGTAGGGGCGCCGCCAATGTCGGTTCCTCACGTAGATACCCGTATGATAAACGGCAAGAAAGAACTGCTTTTTGGCCCTTATGCTGGTTTTAGTACTAAATTTTTAAAGCAGGGTTCTTACCTTGACCTTATCACTTCTATACGAGCCAATAATATTGGACCAATGCTTGCGGCAGGATATCACAACATTCCGCTTACTAAATATTTAATTCAGCAGGTTACACAGTCTAAAGAAGACAGGCTTGATGCGCTACGTGAATATATTCCGGATGCTAAAATGCAGGACTGGGTGCTGGAAGCAGCAGGGCAGCGTGTACAGGTTATTAAAAAGGATGAAGAAACCGGTGGTAAATTAGAGTTTGGCACAGAGGTTATTAACAGTGCCGATGGTACCCTCGCGGTACTGCTTGGCGCATCGCCGGGTGCAAGTACAGCAGTATCTATTATGGCCGACCTTTTAGAGCGTTGTTTCCCGGATAAGATAAATACTCCGGAATGGCAGGAAAAGCTTAAGAGCATGATACCATCATACGGTATAGAGCTTAACACAAACCCTGAGCTTCTTGCTAAAGTAAGAGAACATTCCAGCAAGGTACTTGGGCTTGCAACTTTTGAGGCTAAAGCATAATAAACAACAAAATAGTTATATATTTAAATCCTTAAAACCCTTAGTGGTTTTAAGGATTTTTTATTTTAAACCGTCAATTAACTATGTCCGACAATCTCACTACTTTCAAAAAATTTACTGATGGCGTTGCTGCCAAAGAACTGGAGCAACTGCTTATAGACAACAGCATACAATGCCATTTGGTAGATAATTCATCCCGGTTGGGTTCGGCATTTTCGGGCGATCTTGAAAAAGAGTACGAGATACAAATACAGCAGGAGGATTTTGAAAGGGCACAGCACTTGTTGGAAGTTCAGGCGGCAAGCCTGATAGACGAGGTACCGGATGATTATTACCTGCTCACTTTTACCGATGACGAGTTACAGGATTTGATAGTGAAACGCGACGAATGGGGCGAATTTGATTACATGCTCGCTAAACACTTACTGGAGCAGCGTGGCAAAGCTGTAGATGAAAACCATATACAAAAGCTGCAGCAGGAAAGGCTTGCAGAACTTGCTAAGCCCGAGAAAAATCATACCGGACTTATTATAGCAGGCTATGTTTGTGCTCTTTTAGGAGGGTTATTTGGTATCACCACAGGTTATGTACTTATGACATCGCAAAAAACCTTGCCGGATGGTACACGGGTACCTACCTATACCAAAGATGACAGAGTACACGGCAGGTTTATATTAATACTTGGGGTTATAGTATTGGTTGCTCTGGTGCTCATTAAATTCAGTAATTCTTTAATGAGGAGTTTGTTGTAGTTTTGATGTGATTTCCCAAATTTTATCCTGATAATACTATACCGCTTTGCTCTTGCGTTAGTAGATATATACCAATAATATATTCCATTAAATACGTATGAGAAGCATTAAATCCTGCATTGTTATCGCAGCGTTATGCTGCATGGTGCCGGCAATGGCACAACAAAGTTTTGGCTTAGCCAAATATACTGCAATGTGCAGCTACTATGGCGAAACCATAAGCGGCACTGTAGATGCCTATGAAAGCGGCCCTACTGCCGAAAAAGTTGTAAAGAACATTATGTCGGTTATTGGCTTAAAGCCAAATTTTGAATTACGTGCCAGCAACGTGCCTAACGCCGCTGCCGTTATGATAAAAAGCAAGAGGTATATTTTGTACAACCCTGCTTTTATGGATAAGATAAACAATGCCAGCGGTACCAACTGGGCTGCTATTAGCATATTAGCCCACGAAATAGGGCACCACCTAAACGGGCATACGTTAGACAACGTAGGCAGCCGTCCGCAAACCGAACTGGATGCCGATGAATTCTCTGGCTTTGTGCTGCGTAAAATGGGCGCAACCCTAACGGATGCCCAAGCGGTAATGAGCATTATTGCATCGCCTAACGGATCTAAAAGCCACCCGCCTAAAAGAGACCGCCTTGCATTTATTGCAGCAGGGTGGAATAACGCAGGTGGCAGTACTACCACGGCGGTGGCTGCTGCGCCAGCACCTGTAGCACCTAAACCTGTAATTGTTAGCCAGCCTGTAGCTGTTGAAAGGCCTGCTGTTACAAAAACTCCTATGCTACAGCAAAAACAAACGGTGGCTCAAAATTACCCGTCGCGCGTCGCGACTACTAAACAGCCGCAGCAACGCACAATAGTATCTAATGTAAATGCACAGCCATTACGTTCGCAGCATATACAGCAAAGTACGCTTTCCAATAAAAATATAATGTCTGATGTTTACTTTGTATCCAACCCTAAAGGTAAATACTATGTAACGGCAAAGGGCAATTTGGTGTTAGTAGATAACGATAAGGTTTTTCATATTGCCAGCCTCTCAAAATCCGACAGGCAGGGGTTTAGCCTTATGTTTTCAGATGATGGCATAAATACGGTATACGTAGCTTCGGGTGGTACTTTAGTAAACAGTAATGGCGCAAAAGTGGGCTTTTTAAAAGCGAGGTAGCGGCAATTATGAGTTAATATAACTTTTCAAGATATAAAATACCACACGCAATAGTGTGGTATTTTTTTTACATAAAGCTTTCTTAAAGCTTTTTATAGTGCAGCGTTATTTTAGCTAAATTGCAGTAAATAAAGTGCCATGCAAAAGAGTATTGTTTGGGAAGGTTTGTACTATACTACCGAAGAGCAATGCTCTATAAATTACCTTGACGGGGCCATTGTAGTACGCAGCGAGTTGGAAGGCTGGGCATTAACCACTCCGGTTTATATGGAGTATGTTTTACGCCTGGGCGCCGATTGGAAAGTCACCGAACTGGATATCAATATTACTGTAGGGGAAACTAATTATGCTTATTTGCTTTTTAGGGATGCCGATGCCAAATGGACGGATGCTAACGGTACAACTTATCCTGAATTTAGCGGCTGCGATTTTATAGACATTTCGCTAACGCCTTTTACCAATTCGCTACCCATAAACGGTTTACAATGGCATGAGGACGAAAAGCAGCAGGTTGAGGTGCTGTATATGGATGTACTGGCAAACCACTTGCGTAAAGATACCCAGCATTATACCCGCACCGGGCTACACAACTATACGTTTGAGAACGATGGCGGAAACTTTATAGCGAATATTACCGTAGATGATGATGGGCTTGTTACAAATTATCCCGAACTTTTTGAAATGCTAAACCAATATAACCCTATGGATACTGTACAACAAATTGAAGCGTTAGAAGCAAGGCTTATAGCGGCCATGAAAGCCAGTAATATTCCCGAACTGCACGAGCTACTGGCAGATGGCCTTATTTTTACCAACCAAAACGGGCATTTAGTTAACAAGGCCGATGATATAAATATGCACCAATCGGGCAAATTAGAGATTTACAGCCTGGAAACCAGCGCACAGCTTATTACGGTGTATGATGACGTAGCTGTAGTATCGGTAGTGCAGGACCTGGGTGGCGATTTTGACGGGCATACCTATGCAGGCATTTTTCGCTATACCCGTGTGTGGAAACAACTTGATGGAAAGTGGCAGGTAATTGCCGGGCACGTGAGCCAGCTGGTATCTTAAGTTAGCTTTGCGAAGTTAGTTGTCCGTAGATTTTCACGGCTTCAACGGCTTCTTTAACATCATGCACTCGTAAAATTTTAGCGCCTTTCATTAACGAGATGGTGTTTAAAGCTGTTGTGCCGTTAAGCGCTTCCTGCGGGGAGTTGCCAAGCAGTTTATATACCATTGATTTGCGTGATACGCCCGATAATAGCGGCAGCCCTATCATTTGCAAGAGCTCCAGTTTATTCAGTACTTCATAGTTCTGCGAAAGCGTTTTGGCAAAGCCGAACCCAGGATCAATAATAATATCTTCAATACCGTGGCTTCGTGCGGCAGCGATCCTTTCTGAAAAATAAAACAGCATTTCCTGTACGATATCATCATACTGCGTAAGCTTTACCATAGTTTGCGGGTTGCCACGCATGTGCATCATAACGTAAGGCACTTTTAGGCGGCCAACAGTTTGCAGCATTACATCATCCAGTAGTCCGGCAGAAATATCGTTAATTATTGAAGCGCCGCTGTTTATGCAGGCTTCGGCAACTTTTGCCCTAAAGGTATCTATAGAAAGCAACACATCCGGAAAATGCTTTAAAATCAGTTCTACAACAGGTACAATACGCTTAACTTCTTCTTCTTCACTAACAAATTCTGCATTCGGCTTGCTGGAGTACGCTCCAATATCAATAAAGTCAGCGCCGTCGGCCAGCATCCTCTCAACCTGGGCAAGCAATTCGTTTTCATTACTGTATTTTCCACCATCAAAAAAAGAATCCGGCGTGCAATTCAGTATCCCCATAACTTTTGGAGCCGATAGGTTTATAAGCCTGCCTTTGCAGTTAATCAACATAAGCCTGTTTTTTTAAAATGCCCTTTGCTTTAGGGGCGTTTTTTAGTACATTTGAAAAAATTTCATACAAAGATACTACTTAAATGAGTAATACCTCAAGTCAATACGACAGCGTTATTGCCGGTTGCAGGCAGCTTTACATAAATAAAATGAAAGACTACGGCAGTGCCTGGCGTATACTTAGGCTGCCCTCTTTAACCGACCAGATATATATTAAAGCCCAGCGTATACGCAGCCTTCAGGAAAATGAGGTGCGTATGGTAGATGAAGACGAGACCGGCGAGTTCATCGGGATCATTAATTATGCTATAATGGCATTGATACAGCTTGATAGGGGAGTGGCCGACCAGCCCGACCTGGGTGTGGATGAGGCTACGGCTTTGTATGACGAAAAAGTGCAGCTTACCAAAACACTTATGGAAGCTAAAAATCATGACTATGGCGAGGCCTGGCGCGAAATGAGGGTAAGTTCCCTGACCGACCTGATATTGCAAAAATTACTTCGCGTAAAGCAGATAGAAGATAATAAAGGCAAAACGCTGGTAAGCGAAGGCATAGATGCCAATTACCAGGACATGCTTAATTATGCCGTTTTTGCCCTGATATTAATGAACAAATTTCAATAAAACATGAAAGTACTTACACAGCTGTGCAGGATATTTGTTGGCGTACTCTTTATAATATCCGGCCTTATAAAACTTAACGACCCGGTAGGGTTTTCTTTTAAATTACAGGAATATTTTGGTGCCGAGGTGCTTAACCTGGAGTTCCTTATCCCTATAGCGTTAGGACTTGCCGTAGTAATTGTAATTTTTGAAGTACTTGTGGGTGTAATGCTCCTGGTGGGCTTTAAACGCAATTTTACAGTATGGAGCCTCTTGCTGATGATTGGCTTTTTCACGTTCCTTACATTCTATTCGGCCTACTTTAATAAAGTTACCGATTGTGGTTGTTTTGGCGATGCATTGCACTTAACCCCTTGGCAAAGCTTTACTAAAGATGTTGTTTTACTGGTACTTATACTGGTACTTTTCTTTAGCAAGCAACATATAAAACCGCTTTTCCCTAAAACTGTTGTAAATGCAATTGTGGGCTTAAGCCTTGTGCTTTGCGGCTTTATGGCGTGGTACGTGCTTAACCATTTGCCTATTATAGATTTTAGGGCGTACAAGGTGGGTACTAACATTAAGCAGGGTATGCAGGTGCCGGAAGGCGCACCTAAAACCGTTACCGAGATGATCTTTATTTATAAGGTAAATGGTGTTGATAAAGAATTTACAGAGAAAGAAGTAGCAAACGTACCTGCGGATGCGGTGTTTGTAGACCGTAAGGATAAGATAATCTCTCAGGGCTATGTACCGCCAATACACGATTTTACATTAGAATTTAACAGTAATGATGAAACCGAAGGCATATTAAACACTCCTAAAATAATACTTGTAATATCTTACGACCTTGAAAAAGCCAGCGATGAGGGCCTTGCTAAAATAGAAGCCTTTAATAAAAAAGCCCAGGCGCAGGGGTACAAGGTTATTGGTGCAACAGCATCAAGCCAGGATATTGTAGAGGCTAAGAAAAAGCAATTTGGACTAACGCTGGATTACTATTTTTGCGATGCTACCACGCTTAAAACTATCGAAAGGGCTAATCCAAGTATCGTAGTGCTTAACAAAGGTACCATCACTCAAAAGGCGCACTGGAACGATATAGATACCGTGGCTTTACCATAACCAGCCTAAAGAAGCGATAATTGCTAAAATACCTCATTTATAAAACAGGATATGCGCTGCTCACACTTTTTGGTGTGGTTACGGTCATATTCTTTTTATTTACGGTACTGCCCGGCGACCCCGCCCGTATGATGCTGGACCAGAACGAAAATTCGGAACAACTGGCCATCATTAAAAAGAAGTATGGGTTTGATAAACCGGTTAGCACGCAATACTTTTATTATTTGAATGACCTTTCGCCGGTGTCGTTTCACAGCACCGTGCCTGATGACTATACCTATCTTGCCGAGGGTAAATATACCGCCGCAAATCTATTTACTATTGGTACTACCACAACTGTTTTAAAAGCGCCATATTTAAGGGAAAGCTTTCAAAAAAGTGGCAAAAAAGTAACACAGGTTATTGGCGATACACTACCCAATACCGTGGTGCTGGCATGCTTTGCCATTGTTATTGCCATAATTATTGGTATCGCTTTAGGAGTAGTTTCTGCCTTGTATAAAGATACCTGGATAGACCGTACCATTGCATTGGTTAGTACCCTGGGCATGAGCCTGCCGTCGTTTTTTGCGGCCATATTGTTTGCATGGGTGTTTGGGTTCTTACTTCATAAATACACCCATTTAGATATGACGGGTAGCCTCTATGAGGTGGACGATTTTGGCGAAGGCTCCCACATTAAATGGAAGAACATTATATTACCCTCTATAGTGCTGGGCATCCGCCCGCTTGGCGTAGTAATACAGCTTATGCGTAACTCGTTGCTGGAGGTTATGGGTCAGGATTACATCCGTACCGCCCGTGCAAAGGGGTTAAGCGAACTGAATATCATCCGCAGGCATGCGCTTAAAAATGCACTAAACCCTGTGGTAACGGCAATATCGGGCTGGTTTGCCAGTATGCTTGCCGGGGCAGTGTTTGTTGAGTATATTTTTGGATGGAATGGCCTTGGCAAGGAAGTGGTAGAGGCGTTGAATACTCTTGACCTGCCTGTGATTATGGGATCGGTACTGGTTATAGCGGCAACCTTTGTGGTTATTAACATACTTGTAGATATTATTTATGCGTGGCTGGACCCAAGGATAAGGCTGGAGTAAAGCCGGCTTAACGAAAACGATAGCATACGATTAACTGATCTAATTATATGAAATATTTAACTTTGGTCAGATAATTGTTACATTGGTTATCGTAAATTTGTTATGCTTTAATTTAAAGAAGAAAATGAAAAAAATACTTTTATTGCCCGTATTGCTGTTCGCCATGGCATCATGCACAGCACAGGACAGGACAAGCTTTGGCAAAGAAGCGCTGGAGTCTAAAATGACTGCGCTTGATGGTAAACAAATAGCTTTTAAAGATATACTTGCCAAATACAAGGGTAAAACCGTTGTGATAGACGTTTGGGCATCATGGTGCCCGGATTGTATTAAAGGAATGCCTAAAGTACACAACCTGCAAAAACAATTTCCTGATGCGGTATATTTATTCCTTTCGTATGACAGGGTGGACGAGAAATGGAAAGCGGGTATTGAAAAATATGGTGCGAACGGCGAAAATTACCACGTAGGTACGAGCATGAAAGAAGGCGCTTTTGCAGCCGATATTAAACTGGACTGGATTCCGCGTTACATGGTGGTAGATAAAAACGGCAAAATTGCGCTGTTTAAAGCTATTGAGGCTGATGATGCCAAACTGATAGAGACATTAAAAAACCTAAAATAATGAGAAAAAAAATCGTTGCAGGAAACTGGAAGATGAACAACGACAGCGAGCAGACCGATGCTTTGCTGGAAGATATACTGGCTAAAAAGCCGGAATTTACTAATGCTAAAATTGTGGTTGCCCCAAGTTTTGTAAACCTGCAGGCAGCGGTGCAAAAAACACACGGCACTAATATTATTGTTGCTGCACAAAACATGCACCAGTCAGAAAGCGGCGCTTTTACAGGTGAGGTATCGGTAGGTATGCTAAAAAGTATTAAGGTAAACACTGTTATTTTGGGCCACTCAGAACGCAGGGCTTACTTTGGCGAAACCAATGCTTTATTGGCACAAAAAGTTGATACAGCCCTTAAACATAATCTTACCATTATATTTTGTTTTGGCGAAGAGCTTGCCGACAGGCAAAGCAGCAACCATTTTAACGTGGTTGAAAGCCAGTTAAGAGAAGGTTTGTTCCATATTAGCGAAAGCAACTGGGCAAGCGTTGTACTGGCTTACGAGCCGGTTTGGGCTATTGGTACAGGCGAAACTGCTTCTCCTGAGCAGGCGCAGGAAATGCATGCATTCATCCGTACGTTGCTGCGCGATAATATTGGTAACGCAATTGCGGAGGAAACGTCTATCCTTTACGGAGGCAGCGTTAAACCGGACAACGCTAAAGAGATCTTCTCTAAACCCGATGTTGATGGCGGCCTTATAGGCGGTGCATCGCTTAAGGCAAATGATTTCTTAGGTATAGTTGCCGGAATAGAATAGTTTTTCTGAACATATATACAGAGCGGTAAGTAATTACCGCTTTTTTTATGTTTTAACTTTACCTTATCAGTGATTTCTTTCACCTTACTGTATTGATTTGTAAATTTGAGATACAGTTAAACAAAATAAAATGGAAGCAATTTATACAGCGGTAGCTACTGCTAAAGGTGGAAGGAACGGGCATGTAAGCTCAAATGATGGTATTTTAGATATGGAAGTGCGCATACCTAAAGAAATGGGCGGGCAGAGCGGTTATACCAATCCTGAGCAGTTATTTGCGGCAGGTTATGCCGCTTGTTTTGAAAGTGCCCTTAACCATGTAGCACGCGAAAAGAAAATTAAGGTTGGCGGCACGATGGTTACCGCTGAGGTTTCTATTGGTAAAAATGATAAAGGCGGATTTGGCCTGGCAGTTAAACTTCATGCTAATATTAAAGGCGTTACTGCGGAGGTTGCCGATGAGCTGGTAAAAGCAGCCCACGAAACCTGCCCGTACAGCAATGCAACACGTGGCAATATAGATGTTGAGCTAAAAAGCAGTGTGGACTAACAATAAAAAAGCGGTAAGTAATTACCGCTTTTTTTTAATGCTCCCTTATTATTTACTTTCTTTAAGTACCATATCTATAGTAATGGCACCGGCAAGAATAACAATCTTGTTGGTGTTTTCAGGGTAATCCGGGTTTATGTTTACGTTGTATTTATCTGCCGATGTAAAGATCTCTTTTACAGCACCGGCCCATTTTTTAGTAACGTTGCCAATTTGCACGCCTTTAGCATCAACTATTGTAAAGTTCCATGCTTTCCAGTCACCTGTAATTTCCGCGATTTGTGTTTCAGAAGCATCATAAATTATAAAACGCGGCTTAAACAGTTTAAATTTTTGTTTGATGGTGCCAATTACGTTTTCCTGCGGGTCTTTGATAACGATCTTTGACATCCAAAACGTCCACCCACGGGAAATAGAGGCCTGAACTTCATCGTCTATATTTTTAATCTCCAACAAGAAAGGCAGCATCGGCTTTTTAAGCAGCAGCCTTAATAATTTTTGGCCTGTAGTAAGTTTTTGCTTTACCGCACCCACATGCGTACCAATATCATTGTAGATGTTGTACGTATTTTCAAATTTAAAGAGGTTGACTTTCTCGTCTATAAAATAACTGTCGGAATCAAAAAAATTAAAGGCCATTGGTTTGTTGTTTGTTCTTACTCGTATGGCTTTTCAGAATTTCGCCCCGTTTTTTACAGTGGGTTCCGGTCTCCACAAATGGCTGGTTAGTGTGCCGGATTTTAAATGATAAATATCAGGCAGCAGCGAAGTTACTAAAATATGCTTGGCGTTGATAAAAGCTGTACGGATATTTTTACGTCAAATCTTAAACTAAAAAAGCCACCCGGTTTAATAACAGGATGGCTCTTTCTATTTATAGCAAGATGAAAAACTATAAGTCTAAAGTATAGGATAATACTATATTATTGTTTGTGGTTTGAACTCGTGCAGCATCGGTTAGTCCCGGGGTAAATAATGCTACATCGCTTTTGCGTTGATACCAGCTGTAGGCAAGGTCTATCCTCGATCCGCCAAAGCTGTATCCAACTCCACCTGAATAGCCTGTAAGATCACCTATGGTGGTGCCATTTTTATACGGACTTTGAACATAGCGGTAACCACCTCTAAGACTAAAAGCCTTTATGCGATATTCACCACCCACGCGTAATTCGCCGGCTACGTCTAAAGTATTAGCCAGTTCGGTATTAAGGCCACTGTATCGTGCGCTGCTGTATTTTGTATTACTATAATCTTTAATAGAATAATCAACGCTTAGCAGTGCATTTTTACCGAATACATAAGCTGCGCTGCCCGTCCATTTACCCGGTGTTTTTATCGTGTAATCATCTGAAGTCATAGTGACGCCCGGATCGGTATATGTAGTAACTCCACCATTTGTGCTAATAACGCGTTGTGTAATGTCGTCCTGTAGCCTAAGCCATGTAGGAGTTTGATAAGCTAATCCAACCCTAAGATTTTCGGTAGCTTTTACAATAGCACCAACGTCAAACGATACACCACCACCATAGGTATAGCGTTCGGTGTCAAATTGTAGCGATTGCAGCTCATCATTAGCGGCATTGCCTGTATCTTCGTAAAAACTTGTTGTATTAATAAGATCGGTAATATGCACGTTAATGTTGGCACCTATAAAAACACGTTGTTTAAGCTGTGCGGCAAAGTTAAGGGCTATTTTACTGTTGTAGCCTGTGGTAGAATTATAGCTATCCTGAAAATAGTTACCGCCTTGCGGTACATTAGAAACGTATGATGTATTTGTTCCATCATCTGTAGATGGGTTAAACACAAAGCCATTGTATCCTAAATAAGCCTGTTGGTCAAGATAACTAAGATTTTCGTAATTCGCATTATTTAAAGTGCTTAAAGGTATTCCTCCTTCGCTGCCTAAGCCGTTTGCATAGCGTAAAAAATATCTGTCAATTGAGTTTGTCGGGTTAATACCTGCGGCGTATATGCTGTTATCAAAGCTATTGGTGTTTTCGTAATCAAACCCGAGTGTAAACTTTTGCATAAAAGCATCCTCCTTAGAGTTGTTGAAAACAAAAACCCCACCAACCTGGTTAAGGTCAAAACTATTATCGTTGCGCTTGGTTTGCGTTCCAAAATAGTTTGCTTTGTTGTTAACGTTATAGCTGCTTACTGATGCCGTACCTGTGTTGTAAAGAAAAATAGCCGATCCTGCCGGGTTTATCATCATGGCCGATATATCGCCACCTATCGCTCCAAAAGCGCCACCCATAGCCCTAAAACGCGCGGTACCGGTAAGGTTATCTATAGAAAATCGCACTGCATCGGCAGCGGTATTTTGATCTTGTTGCGCATACGCGCCTGCGGCTGCCAGCAACATAGCAGCAGATAATATATACTTTTTCATGGCTTGTTATTGTATTGAAATAAAAAGTCCCATGCTGTTATCGTGTAATAATAACATGGGACCGGTATGATTTTTAACCTCTGCGGCCTCCGCCACCTCCACCGGAACGGCCTCCGCCACCTCCGCCGCCGGAACGACCTCCGCCAAAGCTTCCTCCGCTGTTGCGTGATGGAGTGCTGTAACTTCGGCTGCTACTGCGTGATGGCGCAGAAGGAGAATAGCTGCGTGATGGGCTATTGTTGTAGTTTCTTGATGAGTTGTTAAAGCTGCTTCTCGTAGGCGTATTGCCATTATACCTTGTACTGCCGTTGCCGTTTGCACTTCTCACAGTATTCACATTGCGGCTGTTGTTTGTAAAGTTTCTTGTAACAGCTCTGCCATTGCTAATTTGCCTGCCGTTGTTATATGTAGCTGCACGTCGTCCGTTAGTATTAGCATACCTACCTGCATTGTAGTAAGAGTTAGATCGTCCGCCGTTGCCGTTGTAGTATGCTGTGCTTCTGCCGTAGTTGTTACCGTAGTGGTAGTGGTTGTTGCCGTAGTAGCCATTACCCCAGCCACCGTAGTAAGGAGAGTACCAGCCGCCGTAGCCGCCCCAGCCTCCATAACCCCAGCCGCCCCAACCTAAGCCTAAGCTAAGGCCCCAGCCGCCTCCATAACCCCAGCCTCCGTAGTACGGGTAACCCCAGCCACCCCAGCCGCCATAGTAAGGAGAATACCAGCCGCCGTAACCACCATATCCGCCGCCGTAAACATTTACGGTAACATCATCAGTGTCCTGCCCCCAGCCGCCGTATGAGGTAACGCCCTGCCTTTGAGTACTGGTTGCAATACTATCGTTAGAGGTGTACCCTTCAACATCGGTAAAAACCGGATATTCATCTTGCAAAGAGTTAAAATAGGTGCCGTAACCGTTAGCATTTTGTCCGGTTACTTCGCCATCTCTATATTGTTGTACCGTGCCATCGTTATAATTATAAACGGGCTGGTTATCTGCATCACGTGGCACATTGCCATATATCCCATCGGTATCATTGGCCGATGTATTTTGGTAGGAGCTGCACGAGGCTGCTACCACGCCAAACAACCCCATTAGAGAAAACAGGGAGAACCGGCGTATATTGAAGTAATCAGTTTTCATATCTCTGCAATTTTTTTATTGTTGAACATACAAAAATAGTTAGTTTTGCTAAACTATTTTATACAAATAAAGTTAAACAATTTTTGTGCCAAATTAATTATAATGAGTAAGAATTTAACGAAACGGTCAGAAGATTATTCCAAGTGGTATAATGAGCTGGTTGTAAAGGCAGACCTCGCTGAAAATTCAGCAGTTAGGGGATGTATGGTGATAAAGCCATACGGCTATGCAATCTGGGAAAAGATGCAGGCAGAGTTAGACAGGATGTTTAAAGAGACAGGCCACCAAAATGCTTATTTCCCGCTGTTTATACCCAAATCGTTCTTTAGTAAAGAAGCCAGCCACGTAGATGGCTTTGCTAAAGAGTGTGCCGTGGTTACTCATTACAGGCTGCGCACTGCCGAAGATGGTAAAACCATTGAGGTTGACCCGGATGCCAAGCTTGAAGAAGAGCTTATTGTGCGACCAACATCTGAAACCATTATATGGAATACCTATAAAGGCTGGATACAAAGCTACCGCGACCTGCCGTTGCTTATTAACCAATGGGCTAACGTAGTGCGTTGGGAAATGCGTACCAGGCTGTTTTTGCGTACTGCCGAGTTTTTATGGCAGGAAGGCCATACAGCACACGCCACCCAGGCCGAAGCGATTACTGAAGCTGAACAAATGATGAACGTGTATGCCGAGTTTGCAGAGAACTTTATGGCTATACCGGTTATAAAAGGAATTAAAACCGAGAACGAGCGTTTTGCAGGTGCAATAGAAACCTATTGTATTGAAGCTTTAATGCAGGACGGCAAAGCCCTGCAGGCAGGTACATCGCACTTTTTAGGTCAGAATTTTGCCAAAGCGTTTGATGTTAAGTTTGCTAACAAAGAAGGTAAGCAGGATTATGTATGGGCAACCTCATGGGGTGTTTCTACCCGACTGATGGGTGCACTGGTAATGACACACAGCGATGATAACGGCCTTGTACTGCCTCCTAACCTGGCGCCTATACAGGTGGTTATTGTGCCTATTTATAAAGGCGATGAGCAGTTTGAAACCATATCAGTAGAAGCAAAGCAGCTAATGGCCCGTTTAAGAAAGCTGGGCATAAGTGTTAAGTATGACGACAGGGATACCCACAAACCGGGCTTTAAGTTTAACGAGTACGAGCTAAAAGGCGTACCGGTGCGTGTGGCTATAGGGCCTAACGACCTTGCCAACGGTACTTTTGAGGTAGCAAGGCGCGACACTCTTACCAAAGAAACCGTAATTAGTGCCGATATTGTAAGCTACATTCAGGATTTGCTTGAAGAAATTCAGGTAAGTTTATTTAATAAGGCGCGCGATTTTAGAAATTCGCACATTACAGAGGTAAATACCTTTGAAGAATTTAAAGATGTTTTAGAGAATAAAACAGGCTTTATATCAGCCCATTGGGATGGTACAACAGCCACCGAAGAGAAGATTAAAGAGTTTACAAAAGCAACCATAAGGTGCATAGCTTTAGATAGGGCAGAAGAGGCCGGAACCTGTGTATTTACTGGTGCTCCAAGCCAGGGCAGGGTACTGTTTGCAAAGGCATATTAATTTTTTTTGAAATATTTTGTTTGGGCTATTGCAGAAGTAAAAAACAGTTGTATATTTGCATCCGCATTAGAGAAACAAAATGGCCCGTTCGTCTATCGGTTAGGACGCCAGGTTTTCATCCTGGTAAGGGGGGTTCGATTCCCCCACGGGCTACAATAAGCAGGAATGGTAATTCCGGTTACTGCACAAAAGAGCAATCGGTCCGTTCGTCTAGGGGTTAGGACGCCAGGTTTTCATCCTGGTAACAGGGGTTCGATTCCCCTACGGACTACAATTAAAACATTAACAAAGTATTTAAGTTAAGAAAAAATGGCAAATCACAAGTCAGCTTTAAAAAGAATAAGAACGAGCGAAAAGAAAAGGGTTTTAAACAGATACCAACATAAAACTACCCGTAATGCAATTAAAGCTATACGTGTGGCTACTGTTAAATCTGAAGCTTCAGAGAAATTATCTTCTGTGATTTCTATGATCGATAAATTAGCTAAGAAGAACATCATTCATGCTAATAAAGCTTCAAACCTTAAATCAAAACTTACAAGGCACGTAGCATCTCTTAACTAATACTAAGAGGTACACGAAGTACAATATCTTAAAAGCTCCCAACATCGGGAGCTTTTTTTGTTTATATTAGTATTCTCATTGTTAATGATGCTAAGATGCACATTGTATAATTTGTAATGTATAATTTGGTTGCTTAGTTAAACAAAATTGCATGCAGTGCTGTTTGGATTAAAAGATAATTGATACTCAATGATAGCGCGGATTTGCAAATTCAACTTAAATACTAATTATGTCAACGACATTTATAAAATATAGTAATGATAATGGTTTTTGGATATCAGATATATATATGCAGTTAGCATATACCTACATTTATTTAGAACTAGAAAAACCTCTGTATAATTTAAAAAATAAAGCTGAACTTCTTTTTGGAATGAAATTTCAAATTAATGGTTACGCCACAGATATGATATCTTTAGGATGGAATTCACGCTTAGCTAACAAATCTGAAATAAAAGTTATGACAGAAATATTACATCAAGTTAAAGCAGATTTAAATGCGAAAGGTAATTATATATCCATCCAGGAATTGAAATCTATACAATCAGAAGATTACTATTTTAAACAATTTTTTTCTGAAAGCCCTTTTCCTGTAGCTGAACTAATAAAAATAATCGACGCTTTGATACAATTACTTGACGGTACTTGGACATCAAATAATTATGATATGAATATTGATTATGAGTAGTATTAATTGAGATGCAAGATCAGAAATTATAAAATTATTAATTTCCTAAGGGAAATCAACTTGCCGCCGCAATTGCTACCAAAATTTAATCCCTACGGGATTATACAGGTACTTGTTTCCCGATAGGGAAATAATTTCGGTAGAAAGATAAAAAGTGATGTAATTTCCAATAGGGAGTCCAAAAATCTAAACCTTCGCTTTCTTCTCTTCCGCTATTTCTATATCATCGGCATCGGGCTGCATGCTCTCCTGCTCATCGTCGGCTTTAGCCTCATACTGAAGGTTAATGAATATAGGGAAATGATCGGAGTCAAAATTACTAAGGCGCCTCATGTCCTTTAGCTTAAAATCAGTCGATATAAAGGCATGGTCCAGCGGAAAACGCATAAAAGGGTAGTGGGCATTAAATGAGTTGTAAAAACCTCTCCCACGGCGCGGATCGAGTAGTCCGCTCATTTTTAAGAAAAGCTCGGTAGTATAGCTCCACGCTACATCATTAAGGTCCCCAATTACAATAACAGGCAGACTGTTTTCTTTCGCCAGGTCGGCAATCAGCAGCAGCTCCTTGTCGCGTTCGGTGCTTCGCGGGTTCTCGTTAGGTACGGGCGGGGTAGGGTGTACAGCATACAACTGCACCTGCTGCCCATTTTTTAAAATTACTTTAGTATGAATTGATGGGATATCAGCTTCTACCATAAACTTAATTTCAGCATCCTTCAACTCGAGTTTAGAGTACAGCAGCATACCGTAAGTGTTATCAATGGGAACTTTAACGCTATGTGGGTAGTCATTAGCAAGTTCGGCGGTATCTTTATCCCAGCGGTGGCTGGTTTCGAGCAGCAGCACAATATCAGGGTTAGCCTTACTAATTTCGACGAGGCAGCCTTTGCTGTTGGTGTTGTCTTCAAAAACGTTAGTAATCATAATGCTTAAGCTCTGATCGGGCAAGTCGCTACTAACCCGCATAACCTGCTTTTTACCAAATTTTGTAAAAGGGGCTATTATGAAACATAGATATGCAATATTAGCTGCCATAGCAATGGTAAGTGCCCAGTGCAGTACGTTGCTTTTATCGAAATAATTAATGAGCAGGAACAGGCATACGCACGATGCCGTAAACTTTTGCAGGCGCGGGTAATCAAACACCCTAAAGACCCAGTAATCGTTTTTTATAAAGGGCAGCAAGGTAAAAATAAGCAACAGTATTGCAAATACTATAGTAAAAGTAGCCATGATAAGCAGGTGCGGATTTACGTGTTAAAAAAACCTGCCTAAAGATACCTGTATTTATGTTGCGCAAAAGTTATAGAACTTATAAATTAATTGGCGTTAGTTTATATTAAATGGAAAAGCAGTCGGTTTGGTACCGACTGCTTTTCTTTGAAAAAAAATAAAATCACCAATCTATTGCTTTACCAGCTTTTTAGTTTCCGATGCCTCATCCTGAAATTCTGCATGCATGCCATAATTAACGGGGAACAGGGGTTGAGTGGTGCCCTGCTTGGTTTCGGCTGCGTAAGCGTTATTTTCGTTAGCGGTAGTGGCATAAATGCTGGTGGTATGTTTTACAGATTTATTTAATAAATATTGCCTCATTCCTGTTGTTGTGATAGCAAACAGGATTAAGATAGATATTAGCATTGCAGTTTTCTTTTTCATAATTTTCTTTTTTATCAATTTATCTGGATTTACCTGTAAATTCACTCTGTTGGCGTGCTTTAAAAAGAGCAGCCGGCATTTACCGGCTGCCTTCTCACCTAATCAATCACCAATTTATTGCTTTACAAGTTTTTTAGTGGCCGAAGCGCCGTCCTGATATTGTATTTGTATAATGTAAAGGCCCGATTGCAGTTGCGAAACGTTAAGTGCACCCGATTTAAACTCAGGTTGGGCGTAGGTTTTAATTTGCTGGCCTGTAGTGCTATAAACATCTATCCTTTCTATGTTTGATAAATGATCTGAAGTAATGGTAACAACATCCTTAGCAGGGTTAGGGGTAATCAGGACTTTGTTACTCAGGGTCTGATCTTTTATATTGAGAGGTATAGCATTATATTCTATAATGTAGTAAAGCAGATTGTTGTCTTTAATATCATTCCATTCCCCGGATTCACCTAATGGCCAATTTGTTATTGCCAATCCCAATCCGTCCTGGCCACCAACTGCGGCATCATCCGGTTCGTCACCCCAATTGCTATATAAACCATTTACAGCGCTGCCGGAGGCGTCGCCTTCCCAAAATTGTACCGATACCGCATCAAGATTACCGTTCCAAATCCACTTACCTTCAGTAGAAATATCGTTGCCACCAAGCCAAACGTATGATGCATTACCCCCATCAAGCGCTTTGGTGTTCTGAACGTTGATCCCGGCATTGGCTATCTGAGCGTTAATTGCGTTTTGCTCGGCAGCATCGTTAATTTCGGCAAGATAGCCACCACGCTCTACTGCACACTGGGCGGCATTGAGCCAGCGTTTTTTTTCTTTCACGATCTCATACTGCGCACCATTATAGGTAAAGGTGTAAATATTAGCTGGAGAAGCACATTGCGCGTGAACTTTACCTGTTAATGCCAGCACAAATAGGCCAAGCGCTATTACTGTAGTTTTCTTTTTCATGGTTTCTTGTATTTAGAGGGTTACTAATTATTTATAATTCAAAACTATACTTTACCACTAAAAATGGGGTTATGAAAAAGCCGGCTTTACTTATGAATTTGAGGTATTAGTTGTAATTTAACTATGAGTGAATAATTAGTGATTCTTTTAAAGTGGTCAAATTATTTTAATATATAAAGCTACTCATAATCCCCTAACCCGATATTATTTTAGATGAAATGGGAAATAATTGTTGCCTTGATATTATCTTAATGTGACTGGTATGATTTTGACGCTTGATATAAAGAAAAAGCTCCGCCTTTGCAGAGCTTTTAATGTTTTTTGACATTCTTTTCCGTCATGAAATGTGATCGACGATGGGGTCAGAACCTATTTTGAAACGTGTAGTATTTTCGGGACTTTACAGCGTTTTAAATAGTGTAGGGGTCGTAATAGGGACTTTTAAAGTAAATTTAAGACCTACCATTTACGCAACTCAAATACGATATAGCGGCCAGTAAGTTTATGACTGGCACAGAGAGCCACCACAAGCGCAACGCACTAGTATCAATAAGTAATGACCTTGGGTTAATTGGTGCGGTGTTAAAGGGGCTGGTGGCTTTGGTCGTGATGCTTATATCAGGTATATGGTAGGTTTTTAAGAAATTATAAAATATATCTATCATAGATTAAAACCCATTAAATTTAATTCAAAATATTGAGGATAGCCATTTAATAGAATACTTTAATATTCTTTTTTCCCCTTAGGTATTTTATCCCATCCCTTGAATTCGCTTCCTGAGGTATCCACAATAATCTTATATTCAATAGCTTCTGAAACAATTCCTTCGTTTTCAGGTTTATTGTTGCAAAAGACAATAATATCTTTGCCTTTTAATTGAATATCATAAGGACTTACAGATGTTTTAAAAATCGTAATTATGCTATCCCCTTTTTGTAAATCAACAATTTCATTACTATTGGTTGTAGTATAGCTATAAAAATACCATTTAACCGTTATATCACCGTTTGAGACTTTTTTTCTAATATACTGAGTATCTTTACAACTAATCATAAAGAGTATAGATAATATTGCTAATAAGTTTATTTTCATAATTATTGAAATTTATGGTTTTGCACCAAAATACCCTTGATATATTCCAGTACCAGAATATGTATGTTCTCCATTGAAAGGCCATCCTGAATTATAGTCACTACCGCCGTGTTGACTTTGATTATATCCGCCTATTACACTCATCGTAGCTGAATAAAAAGATTTAGGACTTACAAGCCATTGGTCAATAGAATACATATTAATTAATCTCAAATTACTACCAAAAACCATGTTATTAACTGTTCTTAGCGTAGTAACATTTCCATTTATGGAATACGGTGTATAATGTCCTTGTGGCCCTAGGTCAGCATTGTTTTTTAAATCGAAAATTCCAAACTCCCGAGACAGTCCCGCTAATACAGCTAAATTACCCAATGAATTACTTCCCATAATGAAAGACCAGATTTTGTTATATTTTCGTATTAAAGCCTCACCACTTTTTAAGTTTTTGAAATCAATTTTGATTCCAACAGTAGCTTCACCAAATTTACCATTTCCATCTTGAGTACCTAAAAAAGTCCATGGGTCTTCAGTTTTGCCTACTTTTTCACCCGTGCGCTTCCCATCACTACCAACTACATAAATGTTGTTATCACCATCATCATATGCATTCTTTACAGTATATGTTCCATCTTTGTTTTTTTCGACATCGGTACTTTCGCTACCGTCAGTATTCATTCCATGACTTGCCATTGCATCTGCAAAAGAAACTTCTTTTTCTCCATCCTTATAAACACCCTGTCTTCCAGCTTGGTGGTCTTCCCAATCATATATTGCCTGCATCCCATCAGGGTCAACAAAAAATATAGGGTTATTATAACAATAGGTATAAGGAGACCAACTTCTACTCGCTTCTGTTAGCGGGTCAATATTCATCCATCTACCTAGTGCAGGGTCATAATTACGTGCTCCGTAGTCGTACATGTTAAGCCCCAGCTCGTCTTGCAGTTCCTTGCCGTTGTACTTATATTTATAGGTAATATCGCCTGAGTTTATAACCGGGGTTAGAACTACTGGTGGAGTAGGCAATACAGGACCTTTGGATGCAAAATCTTGTTGATCTGAGTTATAGCCACTATGTTATAAACCAAACGGATAATAATGATTTTCCTCCATTATTTTAAGAACGTTATCAGCAGGGTCTACCGTGTAGCTAATCCTAACATTCCCCAAGTGGTCTTTATAGTTAAAAACGTAGTCGTAATTATTTACTCCGCTTACAACCGTATTTTTTACATAACCCTCAATAGTCGGGAAAAATTCCAACACATTATTTTTATATTGATAGCCACCTAAATATTCTGTCGTTACCGTTGGTGTACCACTCGTTACAGTTTTTTTTAGTTTAACGCCTGCTGCATTGTAAAGGTAGTTAATTTCGCCTGTTACTCCGGCACCGTTAAATACAATTGATACAAAGAAAAAGCTCCGCATTTGCAGAGCTTTTAATGTTTTTTGACGTTCTTTTCCGTCATAAAATGTGACCACGATGGGATTCGAACCCATACGCCTTGCGGCACCACCCCCTCAAGATAGCAAGTCTACCAGTTTCTCCACGTGGCCATAGTATCTAAACGAAAAAAGTTAAGCGCTTGCTTAACTTTTTTGTGACCCGACTGGGATTCGAACCCAGGACCCCATCATTAAAAGTGATGTGCTCTA
>Ga0265798_10001584_pt1 | contig 35227 bp, 34 predicted proteins | sample P3T30metagenome_FD_192430 | JGI IMG/M metagenome (GOLD analysis project Ga0265798, IMG submission 192430) | Plant litter microbial communities from East Loma Ridge, Irvine, California - P3 T30 | ecosystem: Environmental > Terrestrial > Plant litter > Unclassified | place: USA: California...
GGCGGATGCGCTGGCCGCCTGCCCGGGCTTGTTCCGCACTGCGCGCACGATGGGCCGCTCCGCGAAGGCGGCGAGCACCGCCTCCACGGACGGGTCGTCGAGCACGGCGTGGCCGACGGCCGCATCCGGCAGCCCGAAGCGCTCCTGCACCGAGCGGATGTGGTCCATCTCGCCGACCGGGTCGTCGAGGTCCCACTCCGTCTCCATCGTCACCGTGGAGACGACGCGCAGGCCGCCCGTGTCGCGGGCCATGTCCGGCGGCAGGTAGTCCCGCTTGATCGACTCGTAGGGCCCGTACCGGAAGCCGATGTCGACGCCCGGCAGCAGCCAGGGGTTGCGCCCCAGCGACGGCTGCCAGAAGTGGTGGTGCGCGTCGACGATCGGTCCGTCGTAGCGGGGCATCAGGCGTCCTTGCGGGTCGCCATCGGCTTGTTGAAGTCGATGAGCATCGAGCCGAGCAGGTAGACGAGCGCGCAGACGCCGAGGAAGACGAAGGCGCCGCCGTAGCCGCCGCCGGAGGCCGCGATCGCGATGCCCATGACGATGGGCGCGAGCGAGCCGCCGCCGGAGGAGGCGATGTTCATGACGCCGCCGACGGTGCCGACCTGCTGCTTGGGCGCGAGCCAGGCCGGGATGGCCCAGTAGAGGCCGCCGAAGTTGATGAAGAAGACCGCGACGGACAGGGCGGCGAGCGCCTGGAAGCCGTCGGTGAGGCCGGGGATCGTGAAGATCGCGATCGCTGCGCCGAGGCCCGAGACGCCGAAGATCGAGCGCATCACGAGGTTGTAGCGATCGCGACCGGCGCGGAGGCGGTCGACGGTGAAGCCGGCGGTCAGCTGGCCGAGCACACCGCATCCGTAGACCAGGAAAGTGCCCCAGCCGAGGCTCGCGAGGTCGAAGCCGAGGGCCTGGTTGAGGTAGCTCGGGGTCCACGAGATGATGCCCCACCAGACGGTGGCCCAGCCGAGGCGGCCGAACATCATGCCCCAGAAGGAGCGCGAGCGGGCGTAGTCGGCCAGCTTGGGCAGCTTGTCCTTGACGATCGCGACGGCGCTGGTCGAGGGGTCGACCTGCTCGATGTGCTCGAGCTCCTTGGCGCTGACCCGGGGGTGCTGCTGCGGGGTGTCGCGCAGGAAGACGACGTAGATCACCGCGACGACGATCGTGATGAGGCCGGTGATGAAGAAGGCCCAGCGCCAGCCGCCGGTCGCGGCGATGATCCAGGTGACGAGCAGGCCGCCGACGGCCGAGCCGAAGGGGCCGGCCGCGTCGACGAAGGTCGCGCCGCGGGCGCGCTCCTTGGCCGGGAGCCAGGCTGAGTTCAGCTTGGCGCCTGCCGGCGAGATGGGCGCCTCGGTGATGCCGAGGGCCAGGCGCTGGCCGAGCAGGAAGGCGCCGCCACCGGCGAAGCCGCCCATGAACTGCGCGCCGCCCCAGAGCACGGCGGCCCAGCCGACGACCTTGCGCGGGCCGAAGCGGTCGAGCAGCCAGCCGCCGGGGATCTGGAACAGCATGTAGGTCCAGAAGAACGAGCCGAGGATCACGCCCTGCATGACCGGGTCGATGTGGAATTCCTCGGTGATGAACGGCAGTGCGACCGACAGCGTGGCGCGGTCGATGTAGTTGAGCAGTACCAGCAGCCAGAGGATGGTGAAGACCTGGAAGCGCACCCACGAGCGCGCTCTGGGCGCGCGCGTGCCGGGGTTGGTGGTCGACGTTGACACGGGGGTTCCTTTCGGAGGATCGGCGTGCGCGCCCTCATGGCGCGCGATACATCACCGCTCGTCGCGTCGGTCGGGATGGGGGTGGCCCGCTCGACCGCGACTCCTATTTCATATATGATCTACGTTCGGGCGGCGTTGTCAAGCCGCCACTTCCGCTCACGATCACAACGGAGTGCCCATGGCGCATGCATTCACCGCCGAGGAGTGGCCCATCGCGGCCTGCATCCACGGCTTCCCCACCTCCACCCGCGACGGCATCCCCGCAGCCGACGCACCGGCCGAGTTCTGGGCGAAGCAGTTCCGCCACCTCACCGCCGAGGGCTTCCGGCACGTCGAGATCGCGGACGGCTGGATCAAGCCGGCCCTGCTTTCCGCCGAGCGCCGCACCGAGCTGCTCGAGACCGTCGCGGCCGCCGGACTGAGCATCCCGTCGGTGCACATCGCCCGCGCCAGCATCATCGACCCCGTCGACGGTGAGCAGAACCTCGCGTACCAGCACGCATCCGTCGACGCCGTGGCCGATCTCGGCGCCGGCGTCTACTCGACCGGCCTGCACCGCCCGTTCACCGACGGCCAGCGCGCCGCGCTCTGGTTCTGGGCGGCCCAGGGGCCGGTCGACCCGAACGACGACCGCGAGACCTGGGACCTCGCCGTCTCGCGATTCCAGGAGATCGGCCGTCACGCCGCGGACCGCGGTCTCAAGGTCGCGCTCGAGCTCTACGAGGACACCTACCTCGGCAGCGCCGACAACGCGGTGCGCCTCGTCGAGGCCATCGGCATGGACCACGTGGGCCTCAACCCCGACGTGGGCAACCTCATCCGTCTGCAGCGCCCCATCGAGGACTGGCGCGAGATGTACGCGAAGACCCTGCCTTACGCCAACTACTGGCACCTCAAGAACTACACGCGCGACGAGGACGGCGAGGGCCGCTTCATCACCTCGGTGCCCTCGACCATGCGCGACGGCCTCATCAACTACCGCCAGGTGATCGAGCTCGCGCTCGAGGTCGGCTACTCGGGCGTCTTCACGATGGAGCAGTACGGCGGCGACTCGATCGGCGTCTGCGGCGAGAACGCCCGCTACACGCGCGGGGTGCTGAGCACCCTCATCGACCACTGACCAACGGAGATCGGAGAACCCCTATGACCACCGCACTGAAGCCCCGCCTCGCGCTGACCCTCGGCGACCCGGCCGGCATCGGCGGCGAGCTCGTCGCCCGCCAGCTCGCCGACCCCGCCTCGAGCGAGCTCGCCGAGATCTTCCTCATCTCCGACGAGGCCGAGCTGGCCCAGGCCCAGGAGGACGCCGGCGTCTCCTTCGCCTGGAGCCGCACCCCCGGCGAGGGGCTGCCCGTGCTCGTCGACAACGCCGCGGCCCGCCCCGAGCAGCCCTTCGAGCGCCGCAAGGCCACCGAGGCCGGCGGCACCTGGGCCATGGCGAACCTGCGCAAGGCGCTCGAGCTGGCCCAGGCCGGCGAGGTCGACGCCATCGTCTTCGCCCCGCTCAACAAGAGCTCGCTGCACCTGGCCGGCATGACCGAGAACGACGAGATGCACTGGTTCGAGACCGTGCTCGCCGACGGCAGCACCGCCACCGAGCTCAACGTGCTGCCCGAGCTCGTCACGGCGCGCGTCACCTCGCACGTCTCGCTCGCCGAGGTCTCGCAGAACATCACCTTCGACCTCGTCGTCGAGCGCGGACTGCTGCTCGAGGAGGTGCTCAAGGGCCGCGGCATCGCGGCGCCCCGCATCGGCGTCTGCGCCCTCAACCCGCACGCCGGCGAGAACGGCAAGTTCGGCCGCGAGGAGATCGACATCATCGCGCCCGCCGTCGAGGAGCTCGCGAAGCGCGGCGTCGACGTGGCCGGTCCGTTCCCGAGCGACACGATCTTCCTGCACGCCCGCGACGGCAAGTTCGACGGCATCCTCACGATGTACCACGACCAGGGTCAGATCGCGGTCAAGCTGCTCGGCTTCGACCGCGGCGTCACCATGGCCGGCGGGCTCAGCGTGCCGGCGACCACCCCGGCGCACGGCACCGCCTTCGACCTCGTCGGCGAGCGCAAGGCCGGGCTCGGCGCGTACGAGAACGCCTTCCGCACGGCGGCCGGTGTCGGGGCTCGGCGCCGCAACGCCTGATCACTCTCCTCGAAGCCGCGCCGGGTGCTCCCGGCGCGGCTTCGGCGTTGCTCGGGGGCGCCGGGACGGGGTCCCGCCGCGGCCGCTGAGCGCGGACGCGTCCGCGGCGGGGCCCCGTCCCGGTCAGGTGCGTCAGGGGCGAGCGCGGTCAGGCTCGCGCCGCGTACTGCGAGCGGATGCGCGGCTGGGGGTCCGGCTGCAGGATCGCATCCGTGGGCACCGGCCAGGCGGGCCGCTCACCCGTGAGCACCCACGCCGCCTGGACGGCGGCGCCGAGGGCGACGTACTCCCCCGGCTCCGGCACCTCGATGGCGACGCCGAACAGCTGCGCCGCGACCGCGCGGACCGCGGGGTTCTGGGCGGCGCCGCCGATGAGCAGCAGCCGCTCGACCTGCGCGCCGGCGGCCAGGATCGCGTCGAGGCCGTCGGCGAGGCCGCAGAGCATGCCCTCGATCGCGGCGCGCGCGAGGTTCGGCCTCGTGCTGCTGTGCAGCGTCATGCCGAAGAGCGTGGCCGTGGCGTCCGGCAGGTTCGGGGTGCGCTCGCCCTCGAAGTACGGCTGCAGCACGAGGCCGCCGGCGCCGGGCTCGGCCTGCAGCGCCAGGCGCCCGAGCTCCTCGTGATCGACGCCGAGCAGGCCGGCCACCCCGTCGAGCACGCGCGCGGCGTTGAGCGTGCAGACCAGTGGCAGGTGTTGGCCGCTCGCGTCGGCGAACCCGGCGACGGCGCCGCTCGCATCCGCTGACGGCCGCTCGGTGACGGCGAAGACGGTGCCGCTCGTGCCGAGCGAGACGACCACGTCGCCGTCGTGGGCCGCGAGGCCGAGCGCCGCGGCGGCGTTGTCGCCGGCGCCGGGGGCGACCACGATGCCGGCGGGTACCGCACCGGATGCGCCGGTGACGCCCATCCGCTCGTCCGGTGGCAGCACGCGGGGCAGGATCGCGTCGTGGCCGAGCGCGGCCACGAGCAGCTCACGGTCGTACTCGCCGGTCGACGGCGACCAGTAACCGGTGCCGCTGGCGTCGGAGCGGTCGGTGGCGAGCGCGCCGAGGTCGGGGTTCCGCGGCCCGAAGCCGCGCAGCCGCCAGCTGAGCCAGTCGTGCGGCAACGCCACCGCTGCGACCCTGGCCGCGCGCTCGGGCTCGGCATCGTGCAGCCAGCGCAGCTTGGCGATGGTGAAGGAGGCGAGCGGCACGCTGCCCGAGCGGCGGGCGAGCTCCTCGGCGCCGAACTCGGCGACCAGATCGGCGGCGGCGGATGCGGAGCGGGTGTCGTTCCAGAGCAGCGCGTCGCGGATCACACGACCCTCGGCATCGAGCGCGACGAGCCCGTGCTGCTGCCCGGCGATCGCGATCGCGACGACGTCGTCGAGGCCGCCCGCGTCGTCGACCGCCGCGAGCAGCGCGCGCCACCAGTGCTCCGGGTCGACCTCGGTGCCGTCCGGATGCGGCGCGCGGCCGCTGCGCACGACGCGACCGGTGTCGAGGTCGCGCACGACCACCTTGCAGCTCTGGGTCGACGAGTCGATGCCGGCGATCAGCGACGGTGCCATCGGGCCAGTCTGGCGGATGGGCTGGTGCGCGTCAGCGGGGAGGTTGCGGAGCCGTCGCGAGTCGGCGATGGCCCCCGTCCGAAGCGTACGAATAGGGGGCCTTCACCGGACTATTCACCGTACGGGTCTATCGAACAGGTCTCATCGAACCCGCACGGAAACCCCTGATCAAGGCCCACAGAGTGCGATAGCGGTGCGCCCATCGGACGAATCAGGTCGCGGCGGACGCGAGACGGCGTCCCGTCGCATGCGCTGCGGCCGAGCACGTCGACAAGCGTTTCGGCCTGTTGCCTGCGAGCGTCGGGCGGTGGCGGTCGAGCTGCCTTCACGCCCGGAACGACAGGCCTCGGGTGACTCGACACTCGCGGGTTCGGTCGTCGGAGCAGTGAGAGCGGCACTACACGTCCCGTCAGCGGGAGGCGTTCGAAGCCCGACTTCCGATCAGGCTGACGCACGCCCCTCGAGGTGTACGGATAACCATGGTCTAACGCACACGCCTCTCGAGCATTAGTCAGAGTGTCTGACGATCGGAATACGCTGCGACCATGACGAACTCGCTGCTTCGCTCGCTGCGCGATCGCGCCTTGGACGAGAGCGAGCCACTCGCCGGCCTCTTGCGGAAGTGCTTGTTACTCGGCGCCGAAACTGGATCAAGCGCTCTTCGGGATTGGGCTCGGCTCGAGCTCAATGGCTACCCCGACAAGGCGTCTGTGCCGGACTACCGGATCATCGCCAGCGTTCCGATGGTGATGGATTCGTTGAGCGGCAACTACTGGACGAAGGGCCAGACGGTCACCCGTTTTCAGTTCCCGGAGGGGCCGCAGAAGTACGTCGACGAGGAGCTTCACCTCACGCAGCCGATTGAGGAGCTCGAGCGGCTCGCTCAGGGAGACTCGCTATCCGTCACGACAGCAGGGCTCTCGGTCGCGCAGGCGATGTGGAATCGAGAAATTTCGCCCTATCAGAGCATCGTGAACCTCTCATTCACGCTCTCCGGCTCGGTAATTGCGGGCATTCTCGGCCAGGTCCGCACCAAGCTCGTCGACCTGATTGCCGATCTGACGACCACGACACCACTCACAGAACTCCCCCGGCGCGAGGATGTGGACGCGGCCATGCAGCAGCGGATCGGCCACGTCGGCGACGTCTACACGACTACGGTCGTGAAACCGACCGGACCTGTAGCAATCGGCGCGTCCGCCACTGCGACCGCGGGAATCAGCATTGACGAGACGCTCGCGTTGCTCGATGCCGTGAGGGCAGCAGCTACCGCAGCGCCGGACGATACCAAGGAGCTCGAGGACGCGCTCGCGGACCTGCAGGAGGTCATCGTGAAGCCGCAACCGGATACGGGTGAGGTCGTCAAGCAGGCAGGCAAGCTGCGTGCTGTTGCGGAGAAGTTAGGGGTGACCGCAGTTTCGAGCGCCACTGGCGCCGCGGTCACCGCTCTGACGAATCTCGCGATGCAAGGCGCTTTCGGCTGAGTCCCTAGCTCACGAACTCCTTGGCGATCGCGGTCGCTACGGCTTCACGCAGCGGTCGCACGCTCTCGACGTCCCACGCCTCGGGGTCAGGGAACGACCACTCGACAAGGCGCTTCGGCGTGCCGGGCAGCTGCAGCCCGGGCTTCATGGCGACCACGACGTCGGCGTTGTCGATGTCGGCGGCGGTGACGGCGCGGGGTGTGTTGCCGGTGATGTCGATGCCGAGTTCGGCGACGGTCGTGGCGATCGCCGGGTTCACTGCATCCGCGGGCGCGAAGCCGGCGGAGTCGACGGTGTAGCGATCACCGGCGAGGTGCTGCAGCAGGGCGGCGCCGAGCTGTGAGCGGCCGGCGTTGTGCTTGCAGAGGAAGAGGACGGTGGGCTTGCTCATGCGCTGTGCTCCTGGGTGATGGTGCGGCTCCACTGCTGGGTGGCGGCCTGGACGGCGTCCCACGGTGAGCCGAGGGGCGGGGTGTACGAGAGGTCGAGGTCGCTGACCTGTTCGACGGTGAGGCCGGCGAACAGTGCGGTGGCGTAGGTGTCGACGCGCTTGGCGGTCTCGGTGCCGAGGCGGCCGACGAGCTGCGCGCCGAGGAGGCGCCGGTCGGTCTCGTCGCCGGTGATGCGGATCGTGATGGGCTGCGCGCCCGGGTAGTAGCGCTTGTGGTCGTCGGCGACCGCGCTGACGGTCCGCGGGGTGAGTCCGGCGGCTGCGGCTTCGTGGTCGCGCAGGCCAGTGCGGGCGGCGACGAGGTCGAAGACCTTCACCACCTGGGTGCCGACGCTGCCGGCGAAGCGGGCGGCGCCGCCGATGGCGTTCTCGCCGGCCACGCGGCCCTGCTTATGGCTCGTGGTGCCCAGCGGCAGGTACGTCTCCCCGAGCAGGCGGTGGTGGGTGACAATGCCGTCGCCGGCCGCCCACACATTCGGCAGGCCGGTGCGCATGGTCTCGTCGACGACGACCGCGCGGCCGGCGCCGAGGCGGGCGCCGGCGCGCTCGAGCAGGTCGGTGTTGGGGCGCACGCCGACGACGACGAGCACGACATCGGCAGTGCGGCTGACGGGTTCGCCGTTCCGGGTGCCGTGGACGGTGAGGCCGGCGGCGGTCTTGTCGATGCCGGCGACGGTGGTGCCGGTGAGGACGTCGACGCCGTGCGCGTCGAGTTCGTCGTGCACGAGCGCGCCGAGCTCGGCGTCGAGGGTGGAGAGCACTTCCACGCCGCGCTGGATCTGGGTGACCTGCAGGCCGCGGGCGGTGAACGCTTCGGCCATCTCGAGGCCGACGTAGCCGGCACCGACGATGATCGCGGTCTGCGGGTCGCGCTCGTCGAGGAACCGCTCGAGAGCGAAGGTGTCGCCCATCGAGTGCATGACGTGCACGCCGTCCTCCGGCGTGAGCTCACCCAGCCCGGCAATGCCGGCGTGGGAGGGCAGAGCGCCGGTGCCGACGATCAGTTCGTCGTAGTCGATCGTGGAGAGGCTGCCGCCCTGGTCGCGGACGGTGAGGGCTCGGCCGGGCACGTCGATGCTCGTGGCGAAGGTGTTCAGCCGAAGGCGCATGCCGGTGGCTTCGAGGTCGGCGTGGGTCCGGTGCGCGAGGGACTGCCAGGGCTGCACCTCGCGGGAGAAGTAGTACGGGATCCCGCAGATGGAGAAGTTCGGGTAGGCGTCGGCGACGACGACCGTCACCTCCACGTTCGGGTCGAGCTCGCGGGCCCGCAGCGCGGCCGAGATTCCGGCGTCGCTGCCGCCGATGATCGCGAGGTGCATGATGATTGGCCTTCCGGTCAGGGGTGGGTCTGCGATGCCAGGCCGTCGGCCCGCATCGTGGCGGAGGAGGGATCCGGCTGCACGAACAGCAGCCGCGCCAGGAGCGCGCCGGTGGCAGCGCCGACGATCTGCGCGGCCAGGAACGGGAGCACCGAGGTCGGTGCGATGCCGGCGAAGGTGTCGCTGAACATGCGGCCGATCGTCACGGCCGGGTTCGCGAACGACGTCGACGAGGTGAACCAGTAGGCGGCGCCGATGTAGGCGCCCACCGCCCACGGGGCGTGTGCGGTGCGGCCGGTGCGCACGAGCGCGCCGATGACGAGCACGAGACCGGCGGTCGCGACGACCTCGGCCAACCACACCCCGGCACCGCCCCGCTCGGTCGTCGACAGCGCCGCCGGCACCTCGAACAGGGCGTTGGCCAGCAGCGCCCCGCCGATCGCACCGATGATCTGCGCACCGATGACCAGCAGAGCCCTGCCGGCTCCGGCCCAGGTTCGCGGGGCGCCGATGGCATCGACGGCGGTCACCACCGGGTTGAAGTGCGCACCCGAGACCGGGGCGAACACGAGGATCAGCACCGCCAGGGCCAAGGCGGTCGCGACGGAGTTCTCCAGCAGTTGCAAGCCAGCATCCGACGGTGAGAGCCGGGAGGCGGCGATGCCGGAGCCGACGACGGCGAGCACGAGCGCGCCGGTGCCGATGAATTCGGCAGCGGCGACGCGCAGCACGGCGCGGAGGGAGTTGATGAGGTGCATGTCGGTCCACATCTTGACGATCTTTAATCGCTCAGTCAAGATTGAGTCAATGAACAACGAGCGAAGTGATCTCGAGGTGCGGGCCGCCCGGCATGCGGCACTGGCCGATCCCGTGCGGCTGCGGATCGTGGACCTGCTGAGCCTGGGCGATCGGTCGCCGAGGGAGCTGCAGGATGCGCTCGGGGCGGCCTCGAACCTCATCGCACACCACCTCGGCGTGCTCGAGCGGGAGGGCATGATCGTGCGCACCCGCTCGGAGGGCGACAAGCGGCGCAGCTACGTGCGCCTCGTCCCCGAGGCCACCGCGGGCCTCGGCCCGTCGGCGGCCGCCGCGGCGCGGCGGGTGCTGTTCGTCTGCACCGGCAACTCCGCCCGCTCGCAGCTGGCCGCCGCGCTCTGGGAGCGCCGCAGCAGCATCCCCGCCGTCTCCGCCGGAACGAAGCCCGCCGCGGCGATCGCCGCCGGCGCGGTCAGTGCGGCCGATCGTCACGGGCTACAGCTGCCCGACGCGACCCCGCGGCACATCGACAGCGTGCGCGAGGACGCCGACTTCATCGTGACCGTCTGCGATGCCGCCCACGAATCGCTAGCCGGGGCCGATGCGCTGCACTGGTCGGTGCCGGCGCCGGGCGCGGCGGGCACGGACGCCGCCTACGACGCGACCTTCGACGAGCTGGTCGAGCGCATCGATGCGCTCGCGGGCAGGCTCACGCCCGCCTGATCAGACGTTGCTGATCGTGCCGGCCAGGGCACCGAGCGCGCCGGGCACGAGGGAGTAGTACGCCCAGGTGCCGCGCTTCTCACGATGGAGCAGGCCCGCCTCGACGAGCACCTTGAGGTGATGCGAGATCGTCGGCTGACTCAGCCCCACCGGCTCGGTCAGGTCGCACACGCACACCTCACCGTCACCGCTCGCGGCGACGATCGACACCAGGCGCAACCGCGTCGGATCCGCGATCGCCTTGAGCGTCCGCGCGAGCGCCACCGCAGCGTCTTCGGCCAGCGGCGCCCGCTCGGGCACCGCGCAGCATCCAGCCTGCTCGGTCGGCGCTTCGGCAATCGTCATCCACCCATCCTCCCACATATTGACAACCATCGATATATGCGGGCATGCTCGTGCATCGATGTTCATCGATGCATGGAGGTTGGGATGACGATGACGCTGACGGTGCCGCCGCGCACCGATGAGGCTCGCCTGCGGGGCCTGCCGGTCGTGGTGATCGGCGCCGGCCCGGTCGGGCTCGCCGCGGCCGCGCAACTGCTCGAGCGCGGCATCGACGTCCTCGTGCTCGAGGCCGGCGACAGCGCCGGCGCCGCGGTGCAGCGCTGGGGCCACACACGGTTGTTCTCCCCGTGGGAGTACCTCATCGACGACGCCGCAGCCCGCCTGCTGGATGCGACCGGGTGGGAGTCCCCGCGGGCGAGCGCCCTGCCGACCGGCCGCGAGCTCGTCGACGACTACCTGGCCCCACTCGCCAGCACGCCCGAGATCGCTGCGCGCATCCGCTACGGCACCCGCGTCACCGCCGTCTCGCGGCAGGGCATGGACCGCACCCGCTCCACCGGCCGCGCCGCGACCCCGTTCCTGCTGCGCACCCTCCAGGGCGCCGAGCACGGTGAGGTGCTCGCGCGGGCCGTCATCGACGCCTCCGGCACCTACGCCACCCCGAACCCGCTGGCTTCCAGCGGCCTCGACCTGCCTGGCGAGGAGAACTTCCGCGACCTGGTGACGCACGCCCTGCCCGACGTGCTCGGCGCCGACCGCACCCGGTTCGCCGGCCGCCACACCGTCGTCGTCGGCGCCGGCCACTCGGCCGCGAACACGCTGCTCAAGCTCGCCGCCCTCGCCGAGCAGGAACCCGGCACAACGATCACCTGGACGATCCGCGGGACCAACCCCGTGCGCGTGTTCGGCTCCGACACCGACGAGCTCGCCGAGCGCGGCAAGCTCGGCGGCCGCGTCCACGACCTCGTGCGCACCGGGCGCATCAGCATCATCGACGCCTTCGAGACCGACCGGCTCGAACGCGACGGCAACCACGTGCGCCTGGTCGGTCGCCGCGGCGGCGCCCCCGCCCGCATCGCGGCCGACGTCGTGGTGAACGCGACCGGGTTCCGCCCCGACCTGGGCATGCTGCGCGAGGTCCGCACCGCCCTCGACGACATCGTGGAAGCGCCCCGCCTGCTGGCACCGCTGATCGACCCGAACCTGCACTCCTGCGGCACCGTCTACCCGCACGGCGTCGTCGAGCTCACCCACCCGGAGCCGAACTTCTACATCGCCGGCATGAAGAGCTACGGCCGCGCCCCGACCTTCCTGCTCCTGACCGGCTACGAGCAGGTGCGCTCCATCGCCGACGAACTCGCCGGCAACCATGCTGCCGCCCGCACCGTGCAGCTGACCCTGCCCGCGACCGGCGTCTGCAGCGCCGACATCGGCAGCGCCAGCGGTGACGCCTGCTGCAGCACCGAGCCCGCCGCGGTCCCGACTGCGGCGTTCCTCCCGGTGCCCGGCGTGATCCCCACGGCGCGTCCGACGATGGCCGCGACCAGCGGGGGCGGTTGCTGCGCGCCAGCCACGGCCGCGCCGGCGGGCGTCGGTGCCGAGCGGTGAGACTCCAGCTGCGTCCGATGACCGCAGCCGACTGGCCAGCGGTCGAAGCGATCTACCTCGAAGGCATCGACACCGGGCACGCAACCTTCGAGGCCGCACCACCAACGTGGGATCGCTTCGACACCAGCAAGCTCGACGTCGGGCGCCTCGTCGCAGTCGACGACAGCACCGTGCTCGGCTGGACCGCCCTCTCCCCCGTCTCGACCAGACCGGTCTACGCCGGCGTGGTGGAGCACTCCGTCTACGTCGCTTCATCAGCGCGGGGCTGCCGTCTCGGTCGCAAGCTCATCGATCGGCTCGTCGCCGACGCCGATGCCGCGGGCATCTGGACGATCCAGTCGAGCATCTTCCCCGAGAACACCGCCAGCCTCGCCCTCCACGACCGCGCGGGCTTTCGCACCATCGGGCGCCGCGAACGCATCGCGCTGATGACCTACGGGCCGCTCGCCGGCACCTGGCGCGACACGATCCTCATCGAACGACGCGCCCCAGAGCCCCGCTGACCGACCGGAACGCTCTGGCGTGTAGGGGGTCCCCAGTACGGTCGAAGGTATGAGTTTCCAGCCGGGCGAGCGCGTCTTCGTCGACGAATCCAAAGCGCGCGGCTACTACATCGCCGCCGCCGCGACCGCCCGCGGCGACGTCCCCACCATCGAGAAGACCCTCCGCAGCCTCCGCCACGGTGGCCGCTCCACGATCCACTTCACCCAAGAGACGAACCGCCGCGATCTACTGCTGCGCGAGTTCTGCAAGCTCGACGTGCGCGTGACGATCTACGTCATGAAGGGCGCCAAAGACCGCATCGCACGACCCCGGCTGCTGCAGGAGCTCGTCGCCGACCTCGTGACCGGCGGCGCCGCCGACGTCGTGCTCGAGCGCGACGAATCCGTGGAAGAGATCGACCGGCGCATCATCCGCGCCAAGCTCGACCAGCTCGGCGCCCTTGGCACCCTCACCTACGGGCACCGCAATAAGACTGAGCAGCCCCTGCTCTGGGTTGCCGACGCCGCAGCCTGGTGCCACCAGGCCGGAGCCCCCTGGACCGGGAAGGTCGCCAGCATCATCGAACGGGTCGTGACGATCCCCGCCGGTTAAATGCGCGAGCCCGGCTCGTCGTACCAAAAGGTCGGGCAGACTGCCGGGCTAACTTCGCGGAGCTAGTGCTCGTTGCGAGAGCGATTCTACGATGCGCGAGCCGCATTTTCTACCCGCTCACCGGTTCACACATGCTCACAGCGCATCACCTGACACCACCTGGACTCACGCGCCGATGTCTGCAGTAAGTCCGTCGTCGAGATCTGCTCGATCTGCTGCTCCAGTGTGTACGGATAACCATCCTTCTCCGTACGGCGCTGAGCTCGTTTCGGTCGAGCCCGACTCGGCTGTGGGACACATCGTCCTTTCCCGGGAAGGCAGAGCATCCTGGGGCGATGTTGCGTAGATACCGACTTTGGATGGCGTGGACCATCGGGCCGCTGGTGGTTGCCTTGATCGTTCTGACGATCCTCGCGGCATTAAGTGGCTTCGCGCCTTGCCCACCACTATTGGCTGCGACCCTCGCTGCCGCTGTCGCGGGAACGATTCTGATCGTGCTGGGGCCACGAGTCGCCCGGCAGCAGGAACGGGATCGTCGTACGCGACAGAACTAGCACGTGCGATAGCCCATGGCTGGCCGCACATGTCGGCTATGAACTACGCGGCTACTTGCTCGTTTGATCTTTCGGCGCCGAGGCCAGCCAGACCATGCGGGCGTTGTAAGCGCAGCCAAGCAGCATGAGGAGCGGGGCACCCACGGAGATCCAGTTGTTCTGCCAGTCGAGCGTGAAGTTCAGAATGAAGAGAGCGAAGCCCGCTAGGAGCAGCACCATCACGGTCCACCAGTGCCACGGCATCTTCGCGAATCTCCCCATGAGGGCATTCTGTTCTGCTTCGGCCCCGAGCGCACCAAGGGAGGGGTATTTGACGTGTGCGAAAGACCATGGGCTATCGCACACTGCCATCAGGCGCTTCGCCTCCATGCCTCTGCCGCGTTGCTGGCCAGCGAGCTCGGCGGCGGTCCGATGAAGTCGTCCTTCGTCACGGACACGTGGCAGTCCCCGAACTCGCACGACTCGCCCCCTCGTAATGTTGCAGGATGAGCGTCGTTCTGCGGTCCAGCCGCCCTGAGGACATCGATTGGCTGGTCGAACTCCGAGCGGACGTCCTCCGTCCGGACCTCGAGCGTCTCGGGCGATACGACGAGCACCGAGTGCGAGACCGCATGCGACTGAGCTTCCGTCCGGAGTGGACGCGCGTCATCGTCGAGGGCGGTGACGAGGTCGGCTCGATCACCGCACGCCCAGAGGGCTCGGTGCGCTGGATCGAGCACTTCTACCTCGCCCGCGAGCGACAAGGTGCCGGTCTCGGCGGCGATGTCCTGCGGGCTGTGCTCGCGGAGCCCTGGGAAGGAACGACCCGGCTGAACGTGCTGCAGGGGAGCCCTGCCCGTCGCCTCTACGAGAGGAACGGCTTCGTGATGGACGCCGAAGACGATGTCGACGTCTTCATGACGCTGCGCGCGTCGCAGTGACCGATCGGCTATTGCACACGATCAGGACATGCGATCCACCTGATCGCGACGGCGGCTACGTCGTCGAGATATCAGAGCCGTGGCGACCACGATCAACGCGACTGTGAAGAGCCACAGCCAAAGGTTCGACGGCAGTCCGATCAGCGAGTAGCTATCGGACCCGCACTCCGAGACGCCTCCGATCGGCGCGTCCCTGCACCACCCGACAGACATCAGCGGGGCCAGTGCGATGGTCGCGAGGACGAGAAGAGCGAGTGCGATCGCGAGCGGTCGCTCCGGACTTCTTCTCACTCTCGCCATGTCGCCGAGTCAAGCAGGACGGGCGGCCTCTGCGGATAACGATCGGGCCCGTCGGCACATGCATGCGAGTGCGTACGGATGACCACGGGCTATCGCACAGCGATCGCTCGTCCTAGATTCGCCGCATGACGATGAACAGCTGGCACCTTTTCCGCTCAGCCGTCATCACCGCCTGCGCTCTCGGCATCGGAGTCGCCGCGCTGGCCTACATCGCGCTCTTCGCCTGGCATGAGCCAAGCGCGATCGGCGGGATCTTCGGCGTCGCCTGCCTCGGTCTCTTTGCCGGCCTCGGCCACGGTCTCATCGCATCCCTCGGCGGGTTGCTCGCTCGACGCGCCTCAGGCCACGACCGATGGACGGCTCTCACCTCTGCCGGAGCCGTCCTGGTTTCGTGGGTCGCGATCGTGCTGATCGTGATCGCAGGCAGCCCCAGCACCGCCAGCGTCGCCTCGCCTCTTGCGATCGTCGGAGGAGCCGCGACCCTGCTCACCGCCGGCTCTGCCCACATCATTCTCCGGAGGAGCAACCGACTCCACTCGCGCCAGCAGTAAGTCGCCGTCAGCGAGTGCGATAGCTCATGGCCTATCGCACACGTCGTCCCACCGAGAACCGCTGAAGTTAGAGTCACGCCATGCGCATCACGTGGGGCTGGGCGGCAGTTGGACTATCCGTAGTCGGCGGGTTGGCAGGAGCGATCCTGTTCGAAAGGCCGCTCTTCCTCCTTTACGCGGTCCCGCTCGCGCTGATCGGGGTGGCGATGATTTGGTCGGGATACCGAGCCCGACTCGACCGGTAACTCCCCGCCAGCACCCGCCCCAGCGCATCCGCTAGGCCATGGCCTATCGCGCCGTCGATCCTCCGCTCCTACGATGCAGAGGTGCGATCGACGACGAAGCAGCTCATCGTGGACGACGGCGTGGTGATCGAATACCTCGTACTCGACGGCGCTGAACCTGCTGTCGTCCTTCTTCACGGGCTTGCTGGCAGCAGCCGAGAGTTCGTACCTACCGGAGAGGCTCTGGCCGGACGGAGGGTCGTCCTCATCGACCAGCGCGGGCACGGCGGCAGCACGACTCGACCGGTGAACACTTCTCGCGCCGCGTACGTCGCTGACGTAGTCCGTGTCATCACAGCAGAGGCAAGCGAACCGGTTGTGGCGGTCGGTCAATCCATGGGTGCTCACACCGCGATGCTCCTGACTGCGAAGCGACCCGACCTCGTGCGTCAGCTCATCATGCTCGAGGGCGACCAAGGGGGCGGTACCGCCGAAGAGCATCAGGCCCTCGGGGCATTCTTCCGGTCGTGGGAGGTGCCGTTTGCGTCGCGCGTCGAGGCGACCGAGGCTCTTGGCAACGGACCTCTCGCGCGCGCATGGGCCGCCGACCTCGAGCAGCGCGACGATGGGCTGTATCCGCGATTCGACGCCGACATCATGCAGTCGACGATCGAAGCGGTCGGCGAGCCTCGCTGGTCCGAGTGGGAAAGTGTCGAAGCTCCCGCCGTGGTGATCTACGCCGATGGCGGCATGTTCTCCGAGGAGCAGAAGGCGGAGTTCATCCGCCGAGGTCGCCAGGTCCGACGCGTCGATATTCCTGAATCGTCACACGACGCGCACCTCGACGCGTTCGATCACTGGATCGCAGCGCTACGCAGCGCCATCGGTGAGCGGTAGACCATGGTTGACCGCACACAGTGCGCGACTACTGGCTCCGCCGATGCGCCGAGCCGGCAGGTGGGCCTTTCGCGAAGCCACGGCAAGTAGCGGTCTTCCCCGTAGCGCCCTCGTGCTGCGAGCAACGAGCTGCACGGTCGATCAGTGCACTCGACGGATTCCAGCTCGGGGTCGGCGCTGTGCGGCGGATGCGACCGCTAGTCCGTTGCTGCGAGGCGGCGTGCGCGTTCGATGCCGCTCGCGATCGCTTCGTCTGCGGCCGGGTCCCAGGTCCTGTCGATGACGAGCGTTCGCACGTCGTGCACACCGATCGTGCGGAGGAAGAACTCCACGTACGCGATCTGGTGGTCGAAGAGGGAGCCTGGCGTGGGACCGTCCTCGCCGTAGTACTGACCCCGAACGGCGATGACGTCAGCGCGAGCGACGTCGATGGCGGGGCCGAAGTGCACTCCGTCGTAGGTGAACAGCAGATTGCGTTGCGCCGCGAGGTCGATCAGCTGCTTCAGCTTGTAGGGGATCGACCAGTTCCACATCGGCACACCGAGCACGATGCGATCGGCTTCGCGGAGTCGACGCGCGAGCGACTCGATGGTCGCCCACGCACGGGATTCCGCCTCGTCGAGCGGTTCGCCGGCGACCCACTTGTACTTGGCCTGGATGGTGCGCTCGTCGAACTCGGGGAGCTCCTCCCTCCAGAGGTCCATGACGTCGAGGTCGATGTCCGATCGCCGCTCCTGCAACGACTCGATGAGCGCGCTGGCGGTGGTCACGGAGACGCCGTCATGCCGGGGGGAGGAGATGATGTGGAGAACGCGCATGGCTCCATGGTCCATCGCACGGCGGTCGTCGCGCCTGTCAGGTCGCCGTCAAAGCTGCTCACCAGACGAGCATCCGCCCACGAGCGCGAGCCGAGGCCCCGAGAAGGCACCTCTTCACCGAGCCGGGCAGTCCCCGCGTCATCGATTGGGTGTCGCCAGCGCGGATGGCCGACTCGGCTCCGAGTACGGTGACGAGCATGAACTTCGTGAACATCGGGTCGCTCGGAGCGAAGCCCGGCAAGCGTGACGACGTCATCGCGATCCTGACGAGGAGCAACCCGGAGCTCGCAGCCGCAGGTTGCCTGCTGTACGAGGTGGGTGCGGTCGAAACTGATCCCGACACGGTGCATGTCGCGGAGTTGTGGACCTCGGCTGAAGCTCACCTGGCGTCGTTACAACTGCCGAGCGTTCGCGCTGCTATCGCCGAGGCCATGCCGCTTCTGTCAGGGCAGATGAGCGGCGATCGCTTCGCATCGTCGGGCTCTCCCCTGCGCGACTAGCCGCCGCGCGGCCCTCGCAGTGGGTCGGAACCGTGCGAATGGCCGATCCGTGGCACACCTTCTCCGCCTCGGTCGGAGCGCGCAGGGCGGCTTCCCGGCTCGCCGTTCTCGGTGCGAGCGTCGCTCGACCGCGGCCGCACCCATCTCGATCCACCACCTCTTGACCTCGCCCAAGGGGCGGGCCTCAGGCTGGAGGACATGGACGACCACCACACCGGCATCGCCGCGGGTCGGTTCCGCGCGATGACCGGACTCTCCGAGAAGGCCCTCCGGCTCTACGCCGAGCGCGGCCTGCTCACCCCCGCCACCACCGACCCCTCCACCGGATATCGCAGCTACGACAGCGAACAGGTCCGCGAGGGGATCATCCTCGACGTGCTCCGCAGAGCGCGCGTTCCGCTCGGCGAGCTCGCAACCAACGGCTTCGCCTACGAGGACTGGCGCAGCAGACTCGCACTCCGACGCAGCATGGAGGACTTCCACCTCGATGTCGCCGAGCGCGTCGAGCAGGGTGATCCCTCAGCGTTCACGGTCCGATCCGTCGAGGCGCCGGCGGTCCACTTCATCGCGACGAGCCGCGATCTCGGGACCCCGGGCGACCCCGGCGATGCGCTGGACGTGTTCGGCACCATGGCCGTCGACCTGCCGGCGACCGATGGCGCTCTGATGGAGGTGCTCCACGAGCACGGCGTCGCCCTCGAGCACGAATCGTGGACCGCTGTCGTGGGCGCCGATCCCGCCCAGCGGATGCTCGTCGCGCATCGGACCTCCCGACGCGTTGACGAGGGCCTGCGCGCGCGGATCGCCGCCGACCTGACGAGCCGCATCGGCGCGACTGCGGACGTCATCGTCGGGACGGTCCCCGCACGTCGCGAGCTGACCTTCCCGGCGCCCACTCGCAGCGAGCCGGACGAGACCGGGGTCGACGAGATCGCCGACGATTACCTCCGGCTGGCCGCCTTCGCCGACCACGTCCGCCGGCATGGCCTCACGCCGCTCTCGTCAGTTCCCCGCAGGCGCGTGCACGGCACGTCGATGTTCGACGGTCGCACGCCCGAGACGGTCTTCGACGTCCTCCTCGAGAACGACTGATCGCTCGAGGTGCATGGAGCGGCGGCCGGAGAATGGACGGATGAAGCGGTCGAGGGTGCACGTGACGGGCGCGAGCGGCAGCGGCACGACGACGCTCGCGCGTGCGCTCGCAGACGCCTGGTCCGTGCCGCACGCCGACTCCGACGACTACCTCTTCGTGCCGAGCGATCCGCCGTACGTCGAGCAGCGCGACCCGCAGCAGCGCCTCGACCTGATGCGCGCGCTGTTCGCACCGCGTGCGGCGTGGGTGCTCTCCGGCTCGCTAGTGGGGTGGGGCGAGCCCGTCGTCGAGGAGTGCGACGCCGTCGTGTTCCTGCAGCTCGGCCCGGAGGAGCGCCTGCGGCGGCTGGTCGCGAGGGAGGAACGGCGCCGCGACGGCGGCGACTACGACCCGGATGCGTGGCTCGAGTTCATGACGTGGGCGAGCGGGTACGACGATCCCGCTTTCGAAGGACGCAGTCTGCACGGTCACGAGGCCTGGCTGGCGCAGCTGGACCTGCCGGTACTGCGCCTGGACAGCCGCGCTCCGACCTCCGAGCTGCTGGCCGCGGTGCTGGACTGGGAGCCGTTCAGCATTCGGCGGTGATGCACGAGAGAACGACGACGCGCTCGGGAGACGGAGTGCTGCGTACGGGGTGGGGGTTCCGGTGCTGAGCGACGTTCACGATACTGTTCCGAACGTGAAGCAGACCGAGGTGCCCGACGGCGACAACGAAGCCGCACGGGACGCGTTCCTCGCGTTCCGCAACGCCGACATGGAGCTCTGGCGACGCGCCAGCACCACCCTCGGCCTGTCGTTGCTCGCGACACGCGTGCTCGCCCGCATCATCCGCTCCGGAGAACGGGGCACCCCGCTGCGCCAGGTCGATCTGAGCCGAACTCTGCAGATCAGCCCCGCCGGGCTCTCGCAGATCATCGACGTGCTCGAGGAGCGCGATCTGGTGCGACGCACACCGCATGCCACCGACGGCCGGGCGCACGGCATCGAGCCCGGCGAAGCGGCCGCCCCGATCGCCCAGGTGCTCCTCGACTACTACACCGAGTTCAACCGCCTCACCGCAGCGATGCCGCAGGACCAGCTCGCCGCGTTCACCCACGTCATGCGCGGCATGGAAGCCGCCTCCGCGGCGCCGTTCACCGGGTGAGCAACGCGCCGTAGCGCCTACCGAGCAGCTTCCTCCGCATCCGGATCCCCATCGAGCAGGGCTGATTGCACCGTTCGGATGCTCTCCCCGAGCGCTCCGGAGGCGAGCAGTCCCGGGCCCAGCGGGCCGGAGGAGTACTCCCCGAGCATCGGCAGCCTCCGCAGCGCGGCCTGCACCGGTGCGCTCATGCTCGCCAGCTGCCAGGCGATCTCAGCCGCTCCCCCGCGACCGGGCGTGATCAGTTCGGCCGCCTCGGCCGCGTACGCGGCGGCGCCGAGGGCGTGCGCTCCCATGTGCGCGACGGCCGCCGCCTGGCCCGCGGCCCGGGCCGCCGCTCTCCCCGCCGGCGAGGTCGCTGCTCCCGACGCGCGGCCGGCAGCGAAGCGCTGACGGATCTGGCTCGCCGCATCCGACTCCCCACGGGCGAACGAGCGCGCGCGCAGGATGCCGTCCCGCGCACGATCGTCGCCGGGCGCCTCCGCTTCGAAGACGGCCAGGACGCGCTCCGCGCAGTCCGTCGCCCAGCCGGCGACGATCCGGCGATCGCTCTCGGTCAACGTCTGCGGGGAGGGCATGCCCGCATGCTCGCACAGGGTGTCGACCTGCCCTTCAGCCGCGGGCGGAATCCGGAGACGCCTCGCGGGAGTTCCGATTGAGTGGACCCATGCGCAGAGTCCTGATCCTGGGTGGCAGCGGTTGGCTGGGTCGCCGCATCGCGGAACGGGCGCTCGAGTCCGGCGACGAGGTCACCTGCCTCGCCCGGGGCGAGTCGGGGCCCGTCCCGGAGGGGGCGCGTCACCTCCGCGTCGACCGGCGCGACACCGGCGCCTACGACGTCGCGAGCGGCGACTGGGATGAGGTCGTGGAACTCGCCCACGCGCCCGACCTCGTGCGCCCGGCGCTCGCCGGTCTGGCGCGCACGGCTGCGCACTGGACGCTCGTCTCCTCCGTGTCGGTCTACGCCGACGCGGACCAGCCGGGGGCGGACGAGACGGCCGCGCTGGTCGACCCGACGAATCCCGACCGGTACGCGGATGCGAAGGTGCTGGCCGAGCGCACCAGCGCCGATGCCCTCGGGGATCGGCTGCTGATCGCCCGCCCTGGCCTCATCGTCGGTCCCGGCGACCCCAGCGGCCGCTTCGGGTACTGGCCCGCGCGATTCGGTCGCGGCGGCACGGTGCTGGCGCCGGAGACGGAGGGGCGCTTCGCGCAGGTGATCGACGTCGACGACCTCTCGGCGTGGCTGCATCGAGCCGGCGCGAACGGCATCACCGGGCCGGTCAACGCCGTCGGCGACGTCATCCCCTTCGCTGAGCTCCTCAGCACGGCCGCGTCGGTCGCCGGGGTCACCGGCGACCTCCTGCACGCCGACGACGAGACGCTGCTCGCCCACTCGGTGGACTACTGGGCGGGGCCGGAGTCGCTCCCTCTCTGGCTGCCCGCCTCGGCGGTCGGCTTCTGCCAGCGCAGCAGTAGCGCCTACCGACGCAGCGGCGGCACCGCGACGCCGCTCGGTGAGACGATGCGCCGCGTCCTCGACGACGAGCTGGCACGAGGAGCGGAACGGACCCGGAAGTCCGGCCTCGACCCGCGGCGAGAGCGGCAGATCATCGAGTCGCTGCGCTGAGCGGCAGCCCGTCGCAGCAGCGCGGAGGCAGGCTCAGCCCTCCCCCACCCAGTCCGGCCGCGCGAACAGCTCACCGAGCTCGTTCACGAGCCGTGCCACGTGGAAGCCGTCCGCGGCGGCGTGGTGCACCTGCACCGCGAGCGGCAGGAACAGGCGGTCACCGCGCTCGACGTAGCGCCCGAGAGTGAAGATCGGCGCCAGGTGATCCCAGGCATCGCGCACGTTGAGGGTGAAGCCGGTGAACGACGCCCAGGGCAGGCTCGACACGTCGAAGGCGTTACGCGGCGGGGCGCCCTGCGGGAACAGCTCGGCCGAACCGCCGTGCTCGACCATGACCCGCAGCGCCGCCTCGTGGAAGCGGGCGAAGTCGGGGTCGTACGGCACCCACACCGAGGCGAAGGTCTCGCGCTCGCGGTCGAAGACGGTGAACGACGGATGCACCACCGGCCAGATCGCGGGCGCCCCGTCCTCGGCGAGCGCCATCCGGAACTCCTCGTGGGCGTTCACCACGGAGGCGAGCGCCCAGATCTGCGCCGGGTACGTCTTCCGCGCAGAAGCCTTCATGGCCGCCGCGAACGCGGTGACATCGATCTCGACCGTCATCGCATACGTGCACGCCACCGCCTGGCGGTAGTGCTCGAAGTGCGGGCGGCGCGGCCAGGTCGCCAGGTCGATCGGAACGGGCTGGTCCATGCCCCCAGTCTGACCGCTACGGCCGCGACGCCGCCCAGCGCTCGAGCTTGAGGAAGAAGTCCTCGAACATGAGCCGGGTGTCGACCCGCGTGTAGACGCGGATCTCGCGGGCGCCCTCGGGCACCGGCCCGTACTCGCCGTCGTCGGTGATCGACGGCGCGGGGCGCAGCTCCCAGGCGCTCGACGCCGCATCCGGTTCGAAGGTCGTGGTCAACGCGGTGACGAGCACGAGCGGGCTGTCACCGAGGCAGTAGGTCTCGCCGCCGAGGAAGCCGAAGCCCGCGAGCTTGTCGCTGAGCTGGTCGATCGCGGTGACCAGCCGGTGGCCGAGCTCGCCGTGGGGGCGCACCCGCAGGTCGAGCTCGGCGAGCGAGACGAGCGCCTGGCGGTAGGCGTCGCGCGGGAACTGGTGCAGTGCCACCGAGGAGGCGAACACCGCCTGCGCCGAGGGGATGTCGATGCGCAGGTTGTACTCGCTGCCGTCGATGCCCGGCGGCTTCGGCCGGCCGGGGTACTCCGGTCCGCCGATCCAGACGACCGTGAGCCGGTCGGCGATGGCCGGCTCCAGCAGCAGGGCGCTGGCGATCTCGGTGAGGCCGCCGCCGACCGCGACGACGAGCGGCAGCTCGGTGTCCTCGCGCAGCGCCTCGGCGATGATCGCCCGCGCTGCGGGAGTGTCGATCGGGGTGACCGCATCCGTCAGCCCGACGTTGCTGCCCTGCACGACCGGGATCGACGAGCCGATCAGATCGAGCAGCCCCCGGGCGACGCGCACGGCGTTCTCGGCCTGCACCTCGCTGGGGTCGAAGCCGTCGCCGAGCCGAAGGTGCGAGCCGATCACGAAGGGGATCTCGACCGAAGGCGAGAGCACGTGGTGAGCCAGCTGGTACAGGTCGTCGGGGTCGCCGGAGAAGTCGTTGTCGACGATCACGCGGATGCGGGGCTTGACGGTGGCGAGGCTCATGCGGGGTCTCCAGAGTCGATGGCGCCGAGCGCGGCGTCCACGTCGGCGAGCAGGTCGGGCGAGACGAACATCAGCGACTGGCTCACGGTACGCCGCTCGGCCCAGACGGTGCCGCGGCGCACCCCCTCCGCCTTCTCGGGGTCGTGCTGCGCGACGGTGTCGAGCAGCGCTCGGTAGGCCCGCGGGTCGTCGATCACGCTGGCGGTCGACGAGTGCAGGCCGTAGGGCCCGCGCGGGGCTTCGGCGCGCGGCGCGGCGACCCGCCACTCGTGCCGGCCCGAGCCGACCTCGAGCGGCTCGGCGCCCTCGAGCAGCACCTCGGCGGTCGTGTTCGCGGGCACCAGGGCGGTGACGACGAGCTCGTCGCCCTCGCGGCGCCAGGCCACCTCGGCGAGGCCGTACGGCGTGCGGTGACGAGCGGATGCGCGCTGCAGCGCCTCGAGCGGACGCGGCGCCACGCGGATGCGCCGGTACCCGGGCGCCGCCGGGGCGAGCCCCGCGACGTGCCGGTGCAGCGAGTCGGCCACGGCGCCGAGCGCGTAGTGGTTGAAGCTCGTCATCTCACCCGGGTTCACCGAGCCGTCCTCGAGCAGGCTGTCCCAGCGCTCCCAGACCGTGGTGGCGCCCTGGGTGATCGGGTACAGCCAGGAGGGGTTCTCGGTCTGCAGCAGCAGGCGCTCGGCGGCGGCGCGGTGGCCGTGCTCGATGAGCGCGTCGACGACGAGCGGGGTGCCGACGAAGCCGGTGGCGATGCGGTAGCCGCGGCGGCGGGTGATGTCGGCGAGGCGGTCCGCGAGCCGCTGGCGCAGCTGCGGATCCTGGGCGAGGTCGAAGCCGAGCGCGACCGCGTAGGCGGTGGGCGCATCCGACATCATGCGGCCGTTCGCGGTCACGTAACTGGCCAGGAAGGTCTCCCGGGCGAACTCCGCCTGCTCGCCGTAGCGGGCCGCGTCGTCGTCGTGGCCGAGCAGCCTCGCGGCATCGGCGACGATGCGCAGCGAGCGGGCCAGGTAGCCGCTCGCCACGATGTCGCCGTCGACCTTCGCCGCGCCCGGCTTGTCCGGCGGCGCGTCGGGGTCGAGCCAGTCGCCCAGCTGCATCTCGCCGGCCCAGAGACCGGTGCCCTGGGAGTGCTCGAGCTCGTAGTCGGCCCAGGCGCGCATGCTCGGGTACTGGTCGCGCAGCACGCCGAGGTCGCCGCGGCGCTGGTAGAGCGTCCACGGCACGATCGTGGCGGCGTCGCCCCAGGCCGCCACCGAGCCGCCGCCGGCGAAGCCCTCGAGGGCGGAGGGGATCACCATCGGCACGGAGCCGTCGTCGCCCTGCTCGAGCGCGAGGTCGCGCAGCCAGGAGCCGAGGAACCCGTCGCTGTCGCCGAGGAAGGTAGCGGTCGGCGCGAACACCTGGATGTCGCCGGTCCAGCCGAGGCGCTCGTCGCGCTGCGGGCAGTCGGTCGGGATCGACAGGAAGTTACCGCGCATGCCCCAGAAGACGTTCTCGTGCAGCCGGTCGAGCATCGCGTGCGAGCTCTCGAACCAGCCGGTGCGCTCGAGGTCGCTCGCGACGACCACGGCGGTCACCTCGAGCTCGACGTCGACGTCCGCATCCACCCGGGCGTAGCGGAAGCCGTGGAAGGTGAAGGTCGGCTCCCACTCCAGCGGGCCGTCGCCGAGCACCACGTGGTCGGTCGAGGCGGCATTGCGCAGCGGGCGCAGCGCGAGGTCGCCGTGCTCGAGCACCTCGGCGTGAAGCAGGGTCAGCTCGGTGCCGGCGGGGCCGGTGGCGCGGAGGCGCAGCCAGCCGACCAGGTTCTGGCCGAAGTCGAGGATGCGGCCGCCGTCGGGTGCCTCGAGCACCTCGACGACCGGCAGCTCGTCGACCCGCCGCACGGGCGGGGCGATGCGCGCCTCGGGCACCGGGATCGGGGTGCCGGGGGTCTCAGGGCCGACCGACGCCGGTGACCACGCGGAGTCGTCGAAGCCGGGCTCGTCCCAGCCGGTGATCGTGCGGCGCGCGTCGAAGCGCTCGCCCGCGTAGAGGCCGCTGTCGACGGTCGGGCCCTCGCCGTGCGCCCGCCAGCCGGGGCCGGTCGCGATCGTGCTGGTCGTGCCGTCCTCGAACTCCAGCTCGAGCTGGGCAAGCAGGCGCGGCTGCTCGCCGTAGATGCGCTTGGCGAAGACGAAGAAGCCGTACTGCTCCGTGTACCAGCAGCCCGCGAGTCCGGCGGCGAGCACGTTCTCGCCGTCGCGCACGAGCGCGGTCACGTCGACCGTCTCGTGCACCAGGCGCTGGCGGTAGCTGGTCCAACCGGGCGCGAGCACGGTGTCGTCGACGACCGCGCCGTTCACGGTCGGGGCGGCCACACCGAGCGCGGTCCAGAACAGGCGGGCGCGGCGCAGCGGGCGGTCCACCGTGAAGGCGGTGCGCAGCAGCGCCGGCTGAGCGGGGCGTACCGGATCGGCGAGGCCGATGGGTTCGGCGACCCAGGCGCCCTCGGGCAGGAAGCCGGCCTCGACGGCCAGCGGCGCGCTCCATCCGCTCTGCGCTCCTGCGATCGAGAACGCGCGCACGGTCACCTCGCGGCGCTCGCCCGGCTCGAGCGGTGCGAAGGGCCAGTCGACCAGGTGCGACTCGGCGGTCTCCAGGCGCACGGGCTCGCCGCCGTCCGAGAGCTCGACGGCCGACTGCAGCCAGCCGTCGGCCTCGGTCACGGTCCAGCTCAGCCGCGGGGTCGCCGTGGCGACGAGCGGGGTGTCGCTGCGCAGCTCGGCGCGCAGGCTGTCGATGCGGGTCATGCTCAGGCCTCCAGCTCGGTCGAGATCGGCAGGTCGGCGACGCTCGTGCCGATGCGCAGGGTGAAGGCGCCCGACTCGAGCGCCCAGGCGCCGTCGCGGCCGCCGAGCCAGTGGCTGAGGGTGCGGGCGGGCACGGGCACGTGCGCCTCGACGGTCTCGCCCGCCTCCGCTCGCACGACGGTCGAGCCGACCAGCCAGCGCACCGGGCGGTCGACGACCGAGTCGGCGCGCTCGGCGTAGACCTGCACGACCTGCTTGCCGGCGCGGTCGCCGGCGTTGCGCACGGTCACCGCTACGACCGCGTCATCCGCGACCAGGCCGCCGCGGGTGCCCGCGGCCTCCAGGATCCAGCTCGTGTAGCCCAGGCCGAAGCCGAAGGGCCAGGCGGGCTCGACCTCGCCGCGCAGCCAGGCGCGGTAGCCGATGTGGATGCCCTCGGCGTAGTGCAGCGCGCCCTCGCGGGGCGTCACGTCCAGCACCGGAACGTCGATGAGGGCGGCCGGCCACGTGCTCGGCAATCGGCCGCCCGGCTCGGCATCGCCCGACAAGACGTCGGCGAGGGCCGAGCCGAACTCCTGTCCACCGAAGTAGCCGAGCACGATGGCCGCCACCTCGTCACGCCAGGGCAGGAGCACGGGGGAACCGGCGTTCACGACGACGACCGTGCGCGGGTTGGCGGCAGCCACCGCGCGCACGAGCTCGTCCTGTCGGCCGGGCAGATCGAGGTTCTCGCGGTCGTAGCCCTCCGACTCGACCCGCGAGTTCGTGCCCACCACCACGACGGCGACCTCGGCCGCGCGGGCGGCCTCGACCGCGCTCGCGATGAGGCCGTCGGGGTCGCGGTCGTCGGGCGCGATGCCGAGGGTCACCGAGGCGACGCCGGCCAGGGCGTGGTCGCCCTCGGGCAGCGAGAACTCGGCGCGGATGGCGAGCGGAACGCCCGCCCGCGTCGGCACGATGACCGTCGCCGACGGCGGGTCGAGGAAGGCGGCGCCGAGGTCGGTGCCGGTGATGACGGGCTGCTCGTCGAGCAGCAGGTCGCCGTCGACGAGGATGCGGCCGCGCTGCGAGGTCGCGAAGCCGAGGCGCACCTCGTCATCGGCCTCCGGCGTGTAGACGGTCTCGAGCACGATCGTGCTGCTCGCCGCGATCGGCACGTCGCCGCCGAACCAGACCAGCGCGGTGGCGCGACGGTCCTCGTGGAAGATCTCGGCGCCGCCCGCGTCGAGGAACGCGACCCGCACGCCGGGCTCGCCGGTCACCGGGTTCACGATCTGCGCGAGCGGTATCTCGGCCACGCCCTCCTGCACGATCGCGCCGACGCTGTAGCTCACGTCCGCGTCGGCGAAACGCGAGCGGATGCCGTCGAGCGGGCTCACGATCGACTCGGGGATGACGGTGGCGCTGCCGCCGCCCTGCGTGCGCGCCTCGCGGGCGTTGTGGCCGATGACGGCGATGGATGCGGGGCCGGCGCTCCAGGGCAGCTCGCCCTCGTTGCGCAGCAGCACGGTGCCCTCGGTCTCGGCGAGGCGCGTGAAGGCGATACCGTCCTCGGTGCCCGCCAACGACCCCTCGATCGGGCGCGGGCCCGCGTCGCCGAGGGCGCCGACCCGCTCGGCGAGGTGCAGCAGGCGCAGCACCTTGCGGTCCACATCCGCTTCGTCCACCCGGCCGTCGCGCACGGCGGCGATCAGCTGCTCGCTCCAGGCCGGGGCGGGGCCGGGCATGGCGAGATCCTGCGCGGCGGGCGCGGAGCCGAGCGAGCGCACGCCGGTCCAGTCGCTCACCACGACGCCGTCGAAGCCCCACTCGCTGTTCAGCGGCTGCTCGAGCAGCTCGTTCTCGCTCATCGTCACGCCGTCGACCGAGTTGTAGGCCGACATGATCGCCCAGGCGCCGGCGCCCACTGCGTGCTCGAAGGGCAGCAGGTAGAGCTCGCGCAGCGCGCGCTCGTCGACGTGCACGTCGACGGTGAAGCGGTCGGTCTCGGAGTCGTTGGCCACGTAGTGCTTGGGCGTGGCGGCCACGCCGTTCTCCTGCAGGCCGCGCACGTAGGCGGCGGCGAGCGCGCCCGTCAGCTGCGGGTCCTCGCTGAAGGCCTCGAAGTGCCGGCCGCCGAGCGGCGAGCGGTGCAGGTTGATGGTCGGGCCGAGCACCACGTCGACGTCCTTGCGGCGGGCCTCGGCGGCGGCGGCGGCACCGTAGCGGTGCGCGAGCTGCGGGTCCCAGGACGCGGCGAGCGCGGTTGCCGAGGGCAGGTTGAGCGAGGGCGAGCGCTCGTCCCAGACCGGGCCGCGCACGCCGGCGGGCCCGTCGGAGAGGGTCATCGCCCGCAGGCCGATCGACGGCAGCGGGGTCGTGGTCCAGAAGTCGGCGCCCGAGACGAGGGCCACCTTCTCCTCGAGGCTCAGCCGCTGCAGCAGCTCGACCAGGTGTGCGGGTGCCGTGCTCATGGTGTCCTCCCGGGACGGATGCGCGGGCCGGCTTCGTCGCCGGCCGCGGGTCGTGCTGTCGTCGCGCAGGGCGACGGATGATCACCGGGCGCAGGGTGCGCAGGCACCCCGCGCCCGGGAGCAGTTCAGGCCGCGCCGAGTCCGGCGCCGGCCTGCTCGTCGGCAGCCGCCTGCTCGTCCATGAGGCGGCGCCGGTCGGCCCGGCGCTGCTCCTGGCGGTCGGGGTCCGGCACGGGCGCCGCCATGAAGAGGCGCTGCGTGTACGGGTGCTCCGGCCGGGCGGTGACCTGGTCGCCGTCGCCGTACTCGACGATCTCGCCGTGGTACATCACGGCCACGCGGTGACTGATGTGCCGCACGACCGCGAGGTCGTGCGAGATGAAGAGGTAGGCGACGCCGGTGCGCTCCTGGATCTCGATGAAGAGGTCGAGCACGCGGGCCTGGGTCGACAGGTCGAGCGCGCTGACCGGCTCGTCGCAGACGATGAGCTTCGGGTCGAGAGCGAGCGCCCGCGCGATGGCGATGCGCTGGCGCTGACCGCCCGAGAACTCGCGCGGCAGGCGGTCGGCGGTGTCGGCCGGCAGGTTCACCTGACCGAGCAGCTCGCGCACCCGGGCGCGGGCTGCCTTGCCGTCCACGCCGCGGGCGGTGAGCGGCTCGCTGAGGATCTGCTCGATCGTGAGCGACGGGTTGAGCGAGGAGTAGGGGTCCTGGAAGACCACCTGGATCTCGCTGGAGAGCGCCCGGCGCTGACGGCGGTGCAGGTGCCCGATCTCCTGCTCGCGGTACTTGATGCTGCCACCGGTCACCGGGGCCAGGCCCAGCACGGCGCGGCCGAGCGTGGTCTTGCCGGAACCGGACTCGCCGACCAGCCCGACGGTCTCGCCGGGCTTGATGTCGAGCGAGACGCCCTTGAGGGCGCGGAACGGCTGCTTGCCGAAGCCCTTGATCGGGTAGGTGACCTCGAGGTCGCGGATGTCGAGGAGCGACTCGCTCATGCCGACACCTCCTTCCGGGGCGCCAGGGCCCCTCTCGGCTCGCCGTCCTCCAGGATCGCGTCGAGCAGCGACTGCGTGTACGGGTGCTCGGCGTGGTTGAAGATCGACCGCACCGGTCCGCTCTCCACGATCAGCCCGGACTGCATGACCGAGACGCGGTCGCAGAGGTCGGCGACGACGCCGAAGTTGTGGGTGACGAGCAGCATGGCCATGCCGAACTCGGCCTGCAGGTCGCGCAGCAGGTCGAGCACCTCGGCCTGCACGGTCACATCCAGGGCCGTGGTCGGCTCGTCGGCGATGAGCAGCTCGGGGTCGCAGGAGACGGCGCCGGCGATCAGCACGCGCTGCGCCTGCCCACCGGAGATCTCGTGCGGGTAGGACGCGAAGGTCTTCTTCGGGTCCGGCAGGCCCACTCGGGCGAGCAGCGCGAGCGCACGCTCGGTGGCCGCCTGCTTGGAGAGGCCGAGCACGACCCGCATCGGCTCCACCAGCTGCGAGCCGATAGTGAAGGCGCCGTCGAGGTTCGACATCGGCTCCTGCGGCACGTAGGCGATGCGCTTGCCGCGCACCTTGCGGTAGACGTTCTCACCCGCATCCGCCAGCTGCAGACCGCCGAAGTCGATCGTGCCCTTGCTGACGCGACCGCCGGCGGGCAGCAGTCCGAGCACCGAGAATGCGGTCTGGGTCTTGCCCGAGCCGGACTCGCCGATCAGACCGTGCACCTCGCCCTTGCGGATGTCGAGATCGATGCCGTGCACCACCTGCGTGACCGAGCCGTCGGGCTGGTCGTAGCCCACGTGCAGGTCGCGCACGCTGAGCAGCACCTCGCCCTTGGCGGCGCGGACGTCGTCGGCGTGGCCGACGACCGCGGCGCGCTCGGCGGGGGCGCCGTTGACCTTGCCGGCCCGGCGGCGCTTCTTCGCCGTCGAGCTGCGCTCGAGCGCGTCGCGCAGGGCGTTGGCGAGCAGGGTGAGCGAGATGCAGGTGAGGCCGATCGCGAGCGAGGGCCAGAGCATCAGCACGGGGGCGTTGTAGATCTTGGTGAAGCCGTCGCTGAGCATGCCGCCCCAGGTCGGCACCGAGAGGTCGCCGAGGCCGAGGAACTCGAGGCCGGACTGGATCGCGATGGCGATGCCCGTGATCATGGCCGCCTGGATGATGACGGGCGCCCGCACCACCGAGAGGATGTGCCGCGAGATGATCCGGCCGTCGCGCAGGCCGGAGACCCGGGCCGCGTCGACGTAGAGCTCGTTGCGCACCGCGGTGACCGACGCGTAGACGAGGCGGAAGAACGCCGGCGACATGAGCACGCCGAAGATGGCCATCGAGAGCCAGACCGACGGGCCGAGCACGGCGCGGGCCGCGAGCAGCACGACGATGCCGGGCAGGGCCATGATCAGGCCGGTGAGCCAGGAGGAGACGCTGTCGAACCACTTGCCGTAGTAGCCGGCGAGCAGACCGCCGGTCACGCCGAGCGCGAGGGCGACGACGACGGCGACGAGCGCGGCGCCGATGCTGATCTGCGTCGCCGAGAGCAGGCGGGAGAGCACGTCGCGGCCGGCGCTGTCGGCGCCGAGCACGTAGCCCTGCTCACCGGGTGCCAGCAGGATCGTCTGCAGCGAGGCGGCGTTGGGGTCGGCCGGGGCCAGCAGCGGTCCGAAGACCGCGACGAGGGCGACGAGGGCGAGGAAGAACAGCGCGACGAGGCCGACGGGGTTGCGCACGAGGCGGCGCATCAGCGAGGTCTTCGCGCGCGTCGGCGAGACGATGGGCACGGGGGCGACGAGCTCGGTCATGAGAGACGCACCTTCGGGTTGAGCGCCGCCTGGGCGAGGTCGATGAGGAGGTTGACGACGACCACGATCACGGCGGTGGCGAGCACGAGGCCCATCACGTTGGGGATGTCGCCGTTGGTGGTCGACTGCACGGCGAGCTGGCCGAGGCCGGGCAGGGCGAAGACCTGCTCGACGATGACGGCGCCGCCGACCAGGCCGACGAACTGCACGGCGAGCACGGCGAGGGCGGGGCCGCCGGCGTTGCGCAGCACGTGCTTGTAGACGACGCGGTTGCTGCCGAGGCCGCGGCTGCGCAGCGTGCGCACGTAGTCGCGGTTGAGCGCGTCGGTGACCGAGCCGCGCACCTGCTGGGTGACCGAGGCGATCGCCCCGATGGCCAGTGCGGCGACGGGCAGGGTGACGGATGCGAGCCAGCCGGCGAACGACTCCGTGATCGGCACGTAGCCGGTCGCCTTGAAGAGCTTGAGGTTGATCGCGAAGAGGAGCACGAGGCCGAGCGCGATGAGGAAGCCGGGGATCGCGAAGCCGAGCACGGAGATGAACTGCACGATCCGGTCGATGACGCCACCGCGCACGGCGGCGAGCACACCGAGGGTCACCGCGACGACGGCGGCGATGAGCACCGCGCCGATGACGATGGAGAGGGTGACGGAGAGACGGCTCGAGACGCCGACCGTGACGAGCTGGCCGCTGAACCAGGAGCGGCCGAGGTCGCCGGTGACGGCCTGCGAGAGCCAGCCGCCGTACTGCTCGAGCAGCGGCTTGTCGAGGCCGAGCTCGACGGCCTTGGCGGCCACCTGCTCCTGCGTCGCGTTCTGACCGAGGATGCGGCGGGCGATGTCGCCGCCGCCGAGGTAGAGGAGGGTGTACGCCACCGTGGTGATGACGAAGAGCAGGACAGCTCCGGAGAGGAGCCGCCGCACGATGAAAGTGAGCACGTTACTCGTCCTTGAGTCGCGGGGATTCGAGCGCGGGGGTGGGGCGGGACCGGGCCGCCGGCGTGAGGCGGCCCGGTCCCGGCGACTCAGGCCGTGGGCTTGAAGTCGTAGATGGCCGGGTAGACGTTCGTCGGCAGCATCTCGGTGGTGGTGTTCGCATCCGTGCCGACGCTGCCCTGCACCCGGTAGAAGGGAGCGAACCAGGCCTGCTCGACCAGGTAGCGGTTGAGCTCCTTGGCCTTCTCGGCCTGGGTGGCCTCATCGCCGAACTGGATCTCGGTCAGCAGCGCGTCGATGGCCGGGTCCTCGGCGCCGTAGGGGTTGAAGACGGCGCCGGGGGCGATCATGAACTGGATGAGCTGCCAATCGGGGTTCTGCTCGAGCGCCATGAAGGAGCTCGGGAACTTCGGCGCCAGCAGGTCGGCGATGAAGTTGGTGCCCGGGTCGGTGTACTCGACCGTGATGCCCACGTCGGCGAGCTGCTGCTCGATGAGCGTGTAGGTCGTCGCGCCCAGCGCGGCGGCCGACGGCTGCTGCAGGGTGAGACCGTCGGCGTAACCGGCCTCGGCCAGCAGCTCCTTGGCCTTCTCGGGGTCGTAGGTGTAGTACTCGTCGAGCTCGGGGTCGTAGGCGGGCGACGCCTCCGGGAACACCTGGGTGGTCACGGTGCCGTTGCCGGCCTGCAGCGCCTGCAGCAGGCCCTCGCGGTCGAACGCGTAGTTGATGGCCTGGCGCACCCGCACGTCGGCGAGCGCCGGCTCCACCGTGCCGCTGCGGTCGAGCAGCAGCATGCCCTGGAAGTCGAGCTCGTTGGCGTTCACGGTCCAGCCGGCGCCCTCGACCTCGCCGAGGTTGTCGTTGTTGGCGAGCTTCACGCCGTTGGCCTCGCCGGCCTTGATCGCGTTGAGCGCGGCCGTCGGGTCCTGCAGCACGTTGATGACGAGCTTCTCGTAGTGCTGGAGGTCCTTGTTCCAGTAGTCCGGGTTGGCCGTGTACGTGTAGCTCGTGCCCGTGACGGTGGCCGCGGTGTCGAGCACGTAGGGGCCGGAGCCGATCGGGTTGGTCGCGATGTCGGGGCTGTCGAACGACTCGGCGCTCGCCACCAGGCCCGGGTCGCGGGTGAGGTAGTTGAGGAACGCGGGGTCGGGCGCGCTGAGGGTGATGACGACGGTCGTGTCGTCCGGGGCCTCGACGCTCTGCACGGTGGCGAAGTAGCCCGCGTCGGGCGAGGCGCCGTCCTTGAAGCGGAGCAGGTTCTGCGCGACCACGTCGGCGGTCAGCGCGGTGTCGTCGCTGAAGGTGACGTCGTCGCGGATGGTGAGCGTCAGCACCGTGTTGTCCTCGTTGTACGAGTAGTCGGTGGCGAGGAACGGCTCGATGGTGCCCTCGGGGGTGGCGAGGAGCAGGGTGTCGAACACGGCCTGGTAGTACGGGGCGCGGTTGCCCCACTCCGAACCGGACGGGTCGAAGGTGGTGGGCGAGGAGATCGCCCCGAGGGTGAGGGTGGTGGATCCGGATCCTCCGGAGCCTCCGTCGGCTCCGGCGCACCCGGTGAGGGCGAGAGCGGTGACTGCGACGGCGGCTGCTGTGGCCTTCCAGCGGAACATCGTTGTCCCTTTCGGTCTGTGCGATCCGCCAGTGGATCGCTGTGATCGGGGACGCTAGCACGAAAACCGAATGGTCACTAGATTTTTATTTCGAGTCGTGTTCGACTCGTGATCTGCAGCGCCGCAGCCCTCCTCGACGACCGTCGACGGCACTCCCCTCGGGAAGCGATTACCCTGGGCGCTCTGAGCCAGGAGGGCGCCATGACGGATGCAGCGACGACCGTGCAGGAGCCGGCGCGCGCGCCGGGTCGGGGCCGCGGCCGCCCCCGCGGCAGCTACGCCAAGAGCGAGGAGACGCGCGCCGCGATCCTCGACGCCGCCCTCGAGGTCTTCGGCCAGGGCGGGTTCCGCGGTGGCGCGCTGCGCGCGGTGGCCGAACGGGTGGGCATGAGCGAGGCCGGGCTGCTGCACCACTTCAAGAACAAGAGCGCGCTGCTCATCGCCGTCCTCGAGCGCCGCGACGAGCTCTCCTACAGCCGCGTGCCCCTGGATCAGCTCGACGGCGTCGCCGCGCTGCGGCGGCTCGTCGCCCTGGTCGCCTACAACACGACCAAGCCCGGCGTCGTCGACCTGTTCTGCACGCTCTCGGCCGAGGCGACCTCGCCCGACCACCCGGCGCACGCCTACTTCCAGAACCGCTACGAGTGGACCCGCAACTCGCTCGCCGTCGCCTTCGGCAAGGTCGAGGCCGGCGGCGGCCTGCGCCCCGGCGTGAGCCCCGCGATCGCGGCCCGCGGCACGATCGCCATGATGGACGGCCTGCAGGTGCAGTGGCTCATGGACCGCAGCTCGCTTAACATGGCCGAGGAGCTCCGGCGCTACTTCCGGCAGATCTCCACGCTCGACCTGTGACCGAGAAGCGCGGCCCGTACCGGCGCACCGCCGAGCGCCGGCGCGAGATCCTCGACGCCGCGGCAGCGGTCTTCGCCGAGTCGGGCTACCGCGCCGGATCCCTCAAGGACATCGCGGCGCGGGTGAGCCTCGACCCCTCCTCGCTGCTGCACCACTTCGGCTCGAAGCGCGCCCTGCTCGAGGCGGTGCTGGCCGACAAGATCGACCGCGATGCCACCGCGCTGCACTGGGACGACCGGGTGCCGCCGGAGCAGTACCCCGCCGCCCTGCTGCGCCTCGCCGAGCGCAACGCCGGCAACCCCGGCGCGATCGGCCTCTACTCGGTGCTCGCCGCCGAGTCGATCACCACCGAGCACCCCGACTCCTT
>Ga0265798_10001585_pt1 | contig 35205 bp, 33 predicted proteins | sample P3T30metagenome_FD_192430 | JGI IMG/M metagenome (GOLD analysis project Ga0265798, IMG submission 192430) | Plant litter microbial communities from East Loma Ridge, Irvine, California - P3 T30 | ecosystem: Environmental > Terrestrial > Plant litter > Unclassified | place: USA: California...
AAAGCTAACCTCGGTAAAGTGCGCCGCTTCCCCTACTGCGCCGCTTCCCCTACAGTCACGTTAGTTTATAACATCATAGCAGTGGTTTCAAAAGAATCGGAGTTGCGAGACTCTATATATATCTAATACTGCAAATAACATTTATTAACTAGTTACAGTAACTTATACATAGTTTACATACTATCATACAACCTCTATAAGTTAGTCTTGCAACTCCTATCATAACATTACAGATGTAGTAAGTTACCTAACTTATATAACTTAAGTTACATATTCTAACTTTAACTTTAATCGTTTGCTAACATTTGATTAACTTGATGTCAATTTTCACTCTATGATAGCTCATTCAATGGAACCATACTATAAATGTTGACCAGATTACACGGTACTGACTACTTGGAGATTGAAGACCAGTTTTCACGTGACATGTAGTCTGAAAGGCTGGTCTGAGTAACAACAAAGCCCTGTTTCTTCAACTGTGATTGTGTTAGTGTCTTGCATCGACATGAAGTACATGGAGTACTTTCAGATAAGTGTTGCACTTACATCTCCTGGCATCAAGATCCTCTCATCGCTGCCAGTAAAGCCAAACTCACTAACGAACTGGCCAGTCTCAAAAACACTTCTCATAAACCCAGTAGAGTCATTGCCCTTGAACTCTTCTGCGTCAGCTTGTGCGATGCGGGATGCAAAACCTGTGACTTGACTCCACAGTGCCAGCCACTCTCTCGGAGTAGCCCATTTGCTGAGAGCGAGGACCTGTGTTGGGGCAGGTGCGTCAATCAGAGCTTTGACAAAGGATCCTATGTCTCTCTCGACGTCGATGTACGGCATCTGGGTGCCGAGCGGAAACGGCGGCTTCCATAAGACTGTGCAATCGTCCAGCTGAGGTATTAAGTTAGCAGTGAAACGATTAGTCAATGCCATGCTCTGTAAGAATGATCACCTTCTGCAGCTTGAACAAATCAAGCCCGGAGATTGCATTTGTCATGAATGCACCCAGGTGTACTGCACTGGTCTTCTCACGCAGCGCCTCAACACTCAGCATGTATTCGAAAGCATCGGCTTTGGCGTCGAAGTGGTACACCTGCTCGTACTTCCCTTTGCTCAGTCGTCTCACACCGGGAAGGGCGCTCCACACCAGACGCTCCAATTCCAGTACAGACGAAGCAGCATCAGCTATGTTTCTGCCTTGCTGCAGTTCAATGTTGTAGCCTGCTGCCCCGACAGGGGCCTGCAGCTCGCCAGCTTGGAACTTGCCCATCACTTCTGAACTTCTAATGATCCCGGCGAAGTCTGTGTAGGCGAAGATGTAGTTGGCGCACTCGAAAGCTGTTGTGAGAGATGCAACGTCGTTGAGGTCAGCTTTGACAACTTCGACGCCAGATCTGGCAATCTTGACTGCCGCGTCTGAGGCTGGATTGCGAGTAAGGCCGCGAATCGACCAGGACGGTTCATGGGATTGGAAGTAGTTGATCACTGCCCGGCCTTGAGAGCCTGTGGCACCGACGACGACAAGTGTTTTGGACATGATGGTCGAAGATGATTATTCGGACTAAGTGTAGTCAAACGTGTGATTGTATGGATGAATAGCTTTATAGAGCAATTGTGCTTGCAGCGATTCACTGACACTAATACGAATTGCAATCGGTCGTGGTTCCTGATGAATCAGCCACCGGACATCGAGTATAGAAGCAAGCCCGCCCGGTCGATTTGCTGACATGATCGCAATATTCATGTGATCTTGTGTGTATGTCGGCCCTCTCGTTACTTGTTCGCTTCGCTGAGAGCTTGAGGTGTCGCTGTAAGAAGGAGCTGGAGCTGCTGATTGATCTGTATACTCGGCTTTGTTCGACTTCTTACAGCCGGTCATTCTGTATTGTAAGCAAGCCAAGGGTCCTGTCTGCGGGGCTTGAAGCTGGCTTAGATAGCCGGCTGCAGAATCGTGCCGGAAAAAAATTCGCACAAGGCCACAAGATCAAAGCAACCACAAATGCCAAAAGAATATCCATTACAAACCCTGAGAATCGAACTCAGAACCTTCTGTGAACCCAAACACATGTGTTGCAACGCAGTGTTAGACAGAAATCATAACCGCTAGACCAGGCTTGCCAATTACAACTTGTCGTTGTTGATGACTAAACAGCACCACTAATCATTATATAATACCAATAAACTGCAAGTTGACCAGGTAAGCAGGTCATGGTGCACGAAGTCTTGACAACGGTTCCCGGGGCCTCGCTTCAGGCCATTGAAGTTCCAAGTATCACGAGTGACGAGATGCTGCGTTGAGGCGAAAGAGAGGTAAAGACGCGTCGCATTGTCGAGTATGGAGACTGGTCAGCGGGAGTAGAAAGCGTGTGTGTGGCCTGAGTTGAGCGAAACATTTTTAGTTGATGTGGTGGATGTTGTTGGCAGTCAAGTGAAGACTGAGCGAAGTGAAGCGCTTTGTAGGGTTGGGGTTTGGGTTGGGGTTATCCGGGTGCAAGGTGACAATCAGCCTTTGAGCCATCACTACAGCATCGTACACTCGAATAAATGCATGCCCGATCTATCTCGCGTCGTCGTCCCAGTGAATACGAGGCTCGTATGGATCTTGTTGCTGACGAACACCGGATTACCGTTCCATCCCCATCCAAACCTGCTCAGTGTGCCACCGCTGAACTCCATCCATCAAAAGCCAAGCTTCCAATGAAAACGCCTCCAAGAACCGACATGAAGACTAAAGAAGCAAGAGAAGGGACGCAGGAGTCTTATATGTGAAGGTTATGTGAGTGTCTAGTACTCGCGAAGGGTTGTCTCTATCTCTATATATCCATATTGTATCTTTTTCAAGCATCTCAGTGGAAGATTCGCTTCGGAATGCACATGGCGAGCTTATTAGTGAACACCGCATCACGATAAGTCTTAGCACGTGACCATGTTGAAGATCTGATCTCGGCGCGAATGAAGACTCATCGTGACAAACACGGCATGATTTCCAGATCAGCCATCGGGTGATGACGCTCGGCTCACATATAATGTAACAGTGATGCAGGGGCTCGAAGAGGCAAGTCCAACATTGATTATATTAAGACTAATTCCAACCAGCGGTTGTGTTCTCATACGAACTGCCTGAACAAATCGTTCTTCCGGTCGGTGATTGACTCCTGACCGTGCCCTATGTACAGCGAGGTCAAATACGGAAGAGCAGGCGACATAAAAGGAAAGTGTTCGTGGTCCGAGCCGTGGTCTGTAGACTGTAGGAGCGGTGATTTGGCGCCAGCCAAATAAAGAGGGAGAACCCGCTCACGACGAATAGAGAAATTTGACAAAACGAAAAGACATGCTGGTCCAGCTCAGCTCAGATCTCCATCGGATACCTTCCCGCTGGTGTCAATCCCGTTGCTCCAGCTCCGCCTCTGGAAAGTCCTCCGCCTCCACGGCCTCGTCCTCGACCACCTCGACCTGACGGTAAGCCGGGAAGACTGAAGTCTGGATTCGCGTTGAGGATGACGTCTTCGCGACGACGTTGAGCAGCGCTGGCTGTAGAGCCTGGGCCCTGGAGACGGGAACCGCCAATTGGTCGCCAGGCGGGATTGATGCCGCGCTGAGAGATAGAGGTGAAGTGAGAGGTGTCGGAGCCGGTTGGCGATCGCATGCCAGCGGGAAGGTTCTCGTTGGAGTCACCCCCTTCTATAGGCGGCGTGCTGCTGAGGTGGTCAGTGCCAGTCATTGCCGCAGCCGATCCTATTGGTAATGGTGATTCGGAAGTGGGAGAGTGATTCACTATAGTGGGTATAGGATAGTTCGAAGTGGGGGAAGGCATACGATAGGCGGCATTGGCACCCGGCGTCAGTGCCGAAGGCAATCCACTCCCGCGTTGATTCTGGTCCACGCCAGCCTCTAATTGTGGATCGCTGGCGAAGCGCGGATCGACGTCCTCATAATAATGTTCTGAGCCGCCGCGTACATGGCGAGGCGCGGGATGTTGTTCGATGGGTGAGACCGCAGTAGTAGCTGGGAATCCATGTGTGGGGCCAAACAAGTTGGATGATGGAAGAACAGATGAGTTTTCCTCCCTCAACGGCGGCGATACAGGACCATTCGGTTGATCGTCTTGTCTCCAAGCCTCTCGGGGCGGGACATATCTGGAGTCTGCGTCAGTACTGAAGAAAAACCGGCAACATCAATATCCCCTTACTGTGCTGACGTGACGCCCCCCGAGTACACGCTTGTCGGGCTTAGTGGATCGCTTTCGTGACCACGAGCAGTCGCGTCGTTATATGCGGATTGTTCTTGCTGCTGTAGATTGACCATCCCTGCCACATCGTCATCGCTGTCCCTCAGTCCGTATGGCGCAACCTGCTGAGGTATTGCGCCTGGCGGGCTTCCGGTGCGTTCGTCCATCTCGATAGCCTGACCGATAGCAAGGTCATCACCGGGCGAGGGACCCCGAGCCACGAATTGGTCTTGCATGGGCGGCGCTCGTTGTCTGTCAACAGGTGTCATGCCACCTTGAGGTCCGTAGTAAGGGTCCGCACCATAGCCTGGTGGAGGCGGCCCACGGGGTCCAGGTCCCATTCCAGGAGGTCCGTACCCGCCACGTCCTCTGCCGTTCCAGCCAGGAGGTGGGGGACCTCCACGGAAGCCTCCTCTGGGTCCGTAGCCACCTCTCGAGGGTGGGCCGTAACCTCCTCTGGGACCATATGCGCCACCTCGTGGAGGCCCATAACCGCGTGGTGGAGGGCCGTAACCTCCTCTGCCTCTCATGTAATTGGGCGGAGGACCGCCACGGCCAGCAGATCTGTTCGAGCCGAGACTGCCCTGGGAATTGTGGTGTCTAAGACCAGGTGGCGGGAGGCCACCGGCCATGCCAGCTGCTGCCATTGGCGGAATCGGGTTGCCGTACTCGTCTCTGCTAGGTCTTCGTCCACCCATGCCGTGGCCTTGCTCTGCGCCAGGACCGTTCATGGGCATTGGCGGGCGCCCTTCCGCATAGCCAGGCCTTCGAGAGCCACCGCCGGTGCTCGCAGAACGAATACTCGGGTCTCTCATTTGGTTTGTAGGATTCAGAGGAGTCCTGTCGTCTTGGCTCCTTCGGCCGCCATCTTGGCTGTTGGTTTCCTGGCGTCTCATCTCAAAGGCCGAGTATTGTGCAGGACCTTTAGAATCGTCGATCTGAGTGCTGCCGCTCATTGGTGGCGGGCTGTCAGCTCTGGGGAGCTGGTCGGCAAGCATGCGCTGTTGGCCGATGTTTTCGTAGTAGTTGGCACCATTCATGTCTGCATTTTCAGCAATGCGCTTTTTGCGCGCTTTCCTGCTCACAAGCGTGCGTCGCATTGCGCACGTCACAACGCTGGATGCCACGATGAGGATTGTAGCCGCAAGCATGATCCAACCGCCCCATTCCACGTGTGGGACGAAGAGAAGAATATCGACGAGGAAAGCCAGAAGAGTGATCAATAGTGTTGGGATAGTGAGAATTAAAAGGGCTAGAAGGAAGCGAGGAGAGTGGCCAGGAGCATGGAAATGCGCGGCAATGGCCAGAGAGAAGCATATCAAGACAAGGAGCGCTGCAATGGGATGCACGATTAGGATCGAGGATAGACTGGTCCGTGTCGTCGAAGGTAGCGAGAAATCATCGGCTTGGTCGCCGGAAAAGAGACCGTCTGGTGGAGTTGGTCAGAACATATATGATGATTCACAGCAGCGAGCGATATTGCCGCGCAGTCTTTCTCACCTGTTGTATATCCGATCTGCACGCCCTCGCAATCGTTGCCATTACACCAGCCAAAGACACCGAAATCATAGCCCTGGTAGCTGCCCAAGGGGATGGCCTTGATGATGGGTGTGGAGAGGGTGCTCAGGAGCAAGAGTACGAAGGCGAGAAAGAAGATGATGGCCAGAGGTGTCGCCGGGCGCAACATGGTGGGCGGCGGCGGTGGTCGGGTTCAAACGAGTGTGGGTGTAGTTGTATATTGGAAAGTGGGTTTGCGCGAGGCTCTGGCCGGCAACCAGGACGGAGGGTGGAGATGGAGGGTGCCGGGGAGCGAAGGTCGCGCACGCGGACGAGCAAGCGATCAGACTGGTTCTGAGCGCCGATGGAGCATATGGATGGGATTGATATGAACTGGGCGGCGGTATGGGAGGGTTATGGTATGGTGTGGTATGGCATTAGAGATGACAGTTGTGAGAGTGGAAGACGAGCTGGCGACGATGGGCGGCGCAGTGCAGGTCGCGGTCCAGGTCCAGGTCGCGGTCCAGGTTCAGGCACCTTCCGTGTCTTTTTGCGGGGGCGAAGTATAATTGCCTGCTGCCGATACGAGATGCGCCGGGCAAGATGGAAGGATTGAATAGGTAGGTGATGCAATGTATTTGATGGATGATTTGATGAGCGAATTGATGGGTGAATGTGTGTATGGGTGAATGTGTGGATACCTTAGCAAGACGGGTATCCGCTGCGACCAAGTCCAGTGTGGTCGCGTTTGTGCTTCGTATGAGCGTGTTGGCCACGAGTGTCTTGGAAGACATGGAAGATCCAAACGGCGTACAGTAACGCACGGGACAAAGGCTAAATTGGGGACGGCTCGCAGCAATGCCTCTGACCTCTTCTAGCTGCTTTCCTACTCTCCTCTGCCGAACGACGGCGTGGGTTTCACCAAAACTGCTACTCTCTTCCCCATGCGCATCATCAAACGGCCATGTTTTCCAAGTGTTTTGCATCATTTCGCTGTCTCTCGAGTCTTGTCTCTTGGAGGACATGTCATGACTCCCAGCTATAATCATACATTTAGGTAATGACCACAGAGACAGCATGCCTCATACTTTCAATCACTGCAGCCACACTAGGCCTACTGTAAAATTGCCAATACAAGAACCCTGCTCGCCCCCAGCCTAGTTCTTTTCGCCTGAACCAATGCAAACCATTTCTTGCTGGGCAGCGAACGCGTCCACAGCCACCTTCTTTTCCATGCACGCCATCTTGTCCGCGTACCACCTTCATCCCGGTCAGGCCGTTTGCCTATCATACTGTAACCTTAGCTTCGTACAAGCAAGAGTCCATGCACCAAGTCCGCCCTCCCCTCCACGGCTCGGTGTTGTGTCCACTCGCACTGCAATCAATATTCACCCCCACCAGCAGATATGCCTGCATCTCAGCGGCAGAAACCATAGACAGCTACACAATCCTGCGTTACTCGTGCGACACATGCAATGAACTCATGACATGTGATGTCTTCGTGAACAAGAAGATAACGTAATGTTTTGATGGGTGCAAGCTGTCAAGGCAAGTGGATTTCCCGTGCCTGTGGAGTCTCGAGAAGAGGCCGGACTGAAGACGAGACACCCTCATGTTTCGGAAGCAGTTCCCTGTTTCTCGCCATGTGAGGCTGCGGCCGACGTGGACTTCATCAGATAAAGTTCATAACTATCAGAATCAGAATCAGCTTCTCTTGTCTTCTCTTCAGGTGTCATCTCACCTAGCCACAGGTCATCACAGGCTACAGCATTTTACACACACGCATTCCCTTCGTCCTTGCCTTTGTTCCCAAATCCCAGGACTCGGCTGGCGGCGGCGGCTGGCTACATGCACTGTACCATTGCGCGTCAACAAAAAGAATGCTTCCCATCAGTCAGGACGCAAATACATGTAGTTCTCACAGTGACGAACAAATCCTTCCCTCGACCTAAAACTCTGCAGCTCATTCTTGAAAACTCAGGCGTACATGTGTGCTGATACCGTAATGGACTTAGCCCCCATGAAAGCAGTCAGCCCCACTCCCAAGGCTGTGCGGCTGAGAGGAGAGAGGTCTTGCGCGACCTACTTACATGTACTTGCGCGCGCGTAGAAGACGCGATATTTCCACTGTGTTTAACAAGACGGATCTCCCGGCTCTGCCTGCAGTTGTCCCACCTTTTCGGCAAACAACACAATCATTCAATCCCGTACATCATTGCTGATCACTCCCCGCGTTCGCACCCTCCAACCCTGAGACATTGTCTGGGATCTCACTGCCATGTTTCTCCTCCCAAACGATCGTAAGCCTCGAGCACACTCCAGATCCAGAAGTCGTTCTCGTTCGCGAGACCCGAGTCGAACTCGGACTCCCAAAGCGCCCTCACCACCGTCAATCGAGGATCCGCCCAGCAGATATGACTACCCCCCAGAGCCACGGTCCAGCTCCGCGGACTACGGGTATCCCAACAGCACTGTGACAGCATCTTCGTACGAGCCTCGCACACCTGGAGGCACTTCCAGAGACAGGCCACCGTACCCATCGCAAGGTCCACTGGAACCAGCACCTTACCCACCGGATGATTCTAGCTATTGGAATGATTTCCCGCCGTCGGAGAGGCCCGGCTATGTGCAACCACCGGATGAAAGACAATACAGACCATCTGGAGACTCCGATGATGACCTGGCGTATGGCATGCCTCTGAACGCGAACCGAGATGGCTCAAGACATGCCTCTTACAGCACTGGCTATCCTCAACAGCCTGGATATGTGGCCAAACCGCAGGAACCCACATCCTCGGCCAAATACCGCTACACACCAAACAACATAAGTGGCGGATCTCAATATTCGACCAACTCGTATCAGCCTCCCCAGAAGTACCAATACGCGCAGCCACCGGAGAAGATCACTTACACCAGCAAGCCCGTGACCTCACAACAATACACCCAAACGCCACCCCAGGATACGCGTCAGAGCATTACTCGCTCCTACAGCCAGAGCAACACTTCCCAACGAGACGCTCGATATGTGGAAGTGAAGCCTGACGGATTTGACCCAGACCGAGATGCCCGCAATTCGAAATCGAAATCAAAGTCCCACCGACTATCAGTCAGTGGTCAGCAATCACAGGGCCTGGGGCCTCGCATGGACCGCCTGAGCGTGAGTGGCGATCGCCCTGACCTCAGCGGAATGTCAGGTGGCAACCTACCTCCCGGAAGTCCAATGCTCGAAGCCTACCACGGAACCTACCAACAACTCTCTCCTATGCCATCGGCTATGCGCCTAGACTCCGACAGCGACCTTGACGACCTGCAGCCCCTCTCCTACAACGCCGGAAACGGCCATCACTACAACGACAAACTCGCTCTCGCCAGCGCCTCCAGCAAGAAGTCCTCGCGGCGAGTTGTGATCTACGACCCTGAAGCCGACACCGCCACCCTGGCATCAACCCTGTCCTCACGCAAACCCTCCGCGAACCCCATCTGTGACGTCCTCCCGCCCCTCACACACGACCAAATGCTCGCTCTGCGAAAAGAGTACAAAAGGCAAGTCAAGATACAAGGCAAAGGCATCAATCTCTCCAAACATCTGAAGCTCAAATTCCCACCTTCGTCCTCCAACTTCGGCAAAGCTGCCTATGTGACCTCCCTGGGTCGCTGGGAGAGCGAAGGCTACTGGGCGAATTTCTGGTACCAATCAGCTTCCTCGCGTCGCGAACTCCTGATCGAAAGTCTGATGGGACGTTCCAACGCCGATATCCGCGCGATCCAAGACTCGTTCAAAGACAAGCGCTACGGCGATAGCCTGACGCGCTGCATGGAGAAGGAGCTGAAGATGGACAAGTTCCGGACTGCGGTGCTGATGGTGTTGGAAGCGAGGCGTCAGGATGAGCAAGACATCTATCCGCCCGAGTATCGAGATCGAGATGTCGACATACTGGCCAAGAGTATCCGTGCTCGTGAGGGCGGCGAGACGGCCATGCTTGAAATCATCGTCCGCCGCAGTGATGCGCATTTGCGTGAGGTATTGCGCGCCTATGAGAATTTGTATGGCGAGAATTTTGCTAGGGCGGCGTTACAGAAGTCGGGAAATCTGGTGGTGAGTTTGATCTCTCTTTTGTCATGCACATTCCAGCTGCTAACTTCATCTAAATTCAGGGCGAAGTGATAGCTCACATCCTCAACGGCGTGATCAACCGACCTGCCCGCGACGCTTTACTCCTCCACCATGCGATCGTAGACGTGGGAGATCGGAGCGGCGGCAGTGGTAACAACGATCACGGCACCAGCGGCCACGCGAAAGACGAACTTCGCTACGAACTTCTCATCTCGCGCTTGGTGAGACTGCATTGGGACCGAGGCTTGCTGGTGAAGGTGAAAAGGGCGTATAGCGACAAGTATGGGCGGCCGCTGGAAGAGGATCTTGAGGATGCTACCAGGGGGGATCTGAGGGAGTTTGTCTGGGAGTTGGCTAGGACTTGATTCATGTCGAGAAGATGACTTGTGAGAGATGCAGTGTCTGTCGATCGTGGCGCTGCTGGTCTTGGGACGTAGAGAGGGCAGGCCGCTTAGCCGATGGTATAGCTATCGATTGATAAGATCAACTGTCCATGTTTATGGAAGTCAAGATTAGGGTCCTATACCATAATTATTCGAATGGATCGCGAACATTGCAAGTCAGGATGTGACCACGATGCTTATGCAGAACAGATGGTGTGTACAAGACAAGACGAAACGAACTCGAACGATCGAAGCCATGTCAAATTACCTATACAGTAAGACTGCCACTACCAACGACTTCATTTCCAAGACCCAACGAACATTGACGAATCGTAGGATGTAGTGGCAATCAAGCATTTGACCAGACGCGGCGATCATGATAGCTGCTGCTTCGGAGTATGCTGCTCAATCGTCTTTGGAGCTCTAACAAGAAAGAGCTCAAAGGGTACCTATGGTTTAGGAAAAGTTATTGTAACCCATTATGATCCACAGAGGAGGCACGATTGATAGTGATCACGGGCCACTTCTTATCACTCTACCTGACTGTTGATTAAATATCGTGTACTTCTATCGATATGTCAGCGGAATAAGCTTAGGATCGTGGTGATCGGGTCCCTCTTGACGTGACTGGGTCTCGACAATCCGTTGGCCTGACCGACAAAGTTGCATGTACGTCGCCAGTCCAAAGTCGCAAGTTCACTTCACTTGACTTGACTTCAGTAACGTCATGGTCGGTAGATCTTCTCGAGTCGTGTGACATATCGCGTGCTACTGATCTACAAGGGATAGTACCATTGGAAAGCGTGTTTTTGGTCAGGTGCTACACAAACTGATGAACGGGAATACTGAGGTGATGCATTGAAGACGTCATGAAGATGGTGTAAAGTCTATATCGGTCACGCTGTTGGGAAGAACCGAGCAAAGTCGCGGAGTGGCGAATGTTGGTATGCTTTGCGACTGTGATTGTAATTGGAAATAGGTGTAACATCGGGAAACTGGCCATGGGAGGAAGTGTTGGTGGCCAGGTCTGGCTGCATTGATCTGTCGTTCGGGATGGCCATAACGGACCAGGAAGTGGAGAGACTCATTTGCACTTGTTCACAGGGCTGGCCTACCTCGTCAACATGGATGCCTTCAACATGGCCGTCCTCACGAGGTGCAAGTGGAAAACGGCACCAGTTTCAGGCTTTTGACAATCTTGAATTTTGTAGGCGCGAAAAACAAATCCCAACCGCATGAGTAACAACGCATGGGAATAGAATCATCAATGAGCCTGAAGCCGCGGCATCCTTGCACTGCAAGATGTTTTCACAACAGAGCTCGCCGGGGGTGAAATGCACATCTCTCCTTGCCGCAATGCGTATTTCTCGTGGTCGTACACCGAAACTCCACTCCAGAAGAAAGAACAGAATGTTTTTTGTGTCCGGCTCCAACGTCTTTCATTCCATTGCTGCGGCACATTCGTATCGTAGGCTCGGACGACCTCGCTGCCAGGACAGCCTTCTTTAACCAGCCCAGCATTTCCAGGCCGTCCCGGCCGTGCCACATTCAATGTTCCGTTGGTCGCATTGCCACCTTTCACCACTCCTCCAGATCCATCATCGTGGCGAGTGCTCTACTTCCTGCGGAAAGAGCAGCCCTCGGTAAGACGGGCCTTACCACCGGTGGGCTGGCAGAGGACCTGGGAGCAGCCGGCGCAGACAACGACGGTTTGGGCGTGCGAGAAGACGGTGGTGATGGTGAAGCAGCCGGGGCACTTGACGTCCATGAAGAAGGAGCGGGGACCGGGCACAAGGGTCTATCAGGTGTATGTGTTAGAGGTTGCGACTCAGGGTGGCGATCCGGCGATGGAGGGGTATGTATATACCTTGAGCTTGTGCTGGCGGGCCTCGTGCTGAGGGCTAGGGTTGAGAAGGTCGACGGCGAGAACCTGCAGAGACGCTGCGTTAGTCGAGGGTGTTTGCGGTGTATGTGTACTACTGCTTCGTGGCGGCGGCGACGGCGGTGCGCAGAGTTTGCTGTCGTGTGCAGCAGCACTTCCTCCTCTTGTCCGTCGCCCAGGGAGGCGGCATTCCATTAGGACGTACCATATTGGCGGCTTCCTGATTTCAATTGATTGATTTCGGTTGCGTCGTGGATCGTTTTCGATGGTGTCGTCGATGGGGACTGGTGGTATCGTGCGTGAATCCAGGTGGCGGCAATTTCGTGCGCGGGCGATGTGGACGGTGGCTCGAGCGTTTTGGGCAGGCTGCCAAGATTGCGAGAGGCTGCGTCACGTGATGTCGGCGTTCCTGCCAGTTTGCCCCCGACCTCCAGCTGTCGAGTCGAGCTAGCGGGACTCCAGGCAAGCAAGCCCAAGCCCAAGGGACAGCGTAGCCAGACCGGTAACTTACTCCAAATTACTGTTACTGACCCAGTCCATTGTTTATGACGCTCCGCTAAAGGAGCCACCAAGCGCGCATCATGGCCTACAACAAGAAGGACGAAGACGAAAACTCGGTCGTAAAGGTCGACCGCACCTCCGTCTTCCAGGAGGGTGAGGAGCCCTGACATCCCCATAGCCATGTCAATCCACGACTCCAAGACTGAAGGCTGACGCTCCTGTATAGCCCGCGTTTTCAACACGTCGCCTGTGTCGCCCCGAAAATGCCGTATCCTCCTCACCAAGATCTCCCTCCTCCTCTTCACCGGCGAGAAGTTCCCTACAAATGAAGCCACCGCCCTCTTCTTCGGCATCTCCAAGTTGTTCCAGAACAAGGATGCCTCCCTACGCCAGATGGTCTACCTTGTCATCAAGGAGCTGGCCAACACAGCCGAGGATGTCATTATGGTGACGAGCAGTATAATGAAAGACACAGCCATGGGAAGCGATGTTGTCTACAGAGCAAACGCAATCAGAGCGCTGTGTCGCATAATAGACGTAAGTCCATGGGTGACGATTACATTGAGTGTGCCACAAAAAGTATACTAAGACGCGGCAGGCATCGACTGTGCAAGCAATTGAGCGCAACATCAAGACCGCAATCGTCGACAAAGTACCTTCGGTTTCTTCCGCCGCACTGGTCTCCTCATATCACCTTCTCCCCGTCGCGAGGGATATCGTACGAAGATGGCAGAGCGAAACACAGGAGGCAGCATCAACAAGCAAGTCCTCTGGCGGATTCATGGGCTTCGGCGGCTCGAGCTCTCACACCATGGCGGCATCCAACACAAACTACATGACACAGTACCATGCCATTGGCCTGCTATACCAGATGCGGTCACACGATAGGATGGCGCTGGTGAAGATGGTGCAACAGTACAGTGCGCAAGGAGTTGTCAAGTCACCAGCAGCGCGTGTCATGCTGGTCAGACTTGCTGCCAAGTTGGCCGAGGAGGACCCCGGTCTACGGAAACCCATGATGAAGCTACTTGATGACTGGCTCAAGGACAAGAGCGAGATGGTCAACTTCGAGGCCGCAAAGGCGATCTGCAACATGCCAGACTTGACCGATGCAGAGGTCGGACAAGCCATCCATGTCTTGCAGCTCTTCCTCACTTCGCCAAGGGCTGTCACCAAATTCGCCGCCATTCGCATTCTGCACCAGTTTGCCTCGTTCAAGCCTGATGCTGTGAGGCAATGCAACCCCGATATCGAGAGCCTCATCTCCAACACCAACCGCTCGATTGCCACCTTCGCAATTACCACCCTCCTCAAGACCGGCAATGAGTCCAGCGTCGACAGATTGATGAAGCAAATCAGTACGTTCATGTCCGACATCACCGATGAATTCAAGGTCACCATTGTTGAGGCTATCCGGACACTCTGCCTCAAGTTCCCCTCCAAACAGGCGGGCATGCTTGCTTTCCTCTCTGGCATTCTCCGCGATGAGGGTGGCTACGAGTTCAAGCGCGCCGTCGTCGAGAGCATCTTTGACTTGATCAAATTCGTTCCAGAAGCAAAGGAGGAGGCACTTGCACACCTGTGTGAGTTTATCGAAGACTGCGAGTTCACCAAGCTCGCTGTCCGTGTTCTGCACTTGCTTGGTGTCGAAGGTCCCAGGACTGCTCAGCCAACCAAGTACATTCGCTACATCTACAACCGTGTCGTGCTCGAAAATGCCATCGTCCGCGCCGCCGCTGTGACCGCATTGGCCAAATTCGGTGTTGGCCAGAAGGACGCTGAAGTCAAGCGCAGCGTGAACGTACTGCTGACCAGGTGTTTGGATGACACTGACGATGAAGTCCGTGACCGTGCTGCGCTAAACTTGCGCTTAATGAAGGAGGATGACGAACTTGCGGGCAAGTTCATCCGTAACGGTAAGTCATTTTCGCTCGCTTTTGTTAAAAATATCACTAACGACTCCGTCTCCAGACTCAATGTTCTCCCTTCCTATTCTTGAAGATCAGCTTGCCCACTACGTAAACGGCGCCAACGCTGAGGCCTTTGCCGATGCCTTTGACTTTTCCAACGTCCCCGTCGTCACTCGCGAGCAATCACTTGCGGAAGACCGCACCAGGAAGCTCACCACCGCAACACCCACACTCAAGGCCCCCTCCGTTGGACCCAAGAAGGTCGACGCCGCCAACGCTGCCCAGGCCGCTGCCAACGCCACGGTCGCTTCCCAGAAGTACGCCCAGCAACTGCAGACGGTGCCCGAGTTCAGAGAGTATGGTGCACTGCTCAAGAGCTCTCACGTTGTCGAGCTCACCGAGTCCGAGACCGAGTACGTCGTCGGCGCTGTCAAGCATCTTTACAAAGAGCACGTCGTCCTTCAGTTCGACATCAAGAACACTTTGGCAGACTACGTACTCGCCGACGTTTCTGTCGTCTGCACGCCGTCTGCTGCCGACGACGAAGATGAAGATGCCGCCTCCGAGCTTGTTGAGGACTTTATCATTCCCGCCCCGATGTTGAAGACTGACGAACCTGGCACCGTCTACGTCTCCTTCTCACGCCCAGCCGAGCCCACCTTCCTCGCTGCTTCTTTCACCAACATTCTCAAATTCACCCTCAAGGAGATCGACCCTACCACCCAAGAACCGGAAGAATCCGGTTACGAAGACGAGTACCAAGTCGAAGACCTCGACCTTTCCGGCGCAGACTACGTCTTGCCCGCATTCGCCGGCAGCTGGGACAACATCTGGACCGGTCTTGCCGACGCCGACGCTGCGGAAGAGACTCTACAACTCGAGAACGCAAAGAGCATCCAAGACGCGGTCGAGCATCTTGTCAGATCCCTCGGCATGCAGCCGCTTGAGGGCAGCGAGATCGCTTTGTCGGGCTCGACTCACAGCTTGCGCTTGTACGGCAAGAGCGTGTCTGGCGGCAAGATCGTCGCCCAGGTCCGCATGGCTTACAGCGCTAGGAGCGGCGTCACGGTCAAGATCTCCGCTCGCAGTGAGGAAGAGGGTTTGGCCGCGCTTGTTGTCGGTGGAGTGGCTTAGGAGGCTAATTGGGACGGTGTGCGGAGCATACGTATGGATAGTGTTGTCGGCTCTTTCAATTTCGGGTATGGAAACGTGAACAGTTCGTCCATTGTGCTGGACGAGAAGGTTTTGGAGCGCCTAAAAGCCGTTATGGGTGAAAGCAAGGGCGTTTGAGGCGCTGAGGGAGCGGGAGCGAGAACGGGGGAGAGATAGGTGGATCTTAAAATCGCCTTCACCTTCTCTCAGTCGTCCTACTGGTATTGTTGAATATGTTTGGCTTCCGCATCTTGATTTTCCAACGCTTGCGCGGATGCGAGAGCTGGCAACGGGATGATTCGCTAGATTAGAAGAGAAAACATCATGAGCCTTGCAAGTTAGATATCATGTCCTATCAACAGGAAGTCAACGAGCTCTGATACTATCAAAAGACACAGTGACAGCAGCGACTGGTTTAGGCGTGCGAACTTGATTGAATGAGCATGTGACTTCACTGTATTGCAAGTGAAGTACTTGTAGTCTCCGTGAAAGGGCTCCGAAAAGACGGACCCTGCCTCGTGACGCAGCGCAAATTCTCCGACTTCGCGACCACAAAGTCCCGAGGAACAACCAAAAGAAAGACTCACGACACCACACTAGGTACTTACGACTACCATTCCAGACAACACCGAAACAGCAACACTAACAACGAAATTTTTACCAATCACATCCAAATCAACACAATCATGTCGTCGCCGCCATCATCCACAGCTATCACTAAGGTCGACCTTAGCCAATACAACATCAAGAAGATCGCTTCTGGCAAGGTCCGCGAGATCTTCGAGATTGACGAGAAGACGCTGCTGTTTGTTGCAACTGATCGCATTTCGGCTTACGATGTTATCCTCGACAATGTAAGTTGATTCCCTTTGTTGCTATGTTCGGTTTTGAGACTTGCTTATGCAATCGCTATCTTTCACTCTTATTTGCTTTCAATCGTTCGTTGTAATACATAGCTTGTTCGCTCGCTGCTGTTCAGCTTACACCACTCCATACACCAACGACATATATATTAACTATCAACTCAGGGAATTCCCGCCAAAGGCGCCCTCCTTACCCAACTTTCCGCCCACTGGTTCAACCTGATCGCCACCTGGATGCCTTCTCTCAAGACCCACTTCCTGAGCGCTGACCTCCCCTCGACGATCCCCTCGGAAGCCCGTTCGCAGCTCGAAAAGCGAAGCATGCAAGTGCGCCGCTACCAGATCGTGCCGCTCGAGTCCATCGTCCGCGGCTACATCACCGGCTCGGCATGGTCCGAGTACAAGAAGCACGGCACCGTTCACGGCATGCCAATGCCGGAGGGTCTCCAAGAGTCTCAGAAGCTCGAGAAGCCGATCTGGACTCCCTCGACTAAGGCTGAGCAGGGCGATCACGACGAGAACATCTCGCGTGACAAGGCTGTCGAGATTGTTGGCGAGAGTGTTGCGAAGAGGGTTGAAGAGGCTAGCTTGCTGATCTACGAGAAGGTACTTGCTGACTTTTGTGCTGTCTCGGTTGCGATGCTTAGAAGCTAACCATACCAATGCAGGCCCGCGAATACGCTGAAGAGCGCGGCATCATCATCGCCGACACCAAGTTCGAGTTCGGTCTCGATGAGGCGGGCGAGATCGTGCTCGTCGACGAAGTCCTGACTCCCGACAGCTCGCGCTTCTGGCCGGCGGATAAGTACGCCATCGGTCGAGGCCAGTCGTCGTACGACAAGCAGTTCCTGCGCGATTGGCTGACAAACTCAGGCCTCAAGGGCAAGGATGGCGTGGGAATGCCCGAGGAAGTGGCTGCCGAGACTGCGAGCAAGTACCGCGAGGCGTTTACGAAGATTACCGGCCAGAGTGGTCTCTAGATAGTGTGGCTATCTGAGAAAGTCAATTATGTGCTGAATCCGATTTGGAGGCAGGTTGAAATATCAGACTTGTTTTGATGAATCGGAAGAAAGCGATGTAAAAGTGGACTGTTTACATGCAGTAGATGGCATCAAAATCACCTCGTCCATACGCTCTCATTTGTACCACCACAGACGAGTAACATAAGGTGTGCTTTCGGCCTCGATCTCGTCCAACCCGATTTCGGGCTGAGTGGAATGCATACTTTGGTAGTCCTCATGTCCTGATATCAGCGACTTCCGCATGCCAGACTCATTCTCACGCCAGCAAGACAACAACAAAATGAAGGGTGATGAATTTCAGCATTCTACTAAACCGCATTTTCGCAATCAGTAGTAGTTGTGGGCAGCAACGTTCGTAGATTACAGAAATACAAGAGCCGGTGAGATACTCATCATGGAAGGATCAGACCTATCACACCACTGACGAAACAAAAATGCATTGAAGACAGTAAAACGTCCATTTGATTTTGTATATTTTCTCGCCTACAGAGTAAGCTTCTAAATGATTGTAATGACAGTAAGAGCAAGAGTTGTAACATATGCGCCGAAGAAGTAAGAAACAGATGACAAATCCCAAGTTACGCCCCCAACCCGATGTCTATAGTCGAAAACGAAGAACCACAACCGCTCTCCCTCTCATGCTTACATACCACACTTGGTCTTGCAAACTTCAACAGCACGAACGAGATTGGCTGGCAAGTTCTTGCGGAATTGATCAACGCTGCTCGGGTCAAGCTTGTTTCCATCCGCGGTAACGCCAAGGGTGATGTCAACGATCTCCTCATCGAGAGTGAAGAAGTTCTGAGCAATCTGACTCGTCCCAGGATCAGCAGAGTTAAGGGCGGCAACGAAAATCGATCGCTCGCAAGTCGGGTTGAACTGGAAATGAATGCTGCCCTGCGGGAAAATTGTCGCTTCGAACTGCTGTACAGTCGTGTTGAACGGGAAGGCCAGAGCGTTGATGTTCTTTGCGGCCGCAGCGAACAGTCCGTTCTCCATCACGAAGCCAACTTCGAGCTCTCCTTCGACGACGGTCAGGATCTCGGTAGCGCGGGGGTGCGTGTGAGGGGAATTCATCCCACATGGCTCAAGGAAGGCCACTGCGCCGCTGATGCCGTTCGAGCCGTCGCTTTTGCTCGAAACGAGGAACGGGAAGTTCTTCTCGTTGGCGACAAGGATGCGGCCACCATCACCGCCGACGGGGGCAGCCTTGAAGTCGAAGGTGAGTTGGTCGTGGACGTCTTTCGGGTCGGTGATGGGGACAAGGTTCTTGACATCGTGGTTGACGGACAGCAACTCTTGCAAAACGTCGACTTGGGTCAGATCTGCATCGAGCTGTTTGGCGAGCTGAGCAGCTGCTGTGGCGTCGATGCTGGAAGAAACGAACGACGGGAAGCCGGTGGTCTGGCTGCCATTGCTGCTGGAGCTCGAGGTATATCCTTGCATCATTGAAGTTCCGGTCGAGGTGGGTCTGGTCATAGTTGTAAAGGAAGCGGTGTTGGTCGAGCCGGGACCCATGTTGAGAGGCTTGGCTTGAGCGGCGCCAGCAATGATTGCGGCGATGGCGATCTTCATCATCGTGATAGACATTGTTGTTTTGGACAGGTTTTTGAAGATGGGTGTATTAGGTTGGAAGATGAAGATGTTCTTCTTGACGGAAAGAGTGTGCGATAACGGGAAAGAGATGAAGAAAATAGAAGAAAATGAGATAAGAAAGGCGGTTTGGGAGAGTTGTTAGTGAATTCGGTTGCTGTGTTATGTGATGGAGAGAAAGAAGGAGTTGATGGTGGTGAGGACCATGGATCTTATACCCACATACTTGGTGAAAGCGTTTCTACCGCAGCCTGTAGTCATTGTTGTTGGACTCGTTGGTACCGGGTCAAGCTGATGTCGCCATGCACGTGGGCCGAATAAGCATCGGGGCTGCAACGCCCGAGAACAAGTCGCTGATGTGAGCGATAGTACGTAAGGCCACCCATGTGCTATAACCAAATTGATAGTATATGATGGGTAGTAAGTCAGAGATGGGCGCATAAGATCTCACTGACAGATCCATCGGTGCTGCGCCCAGTAAGCACTACTGTCCGATTCAGCTGGCTCTGAGCGAAGCATGACTTTGAACATCCTGAATTTGTGCGTAAGCCTGTTGGCACGGTCGGGTCTTTAGCCCTTACATGGAAGTATCGGTGACTTTCGAATGTTCCAATTATTTTTGTGCGTATGAGCTACCAAGAAAACCAAACATAATAGAATGTCGGGTAGTCTCTACTAGGAGTGAGCCTTCGCATGGATGGAAACCAGCAACTTCCGCGCGTCGGGGCAATCCCTAGGTACCCATAAGAAAGTGAGTCGACAACTCGTGGAATGCAAATTCCAGTTCCTCACGGATTCAAACTTTTGTCGGCGATAGTGTCAGCAGCTATAGTATATTACAAGCATGGTAGTGCCAGCAAAATACTTACCCACAATGCCATGGCGCTTGCCGCACGCCTGTTCGTTCAATACGTTCAACATGAGTGTGCCTTGCGGAGGACGGACCTTCAGAAACAGGGCTGCCAGCGATCGAGATGTGCCCGCCTTTCGTGCTCCCAACCTGAGTTTGCCAGGCAAAGTTTTACCAACAGTGATCCGTTCAATTGAGGCCTACACGTCATTCAAAAACAGTACATGTGACGTGATTGTCAGCTGACAGGCAGGCACTGAAGGACAAGCCTTTTGGTGGGCAAGCTTGGTCAAATTAAGCATGGATGTAACTGCGACGGGTGGGATGATCGGGCTTGATTTTGTGCCAAAACAACGACAAATGCGCCTCACATCGTAACCTAGCAAGCTGTCAAGAGCCGTCTGAGTAGAGTATACCAAGATATGTTGATAGCTTTTGCTGTAGGATATCTTGCTCTACTAAGCCTGCAGTGCCGTCGTCGTTGTTCTCATAAGCGTCGTTAATAGCACCAAATCCTTCATCTTGACTCGTGGACATCGTGGCATTGCTTGAGGTCCGAACCACGTAGGGATTGATGTTGGCTGAATATCTGACCCGAATAGGAAGGCAGAATCAGCCGACCTCAATGGATAAGCTGGATAACATGATATATCTCGACCAAGCGCCAATGAAGCTCAAGCTCTGCCTGCCAAAAGGGGTCTTGAAAATTCTCTCGAGTGACTGGCCGCAGCTGCCATGGTTTCACAGCTACCCGGAGGCGACGCAAACGGGCGATTGGAACGTTGTTGTCGGGTGTAATTTCGATTGTGTGCATCATCTTCCAAAGCAGATCCACCAGTGTTCAAGCCTCAATGACATGGTCGATGCCACTCTTCAGGACTGACGCGTACGTCCGCTGAGTGCTTCGTGCTTCCTGGCCAGCGTCCGGTTCGAATGACCGCGATGCAGTGTTTGACTCTGGCGAGCTCATTGCGTCTTCCCAATCAATTGGACCGCCAACAGGACTCAACATGCGGCGTCGAACACTTCTTGCACTGGCGGCTCCACTGCGGTCGTTACGTTCATCGGTGTCGGTGTCTTCGTTGTCGCTGTTTGTGGTCTGGCTATGAAGTCGCTTGAACATACGCAAGCTAGTGCGCTTGCTCAATCGTCTTTGCAAGCGTTTCTGTATCATCTCCAATTCCTCTTCTTGCTCGTCACAGTTGAGCTTTGAGAAGCGATCGGAGATGCCAGAATCGGATTCGGGTTGAGAATCATGCCCAGAATCATCCACCTCGGATTGGCTTTCACTGAGGTGGTCCTCCGCTTCCTCGAGCTCTGCCGGCGATATGGCACTGACACCGCCCAGAGAACCGAGATCGTTGTCGGGGAGCTCAACGACCAAGACGCCATCCGAAGCAGTCCGCTTCAGCACTTTCTTTGCTGGCGAACTAGTTTCGGTGGGGTGTATCGACGAGGCTGGCGAATTAGAGGGGTCGAGAGGACGCTTGTATTTGGCAGGCGTGTAGGGTGGCGTTGCGGGAGAGTTGTGGGCGGAAAGGCTCGTATGGGATGTAAAAGTGAAGCTCGACTTTGCGTGGAGCGTCGCCATTGCTCGTTCAGCGGCAGTCCAGCCGATGACTGTCAGAAGATGTCAGGCAGCGCTGTGAGCGGTTGTCCGGTGGAGCTGGCACGCCCAGATGTGGCCAGTGGTAGTGCTTGATGATGTGGTTTTCCCGGCGCAATCCAAGCAATATCATGATGTTACTGCTTGGAGAGAAGGCGAAATTGATAGCAGCAGCGGGGCTGTCTTATCCGGATGCGAGACGTGTGTGTGTGTGTGTGTGTGTGTTGCTGGCAGCTGTCTTACGGAGGCTTAATGGTAGGGTATTGGCGGGCCGCAAGTCAGATGGTGGCGAGGCGAAAAGGTGGCAAGGCTCCCGGTGAGGGGAAGGGAAGGGAAGTGTAAGTGATGTGTTGTGTTGGGGAGTGTAGGCGTGTTATCCAGAAGGCTGAAGGATGTTGGGCTGCAACGGTTCGCAGCGGGTGTCAGGCAGCGATAGTGCAGAAGGGTGGCGATTGGCTACAGCCCGGCAAGGCTCCGGTAGTGGTAGTGTGAAGTGAGGTAGGTGGACAGAGGGCCAAGAATGGCGTGGAAGTGAGAGGAATAATGTTGAAGGGAGACAGAGAGAGAAGGAGAGAAAGTAGCAGCACCGACATACCGCTAGCACTTGATGCTACCTACCTAGTCACCGCGAACACTTTGCGCTGTAGGTGCGGGAAACCTCGGGCACGGAAGAATGTGGGCGGCGGTGGGAGCGTGCAGTAGTACAGTACAGTACATTAGTAGTAGCTGGCGCGGTGCATACCACTAGAAAGGCACTTCGCTTGCAAACTGTGAGCTGTATGTGGCGAGCATTATTATCACCATCATTGGAGCGACGTGATGGCCTGTAGTCTGTACATGTACCAAGGTATCTTTCTTGTGGTTGATGCGCGTTAGTAGTAGCAGTAGTAGTAGTAGTAGTAGTAGTAGTAGTAGTCGGCGCATACTCATCGGCAGTACTGAAGTGAGTTAGTGTGTGTTTAGTACTGGTGTGTATTTCTACGCGCGGGCGTCTGGTGGCAAAGAGAAGTGGTGGTGGCGGCTCTACCCGCCTCCCGTCACAGGCCAATCTGATCCGCCAGCTTGAGCCCTGTCGATGTCAGGTAACGTGGACAGCCAGCCAGACAGCCAGCCAGAAGCCAGCCAGCCAGGAGGAAGTGAACATCCAACAAACACGTCGCCATACTACCACCACACCACCGCTTCAACACCAACATACCTCTCTTCGGTGCCCTCTCATCTACCGCGCCCTCCTCTTCTCTCCTCTTGGTATCGCGCGCGGCCAATGCCTGGAGCTTTGGCTCTCACACGTTAGCCCAGCATGCAGTCCTCCCCAACCATGCTCACTAAATTCGTGAGTATACCTCATTGTTCATTGCATGGCATGACGCTGATCGACCGGCCTAGGAATCCAAATCCTCCAGAGCAAAGGGCATCGCCTTCCACCCCAAGCGACCATGGATTCTCGTTTCCCTACACTCTTCGACCATTCAACTGTGGGATTACCGCATGGGAACCCTCATTGACCGCTTCGAAGAACACGATGGCCCGGTCAGAGGCGTTGACTTCCACAAGACGCAGCCCATCTTCGTGTCAGGAGGAGATGATTACAAAATCAAGGTGTGGAGTTACCAGACGAGGAGGTGTCTCTTCACCCTCAACGGACATCTGGACTACGTGCGCACCGTCTTCTTCCACCCCGAACTCCCATGGATCATTTCCAGCTCCGACGATCAGACCATCCGAATCTGGAACTGGCAAAACCGCTCGCTCATCTGCACAATGACCGGCCACAATCACTACACCATGTGCGCACAATTCCATCCCAAGGAGGATCTGGTGGTCTCTGCCTCGCTCGACCAGTCTGTAAGAGTGTGGGATATCTCAGGCTTGCGCAAGAAGCACTCGGCGCCGACTTCCCAGTCTTTCGAAGACCAGATGCGGGGGTCGCAGGCCAACCAGGCGGACATGTTTGGAAACACCGATGCAGTGGTCAAGTTTGTGCTGGAGGGACACGACAGAGGTGTCAACTGGGTTTCTTTCCACCCCACGCTGCCACTCATCATCTCAGCTGGTGACGATAGATTGGTCAAGCTTTGGCGAATGAGCGAGACCAAAGCATGGGAGGTGGACACTTGCAGAGGTCACTTTCAGAACGCCTCGGCGGCTCTGTTTCACCCACACCAGGACTTGATTCTTTCAGTCGGAGAGGACAAGACCGTCCGTGTTTGGGATCTGAACAAGCGCACGTCTGTCCAGAGCTTCAAGCGCGAAAACGATCGTTTCTGGGTGATCGCTGCACACCCTGAAATCAACCTGTTCGCTGCCGGTCATGACAACGGTGTTATGGTCTTCAAGCTCGAGCGTGAGAGACCCGCGTTCAACGTTCATCAGAACCAGCTCTTTTTCATCAACAAGGAGAAGCATGTTCGCTCGTATGACTTTACGAAAAACATCGAGAGTCCCTCAATGCTCTCCCTCAAGAAACTCGGCAGCCCTTGGTCTCCTCCACGCACTTTGTCATACAACCCTGCCGAGCGAGCCATTCTTGTGACATCTCCTTCTGATGGCGGTTCCTACGAGTTGGTCAATCTACCTAGAGAGGCATCTGGTGCCGTTGAGCCAACAAACAGCATGCGTGGTTCAGGAACGTCTGCTGTGTTCGTCGCGCGTAATCGCTTCGCCGTCTTCAACCAAGCAAACCAGCAGATTGATATCAAGGACCTTTCCAACTCTACCACCAAGACCATCAAGCCTCCTCATGGCACCCTCGACATGGTGTTTGGTGGAACCGGATGCCTGCTTCTCATCACAGCGACACACGTCTACCTGTACGACATTCAGCAGAAGAAGCAACTCGCTGAGCTTGCTGTTCCCGGCGTCAAGTACGTCGTCTGGTCGACTGATGGCCTCCACGCTGCTCTCCTCAGCAAACACAACGTCACGATCATTACAAAGTCTCTTGAGCAGGTTAGCACACTGCACGAGACTATACGGATCAAGAGCGCGTGCTGGGACGACGCTGGCGTCCTCCTTTACTCTACCCTCAATCACATCAAATACACTCTCATGAACGGCGACAACGGTATTGTTCGCACTCTCGAGCACACCGTCTACCTCGTCCGCGTCAAGGGCAAGAGTGTCTACTGTCTCGACCGCGCTGCGAAGCCCAAGGTCCTCACAATTGACCCGACGGAATATCGCTTCAAGCTCGCGCTGGTCAAGCGTCATTACGATGAGATGCTCAACATCATCAAGACGTCGAGCTTGGTTGGCCAGAGCATCATCTCTTACCTCCAGAAGAAGGGCTATCCCGAGATTGCTCTTCAGTTCGTGCAAGACCCTCAGACCCGATTCGAGCTTGCAATCGAGTGCGGCAACCTCGATGTCGCCGTGGAGATGGCAAAGGAGCTCGACAGGCCTAAGCTTTGGCAGCGTCTCAGCACAGAGGCGTTGGCGCATGGAAACCACCAGGTTGTGGAGATGTGCTACCAGAAACTGCGCAACTTCGACAAGCTTTCTTTCCTGTATCTCACCACTGGAGACCACGACAAACTGAACCGCATGGCGAAGATTGCGGAGCACAGAGGCGACATGACCAGCATGTTCCAGAACTCCTTATACCTGGGTGATGTCCAGAGCCGTATCGAGATGCTCAAGGATGTTGATCAGTACCCGATGGCATATTTGACTGCAAAATCACATGGTCTTGAAGAGGAAGCGCAATCCATTCTTGAAGCCAGCGGATTGTCGGAAGAAGACGTGACATTGCCCACAATGAACAAGCCTGCAGCACCCCCTAGACCGATCGTTTCAACGTTCCAAGCCAACTGGCCATCAAAGTCTTCGGGTGTCAGCTCATTCGAAAAGGCACTCCTGGCCGATGGCGATGATACCGCAGCCGCAGATGTCAATGGCCACGACGAGGAAGACCTCATGGGAGAAGAGGAGGTTGCAGATGCTAATGGCAACCTCCAAGACGGCGAAGACGAGGACGCTGCTGGTTGGGATATGGGCGATGACGCCGTCGCTGATGTCGAGGACGACTTTGTCAATGTTGAGAGTGCCGACACTGGTGCTGGCAGCAGCGAGGCGGACCTCTGGGTTCGCAACTCACCACTTGCAGCCGATCACGCGGCAGCAGGCAGCTTCGATTCCGCCATGAACCTGCTCAACAGGCAGATCGGTGCTGTCAACTTCAAGCCACTCGAGGAGCGTTTCCTCGAGATTTACTCCGCGTCTCGCACCTTGCTTCCGGCCAACGCTGGCATGGCGCCGCTGGTAAACCACGTCCGCCGAACTCTCACAGAGACCGATTCTCGTCGTGTTCTCCCCATCATCCCACGAGACGTCGAGTCTGTCATCTCTGGTGAGATTGTCGCCGGTAAGAACGCCATGAAGGCCAACAAGCTCGAGGATGGCGCCGCCTCGTTCAAGAAGGCTCTTCATCTTCTTATGGTCAACGCTGCCGCATCGGCCTCTCAAGCTGAAGAAGCCGCCGCTGCCATCCAGAGCGCTGGTTCTTACGTCCTCGCCATGTCTGTCGAGCTCGAACGCAGACAGCTCATCGGTGGAGCCACAGACTTAAGCTCCTTCGACGACGAGACCAAGAAGCGCGCGTTGGAGTTGAGCGCTTACTTCACCGTCCCAACCATGGATGCTCAACATCAGACTCTTGCATGGTTCTCTGCCATGAACTTCGCCAACCGCAACAAGCAGCTTGGTAGCGTGCTAGGCTTCGCGAATGCTCTCATTGAGCGCGGTACCAATGCCAAGTTCAAGGAGACTGTAAGTCTATTGATGTTCCCAAATCTCTCCTTCTAACTCCAAGCTAATCAATCTTCTCCAGGCCCGCAAACTTAAAGCCGTCGCCGAACGCCAGCCCACAGACGCCATCGACGTCGAGTTCGACACGTTCGCTGAGTTTGCAATTTGCGGCGCCAGTCACACTCCCATCTACCCCGGTGGCGAGCCAGCCGTCTCCTGTCCCTTCGACGGCACGCAGTACTTGGCTAAGTACCGCGGCACGGTCTGCAAGGTCTGCGAGGTGTGCACTGTCGGTGGAGGCGGAAGCGGTTACAGAGTGGTTGTCTGAGAGGAAGACAGAGAACATGATACACTGCCTACCTATCTGCTTGAGGTTTTTCGACTGGAAGATATGATTGTGCTTTAGGAGCAACTTGATGAAAAAAGCATTGTATGTTGTCGTTGCCGCGGGATAGATCATAGGCGACGATGGGGTTGTGGGAAGCGGATTGGGGGGGTGTTGATGTGTCGTTAAGAGCAACGTTATCTTTTTTTGATTCTCCACTCGATCTTTCCCCTGTGGCTATGATGATTGATCTGTAGTGATTTCTTTGTTCGCACCGACTCATGACTTTCTATTATCCTCAGTCCATGCTAAGTTTGTCGATCCATCCATGGTGGTATCAGCAGCTTCCTAATGTCTAAGTCACCCTTATACCAGTGAGAGAGCAGTCTCCGAATACCATGATCTCAATGTATCAGGCTTTTGCAGGCGGTAGTAGTATCGGCAGACCTAGCACGCTATATACATGCTGGTGCCAGTGAGATTGCCCATTCGACAACCTTTGGCAGAGAATGGTGCTCTTCTTCAATGCGCCTGTGCTTTGAGCGCGCTTCAAGCGCGCGTCATCCAGCGCGTCACCCCAGCCGACTTCAACTGCCTGCACTTTCCCATTCCCAGGCGCTTCCCTTGTTCATATACAAGAGGTAGGTACATACAGTGAGAAAGTCTTAATCCTTTCAGTTTCTCACCTCAGCAACAACACTAGTTCAAGGAGCCACCTCGCTTGCTGTCGGGTAACCCAATGCCGCCGAAACGAAAGGTTATCGAGGACGGATCGAGCGTGGACGGCTCTTCTGGACTGTCGTCACCGCTTTCGCAAAGAGACCTAAATCTGGGAGCTGAGGAACAGAACCCTACTGCTGCGAATAAGAGGAGGATTGCTGAGGGCGCACCTATTGCTGGAAAGACTGTTCGGGCGAGCCGGGGAGCCACGGTCAAGAAGGAGATCAAGAAGGAGGATGAGGACGAGGAAGGAGAATCGGAGGTAAAGGAAGACTTGGAAACTGCCCCCAAAAAATGGTCACGGAAGAAGGCAGCGGTCAAAGAGGAGGCAACGGAAGTAGACGGAGACAACACGGCTACTATCGCAAACCCGGCCAAGAAGAAACGCAAGACGAAAGAAGAGAAGGAAGCAGAAGCCATGCCGTTGGCAGCTCGTACCATTGGTCACAAGCTTTTCATCGGAGCACATGTATCTAGCGCTGGAGGTCAGTACGCCTTTTGGTATACAGCTGTATAGCATGCACAAGAGTTCCATATGGAGAATCTCTTTTTTCTTCTTCATTTCATCGACTGACACTATTCCTGCCAGGCGTACAAAATGCTCCACTAGCAAGTGTTCACATTGGCGGCAACGCATTCGCTCTCTTCCTCAAGTCTCAACGAAAATGGGCGAACCCTCCTCTGTTACAAGAAAACGCGGACGGCTTCCACAACAATTGCAAACATCACGGTTATAAGCAAGGCGAGCATGCCTTGCCTCACGGAAGCTACCTGGTCAACCTTGCGCATGTAGATCCCGTCCGGACCAAGCAAGCATACGATAGCTTCGTCGACGACCTCAAACGCTGCGAAACCCTCGGAATCAAGCTCTACAATTTCCACCCGGGCGTTGCAAACTCCACCACCCGCGACAAGGCCATCTCCCACTTGGCCGAAAACCTGAATCAAGCACACGCCCAGACTTCGACCGTCGTCACTGTGTTGGAGAACATGGCTGCCGGTGGCAATGTGCTGGGCAGTTCGTTCGAGGATCTCCGCGACATAATTAACGAAACCACCGACAAATCTCGCGTTGGAGTCTGTCTAGACACATGCCACGCCTTCGCTGCAGGCTACGACCTGCGTACCCCAGAAGCCTTTTCGGCTACGATGGACGAATTCGACCGCATTGTGGGAATCGAATACCTCCGAGCAGTGCACGTCAACGATAGCAAAGCGCCTTTCGCCTCTCATCGCGACTTGCACGCCAATATTGGCACTGGCTTCCTCGGTCTACGTGCTTTCCATAACTTGGTCAACGACGCTCGTTTCGAGGGGTTGCCGCTCATTCTCGAGACGCCCGTTGAGGTGAAGGATGCCGATGGGGTAGTAATGAAAGACGAGAAGGGCAAGGTAAGGGAGGACAAGATGATTTGGGCAGCTGAGATCAAGCTGTTAGAGAGTTTGGTTGGGATGGACGTTGAAGGTGAAGAGTTCAAGAGGTCGGAGGCGGAGTTGGCGAGGAAGGGGAGGCCTGAGCGGGAGAGGTTGGAGGAGCAGATTGGGAAGAAGGTGGAGAAGGAGGCTGCCAAGGTGGCGAGGGCTGCGAAGAAGAAGGTGGCGAAAGGGAAGAAGGGTAAGAAGGAGGAGGCTAGTGATGATGAGAGCGAGCTGAGTGACATAAAGAGCGAGGGTGTTGAGTAAAGGCTGGGAAAGTCGGGTGCTGGGTATCATTATGGCAACTCTCGCTGTCAGCCATCGAAGAATTCTCGCAACGCATTTCCAGCTTGGTTCGCCCGGAGGTCTCGTCGTTGTCATTGTGTTGAACCCCTCACGATTTACTACGACCTCTGTAAGGGAGGGTATTACTCTGGTTCCAGCCAAATATCAAGTATCCAACAAGGAACATCAGACTTTCTCTCCCGAAACAGCCTCATTTCCGACCATGTGATTTTTGTTGCTCACTTTCCCATCCCAGAACAAGTGGAAGATATCGCTCACGAGCAAGCCCGACAGGATAGCCCTGGGTACAACACAAAAGATACCAATGAGGAGACCGGTTCCAAGATAGAGCAGCGGCAGCAGACCAAGTGCTACGGCCGTGACGAGAAAGTGCAGCTGGTACTTGTCGCCCTGATTCCAACTCGAGTACCAGTAAGAGTATAACGAGAAGCATGCAACCTCCACCGCGAATCCGACCTCGGAGTTCCAGAAGTCAGGTCTGATCTTCATATCTCCAACCGGTGCCTGGAAGCGATCACAAATTGCTGGTCAGCCGAGCCGCGAATCTACTCTCCCATTTCTGGGACGGATAGGTGATACGAACAAATAACAGCATGACCCAAGGTGACACCCACCCCGTCAGCTCTTCCCACTTCATCCGGTACGCTTCGTGTGCGTGAGTGAGGGCAAATCTATGCAGACCTCTCAGCTCCGCGTCGGCGAAGATGTAGCAGAAGAATTTCCACAGTCGCGGTCGCGATGTCGCTTTGGGAGCATCGGCGCGGTCCTGATCTTGCTGATCTTGGTCTGTCTTTTCCACCGCTGGCTCAGGGTCGAGGGCGGGTTTCTCGGACATGGTGGTTGCCGGTGTGGCCATTTGAGAATTCATTGTTGGGAGTCAAGGCTGCCGAATAGGCATATATAATCGGCCGATGCAAGCGCGATGGCGGGAGGAAAGAGATCTGTATTTGTTGGAAGGTAGAAGGTGTCAGCTAAGAGTGAGGCTGAGGTGGGGTTGTCTCGTTGTCTCAGGAGGAGCTACAGCTACGAAGCGACCTACTGGATCGGGGATCTGATCTGTTAGAACGATGAACACACATTGATAGGGTAGAGTAAATTCATCTCGTCGAAGGCTTTGTGGTATACTGTAACGAGTCTCACTGTCGCTATCATGTTTTCAATATACTGAAGCTAATGATTGATACCGCCTCATGCGAAGGCTGGACCCCGCGAGATCCGAGGACTATTGTTCTGCGATCCGCGAGTATCTCACTGGCATGAGGGCGGTTTTTACGTTTGTAAATCGCTGATACCAAATCACACCGTTCACCTCAAATCCAATGCAAAACGGCGAATTTGAGTAATGCGACTCCACATTCCATCTTATCGATCACAGCGAGATTATATGAACCGAGTGATTAAAGCATGGAAAAACAGTGGACAGTGATGGTGTGAAGTAGTTCGTGTCTTTCGTGTGAATGGGTATGCCATGTCTATATATCGTCCTGTTCTCTCCATGGAGAGAGCAGCCGTTTCTCGTTGTGCGAAACGAAGGTCGTGTGCCGCTAGGGCAGGAGCACAACAAGAAAGAAGAGAAAAGAAAAACGGCAGGTGATGGCACAGCATCAACCAATGCGACAGTGTACAATAAAGTTTCTCCAAATGAAAGAACTTTTCATGTACCCTAAACCCAATAGAACCCGAGATCGTGAATTGTTCTACAGCCGTGTGTCTGTTGGTCCTTTTCCTGAGAGTCGTGATGGAGATGTCATTTCAAGACTTAGGAGGCGTAAACTTGACCCAGGCTGGACTTTTCGTTGCCCGATACCAGGACTCCATCGGAGGCCATGAAGTACGCGTATCCAGACACTGCGTCGTTGCTGTCCATCCAGGGCATGACGGTCTCAAGGAACTTCTCCTGGTCGCCGGTAGCTGCAAATTCGCTGACGAAGACCGGTTTTCCGGGAGCAAGATCGGCAGCGTCGTTGACGTGCTTCTTGAAGTACTCGACGTTCTCTGCGCTGTCGTACCAGTGGATGTTCAGGCAGTCGATGGTGCAGTCGGAGCAGGACTCGAGGAAGCTCTTCAACCAGTTAAGGCCCATTGATCCACCTCCGTTGGTCACAGATGGCGAGCAGAGCTGCGCCTTACCTGCGAAAGGCTCCATGTACTGCTTCCACGCCGAAGCTGCGGATTCCGGGCTCATGTTTGACTGAGCAGAGTGGTCGGGCTCGTTGAAGGAGAAAAGGTGGGTGGAGCCCGATTCGATGGCGCTCTCAGCATTCTTGGACCATGAGTCGGTGTAGAGAGAGTCAGTGCCCCACAAGGTAGGAACGAACTTCACATGTTCAAGGCCGGCCGGCGAGCTGCCCCAATTGTAACCCCAAGAAATCTTAGAGCTCGAGGTGAGGCAGTCGGTAAGCTTGGCATCATTGTATGCGACACCACGCTTCGAACCTGAGTTCTGGCCACTGCCGTAAGAGCTGGCGCTGGTGGAGGAAGGGGCGGCAGAGGAGCTGGCGCTACCGTAGCCGACGTTGAGATCAACGTTCTTGTTGGCGGCGGAGTAGGTCAGGGTAGGGGAAGCCGCAGAAGAGCTCTCCTCAACGGCCGAGGCGGAGCTGGAGGGAGCAGGCGAAGAGTATGCAGCCTGGGTCACTGCCTCAGCCTTGGAGCTGTAGGAAGTAGGAGCAGCAGAGTAGGCCGGGGCGGACGACTCGCTGGTAGAGAGAATAGGGGAAGCCTCAGAAGAGCTGGAAGACTCGACAGGGGCGACGTCGGAAGAGGCACTCGCGGTGACAGTGACGGTCTTCTTCACGGTGGAGGTGACGGTCACGTCGCTGGTGCAAGTCGTGGTCGCATCAGCGTACGTAGTAGCAACTTCCGTGGTGTACTCGACGTCGGAGACAACGGCAGTCTCGCTGGCAGGGGCAATAGCAGCACCAGTGCCAGTTGCGAAGCCGGTGCCATAGATGCCAGTGCCGTTGGCGTTGGCGTAAGAGTAGACAAAGCCCGAAGGCTTGTTGTTGTGGTACTTTGCGTGGCCGTGGCCGTGTCCTTGGTGGGGAACGGCGAAAGCAGCGGTGGCGAAGGCCAGGACGCTCATGGTGTTGATTGGGGCCATTGTAGTGGTAGTTTGATGAAGACCGGCTTGTTGATGATGGTTTGATATGGATTGATTGAGAGTCGAAAAAGCTGCTGCTAGAGCGCTAGAATGCTGAGCCAACCAGGGCAATTGCTTGGGAAAGAATGTGGTAGTTCTCTGTGAGAACTAAGGGAATGTGATTGAGCGAAGGCTCTGAGGGAATGGCAGCAAGTGTCCAGGGAATGATGAGGAAGGGAGAAAAAGACATTCACGACCGGGCGAACAGTGCAGTTTTGTCTACTGCAGCCGCGTGTGCGGTCGCACCCACGGTCATTTTGCCGTAACTCACATGTGCTGGTCTCCACCTTGGGCAACTGGTACCTGGCCCATCGGAGTCTGGCCATGAGGATTCTCGTGAGCGGTTGCGCTGGCTCAAAGGCCATGTGGGCGACTTACCGTCACGGCCGTGCGAGGACCTAGCGCCCACCATTCAACGCGTAAGCATCCTGCCCTACCACCTATCGGCGCGCCTGACTGTACGGGGAGCACAGCTGGGGGAAGTGTGCACGGCGCAGGAGAACGTAGCAGGCCGCAGATGAGCCACGAAGAACAGGGCAAAGAGAGGCCGAACGGGCAATGATGGAACTCCTGTTTGGAGACATGCAGGCTGGGCGCTTCAACAGGGACGCCGCCATTCGGCACACGAGACAGGAGGGCTGAGGTCGGCGCCTCGCAGATGTTACTCAGTGCTGTACTACTACTGACAGCGACGTGTGTGCAGATGGAAAGACAGAAAGTCACCAAGTATCTGGTCGATGGAAGCGTAGGAAGCTCGCCCATTTGCCCAGCTCCTGAAATTAACGGCCCACAGAATCGACGGGTCTTGACGGGAGAACCGTAGATCGGTGCTAGCATGTCGCACCAGTCCGCGGAAGACGCGTTCCTGCATGAGATCTTCCTTGTCCGAAAGCCACGATTTTGTTCAACCAATTTTTCCGCTGTTGCTGTGCAAAATGCCGCCAAAGCAACCGGATGTCGTCGTGATTCTGGAATACGCCGTTGCAAATATTCTTTCATCCGTCAGCCGTTTACACCGATTTCACGTTGACTTTGGAGTGGTGAGGAAAGGTTAGGTTAAGCTTCGTCTTCGCGTTTCCCTCACACGCGCGCACCCGAGCTCTGGGCTCTGGTTCCCACGTTTCATCTTTTAGCCCTGCACCTTTCAACCATGGTCCACGGAGGATGAAGCGTGTAGCTATAGGCCACCCTCCACCTCGCGTTGTGGTCGTGTAAAGCTTCCAGGAAAGTTCGATAGACGACCTTCCGTGCCAGGGGTTCACTTTAACCTGCACGGTGCAAGTGCACTATCAAGAGATCGACTGCCCGTGAGCGCCGACGTCAGCAGTAGTAGTCTCACCCTGCTGAGCGCATATGTGCAGGTGTTTCCAAGCATTTGTGTCACTACTCTGCGGTGTGTAGTAGACGTCGTCAAGACGGTGTGCCTGCACGAACGTTCTTGAGACATTGCATCGTCGGCGCTGACGAGGCTATGCCTTCGCACCACAGGCCAACGGGGGAAGGGGCATTGCAACCGGTGTGATCTTCATACATATACGAGGTCATTGTCGTCATTTTCCTCGTGTTGGTTCCCAGGCCAGCTTAGACTGACTGACCCCTGTGTCTTGTGCATTCTTTGAGCCGCGGCAATTCTTGTCGTTGATGACACGGCGAGTGGGACGGAATGTTGTGCGCTTGTGATTTGACAGCAACTTCAAGCATCACTAAACATCCAAGGCCTTCGATACCAACCAGGCTTGATGTGATCCAAAAGTTGACTAAGTCCACATGCACAGCAAATCGTGGCTTTGCCGAAGCCAACAAGACACTATTGTGGCTCCTATAAGGATGGGAAAGTAGGACAGCTTACCCTCGACGTTTTGACATGTCACGAAGAGCCTGGAGATGGATGAGGTCTTCGTTCATCGTCGTACCGTCCTAGGAGAGTCGTTGACTGGCGGCGAGTCGTTACCCAAACACTAACCCTTTGATGACCTGCTGGTCAGAGTGTAGCCGTTCGCAGCATCGATCTCCAGGATAGTAGTCATGGATCCATCGGGTGTTATTAAGGCTCTCAAGAGAATCAAAGGCTGTGTTATCGCCGACGTGGTGGTTCCTGGCAACGTTAATCTCAATAGCATCCGAGTTTACTCAAGGTAAGTTAATACCTAAAGGCTTCGAGTAGGTTCAACGCCACGTTGCCACCGAGAGCGCGTCATTCGATGGTACGAATCTTAGATGATACTCATGAACCTTAGGCATGTTATCTTCGAATGGTTTCAATTCTATGTTGTCGACGAGATGGTTGTATTGTTAAGGGTTAGTGTTGGGATCGTGTCAAAAGAAGCTACCAAGTTCACCTAACCGTTCCATGAATCTCGATGAGCCTTCCTCGGAAGACGGAACATGCAGCATGATATGACGCTGCAGTGATGGCGCCAGCATACAGTCCTGCATATGTCGCACTACATCTACCCGTGCCTTTCACAGGAGCAGATCAGACCGACACGCTGCAATCTTCCCTCACTCGACTTTACCGACCATGACCCAACCTAACCAACCCAACGCCGCCGATGGCTTAAAGGTCTTCATGGCATTTTCCGGTTTCTACTACCCACTCGACTGCTTGATCGGCCACAGATACACCCCTCCATCCGAACATCTGTACAGCTGGACGGCGTTTTGGACGAGCTGTTGCTTCGTCTGCACACATTACGGCTATCCCTGGCCGTTTGCCGGCGGTGTTGTAGCCTGGACTGGCTTCATGAAGAACTCGGGAATGCTCTGGAGCTCGTGTCCAAACCAGGGGACTCACTCAACAACGACGGAGAGTTGGCCATTGTGGATCGCTGCACTTGTCGTGACTATCCTGGCGACTGGCAGCACCTTTTACAGAGTCTTTACCGCGCAGTGGACTGTCAACACTGGCAGAGCGGTTCGTCTGGACGAGGAGTCGACCTGATGGGTTGTTGCTCA